>Ga0114996_10006103_pt1 | contig 13981 bp, 10 predicted proteins | sample ArcticOcean_MG_C_4_FD_87039 | JGI IMG/M metagenome (GOLD analysis project Ga0114996, IMG submission 87039) | Marine microbial communities from western Arctic Ocean - ArcticOcean_MG_CB4_134 | ecosystem: Environmental > Aquatic > Marine > Oceanic | place: Arctic Ocean: Canada Basin | collected... | reverse complement strand
TGAGCCTTGGCCACATCCTTGCCGGCGACAATTTTCGCCAGCGCGGCCACGTCGGCAGCGCGGACAGCCGGTGCAACCACCGCGGCAATCACCAACAGAGAAAAAGAAAAGATCAGCGTACGCATAACAGGCTCCAGATTTGGGCAGTACTAAAATGATTTGGTCGAAAGGGATTCGAGCGTTGCACGCATCAGTTCGCCATGAACCGCGCTTCGTACTTCAGGCTCTCGATAAACTTCTTGCTCTGCGACCAATCGTTGGCCGGGTAATCGCGAATGTTTTTGTTGAGCTGCTTCATCAGGGTATCGCACGTGCTGAGAATCTCCCGATATGCATCGGGCGTGAGTCGCCCGCCGGCACTATTGCGAGACTTGAACAGATCGTTGAGCGTCGTGCGGTATGCCGTGTACTTGCTGTCTCTAAGCACCAACGGCCAAGCCAGATCGCCGGTAATCGGATCGAGTCGCGACGAATTGAGTCGTGACGGGGCCTGATCTTTGGCGATGCGGAATAGCTGCTCGCGCGAGAGCCGCTGGCCGCGTTCCTCGTTGCGATAGGCCCGATTCATCTTGCGTTGCTCAAAGTAGGTCTCGGTCCATTCGAGACGGTTTTTCATGTTGGCTGATTTGGCTGCCTCGATTTCGGTCGCCGCCTGAGCCGTTCGCAGGTTGTAATCGCCGGCCGAGCGGACGACATCCGCCATGCCATGTGCCCGGCTGCTGGCGACGGTGCCCCCGCCATAATATTGTGCCGCGGCGGGCGACGAAACAGCGACCGTAAAGGCCACCGCGAGAAGTGTGCCGAATGACAAAGTTTTCATAGTGCCAGAATCCCAGGCCAGTGTGTCAAAAGACGGTTTCAAAAGAACACGTGCCATCAGCAATCGACCGAACGAGCCAGCGCCGGTGATTCTCGCGATGTGCACGCGCCAAGTAACCATTCTACGCAGCCCAGTAGCCGGTTTCAACCAGCGAGGGGTCCCTAAGGCAGGGTTTTCGCAGATAATCGCGACAGACGGACCGTCGCCGGCGGTCCCAGGGGCTTGACGATCGGCGAGGCTTGTCAATAATCACGCCCATGGCTAAAAAACGCACCAAAAAGAAACCGGGACGCAAAAAGCGTCAGCTCAGCGACCAAATCCGCGAAGCGATCGAGCAGGCGGGTGTGACCCGCTATCGGATCGGCCAGGAGACCGGCATCAGCGAGGCGGCCCTGAGCCGCTACGTTAATGGCGAGCGCGGCCTGTCGACGCGCTCGATCGACAAGCTGGCGGACTATCTCGGCTGGGAAATCGTGGTCACCAAACCGCCGAAAAAGGCCGCCAAGAAGAAAGCGGCCCCCAAGAAGAAGGCCGCCAAAAAGAAATCTGCCAAAAAGCCGGTCAAGAAAAAGTCCGCCAAAAAGAAAGTCGTGAAGAAAAAAGCGACGAAAAAAAAGCCGGCGAAGAAAAAGGCCGCCAAAAAGAAACGCCGCTAACCGCATTTGGCCATCGAGCCCGCCCGACGGCACCAACCGCCGCACGTTACTTCAGCGGCACTCCTTCGATCGCCTTCCCGTTGGTCGTCAGCACGTGAACTTCGTGCGCCCCGCCGAACTTGGGATTGACGTACTCCCAAACGACCTTCTTCGCCCGGGTGACTTCAAAGAGTTTTGCCATGTCTGGCTTGCGCTGAGCGTAGCTGCAGATCACCGTGTTGCCATTAGGCAGACGCTGACCGCCGCACGGATCGGCAAACCGGCCACCGACATCTTTGTTATCGACCCGCCAGACGACCTTGCCGGCCGCGTCGAATTCGACTGTCTTGTTGCCGTGGGTCAGATTCACCAACGTGTTGCCGCTGGCGAGTTGAATCGCAGTGAACGGCCAGTTCTCGGCCTTGCGTCCGCCTAGCTCCTCAAGATCGGTCTTGATCACCCGCACGACTTTGCCGTCCGGGGCGTACTCCTTGACCACAAACCCCAACAGGTGCGGAGCCAGATAATTGCCGTTGGCCAATTTGCGCGCCATGCGGGTTTGCATATGGGCGTTCTTGCTGTCAGGTTGAAGCGGCACGGTCACCTTGACTTTGCCCTTGGCGTCGATCTCCAGCAGTCGCGGTTTGGCTCCGCGCTCGACAACCATCGTGTTGCCGTTCTTGAGCCGGACCGCTGTGCCGAGTTCGCGGTTCTCGCGGCTCAGCTTGTAGCGCCAGACCACCTTGCCCTCGCGCGTATACTCTCGGGCCTCTCGTCCGACCGAGACCAGCACATTGCCGCTCGGCAGAACGAACCCATCGCGTGATCGCTCCTTGACTCGCCAGACGATCTGACATTCCTCGTCGATGATCGCGGTCATGCTGCCAGTCACAAGAAACGAATGCTTGATACCGCTCTCGCTCACCTGCCGACCGAACGGAGCCGGCTTTTCCGCCGCCGAGACGACCGGCAACATCAACAGAAACAGGAGGGACGTAAAGGCAATGTTCGATACGGTTCGCATGAGGTCTCTCCAGCAGGAAGGCGTTTCGGTGGGGTTCAATTGGCTGGTGCCATAGGGCGGACATCACGCCCGCTCTTACGGCAAGCTCCGTACCACGATCGCAATAATCGCATGAGCAGCCTGACTAACGCTAACATCAACCGCAGTCACAAGCAAGGGTTCGGCTGCCGCTGGCAGGGGCACTGCAAAGTCGGGGTCTGGTCTATTTTTCGGCCTGTCGTCTTCTGCTACTCGCTGAAAACGTAGACCGAAAACATGGACCTGACCCCTTCCCGTGTGACTTTGCAATTCCCCTGCTGCCGCCGGACCAACCAAACTCCTAGAACAGCCGACCCCCGCTAGTCACCTCGACAAGACGCCAGGGTTCAACGCCATCGTCGATGAGTCGTTGGCGCTCGAAATTGAGCCGCACAAAGAAGGTTCTTTTTTCGCCCGACGAGTCGTAAGTCACCGCGTAGGTCAGGCTGGCTAATTCATTGTACCGGGTGACGTCAAGTCTGTTACAACGCACGTACCGCACCTCAGCGTCTTCGCCCAATTCGAGCAGCGCTCGTACCGACGGAAGCGCCACATAGGCCCGCAATTGACCACGCGACATCTTGTCGTTGCGATAAAACGCCCATAGCGATTCGGCATCGTCATCGCCCAGACGTCGATGGGCACGAAGCCGGAGTTGGTGGGCCCGCGCCGGCTCGTTGTGCGCCAAGGCGTCGAACCACTTCTTGGCAGTCTGATCCGCCGAATGAAACATTGATCGCTGATAGATGATCCATCGTGTTGGTGCGGCCGCGCCAAACAGGATCGACAGCGCCAGACCGACCAGCGCGAGCTTTCGTCCGATCAGCGCCCCTTCGGCGTTGGCGATTTTTCGCAGAGCAACCCAACTCAGCAACGCGCCCATCACCGGCACCAACCAGAGCAGTCGATCAAGAAACGCGACCGATGAGCCAATCCCCAATAGCGCCGCCAGCACCGCGAATCGGCTGACCGATTGATAGGCCCGCTGCTCAGATTCGAGCTGCTCGCTTAGTCGGGCGGCGGTGGACGGCTGGTTCACCATAGAATGATCAGGATGCGGAAATCCAGTGAGAACTCATAAACAACACTCGGTCATTTTCCTCGAAGCGAACTCGCCTTGTCTTTCACGTAATTGCCTGGGTGCAACTCCCAGGCAAGATACGCATCGACGAGACGACCGTTGGGGTTAAACTCGACGAAGAGTTTGAAGTTGCGACCGTCGCCGTTGGCCACGGGACCGTAGATCCATATTGTCGGTCCCTCGAGCGTGCCATCCTCAAGTTCGGTCAAGTCCTTAATGGTTCTGCCGGGTTCGATTCGCAGTGCCCGACTCTTGGCTTCGTCCATCGTCATGTTGAGTCGCAGATAGCGAAACGCATTGAGCATCGGAGCCCGTTTGGCCATGACACCCGGACATCGTTCAAACTGTTTTCGGCGGGCCGCATATTTGGGAATAAAATCGGCTTCAGAGTCGAATTCCCGCGTTTCGAGCACTCCCGCGAGCGAACCGCGAGAAACCATTTGGGTAAATCCAAGCCACAATCGGTCGGGCCCCACGAAGAGCATCTTTGCCGTTGGTTCTGGTTGGAATCCGCCGTCGAAGAAACTTCGCGTCAGAGGCGCCGTGTGCAGGCTGGCCAGCGTAAAGCAAACCATCACCCACCCCGTCAGACACGCGAATAAGCTGCCACCCGCCCAATCAACCGGCCTTTTGAATCGCACCTTGGTCCGCGAGACGGCTCCTGTGGCGAGCCGAAATAGCACCAACAAGATCACAAAGATCAGCCAAATCGAGACGAAGTCCCAGAGGTAACCGAGCGACGAACTGATTTTGTTTTCCAGAAAACCGGCGAAACCCTCGAACAGACTCGTCGCCAGCAGCGCCGCGGTCATCACGTTGATGAATTTGACCGCGTTGCTCCATAGCCCGTCGCGAATCATCGACGCCACGCAGGCGAGGAAGACGGCGAACATCAGTAACCCTGGTATCGCTGCACCCATCTGTCGGTTTTCCTATTGTTTTAAGACTCGCAACAATTCGTTGATCGACGTCGCCCCCTTGGCGACCAGCACAATGCCTTCCTGCTGAAGCGAACGCATGCCGTTCTTTGCGGCGACCTTGCGCAAGACGTCGACCTTCGGCGCCTTGGCCAACGCCTCTCGCACCGGATCACTCACCACCAGCAATTCAAAGATCGCGGTTTGACCGTTGAACCCGATGCCGTTGCAATGGGCGCAAATCTCCTCGCCCTCGGGAACCTCTTGACGATGCCGGTAGAGTTGCTGAATTCGCCCGGCGGGAATCCCCAGTTGCTTCAGCACCTCGGGCGTGGGCTCATAGGCCTCTTTGCAATGCTCGCACAGTTTGCGAATCAGCCGCTGATTGATCACGCCGGTCACGACCGGAGCAAACTTCGCGACCGGTGCCTTGAGCATCAACACCCGCAGCAGCGCTTCAACCGACTCTTTGGCCGCGATGGTCGTGACCACACTGCGATTCTCGCCGATTTCGTCGCAGAGCATCGTCACCGTCTCCGCGTTGACCAGATCGCGAACCACATAGACGTCTGGATAGGTCCGAGCCAGCTTCGGCAACACAGTCGCCGGGGTCTCGCCGGCGGCCGCATCATAGGTGGTCACCTCGATGTTAACGATCTCCCGCTCGGGTTTCGCGACCTCCTCGATCGCGACGAAGCTTTTCATGTATCGATCAAGCCGCTCCAACAAGCTGTCGGCCGTGGCGGTAACACCATTCTCGGGCAATCCCGACAGAATCACGAATCCGCGTTCGGCGCCAAGTAACTCGACGACCTGCTCGATCATTTTGGTTCGCATACCGAGGTCTTCGAGCGACTCGCCGAACTGCTTGCCATCGTCAAGATTGAGCAGGACGCGCTCGCCGGTTTTCACGCCTTGGCTAACGACGCCACAGGTGTAGTTGGCTCCTTCGGCTTCGACGCGAATTGTTCCTTCTTGGCGGCTACGGCGATCAGAGGCGTCGAGACCCGATAGCGTCTTCATCACCGCCAACATCACGTCGCCCGTCTCGCGATCGCGCTCTTCGAGATTGTGCCAAACCCCGTCGATACGATACCGCACCCCGACGGCTTGCTGGGTGAAGTCGAGCATCACTTTTTTTGCCCGACGGCCGATCGCGTCGTGGATCAACTCTCGGGTCGGCAGGAACCCGGGCGACTGGCGAGCCTGAATCAGGTGAACCTGGTTCTGCTCATCGCTCTCGGCACCATCGGCGAACAGTTGCACCGGCGGCCCGAGTTCGTGTTCCGTCTTTTGTTCGGCTTCGACCTTGACGCCGACTTTGCTCGCCCGCGAAGCCCAAGCATGGCGAAGATGCGCCTTCGTGAGCACCTTATCGTCTTGCTCGACGGTGCCGTTGCGCGTGCGGACATACACCGTCAGCGGTCCAGCATAGGCAATCAACAGCAGCGAACAACCGAGCCAAAACCAGGGGATAAACCATACCAAAACGAACGCCACGACAAACAGAAAGAACACGGTGCAGTTCCATTTGGCGTAGCTCAGGCGAAGTTTCAGACAGTCTCGGCTGACCCAGTCGGTCGTGCGGACCCAGAGAAGAAACAACAGCCAGCAGGTAATCAGCTTGAACCAACTGAGATAATTGCCCGGCCCACGATGAAACCCGTCGGGATAGTCGGGCCAGGGAACCTTCGACCCGCCGGCGGCCAGCGCAGACTGAGCCCCCAACAGCACGATGGCAACGACGATCAACAGCAAGTGACAGGCACGCATCAAGGTTAGAGAATCCCCGGCTGTGAAACGTCGATACCTTTGAGCGCCATGTTCAGCGCCTCTACGTTGGGGGCCACCTCGAGCGCCACGGCCCGATCGATCAGGTCGCGATCAACCAATTCCTTGAGGCTGGCGGTGAAATCTTGCATTCCCTCGCCGGGCGACATGCGGATCAAGTCGGGAAGCTTCTCGTCCTCGGCATCTTGGATCGCCTTGCGCACCGAGGGGCTAAAGGTCATGATCTCGACGGTCGGCACCCGCCCGACACCTTCGGCGATCGAGGGGAGCAGTTTCTGCGAGACGATTCCTCGCATGTTAAACACGATCGAACTGCGGATCGCGTCATGCATATCGTTGGGGAAGAGATCGAGGATCCGGCCAATTGTGCTGGCGGCAGTTGACGCATGGATCGTTCCGAACACCAGATGTCCCGTCTCGGCGGCCTGCATCGCGGTCTGAAAACTTTCGCGATCACGCATTTCGCCAACCAGAATAATGTCGGGATCTTCTCGCACAGCGTGTTTCATGCCGACTTCGAAATTGACCACGTCCAAGCCGACCTCGCGTTGGTTGATCAGACATTTGTCTTCGGTAAAGACAAACTCGATCGGGTCTTCGAGCGTGAGGATATGTTTGCGATACCGATGATTGATCCAGTTGAGCATCGAGGCGATCGTCGTACTCTTGCCCGAACCGGTTACGCCGCTGAGCAGGATCATTCCTTGGTCGAACCCGCAAAGCTGTTCAATCGAGGGTGGCAGGTGCAGCCCCTCGAAGTCGGGAATCTCGTTGTTCACGCGGCGAGCAACCAGTCCGACGTGACCGAGCTGTTTGAGCAGATTCACACGGAACCGCCATGTGATTTTTTCGACCGGCACCGTATAGGAGAAATCAGCACCGCCCGTTTCGTCGAAAATCGGGCGGGTCCGCTTGTCGAGCAATGCAAAGCAGAGCCGTGACATTTCCTCGTCGTTGATCGGCGGGTGATTAAGCGGCCGCAGCGTGCCGTTGACGCGAACGTAAGGAGGTTTGCCTTCCTTAAGGTGCAGATCGCTGCCGTCGAGCTTGACCAGCGCACGAAAGAGCTTGTCGATCTCAAGCTCTTGATGCCCGACATGTGGGATCGGATCACCGTTAGTCGAATCGCTTGCCAATGCTCTGTTCTCCGGTTTCAATCCCTCAGGTGGAATTTTGTATGGTAACCCGAAGCGTGAGCGAGGAATGGACGCAGTGTATGCCTACCACCTCGGCGTCCCTCGCTCACGCTTCGGGCTATGATTCTAGCCACCCGAATCTATTCTCCAATATTGATGGAACGCTCTTGGTCCCATGCCTTCCTATTATAACCGAACGGGCACTCCCCGGTCGGCCATCACTTGCTTGGTTTCCTGGATCGTATACTCGCCGAAGTGGAAGATACTGGCCGCCAGTGCCGCGTCGGCCTTGCCGTCGAGGATCGCGTCGGCCAAATGGTCGGGACAGCCTGCCCCGCCGCTCGCCACGACCGGAATCGAAACGGCCTCGCTCACCGCCCGCGTGATCTCGACGTCATAGCCGTCCTTGGTGCCGTCGGCGTCCATAACGGTTAGCACAATCTCACCGGCACCTAGCCGCTCGACTTCCTGCGCCCAAGCAACCGCTTCTAGCCCGGTGGGGATGCGACCACCGTTGATGTGGACCTCCCAGACTTCTTTTCCGTCCTTCTGAATCCGTTTTGGGTCGATGTTCACCACGATGCACTGACTGCCAAACCGTCGTGCCGCTTCGCGGACAAACTCAGGATCGCGACACGCGGTCGAGTTGATCGACACCTTGTCGCTGCCGGCCAAGAGCAACGCCCGCACGTCGTCGATATTGCGAATCCCACCGCCGACGGTCAGCGGCATGAAGACCACCTCAGCGGTCCGCCGCACGACGTCGAGCATGATGTCGCGGCCCTCGTGGCTGGCCGTGATGTCGAGAAACACGAGCTCGTCGGCCCCTTCTCGTTCGTACCGCTCGGCCACGCTGACCGGATCGCCGGCGTCGCGCAGGTTGACGAAGTTGGTCCCTTTGACCACTCGACCACTCTCGACGTCAAGACAGGGAATGACCCGTTTGGCTAGCATCGACGTTCCGTGTACCAGGAGAAGTCAGGCTGGGAACTAGTCCCAGGGCCCCAAAATGCAAGCATTTACTGTACGCACGGGCCCGGAAACGGTCAACCGGCGAGAGCAGGTGGGGCAGGATTGAATCCTGCCAATTGCAGATTACGAACCTGCCCCACGTATCGCTAACTCACATCGATCACTGCGTCGCCCAGCACGTCCATTCGCGGCGAAATGCCCAAACCCGGCGCGGTCGAGGCAGCCATTCGGCCTTTGTCTCGCTGCGGAGCGCCTTCGGCCGTGCTAACGGTGACATAACTGTTGAAGTCGGTCGACGTAAACAGCAACTCGGTCGGCGTACTGTGGGCCAGATGCGCAATGGCCGCCGTGACGATGTCACCGCCCCAGGCGTCTTCGATCGTCATCGCTACCCCGAGTGACGCACACAGATCGCGTGCCTGACGCGCCTTGGTCAGTCCGCCGAACTTGCTGATCTTGATGTTCACGACGTCCATCGCCGCGTCGGCGTGCCCTCGCAACAGCACCTCCATGCCGTCGATTGACTCGTCCATGACGAACGGGTGGTCGGTGCGGCGACGAATCGACAAGCACTCCTCGTACGACAAACAGGGTTGCTCGATATAGACGTCCACGTCCCTGACGGCCCGCACAACACGAGCCGCTTCGTGCATCAGCCAACCGGTGTTGGCGTCGGCGATCAGTTTGTCGCCTGGCTGCATCTTCGCAGCCACGGCGTGGATTCGCTCGATGTCGGTGTCGGGATCGCCGCCCACTTTGAGCTGAAACCGTCGATAACCCTCGTCGCGATACCCGGCGACGTTGCCCGCCATTGCGTCGGGCTCTTGCTGCGAGATCGCCCGATAGAGCACGAAATCGTCGCCATAGCGGCCACCCAGCAGGTTACAAACCGGCTGGCCGGCGACTTGGCCCAGGATGTCCCAGCAGGCCATATCGAGGGCGCTCTTGGCGTAGGGATGTCCCTTGAGTGCCCGATCCATCAGGCCGTTGAGTTTCCCCAGTTGCGTCGGATCTTCGCCGATCAGATGTGGGGCCAATTCGCCGATCCCCGCGCGAGCGCCGGCGGCATACGACGGCAGATAGAACGGCCCCAGCGGACAGACTTCGCCATGTCCCGCGACGCCTTCGTCGGTTTCGATCCGCACAATGGTGCTGTCAAACAGATCGACCGACTTGCCGCCGGACCATTTATAGCTGCCTTCGTGCAGCGGCAGATCGACCTGATAGGCCGCGATTCGAGTGATCTTCATGGTCGTGGTGAAGTGGGACTTCGCTGGAGTTAATGATTCTGGTCGGACAACTCAGTATAAGGACGACTCGCGATTCACGGTAGGTGCCAGACTCCAGGCGTGAGGAGTGAGAGGCTGTGAATTTTTCGTGGGGCAGATTACAAACTTGCCGCTTTCAACATGAAACTGGCCAGCTAAATACCATTCCGTGATTGTGAGAGAATGGTTGCGCAGCGACGGCGTGTCGTCGCTTTTGACGTTTATTTCATTGGCGTGTAAATCCCGCCGGACACGCTCGATCGGATGGTGATCCGGACAGTACGACGCGACCACCGAGCCGGGGCGAGCGGCAACACGGATCTTGGTCATTGGCATCGAGAGAGCGTCTGGCAGCGCCACCGCCGCTCCCACGGTTAAGCGTGTCGTGAGCAACGACGGTTATGCTGCGGCTGCGTCCGCGGGTGGAAACGACGAGGAAACCAGCCATTGCGTCGCACATGCGGGCGACGTCAACACGCAGTATAATTATCAGCACGTACAACGGCGACCCTTGGCAAACAGAAATTCTGTCTGTCTTTAACGGCAGGCGCGAGATACCGTGCAAGAGAAAAGGCACTGAGTGATGACCGGTGACGATTTTCCAACTCGTTCGCAAGGGAAAACTTTGCCAGTCTCGGCTGCGATCCACTCCTATCGTGATTGGTCGTTGCGCGTTCGTGTCTGTGTGATTCTTTTCGGGTCGGCGGCGAGCTTGATATTGTTGCCGAGTCTCTTTGCCGCAGACGTTGAGCCGGACTTGAAGACGCTCGCACAGGCGTATCAGCCCAACATAGTGCCTCTGCTGAAAACCTACTGCAACAAATGCCACGCCGGGGAAGAGGCCGAGGCCGAGATCGACCTGGCGGCATTTGCAACCATGGCCGACGTTCGGCGGGCACCAAGGGTTTGGCTGAAAGTTCGCGAGATGCTCCGCAGTCGACAGATGCCTCCCAAGGAGTCGAAGAAGCAACCGACCGACGCCGAGCGAGCCCAATTACAAACGTGGGTGCGTGCTTATCTTGCTATTGAGGCGCGGGAGCGGGCTGGTGATCCAGGACCGCTCGTTCTGCGGCGTCTGAACAACGCCGAGTACAACTACACCGTGCGCGATCTGACCGGCATTACGTCGCTCGACCCAACGCAGGAGTTTCCCGTGGATGGTGCGGCGGGCGAGGGGTTTACCAATTCCGGCGCGGCCCAGGGGATGTCGCCCGCGCTGGTGACCAAATATCTGGACGCGGCCAAAGCAGTTGCGGCCCATGCGGTGCTGACGCCCAAGGGAATTCGGTTTTCTCTACACACGACGCGACGCGATCAGACGAACGAGCTACTCGCCCGCATTCAGGCGTTCTATCGCAACTTCACCGAAGACGGCGGGGGTTCGGCGGTCAACCTGCAAGGCATCAAATTCAACACAAACCAGGGCGGACGCCTTGCGATCGGAAAATATCTGGCGGCAACGCTCGCCGAGCGCGAGGCGCTGACAAGCGGAGCGAAGACCATCGAAGCGGTCGCGAAGGAGCGGAACCTGAACGACAAGTATCTTCGCACATTGTGGAAAACTTTCTCGATCGACAACGCCGCGGATGGCACGATGCTCGGCGGATTGCGAAAACGATGGCGCGACACAAAATCAGGCGATCCGTCGAAGCTGGTGGCAGAGATCACCAAGGCACAGAAGAAAATGTGGAAGTTCAACTCGATCGGGCACATCGGCCGCCAGGGCGGTCCGTCGCGATGGATGGAGGCGGTTGGTGTACGGACTTCGATCACCTCGCGACGGGATTTCAAGTGGCATCTTCCTGAGTCGGCAGACGGCCAAGACGTTGCCTTCTATCTGACCACCACCGACGCAGGCGACGGCAACAAGGGCGACTATGTCGTCTGGAAGAACTTTCGGCTCGAAGGTGGTGGCCGTCCACCGTTGCCGCTGCGCGATGTGGCCGGATTACAACAGCGCATCGACGAGCAGCGACAGAAGATGCTCGGCCGCACGGTCGACTATTTGGCGGCAGCAGCCGCGACGCAAGTCGACAGCGACATCGCGAAGGTTGCCGCCGCGCACAAGGTCGATGCGGGAACTCTCAGAGTGTGGCTCGACTATCTGGCGATCGGACGCAGCACTGCCGTCAACGTCAAAGGGCACTTTACCAAGACAATAAGAAATGGGGCCCACAAATTCATCACGGGCTGGGGATCACACCAAACGCCGTTGGTGCTCGCGAACCCTACCGATAAAGACGTGCGTATTCCGGGCCTTGCAAAGGCTCATTCGATCCTGGCCCATCCTTCACGGACGATGTTTGTCGCGGTTGGTTGGCAAAGCCCGATCGACGGCGTCGTGCGTGTCGAGGCGAGCGTCGCCGACGCACATTTTGCGTGCGGCAACGGCGCCGAGTGGTTGCTACAACATCGTTCGGCCGGCAGGACGGGGACGCTGTGGAAGGGCGAGTACGAACTGCGTGGTTCGGCAAGGATGACACCGACGACCCTGTCGGTGCGCAAGGGCGAATTGCTGTCCCTAATGGTCGGGCCAAGAAAGGGCGAACATACCTGCGACTCGACCGCCATCCATTTTGTCGTCAGCGAAACCGGCGGAGCCAAGCGGGGCTGGGACATGGCGAAGGACCTGTCGGCAGACATCTTGGCCGGCAATCCTCAAGCGGATCGTCACGGCAATAAGAACACCTGGCACCTCTACCAAGGTGAAATGGCAAAAGTTCATCAAGGTGGATCGCTAATCGTTGCGGTGCCTGTGGGTTCAGCGCTCGCTCACTGGCTTGATGAGAAAGATGCCAGCAAGCGAACGGGATTTGCGAAGCGCGTCCAGGCTTTGGCCACCGGTCCGGCGCTAAGCGACGCCAACTCGCCCGACGCATTGCTACAAAATCAGCTACAGACTCTTTCTGTCCCGGTGGATCTGGCGAGTCTGCAAAAGAACTTGAAGCCGGGCAAACGCTTTGGCAGACACCCGCTCGGGCACGCGGTCGATACGTCGGATTTAGTCGTACACGCGCCCGATGTCGTTGAGTTTCGCATCCCAGCGGAATTAGCCAAAGGACGCCATTTGGTGGGGACGGCCGAAATGGAAGCGAAACACGGCAATAACGGGACGGCCCAAGTTCAGGTGCTGACGACGAAACCCGACGGCCTGAGCACCGCGCCGAATGTGCCGATCCTTGTTCGCGAGGGCAGTCCGGCACGACAGCGAATCGAAGGGCCCGTCATGCGGTTTTGTAACCTATTTCCACCGGCCCTTTGTTACGCTCGGATTGTGCCGGTGGACGAAGTCGTCACATTAACGTTGTTTCACCGCGAGGACGACCATCTGAAGCGGCTGATGCTCAGCGAGCGACAGGCTGCGGAACTCGACCGGTTGTGGGACGAATTATACTTCGTTAGCGAGGAACCGCTGAAGCTGGTGGTAGTGTTCGAGCAGCTTTCGGAATTTGCCACACAGGACCGACCCGACTTGCTCAAGTCGCTCAAGCCACTTCGCCAGCCGATTAACGATCGGGCGGACGCTTTTCGCAAACGGTTGATTGAGGCCGAACCGGCACATGTCAACGCCGTGTTGGAATTCGCCGATCGCGCATGGCGACGACCGCTAAAAGATTCCGAACAGCAAGCGATGCGCAGCTTCTACCAAAAACTACGCGATGGTGATATCTCGCATGAACAATCAATTCACCTCACCATCGCGCGGGTACTGACGTCGCCAACGTTTCTGTACCGCAAAGAGCAACCTGCCGCTGGTAAGAAGGCCGCGCCGATTTCGAATCTAGAACTGGCCAACCGGCTGAGCTATTTCCTCTGGTCGTCGATGCCGGATGCCCAGCTGCGTCGCGTGGCGGTGACGGGGAAACTTACGGACGAAAAAACGCTCATATCGCAGTCGCGCCGGATGCTCCGCGATGACCGCACACGGCGACTGGCCATTCAGTTTGCCTGCCAATGGCTGCACATTCGCGATTTCGATCAGAACGACGACAAGAACGAAAAACTGTATCCGCAGTTTGCAACGCTGCGCGGCGCGATGCACGAAGAGTCAGTGCGGTTCTTCGAAGATATGTTTCGCAACGATGGTTCCGTACTCGGCTTCCTGAATGCCGATCATACGTTTCTGAACGAGGCCTTGGCGCGGCACTATGGCATCGGCGGCGTAAGCGGACCGCAGTGGCGGCGCATTGACGGTGTCCGCGAAAAGAGTCGTGGCGGGGTTCTCGCCATGGCAACCGTTTTGGCAAGCCAATCCGGGGCCTCGCGCACCAGTCCGATCCTGCGGGGCAACTGGGTTTTTGAAACGCTGTTAGGCGAAC
>Ga0114996_10006100_pt1 | contig 13986 bp, 12 predicted proteins | sample ArcticOcean_MG_C_4_FD_87039 | JGI IMG/M metagenome (GOLD analysis project Ga0114996, IMG submission 87039) | Marine microbial communities from western Arctic Ocean - ArcticOcean_MG_CB4_134 | ecosystem: Environmental > Aquatic > Marine > Oceanic | place: Arctic Ocean: Canada Basin | collected... | reverse complement strand
CGCTCGGTGGTGCGTGGCTTGAGCGAGCGCTGCACGGCGACGATGATCGTCATGCCGACGAGACCCGCGATCATGCGCACGACGGTCACGGACAACGGGTTTGTGCCAGCGGTCAGCGACACATCGTCAGCCATCTTCGCGATGACGAGCCCCGTGCCCTGGCCGATGGCGCCGAGTACGCCAGCCACGATCGCCACGACCTTGCTTCCGCCCGGGCTGCGCCAGCCGCTCCTCGCGCTCTTGCCGGTGAGAACGATCATCACCCCGGCGACGATCACCGCCATCCAGAGCCCATCGCTCCAGCCCGGCCAGTATCCCCGCGCGAAGCCCTCGCCGAGGACCACGAAGATCGGGAACATCGCCATCAATAGCGTCCCCACCCGCGGACCGAGCACGGCCAGGGCGTGGAAGTAGAACAGGTCGCCGAGAGCGAGCCCGATCACTCCGGACAAGACGAGCAGCCACCCCTGTTCGGCGGTCATCGACGACGGCCAGAACTCCCCGAGCCACGCGACGTGCAGCCCGATCAGGAACACCGCGGCGAGCAGGATCCGCACCTGATTCACCACCATCGACCCCACGACCCGCCCCGCGCCGGCAAACGCGATCGAACAGACCGCAAAGAAGGTGGCGCAGAGGATGCCGGCGAGGTCTCCGTTCATGGGCCCGCACATTGAAGGGTCCCACGGGGAGAAATCGTGGCCTTTTCCCCGCGGGAAAGAGTTCTCGCTGGGAAAACTCCGCGATTACCTTCTGGGTCATGCGGCGGAGCCATCCACTCGAGGAACGGCTGGCGGAATTCCTTGTGCACCTGCGTGACGTGCGGCAGATGTCGACGAGCACGTTGCGGGCGTATCGGAGTGATCTCGTCGCGTTCCTTTCGTGGCTGTCGGTGGATCGACCGGAGCCGGATCGATTGGACATCCGGAGATACCTGGTCGAACTGCAGGAGCAGGATCTGAAGCCGACGTCCATCCAGAGGAAACTCGCTTCCCTCCGGGCGTTCTTTCGGCACCTTCGGGACCGCGGTCAGATGAGGACGGATCCGGCGCGGACGGTGCGGGGACCCAAGACGCCGCGGCGCGTGCCGCGATTCCTCACCGTCAACCAGGTCGAGAGCCTGCTGAGTCTGCCGTTTCCGGAGACCACCCAAGGCCTGCGCGACCGGGCGATCCTCGAGTTCCTCTACTCGACCGGATGCCGCGTATCCGAAGCGGCGACCACGCCGATGCGATACCTCGATCTCGACGCCGGCAGCGTCCGCGTACTCGGCAAGGGCCGCAAGGAACGACTCGCAATGCTCGGCGGCAAGGCCATCGATGCGATCCTCGCGTACCTACCGGCGCGCAAGGACCTCGTCTGCGAGCGGAAGTGCAAGGACCCGGGCATTCTCTTCCTCAACCGCCTCGGCAAGCCGCTCTCGTCACGCTGGATCTTCCAGGTGGTCCTGGAGAACGCCCGGCGCGCCGAGATCCCGCAGCGGCTCACGCCCCACGGACTGCGCCATTCGTTCGCGACGCACCTCTTGGACAGAGGCGCCGACCTGCGCTCCGTGCAAGAACTGCTCGGCCATGAGCGCCTCGTCACGACCGAGATCTACACGCACGTGTCGATGGCGAGGCTGCGCGAAGTCTACGACCGCGCCCACCCCCACGGGGCGGACGCAACCGACTGACAGGAGGCGTGACTAGTGGTCGCCTTCGTCGGCGTGCCACTTGTTGCTGTTGAACGTCTTGTCGCCCACTTTGATGACGAACTCGACGTGCGGGTGCTCCTTCAGGTTGTCGTGCGTGAACGTCCACATCGATTTCGACCCGGTCGCCTTCACCACCGTCGCGTCCTTCTCGATGTTGGCGGTCGGCGCTTCCTCGAGATCGAGCGCGTCGCCGTGGGCGTCGGCCATGTAGAGCTTGAGCGTCCCCGCCTTCGCGTCGTACACGACCTCCATGCACGGTCCGTGATCCTCGAGGTGCACGATCGTCCCGCCGTTCTTCGCCTTGATGTCGTGGCTGCCCGCGTGGTGTTCGCCGTCATCGTCGTGCTTGCAGCCACCCAGTCCGAGTGTCAAACCAAGGGCCACCGCGGCGACCATCATCCGTGTCATTCTCATCATCAATTCTCCAGTCGATCTATCGTTGGGGAAGTCATTGTGCCCCGCTCGAGAGCGCGGTCTACCGCACGCCGGCCGAACACCCAAAAAACACCCGGCGTCAGGAGCAAGTCCATCAGCGTCGTAGCCACGAGCCCACCGACGATGATGCTCGCGACCGGGTAGAGTAATTCCCGACCCGGTTCTCCCGGCGTCAGGACCAGGGGCAACAGCGCGATGCCGCTCGTCAGCGCGGTCATCAACACCGGAACGATCCGCTCCTGTCCCGCGCGCCGAATCATCGCCTGGGAGAACGTCTCGCCCTCCTCCAATACGAGGTGAAGGTAGTGGTCGATGAGCAGGATCTTGTTTCGCGCCGCGATCCCACCCAACGAGATGAAACCGACGAGGCTCGCGATGGAGATGTCCTGTCCCGTGATGAGAATCGCCGCCGCCCCGCCCAGGAACGCCACAGGGATGTTCGAGAGCGTCTGCAGCGTCAGGTTCAGCGACTTGAAGTGCCACATCAACAGCCCGCCCATGACGGCGAGGGAGAGCAGCGACAGCCAGGTGATCACCCGCGCAGCTCTCACCTGCGCTTCGAACTGGCCGCTGATCCGCATCGCGTAGCCCGCGGGCAACCGCTTTCGGATCGGTTCGATCCGGCGCTCCACGTCGGCGACCACATCGGACAAGGCGCGGCCCTGTACGTTGTGTTGCACGACGATGCGTCGCGTGGCGTTGTCGCGCTTGATCCCATGACTGGTCCAACTGGTGCGGACGTCCGCGATGTCACCGAGCTTCAGCCGTCTCCCGCCCGGACTCTCCATGGGCAACGACCGGAGGCTGTCGAGGTTCTTCCGGTCCTCCTCCTGCAGTCGAAGCACGATCGGGAACGTGAACATCCCCGTGCTGAGCCGCGACACCTCCTCGCCCTCGAGCGCGAGCTCGATGGTCTCCTTGACGTCAGCCACGTTCATTCCGAAACGCGCCATCGCCGACCGGCGCGGCTTGATCTCGACCTGCTCGACGAGACCGAGCTGTTCGATCATGAGGTCCGTGACGCCGGGGACGCCCGCGATCGCCGCCTTTACCTCGGTCGCGAACCGCCTCAGGATCGCCAGGTCTTCGCCTTCGACCTTGATCGAAACCTGGGAATAGACCCCGGACAGCATGTGGGAAATCAGGTGGGCGAGCGGCTGCTCCGTCGATGTGGAGAATCCGGGGAATCGCTTGGCTATCCGAGCTCGAATGTCCGCGAGCATCTCATCGCGCGTGCGTTCGCTCTCCGGATCGAAAGTCACGACAAGCTCGGAGACGTTGACCCCCTCGGCGTGCTCATCACCTTCGCCACGCCCGGTGCGCCGCCCGAGCATCGTCACGCCCGGAGTCGCCATCACGAGCTCCTCCAGGGCCCGTCCGAGTTCGTCGGACTGCTCGAGACTCGTGCCAGGAGGCAGGATCAGATTCACCTGCGCCGCTCCCTCGTTGAACGGCGGGAGGAACCTGGCCCCGCGTCCATTGAGCGCCACTCCACCCGCCAACAAGAGCGCAGCGACCACCGCGATGATCCGCGCCGGATGACGCATGCTGAAATCGATGATCGGACCGGCAAGGGTCTTCAGCGACTTTGCCGCGCGCGGCTCCTTGCCCGAGAAGACCGCTTTCGACGTCGGAAGGAGGAACAAGCACAACACCGGCGTGACGGTCAGGGACACGAGCAGCGACGCCAGCAGACTGACGATGTAGGTCAATCCGATCGGGGTGAAGAGCCGCCCCTCCATTCCCGTCAGAGCGAAGAGCGGGACGTACACGGCCGTCACGACGAGCGTGCCGACCAGGATCGGGCGCCGGACCTCGCACGATGCCTTGTAGACGACCTTCAACGCCGATGTCCCCTTTTCCCGACTCTCGCGCAGCCGCCGGAACACGTTCTCGACATCCACGATCGCATCGTCGACCAGCGCACCGATGGCCACCGCGAGTCCGCCGAGCGTCATCGTGTTGATCGACACGCCCATCCACTCGAAGATGATCGCCGTCACGCCGATGGACAGCGGGATCGCAGTCAGCGTGATCATCGTCGTGCGCAAATTGAACAGGAACACGAACAGCACCAGAACCACGAGGATGGTCCCGTCGAGCAGCGCCTCGATGACGTTGTCGATGGCGCGATTGATGAAGTCTGCTTGCCGATAGATCCCCGGCAGGATGACGATGTCCTCCGAGAGACTCGCCCTCACGGAGGCGATCTCCGCGTCGACAGCCTCGGTGAGAGCGACCGTGTCCACCCCGGGTTGTTTCATTACGACGAGAATCACGCCGGGCTTCGCGTTCACCCCCGCATCGCCAGTCCGCACGGCAGCGGGACCGAATCGCACTTCGGCGACGTCCTCGATCAGGATCGGTCGGACAGGGTCGTCTCGGACGACGGCCTTCCCGAGGTCCGACGGCGTCTTCACGAGACCGGTGACGTTGATGAGCAGACCCTGGGACCCGGTCCGGAAGTAGCCGCCGGATCCGGACAGGTTGGACGCGGACATCGCCCTCTCGACTGCAGCGAGGCTGACATCCACCGCCCGCATCTTCTGGGTGTCGACAATGACCTGGAGCTCCCGACGGGCGCTGCCGTTGGACACGACCTGGGCGACGCCGGGGACGGCCAGGATGCGCGGCTTGAGAACCTGGTCCGCGAGAGTCCGCAGCTCCGATGTCTCGGTCTCGCCGCTCTTGCTGTAGAGGCCGATGTGCTGGACCTGCCCCATGATGCTCGAGATCGGCGTCATGAACGGCTGCACGCCAGGGGGCAGAAGCGGCAACACCAGCTGGATCTTCTCCTGCACGATCTGGCGCGCCCGGTAGATGTCGATGCCCCAACCGAACTCTACGGCGACCCTTGACAGCCCGACGCAGCAAATGCAACGAACCCGCTGCACGCCACTCGCGCCGTTGACCGCGCGCTCGACGTGTTGCGTCACCAGCATCTCGACGTCCTCCGGCACCATGCCGTGCGCGTCCGTCATGATCTGGACGGTCGGTCGGTTGAGGTCCGGCAGCACATCGACGGGCAACCGCATCCCGATCGTCGTCCCGATTGCGGCGACCACGAACGCGAGGAGGGCGACAAGCTTCCGGTTTTGCAGCGACAGCAGGATGATGCGGTTCAGCATTGCCTTCCTCGTTGCGTTACCTCGCGATCAGTGCGAATGGCCGGCATGCGCTCCTCCACCACCCGTGTTCGTTTGCATCGCAATTCCGAGCACGAACGCCCCCTTCATCGCGACGACGTTGCCAGGAAACAGGGCTCCGTCATTCTTGACGACGACGTGGTGGTCATCCTCGAACAGGACACGGACGACCTTGCTGCGGAAGGAATCGCCGTCCTGCTTGTAGACCACGCGATCGACGCCTTCTTTCCCGACACCGCTCTTGGGGAAGACGAATACCTTCTCGATGGCGATTCCTGGAATCTGCACGACGTATCGCATTCCTGCGCGAAGTTGCCAACTGCGCGAGTTGGAGTCCGAACCGTCCAACCGTTGATTCGTGCATCGGATGAACGCGACGTCCCCTCCCTTCGCCTCGCCAGCACCGCGGGCGGCGAGTCGAAAGATCGAGAGATCCGAGAGATCCGGGCCCACGCCTGCGAGCAACGGCGAGGCCCGCAACGCGGTCTTGTTCCGCAACGCGTCCATCACCAGCGTCACCTCGTCGCCCACCGGCTCCACTCTGAGCCACATGGATCTCGAATCATGCAACACCGCGACCGTCTGTCCCGCAGCGACGGTCTGCCCTGGTCGTACCAGAACCTCCAACACGTCCCAGTCCTCTGGCCCGGCCCCCGGCGCACGGAGATCAAACTCGCTGTCCAGGGCTCCGCGCGTGGACAACCAGTTCAGGCGTGCCAACGTCTGACCTTGCAGCAACAGGCCTGCCGCGTCGACGAACCGCGCGCGCAGCGATTCGCTGTTCTTCAATGACTCGACGAGCGCCGCGTCAACGATTCCCGCGGCCGCCATCTCGCCCAGCGTGGCGATGGTCCACGGGAGATTGCGCGTCGCCTCGGGCAACGAGGCGTAAACGGCCTGCACCTCGTCCGTCCACAAGCCGTGCACGGTGAGGATGCGACGCCAAAGGTCGCGGCCACGGGGCATATGTCCACCCGCCACGAGAGCGTCGATCTCCGCCCTGGAAAGGCCGTGGTGTTCGAGCTCCGCGCGGGCGTTCTGGACCCGCCGCGCGGCGCGCTCACGCTCGTAGCCGAGGTCGATGACCGTCTGCCTGGAGACTACGGGCACGCCGCCAGACTTCGTGTCGGCGTTGATCTTCTTCACGCGCGCGATCTCCTTCTCGACGATCTCCAACAGGCCGGCTGCCGTGCGCAATTCCGCGAACCCAGAGTGCAACGCTTCGCTCACCGGCGCGAAGATCTCTCCCGTGAGTTTCAGCTCAGGTCGACGGATGGCATCCCGAACGATCCTCGCCAACACGGCGCCGCGAGCGGCCATCGCCCCCGGCTTGGCGAGCACGGACTGCACGATGCCCGGCAGCGGCGCCGCCACCGGTCGAAAGTTGAGCGGCGCGTCCTGAATGACAGCCTGCACCTCCCGGAACTCCACAAACGTACTCAGCGTCGCCTTCCCGAGCTCGATACCGAGATTCTGCAGCGTCCGCTTGTCGAAGGTCACGGCTGCAGTCGCGCCCGCGTCGTCGGCCTTCGCAGCATTCGGTTGACCCGTCGCGAGGTAGCCCGCGCCGGCGCCGAGGCCTACCAGGATGACGGATACCAGGGTCATGGCAACAATGCTCTTCAACGGTGAACCACTCATTTGGGCACCTCAGCGCTCTTGGGGGCTTTGGGTTCCCCAGGGAATTTCAGGAGTGGCGCCCCACAGCTCTTCTCGAGCTGCAGCCACGCCGTGTAGATGTCGGATCGAGCCGCGATGCGACTCCGCTGCGCCGTGTGCAGTCGCCGCAGCGCCAATGCCCAACTAGTCGCGTCCATGCGCCCGTTGCCAACGGTGGCTACGATGAGATCACGCACGCCTTGAATACGACGGTCGAACTGCGCGTCGAGCTTCGCGTACTGCGCGTGCCGAACCTCGAGAACGGCGTACGCGCCCGCGAGTTCGCCGAGTTTCTCCCGGACGGCGGCGCGGTATTCCTCCCGCAGCGCCTTGCGACTCGCGCAGGCCCGGGCGATCGGGCCCTGGTTTCGACCGAACAGCGGGACGACGATGCCCAGCGGAAGGACGAAGCGGTTACCGCCACCCTCGCGCTCGAGTTCCCCGCCCATTTGGAGGTCGGGATACTGGCGCCGCACTTCCAGTCGCAGCATGTGCTCCGAGACCTCGTAGCGCGCGCGCAGCATCGCCAGGTCGGGGTGCTCCGCGAGAAGTTGACGCAGTCGGCTCTGCCGAGGCAGGTCCTTGGGGAGTTTCGGACGGACGCCGCCAGCGAGCTTCGCGATTCTCTCCGGGGCCACGCCGCAGCGCACTGCCAGGCTGCCGCGCACGCGGATCGTGTCCGCCTCGGCGCCGGTCGCCACGCTCCTCTGCTCGAGCATTTCGAGTTCGAGGAGTTGCAGCTCCAGCGCGGTGAACGTGGCGTTCGCACCGAGGCTGCGTTGGACCTCGACGATCCGCTCGAGGACACTCGAGATCGCGCGCTCCACGCCCAGGCGGTCGGCGTTCGACACGGCGGCGATGAGGTCCACGCGGAGGCCGAGATACTCCCGTCGCGCCGCCGCGACCGCGTTGACGCGGGCAGCATCTGCCAACGCGGTGTTGCGGTCATCGATGATCTCCCGACGACCAGAAATCGGAATCACCCAACCGATCGCGGCTTCGAGTCCCCACGTCCCGGATCCCCCGCTCAGGAACACCGGGCCGATGCTCAGGGCGGGATCCGCCAGGGGCGCCGCGACGCTCGCGACGGCGCGAGCCTCTTCCCACGACCCCCGCGACGCGACGATGTGCCGGTTGTGGGCGAGCATGAGGCGAACGGCCTCCCGCATCGTGACCGGATCGTCGGACGCATCGAGATCTGCGAGGACTGAACTCAAGACCCGTTCGGGATCCAGAGGCTGAGGTTCGTACATCGCGCACGAGCCGACAAGACAGGCGGCGGCTAACGCAATGGAATTGACTTGGGCCATGTTGCTCTTCGGGATTCGCGCGCGAAGCAGACACGCGAGAAAGTCACCGCATCAGCGCTGACGGAACGGACACGAACGGTCCGGCTCCCTAGAGCAGCAAAACGTCTACCCGCAGTTGTCGCATCCGCTGGGGTTCAGGTCCCGGCGGATCGACGGCGGACAGGACCACGGGCGCCCAATCGACGCAGTGACGAGTCGACACCGACGAAAACAGCGGCGGAGTCGGAACCGGGTCGCCCAGGACGACCCCGTCCTCGGGTTCAACCTGTTGGAACACGATGTTTAGGTGCGCGCCGTCTTCACACTGGTGGGTCGCCCCACCAGTCTCGGACGTGTCGCCGACGATCACGGTCTCGTGATCGGACGCGTGCGGACAGTGGCACCTGTGCGTCTCCTCGGCCTTCGGATGACAACCATGCCCCACGGGCTGAAGCGCGCCCTCGCGGCAATCGCTCTGGCACGACTGCCACGGACTGGCGAGGCAGACCCAGGCCAGCAGGGCGAGCAGTATCGGGAATTGGCGCAAGAGCATCACGATTGGACCCTACCTTGCGGATTATCGGACCATCCACCCGCAGAGAACAAGCCGCGGACCTTCTCTTGTAGCCGAAGAACACTCTCCTCGGTCGTCACCGACCGCAGCTGATCGACCGGGAACCAGCGTAGGTCCAGGGATTCCGAGCTTTGAGACAGACTCTGATCCGGCTCGGTAATCAGCAGGAAACGGACGTCCAGGTGCAGGTGCTCCGGGTCATCCCCGTGGGCCGGGATCGAATGGATGTCGAGGTCGAGAGGCAGCGGGGCCACCTGGAACCGGGTCATGCCGGACTCTTCCTGCGCTTCCCGGAGCGCTGCCCGCCACACCTCGGGTTCGCCATCGACGTGCCCGCCGAGTTGGAGCCACTTGCCTAGCTTCCGGTGCAAGGTGAGCAGACACGACCGACGATCCGGTGAGAGAATCCACGCGGATGCGGTGACGTGACCTGGGCGGCACGAGCGGAGGAGACAGTCCTCGTGGGTGTCGACAAACTCACGAAAGCTGTCGACGGTCGCGCGCTCCGCAACGTGTGTGACGGCGTACGCATTCAGCAATTCACGTAGAGGTCGACGGTGCACGGATCATTCCCGCCGATTCAGCAACGCGCGGAAATGCAAAAGGCCCGCGAACCACTGCACCGTCGTCACCAGAAGGTAGATCCGGTGGCGGTCGTAGAACGCGTCCTCGTCGAGGATCCGGCGCGCTTCAGGATCGAGAAGAGCGTCGAGCCACGGATGCAGGAAATAGAGCCCGAGCTGCGTCGCAGACATGATCGCGAACGTGATCCACATCGTGCGGGTCGCCCGGTGTCGGCACGTCCAGAGGAGATTCCAGAGTACGAGCAAGAGCGTGCCACTCGCGATGGCGTTCATCCCGATGCTCACCCGTCGCGTCACGAACCCGAACGCCTCGTGGCTGCCGAGCACGTCGGCGCCGACCGGCACGACGACCGTCGCATACATCGCGATGCCGCCGAGCCACATGGCGAGAAAACCGGCGATGACCGTCTGGCGCCACGAGAGTTTCGTCAGCGCGCTGGGTGCCGATTCATCCATCGGATCGAATTCGAATTCGGGTTACCGAGTCGCGCACAAGAACGCCGCGGTTGCGGCAGCCTTGTGCGCTTCGTCGAACTGGTATCCCGTAGGGGATTTGAACCCCTGTTGCCAGAATGAAAATCTGGAGTCCTAGGCCTAACTAGACGAACGGGACCTGAATGCGGGCGCGGATTCTAGTGAGTCGAACCGGGGCGTCAACCTCGGAAGTGCCCTGGCGGGTAGGGAAGAGGCAGCTTCAGAGAGACCGGAACTCCTTCACGCTCGGCAGGTCTTTCACGCTCTCGAGACCGAACGTCTCCAGGAAGTGCTGGGTCGTGCCGTACTGGAGCGGGCGACCGGGCACGTCGGCACGACCGGTGACCTTGATCATCCGGTGCTCGAGCAGGGTGCGCAGGATCGGTCCGGCTTTCACGCCGCGAATCGCCTCGATCTCGGCTCGCATGACCGGCTGCCGGTACGCGACGACCGCGAGGGTCTCCAGGGCGGCTGCGGAGAGCTTTTCCTGCTTCTTGACGTTCCGCAGATTGCGGAGGTAGCCGAAGACCTCGGGAGTCGTCAGCAGCCGAACCTGCTCACCGGCGATGTTGACCTCGAGTGGCAAACCGCTGGCCGTGAGCGTTTCGCGGAGCTCTTCGAGCGCCACCGCGACCTCTTTGGGCGTCGTGTTGGTGGACTGGGCCAGCCGGAGCATCGAGAGCGCCTCGCGAGACGAGAGCAGCAGCGCACAGAGGACATTCGCCAGATCACCCTTGGCGGGCACCGAAGGATCACCTTCAGCATCGAGATCGCCTTCGAACTCACTGGGCACTCCGGCTTCCGGACGATCTTCGACCGGGACCTCGTCGGGTTCTTCGTCAGAAGCTTTTGGTCGGCGCGGCATCAACAGCTCCTCGTGGTCGCCGAGAAGCTCCTCCGAGATTTCGACGACGTTCCGATCCGACTCAGCAATGTCTCGTTTCCGACTGCGTCCACCCTGGCGAGTTCGCGTTCCGACAGTCCTCTGACCAGGATCGTCGGAGGCGGACCCCCTCGATATTTCGTCCATGGGCGCAATATTTTAGCGGTTCTTGCCGCCATTGTGAAGCAGTTCGCTGGCCGTTCGGAGGCGATCGTAGAGATCGCGCGTCTCCGATTCGGTGATCGGGTTCTGCAGTCGGTCGCTGTCCAACTCCGCCTTCACGTCCTTGAACGTGAGCTTGCGACCCTTGATGTGCTTGACGCAGTAGAGCAGATAGAAGTGGGTCACCCCATCGCTGACGGCGCTCAAGATGTCCGAGACCTCGCCGTCTTTCAGCGCGAACGCCGGCTTGACGTACTTCGCCTTGCTCTTCCTGCCGAACGGCGGCAAGAACCCGCCGTCCCCTTGCGTCGGGTGCTCCGACTCCCGCAACGCGAGACTCCGGAACTCCGCGCCCTCCCGTGCCTTCTTCAGAATCCGCTCGATCGTCGGTCGATCCCGGTGCGAGATGATCCGCACCCGCACGCGGTCCTCGAGCCCGGCGAGGTAACGCACCACGTAGTAGCGCAACATCTTTCGCGCCAGCCCACGTCGGGCCAGGGTACGGTAGGTCTTCAAGTTGATCCCGCGGTTGTCGACGAGGAAACGCTCCAACGTCATCGACACCCCCCAGTCCTGCTTGACGCGTTCTCCCAGGCGCCGCTCTGCGTCCTTCACGATCTTGTCGATTATGTCGACGTCCACGAAGATCTCGTTCTTGTGGGCTTGTTGGGCGAGGAGGATGTCGAACACCATCCGGTCGATCTCCTTCTTCGTGTCCACTGGATCGAACTCGAAGAGCCGGTCGTAGAGGTGGCTCTTGCGAATGGAAAAGTCGCCGACCTTCATGACCACGGAGTCGTCGGCTTTGGCGCGAGGCATCAGGACGTCGGGTCCGAGGTCCTGTTTGAAGATGGATTCCTCGACAGGGAGCTTCCGCAGCGCAGCCGGAACGGGCGTGAATTGATCCCCTGTGGTAGCCCGCTTCGTTTCGTCGTGATGCGCCGAGGACGACGGGACGACCGCCTCTGAGGGTTGCACCCCTGCACACCCGAGGAGCAACAGCGACAGGCCCAGGGGCCCCGCCCACGACCTGAATCCGGACCTGCAACTCATTCGAAACCCCCTCTCACCCGAGTCTACCGGACGCGAATGTCGCGTTTGAATCGGGTCCTGTGACACACCGGGCAGTCACTCTGTTGAGACTGGCCGACTGAACCCTGAGTAACGCGGCGACCAGCGCCACCGCAGTTCGAACACGCGGACAGGTGAGCAGCGGTCAGCTTCATGTCGCCACCGTACTCGCCGTAGTACGCCTTGAGCCAGGTCGTGCGCTGGTTGCGGTCCGCATCCCTCCACCAGTCCTCGGGGGTCATCTCCTTCTTCTTGCCACCTTGGTTGTTCCGGTTGCCGCGGCGCTGCCGAGCCTGGCGCGCCTTGCGGAGCGCCTCCTGGATGCGCTTGATGCCCTTGTCGAGTTCCTGATCCTTCTTCGACTTGTTCTGGCTGGCCTGGCCCTCTTCGACCTTGCCTTGCTTGGTCTCCTTGAGCACGCCCTTCTCGCCGAGCAGCCAGGAACCGATCGAGTAGTGGTAGTGCTGCCCGGAAGCGGCGCCGCGAACATCGAAGCGACTCTCCCAGAAATCATCGACCTCTGCGATCTCGATGCTGAGCGACTTAGCGATATGCTCCCGGATCTCCTTACCCATCTCACGCTCGCCGTACTGCTTGGCGACGGCGAACGTGCACTTGGAGTCCGCAGCCTTGCGGGTCGCCAGGATGCCGACGTACTTGTACCAGAGCCGCGCCACGTCCCTCGCGAGCTTGCTGGTGCGGACTTTCTTGTACATGCGCACGAGGCGCTCGAATTCACCTTGTAGCTTGGAGCCCGGATACTTCTCCTTGAACTCCGCGATCCGCTCATCGACGAGCTTGAAGTTGGAACGGTTCGTCCACATGCGAATGTCGTCGAGGAGTTTCTGCTCCGCGGCCGCGCCCTTGAGCAGTTGCAGGTGTTCCAGACGCTTGCCGATCATCTTTGGCTGGCGTCCGCCGCCGAGCTCCTTCGCCTTCTTCAGGTGATCTTCCGCGTGCCCGTAGTCCCGGACGCGCATCAGCAATTCGCCGAGCGCGAGGTGCTTGTCGGCGTCCTCGCCCGGCGCCGACTTCGCGAGGAGCTCGTTGTAGTAGTCCAGCTTCGTGAAGATCTCGAACGGCGTGACGAGCCTCTCGCTGAGCCCACGGATGTCAGCTCGACGAATCGGCGCCACGTCGCCGCGCGTGCGGACGTAGATCGAGGTGTCATCCTTCTTCACGATCCTCCCGATGGCCTCGAGGATCTTGCCGGTAGAACTGGCGTAGCTGACCACGTCCGCCCGGACAGTGACCTCTTCGTCATCGGTGTTGAGAAGTCCGTAGGTCGACCGATGCAACTTCGCGCTGCTCTCGGTCAGGTGATTCCAGCGCAGCTTCAGTTCGCCGCCGTTGTCGGTGCGCAACAGCGTGAATCCTTCGCCGTCCACGTCCTGGATCTCGCCGACGAGAATGGACCCGTCCCGTAGTTGCACACTCTGACCTGGAAGTGCGCAGAGCAGCAGGGAGAGACTCGCCGCGGTGAGAAGGACCTTCGATTTGAACATCATCTGTTGCTCCCTGTGATCTGGGATATGCGATAGGAAAATGGTTTCTCTCGGATCATCACGCGGTCGAACCTCTCGGCGACTTCCTCGCCCTGTTCTTTCCACGAGATATAGACCTGGGCCAGCACCACCTGGGCGTGATCCGGATCCTCGATGAACTTGACAGTGTATTTCATTCCCGGGTAGCCGGGAACCTCGACCGGGGTCGATTGGCCTTGCGCGTTCAGGCCGATAGCCAGCAACGGACCGCTGTCCGAATCATGCTCGACGAAATAGTCTTCCTGAAGATGGTGGAACACGTGGTCGATCATGTGGACCGCCTTGAAGCGCATCTCGGCGCTGCGCCGGGTGCTCACGGCCATCATCATGGAACCGGCGATGGCAGTGAGGCCGAATAGCATGATCGAGAGCGCGACCAGCATCTCGGTCAGCGTGAATCCGCTTTGGTTCGAGCGCTCAGCCATTCCAGCTATCCCTCGAGTGGAGGATCTTGATCTTGATGACATTG
>Ga0114996_10006099_pt1 | contig 13988 bp, 12 predicted proteins | sample ArcticOcean_MG_C_4_FD_87039 | JGI IMG/M metagenome (GOLD analysis project Ga0114996, IMG submission 87039) | Marine microbial communities from western Arctic Ocean - ArcticOcean_MG_CB4_134 | ecosystem: Environmental > Aquatic > Marine > Oceanic | place: Arctic Ocean: Canada Basin | collected... | reverse complement strand
GGACGGTCCACCTTCGGGGCCTGAACGGCACCACCGAGGTCCACCGCAACTTCGAAGGCGATCGAGCCATCTTCAAGGCCACGGAACAGTCGGATTTCTGATGAACAACACCGAAGAATCCGGATTCACGCTCATCGAGGCGCTGGTCGCTCTGGCCATCGTCGCGCTGGTGGTGACGACTTGCCTGATGTTCCGGACCGGATCGCTGGTGGACGCCAGCGAAGCGCGCAACTGGCGCGTGGCCCGCGAGGTCGCCCAGGAGATCCTCTCGGAGTTGCGCGCCGGTGCGCGCGAAGAGCCACCCGACTTCCAGATGGACCGGGAGCCGATCCCGAAGATGAAGGACGTCGACGGATGGTCGTATCAGATCGTGATCGGTGAGGAGAACATCTCGTCACTCGAGGGCAACATCGAGAGCGAGGCAGAGGGCGGCAACGAAGACCAGACAGGCGCCACCGGCTCGGAACGGCGCGCGTGGCAACGCGAACGCGACGACCTGCGCGAGGCGCGGCAGAAGGGCGTCTCGTTCTACGATTACCGCGAACAGACCGACCTCGAGGAAGAGGATCGCCTCGCCCGAGACGAACTCCCACCGAGTGAAGACGAATTCGAAGAGGTCGCAGTGTTCGTGTTCTTCCCCAATGCCCGGGCAGTCCAGGGCCACGGTGGGGAGTTCTCGCACTTCGTCCTGAAGGCGAGGTTGTCCACCATGGCAATCCAGGGGCTGACCCCTGAGGAAGCGGAGACGATCGCCGAAGGTCAAGTCCAGGGTCCCGAGGGCGCCGCAGAAGGCGCCCCCGGCGGAGGTATCTCGAAATGAGCAGTCAGGAGTACGAAGTGATCTACGCAAAGCAACACGGTTTCACGCTCATCGAGGTCTTGATCGCCATCGCGATCACGGCGGCGGTGATGGTCGCCGTCTCCGCGACGTTCATTACGACGTTGCGTTCCCACCGCGAGGTCGAGAGCCTCACGGAGTCGACGGAGGCTGGATCGCGGATCCTCAACCTCTTGGAGCGAGACCTGCGTGGACTCTGGATCTACAACATCAAGAACAACGAGATCCTGAAGGGTCGCAACCTGGACCTGAACGGCCAGCCGGCGGACCGCATCGATTTCATCACGAGCACGGACTCGATCTCGACGATCCAGAACGTCGCCGAGACCCCGGCGCACAGTTCGGTCTGCGAAGTGGGCTACTGGCTGCGACCGAATCCGAAGGACCCGCTGCTGATGGAGTTGTGGCGGCGCGAGGATCCGATGGTCGACGACGAGCTACTCCTGGACGGGAAATTCCAGCTGGTGCACGACCGACTGCGAAGCTTCAACATCACCTACTACAGCACGCTCGGCCACAACGCCGAGGAGATCGAAGAGTGGGACTCGAGCGAGAAAGATAAGTTGCCCCGGGTGCTCAAGATCGAGTTCACCATCGAACGGAAGCTCGCGAGCAGCAACGAAGTGAACCACTCCGAGGTGGACGACTTCGAGGACAACAACAAGAAGTACACCCACTACATCGTCCTCGAGAAGGAGTACATGGACATCCTGAAGCCGAAGGTCGCGATGATCCCGGTCTTCCCCGGGCCGCCTGGCGCTGGTGGCAGCGCTGGTGGCAGCGAAGGCGGCGGCATCAAGGGTCCCGCGGGGCCCGGCAGAGGCGGCAAGAGCGGCAAGGGCGGCGGTGGTGGCGCCTTGGATCCGATCGAGGCGGGTGAAGGCGGCAGGTCCGGCGGCTTCGATCGTGGCGGCAATCGCGTTAGCGGTCGCGGTGGTCAGGGCATGCCGCGGGGCTTCAACCCCGGCGGTGGCCAGGGCAACATCGACATCAACAGCCTCTTCCGGATGTTCGGCGGCGGCGGCGGCGGCGGCGGCAATCCGTTCGGCGGCGGCAAGCGCTAACGTTTCTGTCCGGGGAGTTCGAGGCAACAGGGCGGCATGCCCGACCGAACAACGCCCGGACTGTTCAGAGCGCCCGACCGATCGTCGTGCGCCCGCCCATGTATGGCACGAGCGGCTCGGGAATGGCTACCGTGCCGTCCGCCTGTTGGTGGATCTCCAACAGCGGGATCAGGATGCGCGGGCTCGCCAACACCGTGTTGTTGAGCGTGTGGCAGAAAGCGACCTTCTTGTTCTCGTTCCGCCGGTATCGCAGCTTCAGGCGTCGCGCCTGGTAGTCGTGGAAACGGGAAGCCGAATGGGTCTCGCCGTAGTTTTCTCGTGACGGCATCCAACACTCGATGTCGTACTTCTTGACCTGCGGCGCGCCTAGGTCGCCCCCACAGACGACGACCACGCGGTACGGCAACTCGAGCGCCTGCAACACCTCTTCCGCGTTACGGACGATGAACTCGTGGTGTTCCTTGCTGCGTTCGACGTCGCCGATGTCGACGATCACCTGCTCGACCTTCTGGAATTGGTGCACGCGGTAGAGACCCCGCGTGTCCTTGCCGTAGGTCCCGGCCTCACGCCGGAAACAGTAGCTCCGACCGACGTAGAGCTTCGGTAGTTCGTCCTCGGAGAGGACCTCGCCGGAGTGGATCGACGTCACCGGCACCTCGGCGGTGCCGATGAGGTTGAGTTCGTCCTTCTCGCAGCGGTAGGTCTGCTCCTCACCACCGGGGAAGAACGCCGTGCCTCGCATCGCCTCGTCTCGCACGAGCAACGGCGGATCGACGAGCGTGAAGCCCTTGCTGACCATGTGGTCGACGGCGTAGCTCAGCACCGCATCCTGCAGCGCAGCCCCGTCCCCCATCAGGAAGTAGTTGCGCGAACCGGCGATCTGCGCCGCGCGCTGGAAGTCCATCCAGCCCTGCGCCACCCCGAGGTCGTAGTGCGGTCGCACCTCGAAGTCGGGCTTCGTGATCTCCCCCCACGTCCGCACCTCGACGTTGAACTGGTCGTCTTTGCCCTCGGGGACATCCTCATCGGGGATGTTCGGGATCCATGACAAGGTCTCGTCCCGGTCGGCCTTCAGCTGGCGCTCCTTCTCCTCGAGGCCCTGAAGCTCGGCCTTCAAGGTCTTCTGCTTGGCCAGGAACCGCTCGCGCTCCTCGGGCGACAGCGTCCCCATGATCTTGCCCATCTCCTTGCTCGCGGTCTTCTGCTCGGAACGCAGGCCGTCGATCGTCGGGATGAGCTCGCGGATCGCCGCGTCCAGCCCGAGGAACTTGTCGACGGCCTCGACGCGGTCGGGGAAGTGCTTCTTGATGGCACCTGCTTTGACGGCGTCCGGGTTCTCCCGGATGACTTTGGGATCGAGCACGAAAACTCCAGCTTTGGGGATCGAATGCGAGCGCGGACTTTATCGAAGCCCGCGCTGCCATTCGACGCACGTTTTCTGGATGGAGCCTATTTGAAGTTCGGCACCATGATCTTGCCGAACATCTTGTGCTTCTTCAGCCGAAGCCCGATCAGGGCGCCGGGGTACGGCATCTTGAACTTCAACACCGTGGAGCAGGTCTTGTCCCCCTTCACGATCGGGAAATAGGCGACGTTGACCCCCATCCCCTGGATGTTGCCCGCCTTGACGTGGGCATCGCCGAGCGTCTCCGACGCCGTGTTGAGGATCACTGGCCCGCTGATGCCGACGTAGGTTCCGACGACCTTGGCGCCGCGGCCATTGGCATTCTTGGCCGCGACGATCTCGGGGGCGGGCGTCGGCCCCTGGATCTTGCCGTAGACCTCGCCGGACACGCCGAGGATCCGGAAGAACAGCGAATCGATCACGACGTTGGTCTCGTCGCCACCCTTCTTGAAGTCGAACTTGAACGGCCCGCCGAGCTTCACGACGGTCTTCTTGCCCTTCTCGACTTTGATCACCTTGGAGTCGCCCTTGAAGATGTGCACCATCCGCGTCTGGGCGCCCTTGCCCTTCTCCGCGCGACCGTAGCAGATGTCGTACTCGCCCGCCGGGACCTCGACGGCCTTCTTGCCCGCGATGTTGAAGGCCGTGGTCTGCAGCGAATCCCGACCGCGGATGATCAGGAGCTGCGGCTTCACGTTGCGGCTTCCGCTCCACTTCATCGTGACCGTTCCGACATCGAAGAAACCCGGGTGGAGTGGCTCCGCCTCGACGGCCTTCCCCCGGTCCGCGCTCTTCAGCAGGAACCACGTGTCCTTGATCTTGACCGCACTCGAGTAGGGCACCACCGCTCCCTTCTTGCCGACCTTGATCGAATCGAAGATCGCGACACCGCGGGCGTCCGTGGGGCCGTAGCCGTACAGGCGAGTCTTGAACCCGTAAGCCATCGGATCCGTGCTGAACAACAGGCCATCGCAGTTGTCGTCGTAGAACGTGATCTCCTCTTCGTTGATCTTCGCGACCCAGCTCGACATGCTCCGGTAGTAGACGCTGAGGTGCTCCCTCGTCGGCGCGACGTTGGTGATCGCGCCGGCGAACGGCTCGGTCGAGCCGCCAATGAAGAACGCAAAGCTGTAGGGAGACTTGTCGGCCAGCTGCACCAGCGACGGCTTGATCTTGGTTCCCGCGGTGACCTTGGTGACGTTCTTGCCGGGGATGCCCTTGAGCGAGATTCCGATCTTGGACGAACCCGTGCGCACGAGGTAGATCTCCTGCTTCTTGAACCAGGCCATCTTCGCCGGCTTCTCCTCGATCCGTGAGGACAGCCAGTTCGTCGGGACGGCACCACCGTTGAAGCACGAGTCCTTCGGAAGAGCCTTGAGCGGCTTGAATGCGAGCCTGCTCACGAAGGGCTTCCTCTTTCCGTCGACGAACTTCTCCAGCCCCTCGACGTCTCCCTTCAGGCCAGCGTCCTTGCGGTCCTTGGCCTTCTTCTTCTCGTCCTTCATCGTCAGCTCCTTGCCGGCGACCCAGTTTTTCCACTGCAGGTAGGAGGTGTCCTTGTTCCAGTTCCAAGAGTCCCGCTGCGCCATGAACATCTTGACGTAGTCGATCGCGTCCTTCGTGTCCTGCACGGTGTGGTTCGGGATGGCGTTGACCATCACGGCGAGAGTCGAGTAGACGTCGGCGGCGATGATCTTGTGCCCGATCTCCTCGCAACGCCGCCCGAGGAGCAAGCCCTGGTCGACGATCTCGAGGATGCCCTTGCGGTCGCCAGCCTCCTTGAGCTTGAGCCAGTCCTTGTAGAGCTTCCCGCGATTCTCTTCCGCCTTGTAGAACTGATTGATGCGGTCCGCGTCGGCGCGGGTGTAAAGCCGCTCGACGTGATCGAGCGTGTCGACCTCGAACGCGGCCACGAACCCGGTCTTCAGTTTCCCCAGCGAAGGGCTGTACTCCTCCTTCTTCTCCGTCCGGCGCTGTGAAACCAGCAGCGCCTGGTAGTGGCGTATCGCCGAGGCCGGCTGGCCCTGGACGGCCTTGGCGATGGCGTCGTCATTGCTGAACTTCATCGCCTGGCTGAAGGTCTTGACGAACAAGTCGTACGGATCCTGCGCCGCGAGCGGGGCGGTGAGGGTCGACGACATCACGAGGGCGAGCAGGAGGGGAAGCGCTTTCATCGGGTCTGCTTCGGGTGTGCGGAAGGGCTTGAAGTGCCGGTCATCGTAGCGCGGCCCTCCTCCGGCCCCAAGCTCCGGCAGCCCTCCGGAGCCCTGTCCGCACCAGTTGGCCCTCGATCGAGCCAGCTACTTGCGGGACCTCTTGCTCACCTTCTCCAGGAACCTTCGCTCCGGCGGCGTCAGCTCCGCCATGCCCTGCTTCTTCACCTTGTCGAGGATCTTGTCGAGGGTCTCCTGTTCGCGCCGATCCGAACGCTGTGCTCCTTCCGCGCGCTTGCGCTGCAGCCAGGCGAAGGGTTCGGCACCGGAGACCACGACCCCCTTCTTGGACAGCTTGAACGCGATGAAGCCCCACAGCGCGCCGCCGAGGTGGGCGCTGTGCGCGACGCCCGAGCCACCGAGACCGCGCAACTCGAACAGCTGGTAGTACACCCCGATGAAGACCAGGATCCCGACGAAGTAGCGCATCTCCGGCTGGACGAAGACCATGTTGATCCTCCGCCTCGGGAACATGCACGCCGCGTAGACCATGATCCCGTACACCGCGCCGCTCGCGCCGATGACCGGCACCTTGCCGCCACCGAGCGCCAGGGACAGGCCAGTGTAGATGAGGCCTCCCAATACGCCGCTCGCGAGGTAGAGACTGATGATGCCTGACCGTCCCCGCCGCAAGTGGCTCTGCTCGAACCCCTCGTCCATCCGCCCCTCGGCAAGGGTTCCGAAGAAGTAGAGGAACAGCATGTTGAACAGCAGATGGCCGATGTCGACGCTGTGGAAGAACTGGTAGGTGGCGAGCCGGACGATGCCGAGCCCGAAGGCGTCCAGGATGTTGGCCGCGCTCAGACCGACGTAGGGCACGATGTCGGCATTGAGGATCAGGTCGCATCCGATGTTCTTGATCAGGAACGCGGCCACGTTGATGACCAGCAGGGTCTTGATCCCGGACGTGAGCTTGGGAAAAGCCCGTTCGAAGTGACCGTGGTGTCCTGGTTCGAATTGCGTCATATCCGTCTTGCCGGCGACCTGATCAAGAGCCCGACACCGATACTATTCATCGATTCCGCAGGTGCCCAGACAATTGGCTGCCTGCCACAAACCGTGAACCCTTCTCGCTCGGGTGGTTTTGTGGCGCGCCGGCTCCTATCGTAGACGTGCACACTTCCTACGACACTGCCGCATTCCTGGACGAAGATTCTGAAGTGACCGCCAACATCATCGACGGACGAGCCCTGGCCGCCAGCATCCGCGAGGATCTCATCCTGGCCCGGAAGGAGCTGGGCGATCGCACGGTCCGCCTGGTTTCCCTGGAAGTCGGCGAGAGCCCCGCGGCGGAGATGTACATGCGGAATCAGCGCCGCGCGGCCGACAGGGTGGGCATCGACTTCGAGGTCCGCAATCTGCCGATGGACATCGGCGAGGAGCGGCTCACGACCCTGATCCACGAGCTCAACGACGACGACTCGATCTCCGGCGTCATCGTGCAGCGACCGCTGCCCGTCGGCATCGACCCGCGGCGCATCCAGCTGGCGATCCGCCGCCAGAAGGACGTCGAGGGCATGCACCCGGCGAACATGGGGTCGCTCCTGTACTCCGAACCGCGCCTGCCGCCGTGCACCGCCATGGCGGCGTTCCACCTGATCGAACATACCGGCGTGGATCTCCGCGGCGCGGAGACCGTGGTAGTTGGACACAGCGAGATCGTCGGCAAGCCGATCGCGATCCTGCTGCTGCATCACTTCTCCACCGTGACCGTGTGCCACGTCGGGACGCGTGACCTCGCCTTCCACACGAAGCGCGCCGACATCCTGGTCGTGGCCGTCGGCAAGGCCGGGTTGATCCATTCGGACATGATCAAGCCCGGCGCCGTCGTGATCGACATCGGCATCAACCACGTGGACGGCAAACTCTGCGGCGACGTCGACTACGAGGCAGCGGCGGAGGTGGCGGGGTTCATTACGCCGGTACCCGGCGGCGTCGGCCCCGTGACGGTGGCGATGCTGATGCGCAACACGCTGCGCGCATCGGGCGCCGAGGGTATCTAGGGCATCGCCCGCGACTTCAGCAGGCGTTCGATGCCCCAGACCGAGACCCCCACGGCCAGGACCGACCACTCCACCCAGTAGTAGCCGATCGTCACGGCCTTCTTGGTCTCGGTGAAGCCGTACGAGTGCAACCCGATGTTGTAGAGGTTCACGCCCCAGAAGGCCCACATCACGATGATGCCCAGGAAGACGCCGCACAACGCGATGCCGAACTCCCGCACGTAGCCGCCCATGCGGGCGTGCAACACGACCAGGAACCCGAGCACCAGCATCAACGCGCCGTTCTCCTTGGGATCCCAACCCCAGAAGCGGCCCCAGCTGTCATTCGCCCAGACTCCACCGAGGATCGTGCCGACCGTCGAGAACAACAGACCGAAGCACAGCACGCCGTAGATGACGCGGGAAAGGTCGCTGTAGAACTTGCTTGGGATCAGCTTGTACCCGAGCCACCTGCGGACGAGTTGGACGATCTTTCCAAAGATGTAGACGTGCGCCAACAGCGCTGCGAGCGTCCCGGCGCAGTATCCGAGGGTCACGGTCGTCACGTGCGTCGAGAGCCAGAAGTTCGTGTCGAGCACCGCGACCAGCGGCTGCATCGTGTCGACCTTCTCCACTCCCTCGTGCCAGGATGCGAGCATGATGCCCAGACCACCCGCGACCGCAGCGATCGACATCGGCAGGACCGAGCGCCGTGTCCATTCGACGAACATCATGAGCAGTACGCCGACGCCTACGATGAACAGGATGGCCTCGTACGGCGTCGTGATCGGCGGGCGCGAGCGGATGATGCACCGCAGCACGATCCCGGTGATCAGCATGACCTCGCCCGAGATCGCGGTCGCCCACGCCACCCTGTAGACCCACTTCGCACGGGACTTGATCCACAGAAACGCACAGCACAAGAAGGCGAAGACGAACGCGTACTCAGCCCGCGTGAACCAGTCTGACTTGTAGAACCCGACCTCGAGGTCGACCTTGCCGAACTCGTCCCGATCCGTCGCGCGCTTGACGCACTCATCGGAGAAGGCCTTGAACTCCGAGGAGAACTTCGCCATGTCTTTCCGCACGTCGGAGAGCGCCTCGATGCGGCGCAGCATCGCAACTTGCTCCCGATCCACGTCCTCGCCGCGGAGCAGCATCTGGACCACGTCGGAGCAGGCCAGGTACTCCTCCTCTTTCGAGTCACTCGGCGGGAGGAAGTGGACGTACTTGCTGAGCTCGCGGGTGATGCGGATCGCCTCGAGCAGGTCGTAGACGCGATCTTCGAGCTCTTTGGCGGGGGCCTGCAGCCCCTCGCCCAGTCCGGAGAACTTCGGGGCGAGATCGAGGAAGCGCACTTCCTTCTTGCCGGGGAACACCTTGTCGAACCCAGGCAAGCCCGAGACGTCGTGCTTCGCTCGCGCGAAGTCGAAGGTGCCGAGGATGTAGCGCAGACGCGGGAGCGTGCGAGACAGCGTGACGATCTGCGTCTCGATCGAGTTTCGCTCGTCCGGCTTCTTCTCCGAGAGTGCGTCGCCCTGCTTGAACAGCTCCTGCAGACTGCCCTCGAGCTCGCGCATCGAGAAACGGTCGCGACGATTCTTGCCCGCAGTGTCGACCCCGATCGCCTTCACGACCTTCGTGTCGTCGACGCGCACGATCTTGTAGTCCCACGCCTGCTCGGGGAAGAACAGGCAATCGAGGAACCAGGCCACCGGCTTGAGCTTCTCGCCCCACTCCGTCTCGAACGTGCGCTTACCGTTCAACCGGAGCATCTGGAATCCGGCGTACGTGTGCAGCGGCTTGATGCGCCCCCCCTCCTGCACCGGAATCCGGGATGCGGCGTCGAGCACCTCCTGGGGCCACGGCTCCATCCGGATGCGCGAGGACTCGCTTGGCGACTTCTTGTCGACCGGGTCCTGGGCCGTGACGACTCCGAACGTCAGCAGGGCCGCTAACAGACGGAACAGGTTTTTCACCGTTGTCTCTCTCATCACATGGTCCTCCGCAGGGCGTTCTGTTTGTTGACGTGTTTCGCGAGCTTCGTCAGCATGTGGATCAACAGCCCGAAGGCGATCACGAAGCAGGAGTACTTCGGCCACTGATCCGACGGGTTGCTCGAGACCTCGAGGACCGAATAGTACGGACCGGGTCGGTTGTCCTGGGGCCCCCAGTTGTTCTGGCTGAACATGAAGCCGCCGTAACGCATCGGCTCGTTCATCGCGATGTGGAACTTCTGCTCCGTGCCCTTGTCGATCTTCGTCACGTCGCTCTCGAAGAGCATCGGCGTGCTGACTCCCGGGTGCTCCTTCTTCCGGAACTCATCGAGCCGGACTTCGAACGGGAGGTCGAAGATGCACTTGCGCAGGTCGATCGTCCATGGCACACCCTTCACGGTCACGGTCCACGGGTGGTTATCGTGGCCGAACAGGAGACCGCGCAACGGCTTCTCACCGTCCGCGTGCACGGTGACGTAAGCCCCCGCGGTGTTCATGGGCGCTTCCTTCACCCAGGGCATCTCCTCGAGGAGGACGCCGTCGACGACGTTCGTGGCGAGGGACGTCTTCGCGCTCCGCGGGCGGCAATTCTCGAAGTAATCGTCGACTATCAGCCGGAACGGCACCTTCGAGCTGTGGAAGGAACCGTGGCGCTCGAGATCACCGCCGGGAATCAGATGCTCACGGACCGTCCCGTCGCCGAGCGGCTCCCCGATCGCGATTTCCCATTCATGGAAGCTCGTGTAGATGCTCGTCTTCTCGTTCGGCCACAGCTGCACGTAGCCGTTCGTCGACTGCGAGAACTTCACCAGGCCGGCGATCAGCAGGAAGATGATGCCAAAGTGCCCGATCAGGATCCCGGTGTTCCGCCGGCGCCACTTGATGCGCACCATGCCTCCGCAGATCAGGTTGACCGCCAGCAAGATGAGCAGGAGGAACGCGCCGGGGAAGCGGATCCAGAGATCGGGCAGGTTGAACGCCGCGAAGTTGATCCGGCAGATGAAGCTGTCGAAGTACACCTCCTGCGCCTTCACGAGTCCGATCGACTTCTGGGCATACGTCCCGAAGTAGGTCAGCACCATCAAGCACAGCAGGATGATACACGTGAAGCCGAAAGACGAGAGCGGCGACATGACCGACTCGAACAACCCCTTCGGCTTCTTCACCTTGCCGGGCTTCTCGACGGTCGCCGCCAGGGGCGCGTCCGGGGAACTCGCGTTGACATCATGCAGCGCGTCGGCCTTCTCGGGATCGGTCCTGGTCTCGATGTCGCTCACTTGTCCATCCTCAAAGACTTGCAGAACGCTGCGAAGTTGCTCTTCTGCGCTTTCACCTGGGCGTTGGGACCGGTCAGCTTAACGAACATGTTGGCAACTGGCAGGATCGCCATGACCCCGAGTACACCTTTGGTCTTGCCGTAGGACTCCAGCATCGAAACCTGCTTGTCGAACAGGGACAACTTGGGTAACGCGGCCAGCGCCTCGCCGTCCAGCCCTGATTCGCCGATCTCGCCGGTCCAACGGGTCACGTTGTCGGCCCAGGAACCCGCCGCGCGGCCGAGGAACGTGACCCAGCAGCTCGTTCCTTCGCCAGTCGAGAAGGTGACGTGGCGCATTTCGTGGCCTGGGATCTTCGCCCAACCGTCGGGAACGTCCCAATTCAGCTTGGGGCCGCCGTGCGTCTCCGCGCCGGGCTCCTTGCTCGCGCGCCGGCCAAAGCTGCCCTTGAAGGCGAGCGACGTGCAGAACTCGTCGAATCCCGCCATCGCCTTCTCCATGGAGGCTTTCGGACCCAGCATCTTCACGGACATCGCGAACTCGGGGAACTGTGCGTAGCTCGCCAACACGCGGTGGTTCTCCTTGGGCACGCCGCCGTGAGCGCTGAACGTCCCGGTCATGTCCACGCGGTGGGCGTCCCGATCGAGGAGCGTGCCCCGCCGCATCGCGGCGATCTCCGCGTCGCTCGCCGGGGGCAACCCCATCTGCGCGCGCCAACGATTGATGTTCCACGCCGCGGTCCCACTCGAGAGATACGTGACGTAGCACTCGGCATCGCCCACGCGCATGTTCACGACGCGCAGCGGACGCGAAGGCAGTTGCTCCCACCCGGCGGGAACCGTCCACTCGAGCATGCCCGCGATCTTCTCCTCGGGGGTCCTCGTACCCTCCTCCGAGAAGTTGAACCGCTCGCGCATGGCGGCCCCGATCCGGACGGTCTCGCCGTTCTCGCGAACCTTCGAAATCTCGATTTCAGGGTGCTCTTCGCACGCCGTGAGCGCCAGGAGCAACCCGGACCTCGCTATCCAAGAACCAGCGTGAACCGAAGTCATCATCGCAATACCGTTCAGAAGTTTCGTCGCAGCACGTAGTCGGCCAGCGTCGCCATCGCGTCGCGAGCCGACCCCTGCGGAAGCGCGTCCAATGCGCGAAGACCCGAATCGACGAATCCGCGCGCCCTCGAGAGGGAGTATTCCACCGAAGCATCGACGTCGAACTCGGCACGCAACTCCCGCAGACCTTCCGCCGCGGTCCGTTCTGATCCGTTCGAGGACACGAGCTCGAGCAGCCGCGGTCGCCTGTCTCCGCTGTTCTCGAGCAGTTGGAGGAGTGGGAGGGTCAGCTTGCCGAGCCCCAGGTCGGTGCCCAGTGACTTGCCGACCACCGCCTCCACGCCCGTGAGGTCCAGGCAGTCGTCCATGATCTGGAACGCGATGCCGAGGTCGGTGCCAAACTCACTCATCGCGGCGGTCTGTGCAGGCGTCGCGGACGCGTAGTGGGCGCCGATCTGGCCCGCAGCGCCGTACAGGATCGCGGTCTTCTGCGTGATCACTTCGAAATAGCGCGCCTCGTCCCAGGCGACGTCGCCGCGGTGGAGGCACTGGGTGATCTCGCCTTCGCAAACGGTGCGCACGGCGGCGGAGAACAACCGCGCGCAAGCGGGGTCATCGAGTTGCACCGCCATGTGGAACGCCAGCGCGTAGATGTAGTCGCCGAGCAGCACCGGCACTTCGTTGCCGTGAAGCTGGTTGAGGGTCGGCTCCTGGCGTCGCACCTCCGCTGAATCGAGGATGTCGTCGTGGACGAGGGTCGCAGTGTGGATGAGTTCGACGACCTTGGCCGCCGTCATGTGCGCGGGCGTAACCTGGTCGAAGACCTTTCCCGCGAGGAACACGAGGCCGGGTCGCAGTTGTTTGCCGCGGTACCGGACGACGTGATCGATCAGCGGCTTCAGTTCGCACGCGCTAGGACGCAGATCCTCGGCAAGTTCCGCGTTCATGCGAGCCAGTTCCGGACGGACGAGCGCCAGCACGTCTTGCAGTTCTGCGGTGCTGGACACGACTACTTGGAGACGTTGTCGTCGTCCCAGTCCCGCGCCCGCTTCTCAGCGATGTCGGCGTCAGTCTTCTTGCCACCGGAGGCAGCGGATCCCTCCGCGTTCGCCACGCCGGTAGCCTCGTCGCCGCTATCGGGATCCTTCAGACCCTTCTTGAACTCCACGATCCCGCTGCCCATGGCGCGGGCCATGCCGGGTATCCGGTGTCCGAAGAGGAGCAGGAAAATCGCGAGGATGATCCATAGCTCCCAACCGCCGGGGAATCCAAATCCTATGTAGGAAGTCATTTGCAAGCCTTGTGGGAACCAGGATCATCGCATCCGGAAAGGAAGTCGTCGACTACCGATGCCTGAAAGCCGCAAACCACCACGGGATTTCACTCCTGCGGCTCGGTGGGGCTGGTTTCGCCAGTATTCCCGGTGGCTTCGAGCCACGCCTCCCACGCTTTGGGATCCGACCCAAAGTCATTTCCGGTCAGGCGTTTGAGGTTGCTTTCGGCGGATTCCCGGACCTCTGCTTCGGCGGAGGCGAGCGCGGCGACGAGGATGCGGATCGCTTCCAGGTTCTTGCCGCTGGCGTCAGCCCCTGCCTTGGCCTTGGCGCGCGCGTCGTAGAACTGCTTGAACTGCCCGAGCACCTCGGTGAACCGCTTCTCCATCCGCTGGCGTTCGATCACGAGGAACATCGTGTAGATGCAGACGATCCCGAGCACGAATCGGAGCAGACCATCCTCGCCGAAGGTCTTCTGCAGCCCCTCGAGCGGGAGCCAGTCCTCGAACCACACCACGGCGGTCAGGGTGAGCAACACCCACGGGGTCAGGCGACGCAGGGGGGCGTCCATGGCCTATCCGAGCACCTGCTTCATGGTCTCGCCGAGCAGACTCGGGCTGTCGACGACGGTCGCGCCAGCCCTGGTCAGCGCTGCGGTCTTGTCCGCCGCGGTGCCCTTGCCGCCGGAGATGATCGCGCCGGCGTGACCCATGCGCTTGCCCGGAGGCGCGGTCGCCCCCGCGATGAAGGACACGACCGGCTTGGTCACGTAGGACTGGATGAACTCGGCAGCCTCTTCCTCCGCGGAGCCACCGATCTCGCCGATCATGATGATGCCTTCCGTGGCGTCATCGTCCTGGAAGAGCGAGAGGCAGTCGATGAAGTT
>Ga0114996_10006096_pt1 | contig 13997 bp, 9 predicted proteins | sample ArcticOcean_MG_C_4_FD_87039 | JGI IMG/M metagenome (GOLD analysis project Ga0114996, IMG submission 87039) | Marine microbial communities from western Arctic Ocean - ArcticOcean_MG_CB4_134 | ecosystem: Environmental > Aquatic > Marine > Oceanic | place: Arctic Ocean: Canada Basin | collected... | reverse complement strand
CTCGCCGCCGATCGTCGTGAACGGCACCGTGATCGTCGGTAACTCAGCTGAGCAGGGATACCACCAGACGCGTATCGAGATGGTCCCGGGTGATATTCTTGCGTACGACGCCGACACCGGTGACCTCAAGTGGAAGTTCAACGTGATCCCGCGGCCCGGCGAGTTCGGGCACGATACCTGGGAGAACGATGCGTGGCAGTGGACGGGGGACATATCGTCGTGGGCGCCTATGTCGGCGGATCCCGAGCTCGGACTTGTCTACTTCGTGACGAACGGGGTGACGATCGACTACTACGGCGGCCACAGTCCAGGCGACAACCTGTATAGCACGAGCATCATCGCGCTGGACGTGGAAACGGGTGAGCGGGCGTGGCACTACCAGATGGTGCACCACGACATCTGGAACTACGACACACCCACGGCTCCGATCCTGATGGATGTGAACGTGAACGGCCGGGAGGTCAAGGGGCTGTTCCAGGCGACGAAGCAGAACTTCCTGTACGCCCTGGACCGTGAGACAGGTGAGCCTATCTGGCCGATCGAGGAGCGCGCGGTGCCGCCTTCGACCGTGCCCGGTGAGCAGCTGTCTCCGACGCAGCCGTTCCCGACGAGGCCGGCTCCGTACGACCTTCAGGGTCGGAGCGAAGAGGACCTGATCGACTATACGCCCGAAATCTACCAGATGGCGCTCCAGGTCGCACAGGACGGCAATCTCTTCAATGCGTTGTTCGATCCGCCCAGGACCATCGACGATCCGCTCGGTCCCACCTGGAACTGTCCCGGTGGCGGAGGAGGTGTCAACATCACCGGACCGCCTGTGGCCGACCCCGTCCAGGGGGTGATGTTCATCACATCGACGGGCAACTGCTTCCGGCTGCAGGTGGAGCCCGGAATCACTTCGCCGATGGATGGCCCAGAGCAGTCGGGAACGACACACTCTGACTGGGTGGCTGTCGCCACTTCCGTTCCGGGAGGGGCCAGGCCGATCCTCGATGGTCTGCCGATCTGGAAGGGTCCAGCCGGGCGGATCACCGCGATCGACATGAACACCGGTGAACATCTCTGGATGATCCCGAACGGTGACGCGTCACAGGCAGAACAGGATAGGATCCGCAATCATCCGCTCCTTCAAGGCGTCGAGGGCGTGGAGGTGAACCGCGGACGTGGAGGGCATTCCACAATGGTGGCGTCACCCACGTTGTTGTTCGCTAGTGGCCAGACGGCCGATGGCGCCTGGAAACTCTTTGCCATCGACAAGCAAACCGGCGAACGGGTGGGAGCGGTGGATCTCCCTGGATCAACGAGATACGGAATGTCCAGCTGGATGCACGAAGGTAAACAATACATCATCATCCAGTTGAATGACGGTCTGGCGGCGATGGCGCTGCCGTGACGGCCCAGTCACCACACTAGGCAAATCCGAGAGACGGCCCGGAGGAGTGGATTCCTCCGGGCCGTCTCAGATCCTCAGAAGTTGCGGCCTCCGCCCGGGAACCGGTTGTTCACAACGTTGTTGAAGATCGAACCGAACTGGTACGAGAATCCAAAGTTCAACGACTTCTCGAAGTCGGTCGCCTGCGTTTGCAGCTCGAGCAGCCTCTCCTCGTCGCTCAAGTCTCCCCCAGACAGAAAGACCTGGTCGCGTACCCTCGAGTACGAGGCGCCCACGTTCAGGTTGAGCCCCCGTGTGATCCGGAAGCTCAGGTTTCCACGCAGAGACACATTGTTCTGCGTCCTATCGTGAAGGTAGGCCGATCCGGACAGTCGGATGGAGGCGTTCCCCCAAGGTTGCCGTTGTGAGAAATCCAGTGTGAGCGCCTGTTCGCCGCGGACTTCCTCCGATTTTCCCAAGAGGGTCACCTCGAAGTACTCTCGGTACACTGGACCGATTTCGTAGAACGCGGTCAGTGAGCGACGAGTCGCGTCCTCGTAGGGGAAGAAGCTGTACTCGAGCGCTGGGTTCGCTTGCCCCCAGAAGGACTGGTTGTTGCTCACGTTGCGCCCGACATTGGATCGCAGGCCGACCGACCAATGTGCGGCGACGGCGTAGACCACCCGCGCGCTGAAGCCCCAGTCGTATCTGCTGTCGACGAACCGAGAGCCGTCACTGAGCTCAAACTCTTGCCTTCTGTTGTTGAAGTTCCCGTTGTAGTTCTGCATCCACGTGGGCGTCACCCGGGAAACGTTGAATCCGGTTCGAAGTCGCCGGCTCGACTGATTCGACTCCGAGTCGAAGTTCCCGTTCGCGTTCAAACGGAAGACCCAAAGGTGCCAGGGGTCCTGCACATCGTCCGGCGAGAGGATCCCCTCCGGTGGTGTATCAACGTTCGCATTCACTTCACCAACCGGGGCAATACCGTCGAGCTGAACGACGTCCCTGTATCCGGACTCCGTCGCGAACGTGGCAAGTCCGAGACCCAACGTGAGCGCTACGCCGTCCAGTCGTTCCCTTTGAGTGTCGGTCGGGAGGGACTGGTAGCGGCTCCGGGTTTCGTAATTCTCATACACCCCACGTCCGAGGAAGTCGAGCAAATACTCCCTCCCGCCTACTCCGGTTGTCTGGCTGGTCATGATCACATGGACATGAGCGTCCCGCGAATCCCGGACCCACGCCACCCAAGCGATCTCCGTACGGTAGTAGGTGCTGTTACACTCGCGTCCACGGCAGTCGAAGAATACGCGAGGAACCGTGGTAAGGCCTTGGGGGACCGGGTCCTGCGCCCTTGCCGGGGCAGGCGGAATGGTCAGTCCCGTAATCAGAACGGCCAACGAAAGGAAGGACGGCCATCTATCCATACGCTGCATCTATTTTCCTTCCTGAACCGGAGGCTCGAAAATGTGATTCTCCAGCTACTGATTCGACACTGTACGGACCAGAGTCGTTGCAAACCCGAGAGGGCCCGGAACGAACCCACCTCCGAAAACCCTAACACTCGCAGGCCCTGCTGAGCACGAAGAGTGGGGGACATCCTGATAGGAGGGACGCGGTGCAGCCCGGCTTCCTAGCTCTGTCGACCGGCTCTGCGGCGCACTCCACGCTACACAGGACGAGCCCGAGGGATCCATCGACGTATCGACCAGAGGCCTGTCGAGCTTCAAACCACCAGCATGGCCTCCACGACCAAGCCCGGGCCAAAGGCCAGAGCCACGCAGGGGAGCGCGGCGTCCGCCTTCTTGAGCCGCTCCAGGATGAAGAGCACCGTAGGCGACGACATGTTCCCGTGGCGCCGGAGCACCTCCCGGGACACGTCTAGGAGGCCGTTCTCGAGTGCCAGGGCGTCTTCCACCGCCTCCAGGATCCGCGGCCCCCCAGGATGTACGGCCCAACTCCCCACGTCGTTAACGCCGAGCCCCTGGTCCTGCAGCCAGCTCTCGAGCCACCCGCCGAGGTTGGTCCGGATCAGCTCGGGGACCGCGGCCGAGAGCGTCATGTGGAAGCCGTGGTCCCCGATGCGCCAGGACATGGCGTCTCCCGACATGGGCATGAGGAACGTGCCCTGGGCCTGCACGCTCCACCCGTGGGTCTCACCATTCCGCGCGGCCGTGCCCACCACCGCTGCCGCCCCATCCGCGAACAGGGCGTTGGCCACAATCGTCTCTGGATCCCACCCGTAGGCGAAGTGAAGGCTGCACAACTCAACGGCACAGAGGAGAACCCGTGCCTCCGCCTCCCACGCCTGCGAGGCGGCCACCCGCATCCCGTTGAGGGCCCCGTGGCACCCCATGAATCCCACGTGGGTGCGATGCACTGTGCGCTGGAGTCCCAGAGCGTCGATGAGGGCGGCGTCGAGACCCGGCGAGAAGAAGCCCGTGCACGACACGGTGACCAAATGGGTGATGGCCTCCACGGGGGTGGATGCGTCCTCCAGGGCCCGTCGCGCCGCCGCCTCGGCTAGAGGCGGGGCTTCGGCTTCATACCAGGCCATGCGCTCACCCGTGGTGGGTCCGCGATCTTCCGGGCCGCTGGCCGCCGGATAGAACGGCACCCGCTCTTGGAGCGTTCCCTGGTCGGCTCGCAGCACCACGGTGTTGCGGGTCTCCACCCCGGAGCGGCCATAGAGCATTCGGAGCGCGCGGGCCTGCCTGGCGTTGGCTGCGCAGAAGGCGGGGCTCGACTCTGCGGCATCACCCTGCTTCAAGACGCCGGGTGGAACGGCCGTGCCCAGACCGGACAGGTGGAGCTTCACCATGGTCTTCCTCTTGGAAGGGGCGGAGCTACCGAGGTGTGCATCACCAGGGGACGGGCCAGAACAGGCACCGTGCCGAAGACGCGCACGGCCACGCGTGCCATCCAGGGTCGCCGAAGGCCCCACGCCACCATCGTGCAGACCCGCTGACCCCGCCGAATGCGGCGGCGGTGCACCTGGGCCCATTGATGCACCAGCGCGTCATCCCAGCGCCCCACGGCAGCATGCACCAGGGGCGCCAGCGCCAGCGCTCCCCACAGCGCCCATCCCATACCCTCACCTGTGAATGGCTCAACGTACCCAGCGGCATCGCCGACCAGGAAAAGACGCTCTTCCCCCAGCGATGAGAGTCGTCGCGTGAGGGGCGGTGTGCCCCTCCAGCCACGGTGGATCCCCTCGGGGAGCCGCGGCATACCGGCCGACTCCAGGTGGGCTCGCACGGCCCGCTCCGGCGATCCGTGCCGCCGCACAAACTCGGCGTCGAAGGCGGCGGCTGCGTTGAGGCGGTGATCCTCCTGGCGCACCAGACCCACGTATCCACCAGGCCCCACCACCATGTGCACTGCACCAGGCCCGTAGCCCTCGCCGCCGCCTTCCAATACGGCGCCCACCCCCACGCGGGATCCCGCCTGAACCGTGGCGAGGGGCACGGGACCGGTCATGGCCCGGGAGCGCAGGCCGTGGAGTCCGGCTGCGGACACCACCACCCGGGCCCGGACGTTCTGCTCCCCGTTGCCGCCCCGGACCGTGAGGATCCGTTCTCCGTCGCGCACCGGCCCCAACTCAGCGGAAGCTCCTTGTACGAACACGACGCCCTCCTCGACAGCGGCCCGGACCAGCGCGTGGTCCAGAGCCTCTCGTGACAGGGCAACGGAGTCTTGGAGGGCCACCGACGCGGTCCTCCCCCATCCCGTCATCCGCAGCTCAGTCAGGTGGGGGGCGCCCGCACGGGCCACCAGCCCGTCGAGGCCTGCCTCGGACAACGCCCCCTGCGCCGCCCCGTTCAGGCAAGCGCCACAGACCTTCCACCGCGGGAAGGGCCGGCGCTCCAGAAGCAGAACCGCGCGCCCCCTGCGGCCGAGCTCCCGCGCGACCATGGCACCCGCGAGTCCGGCGCCCACCACCACCACGTCCCAGAGTCGCTCCCCCAGCTCGGTCCGGGCTCCTGCCACGCCGGTTATGGCCCCCTCCACGTGAGAATGAACCGTTCCGGCCAGACACGACGCACGACCGCCCCCGCAAATCCGGCCTCCGCGGCCATAGCCCGGACCTCCGCCAGTGTGAAGGCCGCTCGAACCGAACGCGGGCCGTCCACATGGGCGACCTCAGACCTGGTCAGAAGCCGGAGCCCAGACCACGCCAACACGTAGCCCAAGGTCCCGCGGAGCAGGTCCTGCACCAACACGCGTCGGCCCGCGTCAGCCATGTGCCTCAGAAGGTCCACGGCGTCCTCGCGCGACAGGTGGTGATGGAATAGAGACGAGCATACCAGATCGTATCCGCCTGGAAGGCCCTCGGCCACAACGTCCCTGGTGAAGAAGTCCGCAGCCACGCCCCAACGCTCGGCCTCGCTGCGTGCATGCTCCAGCGCCACGGGGCTCAGATCGCACCCGTGGACCACCAGCGGAACGCCCGCCCGTCGCGCCCGGCGGGCCACGTCGACCGGCACATCCCCACCACCACAGGCTACATCCAGGAGCCGCAGTGGCCCATCCCGTCCCCGGTTCAAGTGGAGGATCTCACGCCACACTCTCGCCGCCGCCAACGAGATCCGGTTCACCCGTGCCAGCGCCCTGAGGGCCTGAACGTGTTTCCCCGGATCCAGGTCTTCCGCGTCCATGAGCTCGGCCTCCCGATGCCGGCCGCGACTCAAGACTCTGCGTTCCCCGCCGTCGGGCGTTCAGCGGAGCCGCTCAAGGGGGCCGGCAGCACGTCGTGAACGCGGTCCAAGTCCACGCTCAAATGGCCGGCACCCTCGTCGTGGTCGAACATGCTGCCGAACCGCGCCCCGTAGACACGCTCGTGGGTCCGGTATGAGGATCGGGCGTGCACCGTCTGAGAGAACGTCTCGTCAAAACCCGTGAGATCGATGTCGGGACCGTTTCTGTCTGGTGGAGTTGCTGGAGTTCCCACGGCTGGGCGGATCGCTTTGTCAGGTGCCTTCTAGATCAAGATCCCTTCAGGGGTCGGATAACGTGAGGGACACCACCAAAGGGGTCAACAACCATGTCGCCGAACGTTAGCTTGAGATCTCGTGTTGACCCCTCTGGTCGGACGCCTCAGGTTATCCCGACCCGTTGAAGAGCCTTTGGCTTTGCCTACCCTTGAACCCCACGCCGCGATGCCGGAAGAGATGCCGGGCGAGGACTCGGGCAGCTCCCGATTCCGTACCACGCTCATCCGAGTGATCATCGTTCAGGTCATCGCGATCGGCCTGCTCCTGCTGCTGCAGCTCCGCTACCAACCATGACCGGTGCTCCGCAGGCCGTCCGCTGGGCGACTTCCGCCCCCCGCGAGTTGAGCTGAATGCACCCGATCAACTGGCTGATCGTCGGCGTCTATGTGCTCTGGGTAGTGGTGGACGGTATCCGGAAGTCGAAGAACACCGACACGGTCTCGGGCTACTTCCTCGCCAACAAAAGCCTGTCGTGGTGGGTCGTGGGCCTCTCTGTGATGGCGACGCAGCTCTCGGCGGTCACGATGATCGGCACGCCGGGCCAGGGCGCCACGGACGGCATGCGCTTCATCCAGCTCTACCTGGGGCTCCCGCTCGCGATGGTGATCCTCGGCGTGACCATCGTCCCGCTGCTGCACGGGTCGGGCGTCTTTACCGCGTACGAGTATCTGGAGCGCCGCTTCGACGCGAGGACGCGCACGCTGACCGCCTTCCTATTCCTGATCTCTCGGGGGCTCTCGGCCGGGGCCATCATGGCGGCTCCGGGGGTGGTCTTCAGCGCGGTCTTCGGGATCCCCCTCGTTTGGGCGGTGGCGCTCATCGGCGTCCCCACGGTGATCTACACGATGATCGGCGGGGTTCAAGCAGTCGCGTGGGCCGACGTGAAGCAGATGATCCTGATCGTTATCGTGCTCGTTGCGATTATGATCGTGATCATCGTGCAGATGCCCGTGAATCCCGACGAAGCGCTTCGAATCGCGGGGGCCACCGGCCGGCTCAAGGTGTTCGACTTCTCGTTCGACTTGAGCGAGCGGTACACGTTCTGGTCGGGCGTGATCGGCGGAACGTTCCTGATGCTGTCGTACTTCGGGACCGACCAGAGCCAGGTGCAGCGCTATCTCGCGGCCAAGTCCACCGGCGAGGCGAAGAGCTCGCTGCTCATGAGCGCGTACTGGAAGATCCCGCTACAGGCGCTGGTGCTCCTAGTGGGGGTCGGGGTGTTCGTCTACTACCAGTTCGTGCGTCCACCGCTACTCTACAACCCGGCGCAGGAGGCCGCGGTGGTCGCCGAGCGCGGCCCCGCGTACGACGCGCTACAGAACGATTACGCCGAGGCGTTCACGCTTCGGCAGGCGGCGGCACAGGCGGTCGCGGACGCATCCGGGGATGATGCGACCGTTGCGATGGAGGTGTTCGTGGCACGGGAGGCCGACATCCAGACGATCCGCGGTGAGGCGCTCGCGATGGTCGAAGACGTCACCGGCGAGGCCTCGGGGGACACCAATTACATCTTCCCACGTTTCGTGTTGTACGAGCTTCCGATCGGGCTCGCGGGGCTCTTCATCGCCGGGATCTTCGCCGCGGCCATGTCGAGCATTGCCGCCGAGCTCAACGCTCTCTCGACCGCATCGGTCATCGACTTCTATAGGCGGTGGATGAAGCCCGATGCCGACGATGCGCACTACCTCGCCGTATCGAAAGGCGCGACCGCGTTTTGGGGGTTGTTCGCGTGTGTGGTCGCCACGTACGCGGCGACGCTGGGCTCGTTGATCGAGGTCGTGAACCGCTTTGGATCGTTCTTCTACGGCTCGATCTTGGGCGTCTTCCTTCTGGCCATGGTGCCCGGAGCGAAGTCGCGCGGGGCGTTCTACGGGCTGATCATCGGGATGGCCACCGTGGGCTTTGTCGCTTTCGGCACGACGATCGAGTACCTCTGGCAGAACGTCATCGGCGCGGTGGTGGTGCTGCTGGTCGGTGTGCCGCTTAGCAAGTTTGTCGAAGACGACCTAGTGGACGCCGGCGGGCCTTAGTGCCGGGCCGGGCGGTCGATCCTCCCGCCGATCCTCAACCTCACGCATCCCTCAGCGACCCGCCTGATAGGCGTTCCAGTCCTCGGCCGTCAGTGACACGAGGTTGGCGAACAAGCGGTGCGCCCCTGGTACACCGGCCGGGAGCTGGCGAAAGAAGGCGAGGGCGACGTAGGCGTAGATGCCCTGGCCGACCGACGCTACCAAGAGCGACCCTCGGGTAGGCAATTCACCCGGATCATTAAACTCCAGCACCGGCGTGAATCGGCCGTCCCATTGGGCCAAGAAGTAGAGACCCCGCTCCTGCACCCACCCTTCGAAGTCCGCTTCGGTGATACGATTCGGCGAAGCCAACACCGGAGATTCGCGTTCCAACATCAAGAACGGGGAGTTCTCGTCGGTGACTCGCGGCGCGCCGCGCCCGCTCCCCATGCTGACAGGGTACGGAGCAAAACCACCCTGCGGGTACTCGTACTTGTTGTATTGAACGATCACCGTGCCACCGGCCTCGGCGAACTCGAGGATCCGATCGTTCACGGCTGCAACGTCCGGGCGGGTCTCATAGACGCGGATGCCCAGCACCAGCACGTCGTACCCGGAGAAGTCCCCCTCGCGGATCCGATCTGGTCCCACCTCCTCGACGGCCGCACCAAGCTGTCTCAGTGCCTCGAGGCCGTCGTCCCCCGATCCCATCACATAGCCGACCCGAATACCCTCCCGCATCTGGACCGGGAACACGGCGACACCCGCTTCGGCGGGGCGTAGATACAGCGTCCGCTCGACATGGGGGTAGTCGATGATGTCGATCTGTTCGTCGAAACGCACTCCGTCGTCCCGGGTGGCCACCGCACGGAAGATGTGCTCACCGGAGTCCACCGCACCGACGGGGCGCACCTCGAAGGTGAATCCTCGGCTTGCTCCTTCGCCCTGAAAATCGAAAGGTATGATCGAAGGTGTGACCTCCCACCCTTCGGGGACCTCCAGTGAGAGTTCGCCCGACGACCCCGAGGCCGCTTCGTTTTGTAGACGGACCGTCACCGGACGAGGCTCGAGAGATCCCTCGGGCCAGGCCATCCCAGCCGGCTCGATTGCAACCGAGACCGCCGGAGTGACGAGAACCGGCTCCCGGAATTCCCCGAGCGCCCTGTTCACGCCTACGTACTCTGCGTCGTCACCCCAGACCACATGAACGGGTTCATCCAGCCCCGGGATGTGCATGTCGAACTCCCCAACCACCCGCAGCAGTGGACGCGCGGTTCTCGGCAGCCCCTCCGAGGCCGGGTCTCCGGTCCACCGGTACATGTCCCCGTCGCGCGGGATTTCAAGATAGTAGAGACGTGAAGCGGAAAGACTCTGCCGGAGACGAACCTGGTAGCTCCATCGAGCGATCTCACCGGGCTCCAGGGTCCGGGGCGTTTCCGTCTGGCCCTGGGCGCCGAGGAACTCCGCCGGAAGACTCACCTCCTGGTCACCCCCCACGCTCCGGAGCACGGCCCCGTCGATGCGGAACGGCCCGCCATTCCAAAGCTGGACGTCCAGACCCACATCCTCACCGGCAACCACGAGATCGTCCCCGGCTCGCACGTCGATCACCACGGACGCCGCGTTCAGAAGCGCGGACCGAACCAGCCCGGCACGGACGGCGAGAGCCTCGGCGAGCGGCGCGGCGGCATCACCGAGCCCGCGGATCTGCCCGAACGTGAGCTCCAGGATCAAGTAGGCTCGTCCAAGGGCACCGGCGGCGCGGCTGGGTTGGACGGCGTCGAGAGACGCACCAGCCTCCTGAATCGCCAGCCGATACGAAGCGATGGAGCGCCCAACCGCGGGAACGGCCTGCGCCGGAAGTCCCTCCACAAGGCCAGCCAACGTAGTGTCGACCCCCGCGAAGATGCCCGTGTCGGAGTTGATCCCGCCGACACGACTCCGCACCAATCGAAGCCCTGAGGTGCGATCACCAAGGGCCTGTGCCGCTCCCATCTCCTGTGAGCGGTGCTTGCTTCGACTCTCCATAGCGAGTTGGTGGTATGAGCGGCCGAGGAGCGGATCGAACGTACCGGTCTGAATCGTCAACGGTGCCACGCCGGATCCGGGCCCTCGAAACCCTGCTAAGTGATAGAGCTTGTCGACACTCCAGGGCTCCGCGGCGAGTCCTCCTAGATCGGGGAACCGCCCGGGATCAGCGGCCGCACCGAACGCCTCATTGGCCAGAATTCCGCTCGCCTGGTGCTGCCCGTGCCCGTCACGAGGTGTACCGGACCAGACCGATATTATCACTTGGGGACGGTACGTGCGGATCACCGAGACGACGTCCCTGAGGACCTCTTCCTTCGGCCAATGGGCGAACGCCTCATCGGCGCTCTTGGAGAAGCCATAGTCGAAAGCGCGCGTGAAGAATTGACGTGCACCGTCCAGAGCACGGGCTGCCTCGAGTTCCCCCGTGCGAATGATGCCGAGACCTTCGCCCAACTCAGGCCCGATGATGTTTTGCCCGCCGTCTCCCCGGGTCAGCGAGAGATAGGCGGTCTCGACGCCCATCCCCCTGGCGAGGGCCGCGAGAAGGCTGGAGTCCTCGTCATCCGGGTGAGCGGCGATCATCAGGACTCGCTTCACGCCGTCCAGCTGACGAAGTGCGAGTCCTACCTCTACGACGCTACTTCCCTGGGGCCCGACTTGGGCCGAGAGAGGCGCAGCCGCAAGCAAGCCGACCACCCACACGAGGGTTTTGCGTGTCATCGTCATGGACCGAACGTACCTCCAACAACGAACCGAGGAAAAGTACCGGAATGCCCGAACTCTACTCACTCGCTTGTCCGAAGTTCAAATTCGCCGATATGTTGGGCTCGAAAGCCCGATCACAACAGGCCCGCAGTTTTCCTGCGCCCGCCTTCTGACAACGGAGCGTAATCGATGAGCCAGCCCCGCGAGCACTGGGGTTCCAACGTGGGCTTCATCCTGGCGGCGACGGGTAGCGCCATCGGACTGGGCAACTTGTGGAAATTCCCGTTCATCACGTGGGAGAACGATGGCGGCGCGTTCGTGCTCGTCTACCTCGGGTGTATAGCGGCGGTGGGCCTGCCGATCATGATGGCGGAGTTGCTAATCGGCCGGAAGAGCCGGAAGAGCGTTGTCGGCGCACTGAAGGATGTGGTCGGTCCGGCATGGGGATGGCTCGGCCTTTGGGGGGTGATGTGCGGGTTCGTGCTGCTCAGCTACTACACGGTGATCGCGGGGTGGTCTCTCTTCTACTTCGCGAAGTCGACGTCGTGGATGATCAATGGGTTCCCCGCTGGCACCAATATGGGGGAGGTCTTTGGCACCCAGGCGGGGAACGGAGCGCTTCAACTCGGAATCTCTCTGGCGTTTAGTATCGCGACAGTCTCCATCGTGTACTTCGGCGTCCAGAAGGGCATCGAGCGGATCGCCAAGACCTTCCTGCCCGTCCTGTTGGGAATTCTCCTCTTGCTCCTCATTTCCGCGCTGGGAATGAGTGGGTCCGCTGAGGCGCTGAGGTTCATCTTCCGACCCAACTTCGCGGAGTTGGATCGTACGAGCGTGCTCGAGGCCCTCGGGCACTCGTTCTTCACGCTCTCGCTGGGAATGGGTGCGATGGTCACCTATGGCTCTTACCTCTCGAAGAGCCAGTCCATCGTGAAGGCGTCGGCAATCATCGTCGTGCTGGACACGCTCATCGCGCTCATCGCAACGGTCATCATGTTCTCGGTAATCTTTAGCGTGCCGGGCATGGACCAGCAGGTCAGCGGCACAGGCACAGTGGGAATGCTCTTCATCTCGCTCCCGGAGCTCTTCTTTACCGAGGTTCCGTTCGGACGGGTGCTGGGCCCGCTCTTCTACGTACTCGTAGCACTCGCTGCGCTGACCTCGACCATGTCTCTCCTCGAGGTCGTGGCCAGCTACGTCATCGACAACCACGGAATCGCCCGCGAAAAGGCGACGCTGATGTGTGGCGGGACGATCTTCATCTTCACGATTCTGGCGGCCGTCTCATTCGGGGCGGTCCCGGCCATCACTAACCTTCAGCTCGGTGGAGCTTTGGGTGACCTGTTCTTCGGAGGAAAGGCCGGCTGGTTCGGTATGGCCGACCACTTCGTGTCGAACTGGATGTTGCCCACCGGCGGACTGGGCATCACCCTCGCCGCTGGCTGGGTCGTTTCCCGCGAGGTCACGCAGTCTGAGCTCGTAGACGGAACGCAGCCCCGTTGGTTCAACTACGGCGCCTGGCGGTTTTTCATGCGCTTCGTGGCGCCGGTCGCGGTCACGGCCATCCTGATAGCGGTGATTTTCTTCGGGGTGGACTTCTCCTAGAGCAATTGAACCGCATACTACCTCCGAGGCCGTTCTTGGACGCCATCGTCATGCGCGTCTTGGTCCTCTGGCTGTTTCTTCACGCGGCCTCGAGTTATGGGTCCACCGCTATGATCGAGACTCCCTTCCCACAGTCTTTGATCCCTAGTCCAATCAGCACCTCTTTTTTGATCGCGGTGATCGTCCTCGTGGTCCGGGTGGAGATGGGGAGGAGATCCGAAATCGTCTTCTTGGCGAACCTTGGACATTCGTTTCGCAGGATCGCACTGGTGGTCATCGGTGAATGCCTCGTCCTAGAGACCAGCCTCAGAGTGGCTGTTGGCTAACACCGAATACGCGCTCCGCGCGGAGGGGATCGGGAAGTCCTTCGGGCGCGTGGAGGCGCTCAAGGCTGCGTCGTTGTGGGGTGAGGCGGGCAAAGTCACGACTCTCCTGGGACGGAACGGGGCCGGGAAGACCACGCTCATGAAGATTGCGGCCGGCGTCCTCCGCCCGGACTATGGGGTTGTCTCTCTGTTCGGAGACGTTAGAGAAAATCACTCCCTGCCCCGCCTGGCCCGCTCCGGGCTGATGTACGTGCCACAGGACCAACTCGTGTCACCGCGCTATCGCGTGCGAGACCACCTGCACGCCCTGGCCACTACATTCGGCTCGGCTGGCGTCGACGCAGCGATATCGGAGACGCGAATAGAGGCCCTGTTGGATCAAACCGTCGGATCCCTGTCGGGCGGAGAGCGAATGCGCGTCTCTTTCGCCCTGGCTTTGGCGCGAGCCCCGAAGGTGTTGATCGTCGACGAGCCGTTGATCCGACTTTCACCCCAGAATCAGGAGGCCCTGGCCAACGCCCTGCGAACGCTGGCTCGGAGAGGTGCCGCGGTTATCACGTCGGGGCATGACGCCCGGGTGCTGCTCAGTATTTCCGACGTGATCCTCTGGTGTGTTGCAGGAACGACCCACCACATCGGTACGCCGACCGAAGCCCTGGCGCACTCCCAGTTTCGGCGCGAGTACCTCGGGGCCGAATTTGGTCCTCACGGAGAACGGTTATAGAACATCCGCCAAGCTAGCGGACCCAACAACCGACCCGTTCGGCCCGCTTGAACCGGCATCTGGACAACGCCACGCATGGTGCAATATTGGAGAGGCATTGAGATCCTAATGCTGGCGTGACCCCCTGAAACGAGACCAGAGCGGATGTTAGGATCTGAGCTGGTCGGAGATTCAGCGAGGAGGTCAGCAATGAGCAGGAGACGACACACGTCGGAGCAGATCATCGCGGCACTT
>Ga0114996_10006093_pt1 | contig 14000 bp, 14 predicted proteins | sample ArcticOcean_MG_C_4_FD_87039 | JGI IMG/M metagenome (GOLD analysis project Ga0114996, IMG submission 87039) | Marine microbial communities from western Arctic Ocean - ArcticOcean_MG_CB4_134 | ecosystem: Environmental > Aquatic > Marine > Oceanic | place: Arctic Ocean: Canada Basin | collected... | reverse complement strand
TTCCACGCTGGGGTATCTGAACCCGACCGAATATGAAAGGAGGTGGCAGAGCACACAACAACCGGTTGGACTTACAATGAATGCCAAGCTGGAGACTGTCCACTAAAATGGGGTAACTCCAGTATCGAAGAACCGGTGTAACCAGGTCGCGTCGCCAAGACTCGATGGCGCACCGTTCGCGCCGGGACCGTCGACAGCAGACGTGCCCTCTCCCCAATCGGCGAGGAGTCGATGCAGGCTCACCGTCGCCGAGGCGATAGCCGTATCAGACATGTTAATGCGCAAGGACACGCTCTCAACATCGGAGCTTGCCGGAATACCTGAAACGTCGAAGTAGATCAACCCCCGCCGCATGGAGGAGCCACCGCCAGTCCTGCCGACGAAAAAGTACTCTCCCTTCGCATTGCTAGAGCTCCCGGATGAGCTTTGATACAAGGTGTTGTCCTTGTGCGGCCCCGTCGTGAAAGTACGTATTGAAGGGGTCGGCGTTGGTGTAAACGTAGGCGTCGCCGTAAACGTAGCCGTTGGGGTGAACGTTGGAGTAGCTGTGGATGTTGCCGTATGCGTCGGCGTTGCTGTATTTGTCGGTGTAAACGTCGCCGTTGGTGTTGGGGTCGGTGTTTCGGTCGGCGTCGGCGTCGGCGATGGTGTTGGCGTTGGGGGCGGCGGCCCCTTGTAGGTGATGGTTAGCATTGGACGCTTGGCAGCGTCGGGGTTTTCACGGCTAAAAAAGCGCTTGGCGCTGCCTAAGACAGCCTCCTCACCCCTGATAACCCATCCGAAGTTTGAGCCAGGATTGTCGAGCCACGCTTGAATGTCCGCAGCCAAATCAGGCGACTGCCAAGTATAGAAGTCTGGAACGCTCACATCTGTGGCAGCAGTCACACTTGCTGAAAAGTCTCCCCCCTGATTGTCCCAAAAAGTTGACGGGAAGAAGCGATGATCCCAGGTGGCGTCGCCGTCTTCAGGGGTCGCACCCGAACCGCCACCACCGCTAGGCCTTACGCCGGAATTAGACGCACCCTCGCCCCAATCTGCCGTCACTTTATGTAAGTCGAACCCTGTTGCGTGAACATTCGGTGACGAAGCAAACAGCGTCAGCGATGCGTCGACTAAAGTCGAGCCAGAGGGCACATTTCCTGCTATATCGAAAGCGACAAGTCCTCGTCGAATCGACGCGGCATTGTTCCGGCCAGACCATATATATGGCCCTGCTCCGTTGCTGGCCAGAGTCTCAGAGATCTGAAAAACCGTATTGTCCTTCAACGCCTCGATCGTCATCACGACGGGTGTCGGAGTCGGGGTAGGCGTGTTGGTTGGCGTCAGGGTATTCGTCAACGTAGGGGTAGGCGTAAAGGTTGGGGTATTGGTCGGCGTCGGCGTTATCGTCGGAGTCGGAGTGACCGTCGGCGTTGGGGTTACGGTTGGGGTGGGAGTGACGGTTGGAGTGGGCGTAGGTGGCGGGGTGAAATCGATTGTTAGGGTCGGTCGTGCCGATTCCGTGGCGTGCTCACGGCTAGCGAAGCGTTTCTCCGTTGCGCTGTCGCTAGTGAGGAGTAATATCCATCCCAAACTAGATGTTGGGTCCTCATACCAGCCCCTAGTATCCCCAATCATCTGAGCGCTGGTGATGGCGTAGCTGATGGATTGGCGCACGTTCTGACGAAACGCGGAGTTGGTCCCCGCGTAGACTCCACCTGGTTGCTCCCACACGTCGGCGTCGAAAAATGTATGAATCCATGTCGCGTCTCCAGCAGTCGCGGGCGCTCCACCTGGCTCGACGGACTGAGCCACTGATGTACCTTCTCCCCAATCCTGAGTCACCTTGTGAATGAAGATGCTTGAATTCGTTAGGTTCGATGAGTCGACCATCTTAATCGTTAGGGTTGCCCCATCGATCGTCGAGCCAGCCGGAACGTTCCCAGCTACGTCGAAGGCCAACAAAGCGCGGCGAAGCTTGCCGTTTGAGCCTGTTCCGACCACCAGATGTTCCCCAGCCCCGTTGCTGACATCACCCTCGTCGTCTTCGTACAGCGTGTTGTCCTTACTGGCGACGATGGTGACCGACTGACTGGACTGACTGTTAACGTCGGCCCGTACCTGTGGCGGTGATACGAGGCGCAGGTCTACGACGGCCGCTATCAAGGCAACCACAAAGATGCTCACAACGGTTGTGCGCCAGGCGGTCATACGCTCCCGTTCGATGCCTCAGGACTGATGAGGATTCGATTGTCACAATCCATGGTAGCAAACGAGCGTGATTCATCAACGCCGGTTAGAGGCGTCAATTGAGGAAAACTGGGCTGAGAAGGCTATTCGATCGAGGCGCGGCGTGAAGCGATGCCGAGCCGCATGTCGGCGATCACGACTAATAACAGTGCTAGCAGAACCAGCCCCCATTGACTCAAACTGGGGACGCTGGGCAGTGGCGTGAAAGTGACGATCAACTGTGGGCGATTTTCGGGGATACTTCTTTCCCTGGTATCGAAGCGCTTACGAGTTCGGTCAACCTCCTCGTTCCCCCGCAACAACCAACCGAAATTCGTCTCCGGACGGTTAACCCAGTCCTGAACGTCGAGGATCATCTGCTGTGAACTCCAGATGTGAAACCCGATGGCATCGACGTCAGCTGCGCCGCTAGGGGTTGCCGAGTAGTCGCTGCCTTCCGTTGACCAGGTGGAAGTATTGAAATAATTGAACAACCATGTGGCATCACCATCGACAGCTGGCACACCGCTGCTCCCGCCACCCTCCACAACCGAGCTACCCTCGCCCCAATGATCAAAGAGCCTAAACAGGCTCACCGTTTCCGCGTCAGACGAGGAGTTGGAAAGGTGGAGTTGAACAGCAACACTGTCTATCTTCGCCTTCTTCGGAATCTGCTCCAGATCGAAGCGAAGTATCGCCCTTCGTTTGGAGTCGACGCTCGAACCAGTCCTGCCCGCGAACATGAACTCTCATGCACCGTTAGCCAGTGTCCCCAGACCGCTTTCATACACGTTGCCATCCTGATCGGATGGCAACGTGAGCGTTCGCGTCACTGGCGTCGGCGTAGGGGTGTTCGTCGGCGTGGGCGTATTGGTGGGCGTTGGCGTGCTCGTGGGCGTCGCAGTAGATGTCGGCGTATGAGTCGGCGTTGCTGTATTGGTTGCGGTCGGCGTAGCCGTGGGCGTCTCCGTCGGCGTTGCCGTCGCTGTTGGGGTATCCGTTGGCGTCGGCAACGGTGTGTTGGTCGGGGTCGCTGTCGGCGTCGGTGTTGGCGGAACGGGGAACACGAGCGTCAACATCGGGCGGTGCTCCGGCACTTCATTTTCCATGCTGTCGAAGCGCTTGGCAGTCGCGAAGGTGCTCTCGTCGCCCTGAATAAGCCAGCCAAAGTTAGTTAACGGGTCATCCAACCACGCCTGAACGTCCGCTATTAGCTGTGCGGACGACCAGGAGTACGAACCTTGCCCACTCACGTCCGTCTGCGTGCTCGCCGCAGCCGCGAAATCACCACCTGGGACTGTCCACTCCGTAGTTGGCAGGAATCCATATTCCCAAGTTGCCTCGTTTGCCAAGGCAAGTGCTCCCTCACCTTCACCACCTTCCGCAACCGAGACTCCCTCTCCCCAATCCGCCAAGAGCCGGTGCACAGCTACCGAAAGCGGTGTGGTTGTTGCGGCCCTCGAGACCCACATCGTCAAGGTCGCGTCGATGATCTGCGCCCCTTCGGGAACGCTTCCCACGACATCGAATGCGATTAGTCCCCGTCTCGTCAGAGGGCTTCCGGTATTGCCTGCAAAAATATGCTGGCCCCCACCATTGCTCCTCGGCACGAACACACTCTCATAGAGCGTATTGTCCTTCGCTGCACCGATCGTCATGGCCGCAGGGGTCGGTGTTGGCGTCGGCGTGTTCGTCGCGGTCGGAGTGTTGGTGGCTGTTGGCGTGTTCGTTGGAGTAGGCGTCAGAGTCGGTGTCGGCGTGACCGTCGGAGTATGAGTCGGCGTCGGCGTTTGTGTCGGTGTCGGTGTCAGCGTCGGCATCGGCGTCGGCGTGGGAGGAAGAGAATATTGCACGATAAGCTGCGGGCGCTTCGATTCGTCTGGGTGCTCCCGGCTAGCGAAGCGCTTCGCCGTCCGCACAAGCGGTTCTGAATCCCGCGAATCGTGCAGCAACCAACCGAAGTTTGTGGAGGGGGCGTTCACCCACGATTGTACGTCTGCGACCAGTTCCGGTGCAGACGCCACATACGCCCGGCCTCCGCTCCTCACCCCCCGAATCTGAGCGAAGGAGGACGAGAAATCGCCGCCTTGAGTATCCCACAAATCAGCGTCGTAATACCGATGAAGCCACGTACTATCGCTCGGAGTTGCAGGAGCGCCTTCAGATTCCGTATCTGAAGCCGCATTGGATACACCTTCGCCCCAGTCCTTGCTGAGTTTGTGCATTAAGACCGAAGACTGGACGAATCCGGACACAACATTCTCAGCATACAAATCAATAGTAACGGCGTCGATTGTCGAGCCTGCGGGAATGCTGGAAAAGTCGAAGGCGATAAGCGCCCTACGGATCGAACCATCTTCCTCAGTGCCTGAGATAATCAGTTGCCCCGAACCGTTGCTGAGTGATCCGTTCTCATCCTCGTATATCGTGTTGTCCTTGATCGGTGTGAGCGTGACCGACGTGCTCTGTACGGATACCTGCGCTTCCGCTTCGCTGGCGTTCAAATGCACGTCAAGTAGCGTCACGGCAAACGCCGTGAGCAGAACGAATAGGACTATGGCCTTCCACCGCAGCAACATGACACTCACTCGATCCTATTATCCGGTTGACTTGACCTCCGAAAACAGTGCTATGAGGGCCACAAATCTCCACGACTGGGATGTCAGCGGCGACTCTTTATTCCGAATAGACCCTATTGCACCATATCAGATCGTACGTGAAGCACGCTCTCGGCAAAATCGGGTTACCATCTGAGGGGCCTGCCTTGCAGCCTATATAGGTCCGTATCGAGTGGCCCCGATACCCCATATCATGAAAACCCTGGTACGTGGGTAAGCGTTCGGGCGTTATTTCATCAGATTACGTAGGTACATCGCACTACGCGTTGGGGTAAGTCGCGGCCGTAAATTGACTGTGGCCCGTGATCGCTGGACGTTCCGAGCCTTTAGCTAATCAGCGAGGTTCTGCGAAAAGAACACGTGCGGTGTTGACCACTAAAGGCCGTCCTCGAACTCGATCAGTTCGTCGATGATCTCGTTGGCGACGCGCATGTGGTAGTCGTCGAAAGGGAGGATAGGCCGGCGTGCCCGCGTTGTGCTAAACAGTCCACGCTTGTGCGAGTACAACTTGTAGAAGTGTATTGAGATGTCGATGTGCTGGTGCGCCCATCCCAGATACGGAAGGGTGCGGTTGAACAGCGAAATGGCTTCGTCACGCCTGCCCGCATTATAGTGGTTGAAGACGTGTACGAAAGGCTTGTTTATCGCGGTCGTCGTCACGAACTTCGTGCCACGGTCGAGAGCTTCAATAAGCTGCGGCAATGACCACCCGGTACCGATAGGCATCAGATCATCCGTCGCCTCGATGATCTACGTCATCTTGTAGCCAGCAGGCACGGTCTCCAGATTCAAGCAGCGGAACGCTTTTATCTCTTCCCAAAGCTCTGCAATTGTATCGAGGGCCATGCCATAGCCGTTCCAATGCAGATCTTGAATCATGAGCATCGGGAGATCGACCTTGGCCAGCTCGTGCATGAACGCCTTCACTCTCGGCTTGTCTTCGATAATGTCCATCGGCACTGCACATAGAACGCCATCGACTCCGACCGTGACCGCGTGCTCGGCCAGACGCAGGCAGCGCCGCACGTCCGGGTCGCTTACGCCTGCCGTCACCTGGATGCGGCCGTCCACCATGCGGACGACCTCCTCGACAAAGCTCGTCCGTTCATCGTCGGACAGCTTCGACACCTCGCTTGCGACAGCGGGCATGATGCAACCGCTAATCCCATCAGCGATACTCTGCTCAATGAGCCGTTCGAGGGACGGGAAGTCGATCTGATCGTCCTCGGTCCACGGGGTGTGGATTATCGGCACGACGCCCGCAAGCGGGTAGGCGGTCTTGTCAATCATCGAGCATCCTCAAAGTTGATCGATTATTTCCCTTGCGAACCCGATCAGCATCTCGTCGGAACCTCTAGCGCCCATTAACGACAGGCCAAGAGGCAAACCGTCAATCGTGGCAAGTGGGAGGGTTATCTGTGGGCACCCCGTCATCCCGCCGATGCACAACAAATGACCAAGCCGGTAGCCCACGCCTTGCCGGTCGTCCAAAGACCTGTCGAGTCGGGGGGCGGCGCTTGTCGCAGTTGGCAGACAGATGATGTCATACTCAGATAATAGACCAGATATCCGCTCGATTGCTTCCGCCTGGACAGATCGACTTTGCTCAACCTGCTCATCGCTTGTCGACATACCGTTGAAGTATCGAAGTGAGACATCGACTGCGAAGCGGGGGTTGACCTCGTTGATCCAGCCCTTCATTCCGTCCCACGCTTCGCGCCCTTGCAGCAATCTTTGGTGCTCCGCCCAATGATCGAGACCACTGGCGGAAAGGCGCTCCGTCTCGTGTTTCCCGACCGATCTAGCGATTAACTCCACCATTGGATCCAGCGCCTTTCGTACATCGCTATCCAGTAGTCCAAAGGCATCTTCAGCGATGAGAAGACTTGCAGGTCGAGAGGGAGATATGGCCGTCTGCAGCAACACTTCCCCGACCTTGCCAAATGTTTCGGCGTCCCGCGCGAACCAACCAACCGTATCAAAGCTCGGTGCCTGCGGCAGCACGCCGTCGAGGGAAATCCGTCCGTGAGTTGGCCGCAAACCATATAGACCACAGAAGCTCGCTGGCACCCGTACCGAGCCTCCTGTATCGGAGCCCAGTGCAAAGTCCACGAGTCCACCCGCGACTGCGGACGCCGAGCCACTGGACGATCCACCGGGTACGCGCCCAGGCGCTGCTGGATTCGTCGGTGTCCCGTAGTGCGGGTTCTGTCCTAAGATGCCACGAGTTAACTCGTCCGTATGGGTTTTTCCAACGAGCGTCGCTCCGGCGTCAAGGAGTAGCTGAACAGCAGGCGCCGTTCGCGCAGCAGCGCTGTGAGTGCGCTTCCAGTCGGGGTTACCGGCACCGGTGACGTAGCCTTCTACATCGAAAATGTCCTTCGCAGCGAAAGTTAAGCCGGACAACGGACCACCAACCCTGCCCTCAACAGACACTTCCAGGTTGGCGAACGCGTTCAGATGGTCATCCACGATTTTTGCGGAATCAGTCATGGTCTACAAGAACTTGAAGACGTTGGACGCCGTTCGCCCCATCACCCAGTTGCGATCCTGCGAATCACTCAGCGAAGGGTGGTCCATGATGCCCCTGAGGGCGTTGCGGTACCCCTCGCGGTTACCAACGGGCGGGTAATCGCTGCCCCACATGGTACGTTTGGGGCCGAACGCTTCGAGGATCATCTCCACGAATGGCGGCGTAAAGTCGAAACGAAACTCTGGCTTCAGAACTGAAGGGCGATGGCTGATCTCGCCGAGGCCGCCGAGCTTGACGTAGACGTTTGGCAGTTCTGCGACCTTCAGTGCCTCTGCAAAGTCCTCGTATGGCTCGTCCATGTCGGCAACGCCACCGGCGAAATGTTCGACGACAACGGGAATGTCCATCGGCAGTCCTGAAACGAGGTCGTTGAAGCGTCCAGAGGCGAACTCACCGACATCCTGGCGACAGCTTACCGTCATACCGAGATCGGATGCTGCATGCCACAAGCTCCCCGGAGAACTGGGCCCGAGCCGTACCCCAGTTACCCCCTGCCTTGCCCATGTTGCCAAGTCTTTGGCGGCGGCAGGGGAGCTTTCATCAACCAGTCCGACCACAGAAAAACGCCCCTTGTGGCGGGCGGCACAATCCAACAGATATGCATTATCGTAGCTACCGCCGTGTTGGATCAGTACGGCCTTCTGGACGCCGTTGGCGTCCATCTGATGAATCAGAGTCTCGACAGGCTCGAACCAACTCGTCCCTGCATGTGTGTGAGAATCGACGATCATGCGTTGTCACCTCCCTGGAGACATCTGGGTGCATGATAAGTCCGGCGCGAAGATTTGACAACGACTTGGTTTGACGCCCGTACGCCACCCAAATATACTCGCGCTAGTTCGCAACGTGAAGGAGAGTGGCATGGGTACTTTCGACGGCAAAATCGTCATCATCACTGGCGGAGCCCTGGGTATTGGGCAGGCGACGGCCTGGGAGTTCGCTAAAGAGGGCGCGAAGGTCGCCATCGCGGACATGAACCGTGAGGCTGGCGACGCCACAGTGGCAGAGATTCAACGGCTTGGCAGCGAGGGTCTCATGATTCAGGCCGATGTATCCAACTCGTCAGAGTGCCAGCGCGTCATCGGCAGGACTGTCGAGAAGTTTGGCGGCATCGACGTTTTATGCAACAACGTCGGTATCCAGCCACCCGAATCCTACCGTAATGTCGAGGACACGCCAGAGGAGATGTGGGACCGCATTATCGATGTAAACCTCAAAAGCTTCTTCTTGATGTCGAAGTACGCAATCCCCGAGATTCGAAAACGAGGAGGAGGCGCTATCGTCAATACCGCCAGCGTACAAGGCCTCCAGTCGATGCCACTAGTGCCGCCCTATGCCGCCAGCAAGGGCGGCATCCTTTCATTGACTCGCCAAATGTCGCTCGACTACGCGAAAGATAATATCCGCGTCCTGGCAGTCTGCCCCGGTGCCATCGATACACCAATGCTGCGTGCGACTGCGGCCTTGGAGGAGGGCGAGGACAAGGATGCCATAATCCAGGAGTGGGGCAAGGGACATCCCATCGGGCGGATTGGAACGGGACGCGACATCGCCAACGCCATTCTCTTCCTCGCCAGCGACAAAGCCAGCTTCATGACCGGCGAACACGTCAACATCGACGGCGGCTACATGGCTCTAGGAGCATGGGCGAGCGCCGCCGGAGCAGGCGCGCTCGAAGATTAACAAGACTCTCTACTCCAACTGATCGAGGGCCGCGCGGGAGAGCATCATCTTCACCGGGCTGATTGGGCGGAAGGTTCGGGATACCCGAACGTCGGCTGCGATGCTTAGAAGTGTGTATGCGTCGTAAGGAGCCATGCCTTTTTCCTGAACCAAGAAATCGACCATGCCCCGAACCGCCTGTTTCATCGCTGGGCCCAGGTCCTCACCGTAGGATAGGAAGATGAAGTAGTCGGGAGTCAGCGCCCGAGGACTCTCGATGTTCATTCCCTTCTCCAACGTGACGCGCACGTGGATGTCGGACGACGTCTCCGCGCCGGTGCCAGCGACGGCGCCGTCTCCGACCAGTGCGTGACAGTCCCCGAAAGTGAGCATCCCGCCTGGAACCAGCACGGGTAAATAGATAGTGCTGCCCGCAACCAACTCCTTCATATCGATGTCCCCGCCGTAGGGGCCGCTGTCACTGGCGGTGCTCTGTGGGTACGTCGGAGTTGTGGCGACGAATCCGACCGACGGGTTGATCGGGAAGCGGAGTCCGCTGGGGAAGACGATATCGCCATTGTCGTATGTCATGACCGTCGGGTATGGCTCGGTAAATTCGGCCTCCAGGAAGCCACGGCCAGGAATGACCATGTGAACGGCTTCCCCTTTAGGGGTTATTTTGAGAAGGTCGACTTTGAGTGCGTCACCCGGCTCGGCGCCCCGTAGCTCGATAGGCCCCGTCGCCTGTGCAACAAGCGAGTCCGCAGTCAGCACCGAGGCGTCGCGGATGCCGGTAAATGCATCCCATGTCTCAACCATCAACTCCTCGCCAGAGTCGATCGTGATTGCTGGCGGATTCTCAGGCCGCAGAATAGTGATACCGTGCTCGCGGGATAGGTGCTTCATGGTGATAATCCTTGTATTGGGCTGCTTGCCTTACGGCGACAAATCGACGAAAGTGTATGAACGCGTTGTGGCCCTGTCAACCCGCGGGGAGCTCTAGGTGCAAGAACATAAACAGGCCTGTACAAATAACAAGCCCCACGGCCAAGGCCTTCAGCCCTTCCGTGCACAGCTAGTTTCGTAGGATGTACCTGTTTTCGCGCTGGTCAAAACAGTTCAAGTCTGGATAGCCAGTCAATGTGAAAGTCAGGTGCTGGAACGAAAGTTGGTAGAGTCCCAGCGTTATTGGCGGCCTCTAGTCCCATTTCGACGCGTGAAAGGATTTCTCAATGATGCTTCGGTTCGGACGCCGCTTGGTGTGGAGCTTGTACGAATATGTTCGAACGATACCGGTCTTAAGACCGCCTCTGATAAGAAGTGTTGGCCGAGCAGTTTTCACTCCGCTGATTCCCAAAGAGACGCTTGTTTGCTTTGAAGGGCGAAAGCTATGGGTCGATTCGATGGGTAGCACGATAGGGCGGCATTTGATCGACAACGTAACATTTGAACCAGGGAGCACCAAAGTCTTCAAGGCTGTCGTTCGACCCGGAATGACAGTCATCGACGCGGGTGCTCACGTCGGCTATTATTCGACACTCGCGGCAGAACTTGTCGGACCAAGTGGGAAGGTGATCGCCTTTGAGCCGGAAGAGCTGAGTCGTTCGATGCTGAACCAGAGTATTGAAGAAAACGCCTACCACAATGTTCTGGTAGTACCAATGGCCTTGTCTGACAAGGTTGGCGAGGCAGATCTTGATATCTGCCTCGAACTCCCAGCGGGAGTTCTTCAGCATTGTCACGCATCGCGGAACAGATAACCCAAAGCAGCGAGTTTCGATGATCACCTTAGACAAGTTTCTTGGGGACGAACTACACGTCGACTTTATTAAGATTGATACCGAAGGTGCTGAGTTGGCTGTGATTGCCGGCATGCAGAGTGTGCTCGATAGTAATCCCGATCTCAAAATACATATGGAATGGATACCCAAAGGCTACAGAGAAAACGGCTACGACCCTGAAAAGTTTATGACGACTATGATTGACAGAGGCTATAACGTTTGGAGAGTGGACTTCAAAAGTGAGTTTCCTGTGTCACTTACTCGTTCCGAGGCCATTGCACTCTGCCACCGGGCTGCTACAAATTTGTTCTTCAGTCGGTCGAAAGAGGATTGGATTTGACGAGGAGCATCTACAAAGGATAACCGCCAATTGACGAAATTACCCGAACTAGTGCGAGCGATCGTTAGCCCTGCCTCCAAGGCGATCAGCCCGTCCCTCTACGGCTACCTTCGCCGAAAGTACGTGGTCAGGCAGTTCCCAAAGCGTCTGCGTTCCGGACCGCCTGCGCTCCTACACGTTCCCGGATACCACATCGGAATGTTCGGCATGCTGCATGTCATCTCCGGCGTCCTTCACTTGGCCGAGTCGCGAGGACACAGCGTCGAAATTAACCTTTAAGTCGGCCCGTATATAGACTCGGAGCGCGGCGTAAACTGGTGGTCTTACTACTTTGAGCCGAGCCGTTTTGTCTTTACCGGGCAGAACATAGATGAAATGGATACTATGAAAGTCGAAGCGCTCTGGAGGTTCGGCAGGTACGGAAACACGTTATCCATAAATGCCGCCCACCAGGTGATGGCGAACGTATCCGTCAAGAATCACATTCGCACCAAGGCCGACGATTTTGCAGCGCAACACTTCGCCGGTAGGCATGTCATCGGTGTCCACTATCGCGGCACCGACAAGGTCAACCAGCGGGATAAGGGCACCCTGGTCGAGGCGGTTAGAGTCCCCTACGACTACGTTTTCGAGCATCTCGAAAATTACGATACGTCGTCCCTCTTCTTCGTCGCGTCGGATGAGGCGGAGTTTGTCACGGCGATGACTCAGCGCTTTGGCGATCGGGTGCTCGCATACGATGCCATCCGCAGCCAGGGCGGCTGGGGCATCCATTACGAACAACGAGGTTCCTCACCTTACCAGGCCGGTGAGGACGCCCTAGTCGACTGCCTCCTGCTCTCGAAGTGCAACCACCTCGTGCGGACGGAATCGGCGCTTTCCCGTTTCTCCAACGTCTTCAACCCCGCGCTCAAGCCTATCAACTTGACAGACCGCTACAACAGGGACCGCCGATAGAACCATCCTGCCCCCGCACTTATGGGTACACGCCCCCACGTAACCCTACAGAGGCCAGTTGTATGTCTTTGGCCAGCGTCAACTGTACAGCGCCCTGATGACGCTACAACGTGGCTGGCGGATGATAGTTACTGAGCGACAATCCTTCCTGCCTCGGCACTTCAAATGCAGCACACTGACGTAAACCCCAAAGCCCTCATGGGCTCGATTTCGTATCGAGTCGGGGATAAGCTGCGCCGCGCCGTCTCCGAAGTCACTCTGGCCTTGCTCCCTGTAACGAGCATCGCGCTGGGCCCCAGCGGCCGCATCACACCCGTTCGTTTACTCGTATCCATCGCAGCAATTCTGGTGTATCTACTCGCGTACGCGACCGTCATTCAACTTGGCGGAACGCGCCCGGAGGCTCTCGCCGTATTCCCCGTCATCGTCGTGACGTGGCTGCTGGGTCTCGAAATCGGTCTTCTGGTCGCCCTGGGGTTCCTCCCAATAAATTTAGTGCTTCATTCGGCCCTCTTAAGTGCTCCCTGGACCGAGTGGGTTAACTCAGGTGGCGCCACAAGCACCGCTTCGATCGTCGGCGTCAGCGGCGTCACGGGCTGGCTCCGAAACCTAGTGATGAAAGAGAGGACCGCCACGACCCAAGCCCGCAAAGCGGAGTGGAGTCTGCGTGCAAGTCGTGCCGGTTTCAACAGCATCGTCGACAAGACCGTTGACGGTGTAGTCGTCGTCTCCGCACACGGTGCTATCAAATTCATCAACCCTGCTGCCAAGAGATTTCTAGGAAATCCAGAAAACGAATTCGCAGATAAACGATTCGAGTACGCCTTGTCTATCGATAAGCCAAGTGAGATCAACATCATTCGATCGGACGGGACTCCGGGCACAGCGGAACTGAGAGTCGCCGATACGATCTGGGACGGCAGGCCAGCCTACATTGCATCGATACGCGACGTTACCGAACGCAAACAGATCGAAGAAAGCCTACGACAGGTCGACGCCATGAAGTCGGAGTTCATCGACTTGATATCGCACGAGCTTCGCACGCCACTGCACTCAATCCAAGGGTTCAACAAACTCATGCTTGAGGGGCTCGTCACCGACCTTGCCAAGCAGGAGGGCTACCTCAAGATAATCGACCGGCAGAGCGGTCGCCTCGGCAATCTCATAGACGAGCTCCTCGACGCGACCCGAATGGCATCTGGGCGCTTCGAGATCAAAAAGCAACAAGTGTCAGTAGCCACCGCCATACGCCAGGTGCTCCTGGATTGCGACAGCCTGGCGATACCCAAGAACCTCACCCTGGTAAACAAGGTCGCCTCAAACCTCCATACGGTGCTCGCGGACTCGATGCGTATCAAGCAGGTCCTCATGAATCTGGTAAGCAATGCTATCAAGTTCAGCAGCGATGGAAAACACGTAACCGTATTGGCGACAGTGGAAGGCGAGCACCTGCTTATTGAGGTAATTGACCAGGGTGCAGGCATCCCAGGGAACGTCCTACCTCAACTATTCGAAAAGTTCTATCGTGCTCCAGACTCTCAACAGGGAGGTACCGGTCTGGGCCTATACATCGCAAGGCAGATAGTGGAGGCCCATGCTGGTACGATCAGAGCAGAGAGCGAACTGGGATATGGGAGCACCTTCAGCTTCACCCTGCCACTCGACGGCCCACAGGCGGATTCAACGAACCTTCAAACAGATGACCAGGAGGCGTAGCATGACTATGACGGCACAATTGATTCAAATTGAAGCAAGTGACCCAGAGGCGACTTCGGGAGTGACCTGCCCCCATTGGTTGTACCACTCGTTATGTTAGTCCGGCAAGGATCGGCATATGTACAGATGGCACGACAGTCTCTGGTGCCGGTGGCATGTATCCCAGCGAGCTGTGTGGCCTGACT
>Ga0114996_10006092_pt1 | contig 14002 bp, 16 predicted proteins | sample ArcticOcean_MG_C_4_FD_87039 | JGI IMG/M metagenome (GOLD analysis project Ga0114996, IMG submission 87039) | Marine microbial communities from western Arctic Ocean - ArcticOcean_MG_CB4_134 | ecosystem: Environmental > Aquatic > Marine > Oceanic | place: Arctic Ocean: Canada Basin | collected... | reverse complement strand
TAGTGTCTGCATCTACCCAGGCTCCACCATATTTCTCTAATAAATAATATCTATAAATATCTACTTTTTGAGGAATGGGAAGTTTATTAAGTTTTTCAATGTGCGGTTCAATTTCAGGAATATACCTATATATTGATTTCTCATCACAAACTATAATATTAAAACATTTATCACAATGGTTTTTGACAGAATCTATACAGAGATCAATATAACCAGGTCGCTTTGAACCAGCTTTGTTTTCCCAATACATCCAGATTATTGGCTTGCCAGTGGGCTCTACTTTATTATCCATGGGTTTTACACTATTACAAATAATACACGATAATACAATAATAATTATGGATATAAATATCAATACTTTCTTATTCATAATTATTATTTAGATTTTTTTATAAATTGAAATCAATTTATTGTCTGTGAATATTGACAATAATAATGTTTGCCCACCATCTGTTTTGCGCCACCAATATTGAAGCACATATGAGAAATAGTTCAGAGGCTTTTCGCGCTGTTGAGCCACCAAACCACTCCTCTTGGTGGACTATGAAAAAAGAGGACAAAAAAAGATTAAAAAGTTTAAGAAGCCCCGATCCTAAAATTAACTACAAGGAAGCTGCGCGCAATAAACGTCGTATTATTATACAATCGCGGTATAATGTAGACGAAACATGTGCTATTTGCTTAAACAATATGAAAAATACATCGGTGAAATTTATTCCCTGTGGTCATGTATTTCACAATGAATGTTTAAATAAGCTAATGATGAGTCGTTGCTCTTCAAAAAATAATTGCCCGCATTGTCGTGCACAAATAAAAATTTATGAGGAAGAGGAATCGGAAGAGGAAGCGGAATCGGAAGCGGAATCGGAAGAGGAATCGGAAGCGGAAGAGGAATCGGAAGAGGAAGCGGGGGAGGTACGTCGGTACCACCCGGAGATGGTCGATGTGGTCACAGATGGTGCCTTCTTTACCGAGGAGGCTGAGGTGTTTGCTGAGACTGCTGTGGTGTTTGCTGAGACAAGGTGGGAGGCGGACCGTCTCCCCCTTGTTTATGAGCCTGCAGGCATGTTTGAATTTGATGAAGGACCAGACCATGGATAATTTACATAATACAATTCTGACATTCTACGCTTTGGTTTTGTGACCGACCATGGGCACTGTTAGGTTGTTGTTGTTGTTGTTGTTTGTTGGTAGAAAAATTTGTTTTATCTGCGGGCATTATTTGAATCACCTTTTCTTTTTTCTTATCTGGTGTAAAAGGCATCATTGATTGGATGGCAGTTATATGCTTGTCGTCAATTTTATCGGGGAATTCTATAACAAAATGAATATATAAATTACCTGTTTTGCCAGCTAGGTCTTCGCGTATCATACCTTCATCTTTTATCATCCATATGCTTCCTGGTTGTATTACTTTTCCCTCCGTCCCGATTGGCAGTGTGCGATTATCCAGTGTTTTTAGTGAAAATTTGAATCCACAAAGAGCATCTGCTAACTTTATTGTTTTTTTTATGAATAGATCGTTATCAGAACGCGTAAAAACATCGTGTTTTTTTTGTTTAATTTTGAAAATTACATCTCCCGCTAGTGTATCTGGTGTTTCATTGCCTTCTCCAGTAAATTTAATTTCAGTACCGTTATCGCAACCTCTTCTTATGTTTACTTCTAAAATATGAGTATTGTTTACAATTTTATTTCCTTTGCATTTAATACATGTATCTTCTGGCTGTATGTATTTTCCCCTTCCACCACAACCATTACACTGAACTTGTTGCTGTTGCATCATTCCTGGACCAACTTGGCGTATCCGGGTTTTAAAACCGTGTCCTCTACATTGAACACAAATGGTTTCGTTTTTGCCCTCTTTACAACCGCGTGCATTACATGTGCTGCATTGTCGGGTTCTTGATATTGAAAATTTTGTTGTTTTTCCGTTATATATATCGTCAAGGGGAATGCTAATTTCATGATATGTGCTTTTTGTCTTTTTAGGACCGTGACCGTGTCGTCCTAGTTGACCACCAAAAAACATCGAAAATACATCCTCTGGTGAAGACATTCCTTCGTTTTCAAAAGCTTGTTTTCCATGCTGGTTGTACATTTCGCGTTTTTCAGGGTCTCCCAAAATTTCATAGGCACTGGTAATTATTTTGAATTTTTCCTCGTCACCACCTTTATCAGGGTGATTTTTAAGTGCTAGTTTTCTATATGCTTTTTTAATTTCGTCCTGTGAAGCTGTTTTTGAAACACCCAATTCATTATAATATTCATCGGTATTGGGTGGTGGTCCATTATTAAAAGGATTGCCGCCATAAAACATTTGCTGTTATTATTATTTAACCGTAATCTTTATTTCATTTTATCAAGATTATAATTATTATTTAGACAATTTCTGTTTGTATTATATAATGGTCACACCACTAATTTATGTAGAAATATTTAATAAAAAACCTTATCGTGACGATCTTATCCGATGGTTAAATATTAAGCGCCAGGAACACGAACTTAAAAGTGTGGAAACAATAGCGGATTATAACTGCTTATACGAATTTTGGAATTTTTTAATGTCTTGTAATTGGCAAGAAAAACACAGAGACGGATACATTGACGATGGGGCGATTTATTATGACAAACGCCAAAATCGGTGCTTTGAATTGGGGGAAATTTAAAAATGTTTTTGAAACAATATTAAAGCTTGGGTGTTAATTTATTTATAATGACAAGTGAACAAACTGTTGTTGATGTCGTGGAAGCTGCTGCTGCGGAGACCTATGCGTTTAGTGCCGATATAAATCAGCTACTATCACTCATCATTAATACATTCTATTCAAATAAGGATGTGTTTTTGAGAGAATTATTATCTAATGCGTCTGATGCATTAGATAAGATGCGTTATCAAGGACTCACAAATCCTGGGTGCCTTGGTTCGGAAGAAGAACTTCGTGTTCGCGTGTATTCTGATTTAAATAGTAATGTGCTTACCATTGAAGACACGGGTCTTGGGATGACCAAAGCTGACCTTGTTAACAATCTTGGAACAATTGCCAAGTCTGGAACTAAGTCCTTTATGGAAGCCCTGGAGGCTGGTGCCGATATTAGTATGATTGGACAATTTGGTGTCGGATTTTATTCTGCCTATTTGGTTGCAGATCGTGTAGTAGTAACCTCAAAACATAATGACGAAGACTGTGCACACACTTGGTCCTCTGCTGCAGGAGGTTCCTTTAATATATCAACTGCTGATGATGCTGAGCTTGCTCGTGGTACACGAATCCAGTTGCATTTAAAGGAAGATATGAAGGATTATCTTAATGAGTCAAAGATTAAGGAATTGGTGAAAACACATTCTCAATATTCATCATACCCAATTGAACTCCGTGTTACTCGCAGCCGCGAAGTTGAGGTGGAGGAGGAGGTTGCTGCTGCTGCTGTGGAGGAGGTGGAGGAGGTGGAGGAGGGGGAGGAGGTGGAGGTGGAGGAGGTTGTAGTGGAGGAGGTGGAGGAGGAGGAGGAGGAGGTTGTAGAGGAGGAGGAGGAGTTGAAGACAAAGAAAATTCAAGAAGAATATACAGAATGGGAATGCTTGAATGCACAAAAACCTATTTGGACAAGACCGGCAAAAGAGGTGACAAAGGATGAATATTCGGCCTTTTATAAGAATATGTCTAATGATTGGGATGACCCATTGGCAAGCAAATCCTTTTCCGTGGAAGGACAGCTGGAGTTTAAAAGTCTCTTATTCGTACCAAAACGTGCTCCCATGGATATGTTTGCTGGACAAACCAAGAAACAAAACAATATTAAACTGTATGTTCGTCGTGTATTTATTACGGATGACTGTGCCGAATTAATGCCCGAATATTTAAGTTTTGTAAAAGGTCTGGTTGATAGTGAAGACCTTCCTCTTAATATTAGTCGCGAAGTTTTACAACAAAACAAAATAATGCGTGTAATTAATAAAAATCTAGTTAAAAAATCATTGGAATTATTCAACGAAATGTCCGAGGACGAAGTGGTATACAAGCAATTTTATGAGGCATATCACACAAACATTAAACTGGGTATTCATGAAGATTCGGCAAATCGCAGTAAACTCATCAACTTGTTGCGATATTCGTCTACAGAAACAGGTGACGAGATGACATCGCTACAGGATTATGTGGGTCGTATGAAAGAAGACCAACCAGGAATCTACTTTATTACAGGCGAAAGCCGCAGTGTTGTCGAGAGTTCTCCATTCCTGGAAAGATTGCGTGCAAAGGGTTATGAGGTTTTATTTATGGTGGATACAATTGACGAATATGTTGTTCAGCAATTAAAGGAATTTGATGGGAAAAAACTTTTTGCTGCAGACAAAGAGGGTCTTGAACTGGAGGAAACCGAGGAGGAAAAAACAGGGTTTGAAGATGCCACCAAAAATACGGAGGCACTGTGTGCGGTAATCAAGGAAATTCTTGACGAAGAAATTCAGAAGGTGGTTGTTTCTAAGCGCATCGTGGATTCCCCCTGTGTTTTGGTGACTGCTGATTTCGGCTGGAGCGCGAATATGGCACGAATTATGAAAGCACAAACAATGGGCGACCAATCCCAGAGCACATACATGGCTCCGAAAAAGATTTTGGAATTAAATCCTGTTCACCCTATTATTGCTGAGCTGAGCCGTCGGGTGGTGGAAGATGCGACCGATAAAACCGTGAAGGATCTGGTTTGGCTTTTGTATGACACTTCTTTATTGACATCGGGATTCACACTGGATGCACCCACACAATTTTCAAGCCGAATTCATCGTTTGATTAAATTGGGTCTTAGTTTAGACGACGAACTGGAAGCGGTGCTGGATGAGGTGGGGGTCGAGGTGGCGGCTGAGATTGCAGGGAGTGTTGCTGCTGGCGAAGATGAGATGGAAATGGTGGATTAATAAACTGGTGGGGTGTTTTTTTATATTCTATATTATATGTCCTCATACTGCAATTGGTTATGCAGGGTATAAATATATAGATAATTTATATCCTTAGTTACGTGCTAAATATTTAATTGTTTGTACTTCTAATCCTATAAAATTTAAGGAAATCATTGCAAAAGTCTTACCAAATGAAACAATTCCAATTCCAATACAATTAAAGCCATTCCTAGATAAAAAAACTATATTTGAATCTATTCCAAATGATTATAATTATTTTAAAACAGTTTTTTTAAACAACTGCAATACATAACAATTATATTATATTAATTTGTTACCTTCTTAGAGATTGTTTTTGTGTTGTAGGTAAATGAAATTCTATTATACATTTTTCATCATTAGTTACCGCCGTTAGATAATTATGTCCAAGATGGTCAAAAGCATTATAATATTTGTAAAAATAGTAGTTATTAGTTACATCTTTATCAAAATAATGCCATGTATGAGTTTTCTGTTGTAAAGGATTTATTTTTGTAAGATAGAGGGATAATCTACCCTATTTAATAATTTGTATATTATTTTTCAATATATATTAATTTATATAATGGTTCGAAAAAGCAGAAAATCACGTAAAAATTGTCGGAAAGGCATGTGCGGAAGAAAATCATCTAATAGTAAATTATTTAGACGTAATACCCGTAAATCCTCGAGGCGTCGGCGTAGTAAGCGTCGTTTTAAGGGAGGGGGGTATAGAGGTCAACCCACCAAATTCGGCGGTACAAGAAGAAAAGGAGGTAATGGTACATTAAAAAAAATAAGGAAGCGTGCCGCGAAAATTACAGGTGCGCATGGATATTTTACACCTAGTAGTAAACAACTAAAGGAATACGCATCCGACAACCAACAATATGCTGCAGAGAAAGAATTAATGCGCGTGAGAGATAATACCAGGTACCGTAACGCCCAGGATACTGCGTATGGTTTCCAATATGATAGCAATTCTATATTTTAATGTATTATAGACTAAACTAATAAAATAATATATATTTATTTTATATAATGGTTCGAAAAAGCAGAAAATCACGTACAAATTATCGGAAAGGCACACGCGGAAGAAAATTAAATAACCGGAAGGGAACGCGCGGAAGAAAATCATCTAATAGTAAATCATTTAGACGTAATACCCGTAAATCCTCGAGGCGGCGTAGTAAGCGTCGTTTTAAGGTAGGGGGGGCTTATCGCCGATCGGTTAACGCGATAGAACGGGAAAGGAAAGCATGCACTGGTTATACATTACACAGGACGCGCCCATTCAAGCGGTGGCGGCATAATTCGGATGACTGTGAAGAGGCAAGGGACACAAAACGTAAATGGCCAACTAGCTGGGAGGAGCCCTCGCCTTCGCTGGAGCGCGCCGACGGGGAATCTATTAATTAATTATATAATGGTTCGTAGAAGCAGAGCACGCAAGTCTTGCCGGAAAGGAATGCGCGGAAGAAAAATCATGGGCGGTCGGAAACGAAAAACCTTTAGGCGTAAATCCACGAGGCGTCGGCGGCACAGGGGGGGGATGGACCAAAGTGTCAAAAACTTTAAGAGGAAAAACAGAAAAAAACGTGAGCCACACGTAGCATTCAAAGAAGAGGCGGCAAAACACGAAGCGAAGATGGTGGCGAGTGGCGAGGAGCCAGCTAAGAAAAATATGTACTGGGGAACCCACGGGCGGGCGATGAGGAGGAGGTCTGATGATAATGATTGGCTCGATGCAGATGGGCAGGCGAGGGTGTGGTGACTTCAGAGAACTAGTGGAATGACTAAAATAATCAATAATAATATTTTCAATATATAATGAAAATATTATCCATATGGTGTGTTTTGGGTGTTCTATTTATTTTATTTGTTGTGTGTGGTAAACAAGACATATACGAAAGTTTTTCATCAAATACAAAAATTGTCTTACTGGGAGACAGCATATTTCAAAATGAACTTTTTGTTCCTCAGAAAAAATCAGTGGGGGCTTTATTAAAAGCACAGTATGGCTCTAAAAAAGTTAAAATATATGCAGAAGACGGCGCTATGATTAATGATATGAAGACCCAGTTGTTAATTTTAGATAAAAAATATAATAAAAAAAACACACATATATTTCTGTCTTTCGGTGGTAATGATATAATTGAAAACTTTATTGAATTTTACACAGGTGTGACCTTAAAACAAATGTTTAAAGATTATAAAAACAATATTTCAAAATTACAATCACAATTTCCAAATGCTAATATTCATTTGTCAACAATATATTATCCGAAAAAAGAACCGTACACTTATTATCATGACACAATAAAATCGTGGAATGATATGATTATCTCATATGCTAAAAAAATGGGTTTTAGTGTGTTACGCATTGATAAATATTTCAAAAAAAAGAAGGATTTTACACAGAGTATTGAACCCTCTATTAACGGGAGCAAAATTATTCTGAATCGCATTAAGGAAAATTTGAATTAAATTATTCTATGATGATGCAAACCATTTAAAAATAATTTCAATATTATACCATTATGCTACAATGTAAGATCGATAATACTGAAATTACATGTCTCAAAACTTCGGAATTAGAAGAACTAGATATTATAAAGCCAGATATGCAGCGCATAATTGATAAAAATAAATTAATAGATATAGTAAAATTTCAATTAGAATATAATAAAAAATATAAACATTTTAATTTTTCTGCATCTGGTCCTATAAATATTCATATTTGGAATAATAAAAAATTTATTATAGATGGTCAGCACAGGATGAGAGCATTAGAAATATTATATAAAGAATACTCGCACGATATTGAATTTTATGTTACTATGGTCTCAGTCAATACAATAGAAGAATTAGGATTTAATTATAATATGATTAATAAAAATACTCCCCTGCCAGATTTCTCTAACTTTGAAAATATTGATAAAAATATTCCCGAAACGGTTGCTAGTAAATTTCAGGAAAAATATCCTAATATATGGTCTAAGAATAGGCGTGCAAGGAGACCACGTATGTGGTTTAATTATTTCCAAGAATCCTTGGCATTTATATGTGAAGAATTGAAGATAAATGATAGTGACGAATTATATAAAATGGTGTGTGAATATAATAAAGCTTTAGAATCATGGGATGTGGATGCTTTTAAAGTTACAGAAACCGTTTTTAAAGCCGCGAGAGGCACAGGGATCTATTTGGGATTATTGCCTCATCAAAATGAAGATTATGGATACGAGTGGGCACGAAGAATCGTTGAACAAAAATCTGGAAGAATTATTAAAAAATCATCCACGTCTAGTAAGAAACGGGTTCCTAAAAAGCTGAAGAATGATTCTTGGAATAAGTATATTGGTAGAAAACATGGCGAAGCACTGTGCATCTGTTGCCGAACAGAAATTATTGGACAAAGTAATTTTCATGCTGGTCACATAATATCTGAATTTAATGGTGGAAAAATTACGATTGATAATATACTTCCAATATGCGCAGGATGCAATTCGTCAATGGGCACTAAAAATATGAATTCCTTTATCAACGAATATTATCCAGATAATTTTACACTCTTTGAAAACAGAATTTATGATAATGGTAACGATACTGGCAATAATATATTTAATAAAATTTTATTAAGATTCACCTAAAATTTTATTTGAATTAAAGTATGTGGAGACCTTTATTTTCAGCCAGCTTTCGTAATATATATTGTTCACCCTTTCCATAATGTCGGTTTTGTCCATTAAATGCTCGTTTATCCGATTGGTTTTGTGTTTTAATTAACTTTTTTCCATAAAAATGCCCGGTTTTAAATCCATCAAATCCCTGTAAATATAAAGAATCAGCACTATAATTTTTGGGTATGTATTTATCTAAAACCGCCTTAGGGGTATAAGGGGGCAGCGGTGGTGGTGTGGGGAACAGGGATAATTCGGGTGGAGGAGGTATAAATGGTTTCATTTCAAACAATAATATATAAAATATGCCTTTTATACCACTTGTGGGAGCATATTTCTTGGAAAATTTCGGTTCTATTTTTTTTATGAGTTGTTTGGAGATTATATCCCAATTGGCTGGCATTATATATATATGTTTATGTTGGACGACCTTTGTTAAATTATACAAACAAAACGACTTCTTCTTAGTTTGACTTTTAATATAATTATACTTTTTAATTGTGTTTATAAATCTTAGCAATTGAGATTTACTGTTGCGACGCCAAGCATAAATATTATTATGTGTAACCCCTTTGATAAATACTTTTTTATAGGACGAAGACCAAGCTAGATTTTTGAAAACTAAATAATCTGTTTCTAAGCAGAACCAAATGTTTTTTTTTGTTCCTATTATATCCTTATTGGCATTGTTAACAATCATTTTTGAACCAGAATAATTAAACCTGACAACATAATCATATGTATCTATTTCTTTTCCAGGTCTGGTTTCTTTTAAGGTATTGCTACCACCTATTAATATATATTTCATTAATATATATTATTTTAAAAATAATAATATATAACCATTAAGAATTAAATATATTGATGTATTATTAAATAATGTCTGTTGAATTAATCATTTCTAAAGACAAACTTAATTGTTTGGAACTTTCTAAGTATTTGTCTAAATGCGGTGTTGCAAATGCAAATATAGTGAGTGGGATTGGTCTTGTTGAGGGCAAAGTTGAAAAATCTTGCACTATACGACTGGGACTGAGTTATAGCAATGAAAATAAATACTTAATTGATCAGCTATGGACAAACGTTAGCGGCAAATATGGTCTTGATTGTGCTTATTTCTCTGTTCCTGGGTTTTATGGCGGCTGCATTAAAAATTGGTTGCGTCCATCCATTTGTGCTGGGAAAAATAAATAACTAAATTTCTCTGCCCCACTTTATGTGCTGCCAAATTCTTTCATAGGTAATATGCATTATTACTTTTATAGTAGTGTCTATTGCTGCGATTTTAAGACTGGTGTCTATTCTTTTATCAATAATATATGCAGAAGAAATTGTTATACTAAAAGCGAGTGTTGCCCAAATTGCTATTTTTATACCAGTCCGCTTTTTTGAATCCATTAATATATATATAATGTGGGTATGGTTTAAAACGTGTTTTTTTAAAGTTATATTTTAATTATAGGTTAACATAAGGAGGATAGCTCGTTTCATCGTGATAATTTATTAATGCAGCTCTTCTTGGCTTTGGTTTAAAGTATTTGTTATAAACATATCTTGAAAAACAGGTAATTGTAGCTAAACTACTCGTTGTTACTATTATAGTTAAAAAAATGGACATATATATACTTTAAGAAAAAGTATTAACGCATCAGTGTGGTAAAAAATTATTTTGATGTGTAGTATTTTTTAAAAAATACTGCCCCTAATCCAAACAGATAAAGGGCATAAATAAGAAACATGTATTTTTCAGAAACATATTTAATAACAATATAGGACGAAATAAGGGCTCCGATAAAATTGAAAAAGGCCAGGATGAACCCAACTTTTATGTTCATTTTCTTATCTTTCCAATATAAATATGCTGCTCCTATAGAAATAGGCATAATAAGTGCTAACATAACTGTGCCCAAGGCTAATTTATAGTCAGTAATAATTCCACTGAACATAAGTCCAGGTAACATAATGGCGCCACCTGCATCACCCACGGCTCCGCCCATTAATCCTCCTGCTAATCCAATCATAGAAATCATAACATTTTTATTCATATACTATATTATATCTTGATAATATTTTTTAAGAAAAAGTATTATCGTCAGATGCAGGATTTGAACCTGCGCGGGCAATGCCCAGTGGATTTCAAGTCCACCTCCTTAACCACTCGGACAATCTGACAAAATATCTCACGAACCCGTGACCAACGGAAAACTGTTAAAACTGTTAAAAGAGTGCTCTACCAACTGAGCTATCGCGATTAAAGAAGAGGTGTTGTACTCTCGGGAAGCCCTTGTGGGGGGCGTCTTGTCCAAGAGCAACAACAGAGCGCTATTAATACTGTTATAAATATTATTGTACTGCCTATTATGAATTCGGATTGATTATCCATATATGTATAGACGACATATACTATTTATGGATTTCAATTTTTGGAGGTGACGGGAATTGAACCCGTGACCTTCCGCTTGCAAAGCGGACGCGCTACCCCTGCGCTACACCCCCCCCGTCCTATTGAAACCAAACTTTATATTTAAGTTATTTTTATTGCTTTTTGTTGTTTTAGTAATATATAAATGTTTAAAGGAATGGTTATTTATACTCCACCTAAAGTAGGCACACACTTAATGTCAGACATTGTCTCATTATTATTAAATCCCACAACCGATATTTATGACAAAAATGCAATGTATAAGGTCGTCCCACACACGAGAAAATTTAATAAAAATTATCACGTGTTTTCAACACACCCTAATTGTATAAGACCCAGTCTTATTAAACGACTGAATTATGGTTTTATTATGATGATCAGAAATCCATTGGATATTTGTATTTCTAAATATTTCTTTTATGAGAAACGTGCACCACGACCTCGTTCTATTTATTTATATGTGCTAGATATTATTGGACAAACTTCACGAGAGGAATACTCCTATTATTTGATGTATAAAAAATTAGGTGCCCAGGCTATTATGATTAAATTTGAAGATTTAATAGAAAATAAGGAAAAACAGATTAAAAAAGTTTATAACTTTTTTAAAAAATACAAAAATATTCCTGAACCAAATTATAAGGAAATTTTGGAAAAAACCGCGTTTGAAGAGGTTAACAAACAAGAAGAACAGAGAGGTCTGTATAAAGTGGGAAAGCGACAAAAATATCTGTTTCATAGAAGTGGTAAAGTGGGACAGGGGACGAAATATTTTACAAAACAACAATTGACAGTGTTGGTTAGCCGAATTCCTGTGCCAGTGCGAAGACTATATCCAGCTAATATGTATGTGTTATAAATTTTGGTAATAACTTTTGTGTGCGTATACTATATGAACCTCTTATATCAGGTGGGTTATTTTGGTCCGATAATTTTATTTATATCCACGGGGTGTCTCATGTTATATGCTAAAAATAGTATGAGCTGCTGTTTTGAACTATTTGCTGGATTTTATATTTTTTCTATGGCTCTTAATCATGTCTTAAAACAATTGTTTAAACAAACACGCCCACGCGGTGGAAAAGCTATTAATAAATTTGATAAAACTGGAATTGACCGTTATGGTATGCCATCGGGTCATGCCAATAGTGTCATGTTTAGTTTAATATTTTCCATATTGTATTTTAAAGATTTTATGATTTCTATTATTTTCACAATTATTGCGTTATTAACAGTAACACAAAGACTTATATATAAAAAACATTCACTCAAACAAATTTGTTGTGGAGCTATTGTTGGTGGATTAATGGCTCAAATTTGCTATTGTAGTTGTTAGATAAAATATTTTGTATTATATATAATGGCACCCAATAATTTGTCACATCATTTCGGTGGAGGCACCAGAACTAGAACCAAAAGCAAAAGCAAAAGCAAAAGCAAAAGCAGAAGCAAAAGCAAAAGCAAAAGCAGAAGCAGAAGCAGGACCAAGAATTTAGGAAAAAAATCTAAATTAATTCCTATTATAAACCACAATGGTGAAACTGTGGGCAATTTATATGAGGGCTTTATAAATAATCTTTTGAATATTGAAAACACTATTCGTTTAACCAGTAATGGCGGAAAGAATATGGAAAATATTACTGTTGAGACTCTTAGAAAAAACTTTAAAATATACAGAAATATAGCGGGAAACACCATCGCAAAACATAATGGTGTCGATCTATTGACTTTTAAAGAAATTGAAAAAAAACTAGTTAAACTTTTTGCCAAGTCAGATGTAGCAGCTGGCAAGCACAAACGTAAGAGCAGGGGCACGCACAAACGTAAGAGCAAAGGGAAAGGCACGCACAAACGTAAGAGCAAAGGCACGCGCAAACGTGGGGGTGCGTCCAGTGCCTCGCGCACCCAGGGAATGAATCGTCGTCAAGAAGAATGTACTAAATTCCAAATGTTTTTGGCTTCGGTTACGGTTATCCTGATGTTGATGGGAGTAAATGTTTGGTTAGGAGGATGGAACACTTTAAACGGACAGCTAATTGCTCAGATTTTTGGACGTGAAGGAGATCTCGCCAATATGGCAGGAGCTCAAGGCTTTCATGCTCTCCGTGGTCTGCAAGCTACTATTCGCACAAATGATTGGACGTTTTGGAATAGCACGTGGGCTAATATAACTGGTTTTTGGTCAGCGTGTGGGTGTGACATGACAGCTCAATGGTTAATTGATTTTTCACGTGGAGATACGGAAGGGGCAGAAGCTCGTGGTTATCGACCAATGCAATTGACCAGAAATATTGTTGTTGCAATGACTAAATGGTGGTGTCATAAAATGCCGAAATCACTGAGATGTGGTCAAAATGTAGAACTTAGTGATCACAATAGCGAATTAATAATAGGAGCGGCTTCTGGTTCGGCGTCTGATGATGCACCGCCGACTACTGCCGATTTAAAGGCTATGTATACACAAATTGCTGCTTTACAACAAGAAAATGATGCTTTACGTCAACAACAGACGACCTAGTCGAAGAGGGAAAGGTAAAAATAACCTATTATACTTTAGCGATTATAATTATATACATATTATATATATAATTATGGCTAATGAGAGCACAACGAGCAATAAACTTATTAAGGACACACTGGCATTAGTTAGTGGAAGAAGGGTCGTCAGAACAGCGAAAATAATACAAGACTCTTTTGCTTGTAAATCGTCGGGAAAGCTGAATGCCGATGGGTATGTGGTGATGAACAACCCAGATTGTGGAAATAATAGTTCTACAAATTCTGATGTGTCGCGTAAAACAAGACGTCAGGATGGTTTAAAAAGCGGCATTGACACCAGGGGGAGACAAACCGGGCGAAGTAGGAAGCGCGTGGGGGAGAACCGCGACGCTAGAGCGAAGAAGCTGGCGGGGAGTCGGGGGTTTAGCGGTGGTTCCTCTGGTAAGTGTGAGCTGGTGCGAGCGGTATCATGGTTCTCTG
>Ga0114996_10006090_pt1 | contig 14003 bp, 14 predicted proteins | sample ArcticOcean_MG_C_4_FD_87039 | JGI IMG/M metagenome (GOLD analysis project Ga0114996, IMG submission 87039) | Marine microbial communities from western Arctic Ocean - ArcticOcean_MG_CB4_134 | ecosystem: Environmental > Aquatic > Marine > Oceanic | place: Arctic Ocean: Canada Basin | collected... | reverse complement strand
TTTTAATGGTGTAATAAATCTGTTACGCGCGCACGCGCTTGCGCGTCGCTACCGTATTTGTGGGTTACTTTGCTCAATCCAGACCGTTGAAACGCGCACAGCTGACCCCCAGGGCCCCGAACCAAGTGCCGCGCGCCTCGCACCTCGGGCCTCTAGTGTTAGGGTGGTAGTTTCATTGGGGAGTAAAAAAAATGGGATAATTGTTTTGTTTATACAGAAAGGGAACTTAATCACTCTCAGTTAAAAAATTTATCTTTGGCATCAAATCGAGAAGATGTTTGGAGTACTGGTGTTTTGGCTCATCAAAAAGGGAGTTAGTTGTGGCGATTTCACAAATAGCTCCATGCCGCATCACTGCTACTCGATCACACATCTGACGTATTACGGGTAGATCGTGGGATATGAAAAGCATTGTTAGGTTCATCTCATCCTGAAGATCTTTAAGTAAGTTCAAAATATGAGCTTGGACTGATACATCAAGAGCAGAGGTTGGTTCATCACATATTAAGATTTTTGGTCTTGACGCGAGCGCACGCGCAATCGAAATGCGCTGTCTTTGACCACCCGAGAATTCATGCGGATATTTCATCATGGAGTTTGTACTAATCCCTACGTGATTCAAAAGATCACGAACAATTTGTATTACTTCACTACTGGAAGAGGCCGTTTTGTAGTAGCGGATTGGTTCTGCTACAATGTCTTGTACACGCATTCTTGGATTCAAGGAGGAATAAGGGTCCTGAAATATAATTTGTAGATCACGTTGGACAGATGAAACTTCTTTGTCTCTGCCCTTATTAGCAGTTTCTTGACCAAAAACTTTTATGCTACCTTTATCTAACCTGGTTAAACCAGCAATTAGACGTGCAATAGTACTTTTTCCAGAACCAGATTCACCTACAAGTCCAAAGCTTTCTCCTTTTTTAATTGAGAAAGAAACGTCCTTAACTGCTTTAAGATAGACACGATTTCTCGGTAGCACAGCCTTTTTAATAATAAATTCCTTATTTAACCCCTCAATAGAAATAGCGACTTCCGAAGAACCTTGGTTCAGCTTTCTCCCCAACCAATGCGATTCAAGATTGATGCGTTTATGTTCTTCCTGTCCACCTTCGATATAGTCAATAGAACTAAATCGATCCAACTTCATGTCGCCACGTGGCACAGCAGCGATCAAACTTTTTGTATATTCATGTTCTGGAGTAGTAAGAATTTTACGAACTTCGCCGGTTTCTACCACTGAACCATCATACATTACCGCAACACGGTCCGCGATATTTGCAATTACACCAATATCATGAGTTATAATAATCACGCCTAATCGGCGTTCGCGACATAGTGCTTTAATAAGATCAAGAATTTGCGCCTGAATTGACACATCAAGTGCAGTTGTTGGCTCATCGGCAATTATAAGATCAGGGTTACCAGCCAGTGCCAATGCAATAACAACACGCTGACGCATCCCTCCCGAAAATTGATGTGGATATGCCTTAAATCTTAATTCAGGCTGTTCAATCCCAACTGCTTCAAGGAGATCAATTGCCTTTTTTAGGGCAGGTTTCCCAACAAGATCTGTAGTATTTATAACAGTCTCAAGCAGTTGAGAACCTATTGTCATTAATGGATTAAGCGAAGTTTGAGGATCCTGAAAAATCATTCCTATTTTCTGACCACGTATGGAACGCATTTCGTTATCATCTAACTTACAAATATTTTGACCTTGAAATACGATATCACCATTTGTGATCTCACCTGGAGGTTCTAGTAAATTTATAATCGCATTACCTATGGTAGATTTTCCTGCGCCACTTTCGCCGACAATGCCGAGAACTTCGCCAGGGTTTAACACAATTGAAACGTCACGAACCGCGTAAGTTGACCCGAAGTATGATGGAAAACTAACATCAAGCCCAGATATATTGAGAAGTTGGCTCATCTCCATCTTAATCCTAGATTGATTAAATAAAGTATAGAAGCCAAACCTCCTTGACCATTATTTGTAATTAACATTGTTATGATACTTTCTAATCGTATCATTTAGTAAACCTAGGATTTAGGATTGCTCGAAGCTGATCACCTAATATATTAATTGAGGCCACAGTAGCTAGTAACATAATGCCGGGGAAAACCGTTATCCAATATGCTCCAGATAGAATAAAGTCAAAACCATTTGAAATTAGTGATCCAAGTGAAGGTTCTGTAATAGGCACCCCTACCCCTAAAAAACTTAGTGTAGCTTCAATGGAAATTGAGTGAGCAGTTTGCAAGGTTGCTAACACAATTAGTGGTGAGATACTATTGGGCAAAAGATGCTTCAAGATAATGCGAGTATTACTAAACCCAAGACAGCTTGCCGCTTCTATGTACTCTTTGCGTCTTTCTACCGAAGCTGTAGCACGTACCGTACGCGCATAAAGTGCCCATTGTACGATTGCTAATGCAATTATAACTTTATCTACCCCTTTCCCAAGTAACGCTAGTAAAACAAGCGCCACTAGAATTGCTGGAAAAGATAGCTGAATATCTACTATACGCATCAAAAATGAGTCAACTTTTCCACCATAAAAAGCAGCTACTAAACCAACCGTTAACCCAACACTTAATGCGATAAGTGCGCTACTTATAGCAACTATCAGACTTGTCCGAAGCCCATAAATAATTGCGCTCAACACATCACGCCCGGCACCATCTGTCCCGAGCCAAGCAATGGTGCCATTGAGCATTTCTTCACCTGGAGCTAATCTACCATCCAAAATGGTTACAATTGCAAGATCGTAAGGATTAGTCGGAGCAAGAAATGGCGCAAAAATTGCACAAAACGTTATCAACAAAAGGAGAGCAAACGAAATTAGAGTTGTTGGCTTTGATAAGTTAGTACGTAATATTTTAGCATATGACAGGGGATTTAAAACTCTTTCTGATGTGGGGTTCTTTTCTATCATTGTTCACTTCCATCCAGACGAACTCGTGGGTCAAGTGCTGCATAAATAATATCTACAACTAAATTTAAAAGTAAAAACAGAGTTACTACAAATAGTAGGTACGCCACAACGATTGGGCGATCCAGATTTACAATCGCGTCAATAACTAACTTACCAAGTCCTGGCCATGCAAAAATTGATTCTGTCACCGTTGCAAATGCGATTAGTGTACCAAACTCGATTGCCAAAACCGTTATTATTGGAATAAGAATATTTGGTAAAAGGTGAAAACGTACTATCCTTCTGGGAGACAGACCTCGAGCTCGAGCAAATTTGATAAAATCCAGTCTCATTACCTCTTCTGTTCCAGCTCGCGCCAAACGTATTACCATAGCAATTTTAAAAAGTGCGAGATTAGTGGCCGGCATAATCAGATGGCGTAATCCATCAACAGTGAACACACTACTCTTAATACCAAGGAAGTACGCTGTCTCGCCACGACCAGACACTGGTAGCCAGCCAAGTACGACTGAAAAGACAATTATCATCATAAGTCCTAACCAGAAAGTCGGTATAGATATTCCTAGGACAGAGCTACTCATTATAATCCGAGCACCCCAGCCATCAGGGTTTAAGCCCGCGTAGATACCCAAAGGTAGACCAATAGTCACCGCAATAATTAGAGCGCAAGTTGCAAGTTCTAGAGTGGCTGGAAAGCGTTCAGCGATAAGCGCCAGAGCAGGTCTACCGAAGATAAATGAATTACCTAAATCTCCAGACATTGCACCAGTGAGGAACCTCCAATATTGAATATGGACTGGTTGATCAAGACCAAAGGCCTGTCTTACACGATCAATTTCTTCAGGTAAACTTTCTGGATTAACCAACATGTCTACTGGATCGCCAACTAAGTTGATCATAGAGAATACAATCAAAGACATAACGAAAAGGACAACCACGCTTTGTATAACACGTTTAATTACAAAAGCTAAAATTAGGAACTCCTTTCATGGGTTGGCCCACAGCTAAGACGCTGCAGGCCAACTTCTTTTACTATTCTTTGCTCACATTGTGTAAAAATGTACTATCTAAAGCACCATTTTTATAAGTAATGCCTTCACGAGCTGCCCAAGTTGCTACTACGTGATGGATTGGAAGTAATGCATATTCCTGCATTGCGATCTCTGTGGCTTTAATGAAAGCTTTTTCTCCCATTTCAATATCCATTGAGGCTCGCCCATCTTCAATTAGTTTGTCAACTTCAGCATTACTATAACCGTTTCGATTTCCAGGTCCATATCCACGTTCCTTTTGCTTTGTGTGAATGAAAATCCTTAATGGATGTGAAGGCTCTCCAGAACCATTGGCGTAACCAGACATTGCAACGGTAAACTCTGGTGTCTTATCTACTCCACCACGCGCAAAACGTTTAAAGAAAACGGAAGCAGGCATTGTCTCTACACTTGTGTCGATACCAATTCTTGATAGCATCTGAGCAATAGCTTCAAGAATACGTGTATCATTTGTATAGCGTCCAGCAGGTCCATGAATAGTCAGTTTAAATCCGTCGGCATAACCTGCTTCAGCCATTAATTCTTTTGCACGAGTTGGATCATAAACGTCTGCTTTTAAATTAGCAGAATAACCAACGTAGCCTTCTGGTGAAAACTGGCCTGCAGGTGAGGATAGCCCATCCATTATACGATCTGATATAGCTTGCCGGTTAATTGCCAGAGACACAGCTTTTCGCATACGAACATCTTGAAAAGGAGACGCAATTGGATTTCCATTATTATCTGTAGCGAAAGCTCTTCTGGGATTATCGGTCATATGTAAAGTTAAATAAAGCGAACGGTTAGAAACTGATTTAAAGACCGAAATTCCAGCACGCTTTTCAAGGCTTGGAAGATCAGAAGGAGCTACTCGCTCAATAAAATCAACATCACCAGAAATAAGTGCAGCAGTTCGCGTTGTGCCGTCTTTGATAGGGCGAATGATAACATTATCCCACTCTACCACATCACCCCAGTAATCATCATTACGTTTAAGTTCGATTAAGTCTCCTGGTAACCATTTAGTGAGAGAAAACGGCCCAGTTCCGAAAGCTGCTACACCCGTATTAAAATCTTTGGTCGTTGCGTTTGCGAAAGCCGAGTCGATTATAGCAATTCTAGACATGTCGTTTGGCGCAAAGGGGTCAGATTTTTCAGACGAGATCTGTAGAGTTAAATCATCAATGATTTTAAAACTTTTACCTTTAATAAAAGTTGCAAAACTGGATGGACTGTTAGGCACATTCGCAGCTCGTTTCATTGTGGCTACGACGTCTTCAGCGCTAAACGTTGAACCATTTTGAAACTTAACACCTGACCTCAGATGAAACTCCCAAGTATTGTCGTTGATTGGTTTCCAAGACTTTGCAAGCCCAGGAACCAATTTTTGATTCACATCCTGTAAAACAAGTGCACTATACATTTGCGTCATAAGTGAGTTATTTTGAGTTGTATTCTGGTAATGTGGATCCATAGACGTAGGTTCAGCCGCTAGAGCCACTGTTAGATCGGCTGATAAGACAGAGCCCGACGAAAAACCGAGACCTGATGCCACTGCAGTAATAAATGCTAATGGTTTTATAAAAGATATCTTCATATTTTCTTCTCCCAATTGATTTTTTGTTTATTTGCAGTTGAGGCGACCCAGTCTGATCCCCACGCTTTCTTCGCGAACTCTTTAACATATGTGTTAAAGATATCAGGGTATTCCGCATAAGAAGCGTGACCCGCCTCGGGGATAACGACCTTCTCCGCTTTAGGCAGAGCTGCGACTAACGCCGCATGCATTTCAGTCGAAATTATTGAATCCTTAGCACCTGTCAGAATAAGTACAGGAGCGCTAATACCTTGACAGGTGAGCGTATTATCAGTTTCCTGGCTCATTCGGCCCCCGTCGCGAATTCCTTCAATACGCGTATTTCCTGCAACATCCGCTAAAAACTTGATTACGTCTTCATGGGTACCGTCAGGTGTACTACGTTTGGCTCGCTCCATCGTATATTCTGCGTCAGCACTATTTTTATTGAGAGCTTCAATACGGTTTGAGTAACGAAACATTAAAGGTTCACCTGTTGGATGTCCAAATCCAAGATGTGATGATGACAAGACTAAGCCTGCAATAGACGTATCAGGGTCTGTCGCCAACTTTGTAGCGACCAGGCCTCCCATCGAATGGCCAATTAAAATAGCGCCCTCAACTCCTAAGCCCCTAATGAGGGCTTTTGCAGCACTTTGATACACTTCAATACTGTCTCCAAAACTATCAGAGGAACCAAAGCTGGGGGCGTCCCAAGCGATTACTCGAAAATTGTTTCGTAAGGACAAAAATGAAGATGCCCAACTTCGACTATTACCGTTCATGCCGTGTAGAAAAAATAATACTGGCCCAGCACCCTCTTCACGATAAGCTAGGGATCCGTCTTTATAAGGGAAATATTTTAACTCAGGCGTAATCAAGTTTGTCATCTCGCTCCAACAAAAGTGAATTAGAGCACACAACTGAAATTACTAGTGATCTAACTATTGTTAATCCGAGGTAACACGAGGGGTAAAACCAAAAAAGGTTAAAACTTTTTACATATTTAAGTTAGTGATTGAGCTTCAGATTCTCGCATTAAAATAATAGTTTGAGCGAGTCTTAACGCATGAGAAAACTTTGGATTTGCCAGAAGTGCATTACAATAGTTACGCCAAGCGTCCAACATTGGCTTTGTAGGGCGGTAATCATGTCGACGACGATCTAAGCTACCAGTTACCTCCTCTAAATAACCGAGTTCCAAAGCTTCGTGAACCGTTGATTTAACTGTTGGGCGACTAAAATCAGACACTTCAACAAGTTCAGAAATGGTAAAACTACCTTTAGAGAAGTAGAAGTTCATCATGTATCTCCGTAGCTCAAAAGAAGTAAATTTTGTGTTAAAAAGGCGGCGCACTTGGCCCGGGCCATGTTCTCGTCTATAAACATGGCGCGAGCTTTCAAAGGAAGCCTGAGCAAAACAAAATTCAGCAAATAACGGCTCAGTAATTGTCATTTTTAATCCTTGGAAAAATGTAAATAAGGTTTATATACTTTATATAGTTTTATTAATATTTTCACAAGACTTCACAATTTTTTATCGCTTAATTAAGATTCTAGGGGTCCAAATCCTCATCAAAAAAACCTTTTTTAATAAACTTAAACATTAAATTGAGTACATAAACTGATCGAGAAAAATTAAATTTAACTAAGTTTAGAAGAATCTTATCTTTTGATAGGGTTTGTTTTTTGTGGGGTCACTGAGCCCAATCGAAATGACCGAAGCGCGCAGGGCTCACCCCCAGGGGCGCCCCGAACCGAGTGCCGCGCGCCGCGCACCTTGGGCCTTTAGTACTGGAGTGGTAGATTCATTTGGGTGGGGTTTTGTTTGGATCAACCCTTTAGATTTAACGGCACTGAAGAAGTTAGAATACGGTGGGGACTTCCAATGAAAGTAAAGATATTTATAGACTTTTTTTAAAAAATATTTATTTAATGGTTCATGACTTGGATAACACTTCCTACCATCTCTTAATATTTCAAAGAAGATAACTTACTCCAGTTAATTCTTCAGATAATCTCCAAAGTGTTTCTGCATTAGCCTTATTATGAGATAATCTATTTGATTTAACTAAAACAGGATGCCCCTTTATTTCTCCGAATGATGGAGATCCGTAATAATCATATGATTTTGAATTTGGGTCTACAGCGGCACGAATACCTGCTAAGGCTCCAATTGTAGATTTTTGGGCAGCAATTTTATTTAGTGCTTTAAAAAAACCTGAATAACGTTGAAGCTCGGTGTCACTATAACCTGGATGTGCGGCCAATACTTTTAGATTATCATTTTTTAGTGAGAGTTTACGGGAAAGCTCATAGGTAAAATACAAATTAGCAAGCTTGCTATCACTATATGCGCTCCAAGTTTTGTATTTTCGTTTCTCCCAATTTAGGTCATCAAAGTTTATATTTCCTGATTTATGAGCAATACTAGAAATATTTACAATTCTTGAATTTGATTGTTTTTGAAGTAATGGCAGCAAAAGCCCTGTCAATGCAAAATGACCTAGGTGATTTGTACCCATTTGTATTTCAAAGCCATCTTTTGTTTTTGAATATGGACAAGCCATAATGCCCGCATTATTTATAAGCACATCTATGACCTTATATTTCTTTTTGATTGCTTCCGAGAAATTATTGATCGATTCAAGGCTTGATAAATCTAGCTCTTGAATGTCAATCTTTCCATTTTTGTTTTGACTAAGCATTTCATTTTTAACTGACTCAGCCCTTTTAATATCTCTTGCGGCCATAATGACAGTCGCATTTTTTTTAGACAGAATTCTTAATGTTTCCTTGCCAAGTCCACTAGTGGGTCCAGTCACTATAAAAACTTTATTTATTTGATCGCTAATACGTATTTCATTCCAAATTTCTTTTTTCATTATTTTCCTTGATCAGTTCTAGTGAGGCTTAACGTTTATATCTCGATTTTTTATTTTTTACTTGTCAAGAAGTGCGCCTGATGCCGCCATATCGTCTATCTGGAGTTTCGAAAATCCCAACTCTTCAAGAATCTCTCGACCATGTTCGCCAATCTCTGGTAAGTCATGACGGATTTCGGTTCGTCGTCCATCCAATTCCAAAGGGAGCCCGGGGACCCGAGCTTTTCCGCGCCCATTGGGCAATGTTATATCCAGAAGATTACCCGATTGGTTCAGGTGAGGGTCATCAAACAACTCGTGTGGTTTGGTAATTGGCGCATATGGGAGCCCTATACGCTCACATGTATCCATTAATTCTTCTTGAGTCATCGCGCCGAACAATTTCTCCAACATCGGCATGATACGTTCGCGCGAATCTGATCGTTGATTGTTTGTTGCAAGTGAGGGGTCATTGAGCAAATCTTCGCGTCTAAATGCCTCGCAGAAAAGTTTCCATTGTGTGTCGCTGACAATACCAATAAACACATTTCCATGGTCTTTAGTTATGAACGTGTCGTATACCGCCCAGGCTCTTGGCCCGTCCGGCATCGGGCCCGACGGCACACCCGTGACTGCAAATTGTAACATGTGCTGAGCAACTACGTGCACGGTTGTCTCGTAAAGAGCGGCTGTTACTTCTTGTCCCCTCCCGGTGCGGGCACGAATGGCCAGCGCCGCCTGGATTCCAATTACTCCGAACATCCCTCCCATAATGTCAATGACAGATGCGCCAGCGCGCAGAGGTCTGCCCTCTGGTCCGGTCATATAAGCTAGCCCCCCCATCATTTGTACTACCTCATCAAGTGCCTTTCGATGTGAGTATGGTCCCTTGAGAAAACCTTTTAATGCGCAATAAATTAGGCCTGGATTTTTTCGGCTCAGCTCTTTGTAGCCAAGCCCAAGCCCCTCAAGAGCCCCGGGCCTGAAATTTTCAATTACAACGTCGGCACCAAGTACCAAGTGCTTTGCGGCATCAAGCCCCTCGGGTGATTTTAAATCAAGTGCAATGGATCGTTTATTGCGGTTGTATGAGGCGAAGAAACCGGCACCATCGTGCAAGAGATGGCGGGTCGCGTCTCCGTTTAAAGGCTCAACCTTTATCACGTCAGCACCAAGATCTCCTAAGATCATGCCACAAGTCGGTCCCATGACCATGTGGCAAAATTCAACAACACGGATGCCGTCCAATGGCCATTCGGACGTCCCGCCAGAATATTTATACTTTCGATCTTGAGAACTACTCATATTTTTTTATCCCTGCAAACTTTATAAAATTTGGTTTAATTTAGCCTATCATCGTTTTCGTTCTTTATAAACGCCAATTAAATTTAATATTTTCTATATTTGGATGACGAATGGGTTTACACTTGATAAATTAAAATAAAAAATAAGTGAAAATACTAAATAATTCTTAAATCAAGGAGGCTGATTTATTTCTGATTTACCAAATTTTGTTGAGATCAATGAAGAGGGACCGAGAGAAGGATTTCAAATTGAACCTGGTCCTATATCTACAGCCGAAAAAATAAAGTTAATAGACGCTTTATCGGAAACTGGTTTAAAAAATATACAAGCGTGCTCTTTCGTTAATCCACGGTTAGTACCGGGTTGGGCCGACGCAGAAGCAGTTGTGGAAGGATTCACGGCAATCAAAGGTATAAAATACAGTGGGCTCTATTTTAATGGTCACGGTTTGGACCGAGCCCTAAGTTATAAAGATAAATTAACGTTGTCTGGTGAAATTTCACTCACTGCGTCTGAAGGTTTTACAAAGAAAAATCTCAACAGATCCCACGCTGAGAATGTAGTAGCCATGAAACGACATGCCATGGCACATCTTGATAATAAGATCAGTGTAAATAGTATAGGTGTGATGGCTGCTTTTGGGTGTAATTATCAAGGTGATATTGCGCCGGAGGTCATTGTGAATACATTGAAAGACGGAATGTCCATAGCCGAGGAGACTGGTGCTAAAATAACAGTTTTCTCACTAGCCGATACAATGGGGTGGGCAGCCCCCCATAGAATTGAGAGAGTTTTAGGCGAAGTTCGTAACGAATGGCCTGAGATGGAGATATCCCTTCACCTTCACGATACTCGGGGGTTAGCTGTAGCAAACGCATATGCTGGCTTAAAAATGGGAATTCGCCGCTTTGACACTACTGTGGGAGGTTTAGGAGGGTGTCCATTTGCTGGGCAGCCTAAAGCGGCTGGTAATATTTGTACCGAAGAACTCGTTCTATTATGTGAAGAACTGGGGATTGCAACTGGAGTAAACTTAGATGCGTTAATAGAAGTTGGAAGATTGGCAGAAGGCATTGTTGGGCACCAGCTTCCTGGTGAATTGATTCATGCTGGTAGCCTAGATGCCTTCCGCCGTAAAATTAAACACTAGCAGTCAAGTGCTCCTTCTTGGTTAAAGCCAAAGCACCAGTTCAGGCCTTGGTCAAACAAGGTTTGCGCCATAGGCACAGATTGGTGCCGTAGATTCATTGGGGGAGGGTTTTGTTTTACAACTTACTACTTAGGATAGGCGACATAGTCGCCATCGTGCACGCAGCCATCTTCAAAAATAACTAACTCAAAAAAAAGAAACGAAGAAATAAGTACAAAATAACAAATAGGAAATACCTTAACAATCTACCAGAAAGAAGAGAATGTATTTCTATCTGAGTTGGTTAACAGCAAAAATTAATTCATTGCCTTTTGTAAATTTCTCATCGCTTCTTTTACTGACTCCAGGTAAATTTCAGAAATAATTTGTCCATGCTCATCAAACTGTTGGGATGCTTGGGCCACGCATACTATCGGTGAATTTATTATACGCGGGCCAAAAGGGGTCAAACATGCCCGAACCATATATTGAGATGTCTCTCCACCAGTTCGACCTGCCGCAGCTGACATAATGACAACTGGCTTTTCTTTCCAAACTGGTACAGGCATTCTACTAACCCAATCTAGAGCATTCTTTAACACACCTGAAATTCCTTTATTATATTCCGGGGAAGTAATGATTATCCCATCTGCTGCTTTGATATCGTTATGCAGGTTTAGTATAGATTCTGGTTTTTCGACATCCTCATCATCACCATTATATAGGGGTAAATTTAAGTTTGCTTCCTTAAAACTACACTTTCCATATAATCGAACAGCTTCTAAGAGCAATTTTCGATTAAGCGAACCTTTTCGTAATGAACCGCATAACCCTATGATTTTCTTATCAGTCATGCATTATCCAATTTTCTCACGGTTGTGAGTTTGATTATAATTTAATTTGGGACCTTTTGGAACAATTCTGGAGGGATTAATAGTCTCGTGACTAGCATAATAATGATTTTTGATATGCTCCATATTGACGGTGTCCGCAATGCCCGGCTGTTGATAAAGATCAAGAAGATAATTCCATAGGTTAGGATAATCGATTATACGACGAATATTGCACTTAAAATGTCCAACATAAACAGGATCAAAACGAATGAGAGTAGTAAATAATCTCCAATCAGCCTCTGTAATTTGAGTCCCGGTTAGATACCTTTTCGAAGAAAGCGTATCTTCGAGCCAATCTAGGGTATCAAAAAGAGGTATTAATACCTCTTCGTAAACCTCCTGCGTGGTAGCAAAACCACAGCGATAAACGCCGTTATTTAGGGTACTATAAATACGGTCATTAAAGGCATCAATTTCTTGACGTAGTCCTTCTGGGTAGTAATCCGCAACAGTTGCACCAAATTTATCAAATTCAGAATTAAACATGCGTATAATTTCGGAGGACTCATTAGAAACGATAGTTTTATTTTTTTTATCCCAAAGTACTGGAACTGTTACACGCCCAGAAAAGTCTGAATTCGCTTTAGTGTAAATTTCATGTAAGAGTTGAGCGTCATTCACAGTATCTGGTACAACACCTTCAGCCGCATCAAATGTCCATCCACTCTCAACCATATACCAGTGCACAACTGATACTGAGATCATGCTCTCCAACCCTTTTAAAGCTCGAAAAATCATAGTTCGATGAGCCCAAGGACAGGCTAATGATACATAAAGGTGATAGCGTCCAGGTTCTGCATTAAAACCAGCTACCCCAGTTGGACCAGCGGTCCCACCCTTTGTAATCCAGTTTCGAAACTGGGCCGCTTTACGTTCAAACCGACCACCAGTTGATTTGGTGTCATACCATTGATCAACCCACTTCCCATTTTGTAATAGCCCCATAATTTTTCCTATCTGCTAATGGTCTAAGGGTTTAATAAATCTGTCGTTTCGAAGATCATTAAAAGCTGTTTGAAGTTCTTCCCTGGTATTCATGACAATGGGTCCGTGCCAAGCAACGGGTTCTTTTATTGGAGTGCCAGCCACGAGTAAAAATCGCATACCTTCGGGTCCAGCCTGAAGGATGATTTCATCCCCCGTTCCAAATTGAACTAACGTTCGATTACCAGACATATCTCGAATATTGAGTTCTTGTCCTAAGACTTCTTTCTCCAAAAGAATACCTTTTGGTGTGGACGCATCCGCGAATTTTCCTGCTCCTTCAAAAATGTAGGCAAAGGTATTCCTATAGGTATCAACTTTAAATGATTTTCGAAGACCAGCTGGCACATTGATGTCGAGGTAGAGCGGATCTGCTGCAATACCGTCAACTGGTCCTTTCTTACCCCAAAACTCTCCAGTAATAACTTTTACCTTTGTTCCATCATCATCAGTGATCTCAGAAATTTCTTTTCCTTGCACGTCTTGGTACCGTGGGTTTGTCATTTTAAGACTGCCTGGAAGGTTAGCCCAAAGTTGGAATCCGTGCATTTGCCCATGTACATTCCCAGTTGGCATTTCTTGATGCATAATGCCCGAACCTGCCGTCATCCACTGCACATCACCGTTTGATAATGTTCCACTATTTCCAAGACTGTCATTGTGTTCAACGGAGCCGTTAAGAACATATGTGATCGTTTCTATGCCTCGATGAGGGTGCCAAGGAAATCCATTTTTATAGGCTTCTGGAGAATCATTACGAAAATCATCAAACAGGAGAAATGGATCATGAGTTTCAGGAGAGTTAAAACCAAAAGCTCGATGCAAATGAACTCCAGCTCCCTCCATAGTTGGGGTCGCCTTGCTCGTCGCAATTGCTGGGCGGATTGACATTTTTTATTCTCCAATACTTAATACTTGATTATTAATTTAAAATTATAACTTTTCTTCTACACTTGATCTAGTATCAATCGAATAATTTCCAGCTCGGTGAACCATACCAAAGACCTTGTGGATTTGATAACGGTATATGTAAATAACAGTCGTACACACAAGCCCAAGAACGATAGCGGGGACAGCGGACGGACCGAGAATGAACCAATGGGTCATGTCAGCTCCAACCATTGTTCCACCAAATATATAATTAAGGGATCCCTGGCCATGCCTCTTGTCATCCTTCCAGTCGCCACGGTATTCGTCGCCATATTCGTTAAGGGCGGCAGACCCATAACAATTATCCCAATATGCTGACACATCTTTAGGACAATCAGGAAGAGCCCAT
>Ga0114996_10006088_pt1 | contig 14004 bp, 11 predicted proteins | sample ArcticOcean_MG_C_4_FD_87039 | JGI IMG/M metagenome (GOLD analysis project Ga0114996, IMG submission 87039) | Marine microbial communities from western Arctic Ocean - ArcticOcean_MG_CB4_134 | ecosystem: Environmental > Aquatic > Marine > Oceanic | place: Arctic Ocean: Canada Basin | collected... | reverse complement strand
TGAGCCGGCCAGCACGCCACCTACGGGAGCGCCCAGCCCCTTGCTGAGGTCGGTCCAGACGGAGTCGAAAGTGGATGCATAATCCTTCGCCGAAATGCCGGATGCCACTACGGCATTCAGCAATCGTGCGCCGTCCATATGTTTCTTCGCACCCCATTCGTCCGCCACCTTACAAACACCTCGCATCTGTTCCAGCGGCCAGATATGGCCCCCGGGCCGATTCGTGGTCTGTTCCACCGACACCGCCGCCACGGGAGGCGTGTATCGGCTCGGCGCGTCGATGAAGGTCAGCATCTGATCCGGGGTGTACTGTCCCTTCTCGCCATCCAACGGAATCAGAGTTGCCCGCGCCAGAACCGCAGCGCCGCCAGCTTCGGATGTCAACGGATGGGCGGAGCGGTCAACCACCACCATGTCCCCGGCCCGGCAGTGGACGGCCAGCGCGATCTGATTGCACATGGTTCCGGAAGGAAGGAAAAGCGCCGCCTCTTTCCCCAGAAGTTTGGCCACCATATCCTGCAGCCGGTTGACGGAAGGGTCTTCCTTTTTCTGCTCGTCCCCCACCTCCGCCGCGCACATGAACTCACGCATCGCCTGGGTCGGTTTCGTCAGTGTATCGCTGTACAGATCGATCCTGATCTCTGCCATCGTCCCCACAGTCCTCTCTCTAACTCAATGTAAACCCACCAGCCTCCGCCCGTACCGCCTCTGCTTCCCCCGCCGTTGATTCCGCTCCCTTGCCTCTACCAACTCTGGCCTCCAGCTACTTCCGAAACAGAGACAGAAAGCGATCCTCATACAGTGCATAGAGATTCCACCGATCCAGCTCTGTCTTCAACTGGGTCGCCTTTTCCTGTGACCGCTCTTGCTGTACCTCCTGGAAGAGGCGCTCTACCTTTTCCATCACGTAACCGGGAACGTCCTCCTCATCCAGGTCGGGAAGGTCAGCAATTCCTTCCAGGACATCTTCATCCTCTCCAGACTCATCCATCTGAGAAAATGCGGTCCGGATATTCTCTTCAATCTCCGCCATGGTGCCTTCCATCTCTTCAACCGCTTCGTCGAGTTCTTCCAGGTTCAGGTCCAGGTTTAAAATCTTCTGAAGCCGTCTCACAATCTCACGCGTCGCCTTGGGATTCGGAAGATTGGCGGCGTATTGAGGCATCCCACCCAGCAGGCAGCCTGCATCAATACCTCGCGCCCCTGCGAAACCCAGAAGGAGCCCATTCATACCGGAGATGTGTCCCTGCTGAAGCGGGGTAACGTCGTGCTCTTGAAGCCTGGACAGGAGGCGTTCGGAATTCGCCACGACGGCCACCTCGGGAGGATGGTTGTGGCCGACGGTCATCGGAAGCGCCGCGGCAGTGAGAATGGTCTCAATCCCAAGCTTCTCCGCCAGGTCCACCACCGCCTGCATCACTTCCACGCCCCGCTTCCCCAGGCTCTGGGCCTCACTCTGGGATAGAACGATCCCTGTTGTCGGATCCAGGTGAAACACATGGGAGGGAATATCGGCGAACGCGCGAATGAGTCCCTTCTCCACCAGGACTCCGTCAACCGAGAAATGACGCTTCAGGTCAAGATCTGCAATGGGCTCCGCACCCAATTGCCTGCGAAGGAAATCGATAGTTCCAATGCCCACACTACCCACGCCCGGCCACGACGCAAGCATCACCTTTGCCTGTGCGTCGGTACCGTTTTGATTGTAACGAACCTCCATGGTCACCTTTCACGAATGTCTTTACGGATTGAGCACGACGCCGAGCGCCTTACCCGGTTCCTCGATGAGAATATCACACACTCCCGGAGCATCGTTCAGAGCTGCGCGGTGCGTAATCAGCGGCTCCACACACAAGCCGCCAGAAAGCATGAATCGGAGGCACTCTTCCATATTTCGGTTGGTGGGCCAGGCGACGAATACGGGAGGGTAGTCCTTTCCTCTTTCCCACTCATGGTCGTGATATCCCGGCCCCGTTCGAGATGCGCTCCGCACGTCGGCGTTCCCGAGTCCGGCGGCAAAACTGTGCTGGAACTGGGCGCCTCCAACCACCACAATGCGACCCATCTGGTGGGTATCGGGTGAACGCTTCAACATTTTGACCATGCCGGCGAACGCCTCGTTCCCATCGCCCCCGAACGCCAGAACACCGAAGTCCATCCCGCGCCCGCGGGTGAACTCCGCCGACGCCTCCAGCGGGTCCTCTTCTGCTATGTTGACGCCCCTCTCGAGGCCCGCCGAGGCGGCGCATTCCAACCGCAGCGGCAGTCGATCCAGGGCCATCGCATGGCAGCCCGACAACCTCGCCCACTGCGACGTGAACTGACCCACGATCCCCAGGCCAATGACGGTGGCGTACTCGGCAATCTCTGGCGCCGCTCTACGAATGGCGTTCAATCCCGTGGCGGCAAGATGAATGGAGGCGGCGTGATCAAATGAAACGCCGTCCGGAATCGGAACACCCAGGTTCCGAGGGACAACCGAGTGCGTAGCATGTTCGGCATAACCGCCCCCCATGCATGCCAGGGGCGTTCCCAGGGGGATATCTTCACACCCTTCTCCCTGCTTTACGACGACTCCTGCGTTGGAGTAGCCAAACGGGCGCGGGGGTCCGTCACCGGGTTTCTCCCGAAGTCTGCGCATGAACCCCAACTCCGTACCGGGGCTCACCATGCTCGCCCTCACTTCCATCAACAGTTCGCCCGGCCCCGGTTGGGGCATCGGCTGTTCGATCACGGTCACCCGGCCGGCGCCGTCTTTGGCTGCTACACGTCGTGTCCCTGCCATGATCTCCCCTATTGGCTTTCTTGCTTTGCCTGCTTGGCTCTAAATTCGCGCTGACGCTCGAGCCCTCTGCGATTGGTTTCCGCCTCCCGATCAGCGATAGTGTCGAACGGGTGTCCCCACATGGCCTTCACAACCTCATCCTTCGCTGCATCTCCGGCCAGCGTCCGGTACCATCCCTCGGCCATGATCCGGGACCCATGCAAGCTGGGATGAACCCGGTCCACGGGTGAGAACCCTTCCGGGTAGGAATCCTTGGTCACCCGCCACAGGTCCGGCCCCGGCCTTACATAGTGGACCTGACGTGCCAGCAGCTCGTTCAGAGCGTGGCGTTCGTTCCAGATTGCCGGTTCCATCGAAATCTTGAAAATGTGCATCGCAATATAGACCGTCTGGATCCCACTGTCGTTGAGTTGGGCCGCCAGCGCCTGAAGGGCGTTGGCTCCCTTTGTGATACGAACTGCATCTTCCTCGTGACGAATCCCGTCTCGGAACTTTTCAAACACTCCCTGAAGGGACTGCTGGCAGAGGGCGATTGCAGGTACAGGCCGATCCCCCCGTTTTTTGGCATCTTCGCCAAAGTAGTCGGACAGCATTTTGGTGTAGGTCTGCTCGTACTGCTCCGCTCCGTCCAACCACCTGACGACTGGCGATGACCCTACCGCGGCGTTGAGGACGTCATAGGCGCCTTCTTCGTGCCGATCCAGCATAAACTGCAGGATATCGGGCCACATGAAACTGGTGGAGTACCCTACAACGACAAAGCTCTTTCGGTTTCCGTCCAGAACCGTTTCCGGAGAGCTTGCCTCCGGGGCAACCTCTGGGAACCAGACGAATATCAACAGCGCGCAGATCGTCAATTTCCGAGTCACAACCTCTCCTCTCCACTTCGAGGTCTGCGGGCGAGAGCCCTTTCTTGACGCCGCCATACGCCGAGGGTAGCTTCGTGATAGCAGGCTGAGCGTTCGGGTATGATATGGCCGGGGTTCCGACCTGTCAAGACGGCCCAAATTCACCGACGGCAGCCGAAATCCCGGAGATTGCCAAAATGACGATCGAAGAATTGAAGCTGCAGGCGCAGGAGCGGATCGACACGCTTCAGGCGGTCCTGGATATGGCCGTCGAAAAGGGGTTCGATCCCTCGTATTACGCCATCCCCGCTATTGTTGGCCAGATTGCCCTTGAGGAACGATGGCGCCTGGAGGGTCATGACGCCCTGAAGAAGGATTACGTCGACTGGATCGTGCAGAATTGTAGCACTGCCGAAGCGGAGCTTCGCGAGGTCCTGAAGGGGACGTCTATCGGCCTGGAACCGCCTCCCATGCCCAGGGCGGCCGATCTCGAACTGGAAAACGGCTACCTCCGCCTCAACGGTGAACCCGTTCTCCTGCTCGGGTTCATGGGGAACACCATCCCGGAGGTCCGGGGTCGCTACACGTTTCAGGAAAACGTGATGGCGTTCGTTTCAGGCATGGGAGGAACCCGCTTCGACTACACGACCTCCCCCGTCTGGCCCCTCTACAAGGAAGACCCGCCCACCCACCGGGTGTGGGCAGGAGGATGGTGCGGGCACATCATCTGCGACCGTCATTCCATTGGTGGAGTCGAAGAGGGCGAGTGCATCATCTGCCTGGAAAACGAGCGGATGCGCGGGGCCATCGCCCAGTACATCGAACGCGAAACAGTCCAGAGACGGGAGCGTCCGGAAACCCGGTTCTACTCGCTCGACTGGGAGCTGGCGTACATCTGCTTCTGTGACCAGACGCTTGAGATGTGGCGGAACTGGCTTCGTGACCTGCACCAGGATGTGCAGACGCTCAACGTCGTCTGGGGAACGACCTTCGCCGGCTTCGATTCGGTCTCGCTTCCTGAAATGGACGTGAAGGCGGAAACCAATCGCGCCAAGTGGTACGATTTCGCCCGGTTCAACTGCTGGCGCTTTACCGATTACCTGATCTGGTCGAGGAATCAGATCCGTCGGCATGCTCCTGGCGCCCTCACCTGCACCGGCGCGCCCTTCTATATGATGTCGGCCCAAATGGGGTGGGCCGGCATAGACACGGAACTCATCAACGACGCGATGGATGTCGTCCTTAACGAGGCCCATCCTTCAACGCTGCCCACCGACGTCCTTACCGGAATGAATCGAAAAGGCTCCCTGCTCCAGGATCCCGAATACCATGGCGACATCGCTCACGTAATGGCCCACTTCCTCCATGGCGATGGCTTCATGCAGATGTGGTGGTGGCCGGAGACATCCGACTACATCGAGGCGGGGCGCCCTCCAAGCTTCTACCGGTCCGACGTGATGCGGAGTCCCTCCGTTCCGTTGGGAGATCTTGCGCTGGTTCTGCGCAACGCGCTGGACCTGAGGCGGCTCTCCAGGGAAATCGTGCAGTTCCACCAGCGCACGCCAGAGCAGAAAGCGCCGCTGGCCGTTCTGTACAGCCATACGAGCATGCTCCAGCTCCCGCCGGAACTGCGGCAGGGCCGAAACACACCCTACGTGTTCGCCCTTCGCACTGTCTACGACGGCCTCCTCTACTTGGACGCCTCCACCCGCATCACCACGGAACGTCAGATCGGTGATGGCGAACTCGGAACCGTAAAGACGCTGGTGCTGCCTGGCGTCGAATACCAGGACGCCCACACCGTCGATACCATTCTGAACTGGGTGACGGGCGGCGGAACCCTTGTCCTGACACCCAACTCCTGGCTCGCAGACGAGTACGCCCGACCTGCCGACTACCTGGACCGAATCGGTATTGAGCTTGAGGGAATGGACCTTCCCGGGATCACCGTATCCGAAGCACGGCCCGATATCGAGCGCGAGGGCGGATTCATCATGGGCGCCGTATCTGAAGTAGAGCTCAAGGACGTTCCACGAGCGTCCCTGAAGATCGCGTCGACCGGACCCTTCGAAGGGCGCTCGCTTTCGCTGGAAGGCTGGGGCGTCCGCCAGCATCTGCGATGCACAGCGGAAGGCTCAGAAGTTCTCGCCGCATTTGGCGATGGATCACCAGCGATCGTCCGAACCCCCTTCGGCGCAGGAGAAATCTACTACCTGGGCATTCCGCTCACCGACGAAAGCTTCGCCGCATTCATGGACCCGATTCTGGACACTGCAGGATTCCCACGTCCCGTCCGTGTTACCGACCCTATCGGCGGCCGACCCCATCGGATCGAATCCCGTACGATCCAAACGGAGGGCGGCTACCTCACCTATGTCATCAACCTGAACCCCGAACCCGCTGACGTTCACCTGGCGATCCCCGAAAACGTATCCCAAATCGAGAACCTTTCGTCCCAGCGAGAATGCGGTAGGGACCTTACCCTTGGCCGCTTCGAGACAGTTCTATTGAAGCTGCACCTAAAATGATATAGAGTTTCCAAAATTCGGACACAGAGAAAGTATTCGAGCGCACACCCGTTCGGAAGTGGTCTCAGCCGCTTCAGCGTCTATCGCTGAGGACGCTCCGCATACTTGATGCCGCAGAGAACCTGACTGACTTGAGGATCCCTCCCGGAACCGTCTGGAGAACCCGAAGGCAGTCGGCAAGGGCAGTTCAGCCTAAAAGTCAACGATCAGTACCGAATCTGCTTCGGGTGGCACCGCCGAGACGCTCTTGATGTTGAGTTAACAGACTATCACTGGGCGGAGGCTCATATAAGTCAGAAACGACCGCCCGTCCACCCCGGAGAGATTCTTCAAGAGGAGCTCCTCGCCCCTCTTGGGATCAGCCAATATCGCCTCGCCAAGGATATCCACGTATCTCCCAGGCGCATCAACGAGATCGTACACGGCAAGCCTTCAATCACCCCCGACGAACGAGTAATTCGAACCGCATCTTGAAATGACTGATCTTTTCTGGCCTTCTTCTGCGTATTCTGTGGACAACGCCTTGAGGAGCAATGTGACCAACTTCTGGCCATCCGGAATTGAGGGAGCCGTCTCTCTCAGCTTCGACGACGGAGCGCCATCGCAGCTGGCCACGGGCATCCCCATGCTCGACGACGCCGGGCTGAGTGCCACGTTCTACCTCTGCCCGGGTAAGAACGAGCGCTATACCCGTCGGCTGGAGGAATGGCAGGCGGCATCTGCGCGCGGTCACGAAATGGGCAACCACACCTGCGATCATCCCTGCAGCTGCAACTTCGGCTTCAGCCATGACCGGTGCCTGGAGAAACTCAACCTCGACGACCTTGCAGACACGATCGATAGAGCAACCGACATCATGGACGCCGACTTCCCCGAGCAGGAGGGCGTAAGGAGCTTCTGCTATCCCTGTTACCAGTCCTACGTGGGGCACGGGGCCACTCGCCAATCCTACGTCCCTCTCGTTGCCCACCGCTTCAGGGTTGGCCGGGGCGGAGGCGAACGCGCCAACGATCCCCGCCGCGTCGACCTCGCCTACGCGTGGGCGTGGGATGTCAGCGGGCGAAGTGGCAGCCAGATGATCGAGTTCGTCGAACAGGCCGCCGGGGAAGGACGATGGGCCATCCTCTGCATGCATGGGGTTGGCGCCGATCACCTCACGGTTGAAACGGCGGACCTCCAGCAGGTCGTCGACCACCTCTCCACCAACCGCCATCGCATCATCACGGACACCGTCATCGCCACGGGAACACGCATCCTGGTGCGACGACGGGACCTCGACCAGGCCCCTGGCGCGTAAACCAACTGGGTCTGTCACCTCTCACATCCTGCAGACCATTCTTGTCAGGGGTTATTTGCCCGTGAGAACTGCTCTCTCTGCTTGCCTGATGCTCTTCACCTTCGCTGGCCCTCTGTCAGCCCAGCCCGACATCCCGTCAGTGGACTACGTCGTCCTGGAAGGGACGGAAGCGCTCGCAGCTGACCCTGCCACCATCTTCTACGATGACTTCGAATCGACCCAGGACCTGTCCGTAAACTACCACGACTCCGGTAGAACCAATTTTGGCGTGTCCGATGAAGCCGCCTTCGGGGGGTCGACACATGCCCTTCGCCAGTTCTATTCCACAGGCCAGGTGAACGGTGGATGGGTCTGGCGCTTTTTCGGGGACCACCCCTCGCTGCCCGGCACGGACAAGCCTTCCTACGACGAGATTTATGTCCGCTGGTACCACAAGTTCCCCAGCGGTTTCGAGGGCTTCCCCCCAAAGATGGCACGCATGGGGTCTTTTGCCCTCTCGAACTGGACCCTCGCCTTCATGGTCCACTACTGGATTGCAGGCTCGGGGTTCAACGTGGTGGCCGATGTGGCCGTCAATATCCCCCGAGGTGGCGATGCTCCGGGAGAGTCCGGCTACAACAACTTCGATCACTGGCTCCCCGTAGGCCGTAGCGGTTTCTCTTTCCCCGGGAACACCGGCCGATGGATCAGTCACGAAATGCGCGTGAGCGTCAACGACCCAGGGGAGAATAACGCATCGTATGAGTACTGGGCAGATGGCCGGTCCATCATCCGGCTGTCCGGACGTAGCCTCCGCGAAGGCTGGACGGAGACGTCCATCAACGCCATGCAGCTGGACACCTACTGGAACAGCGGGTCGCCTAAATCTCAGACCCGGTACTACGACAACTTTGTCATTTCGACGAAACCGATCGGGCCGGCAATGGTCTCCCGCACACCGACGTTCGTCAAGACCCCCTACAGCGGCGTTGGAACTCAGGGTGCCTGGCAGATTCAAATCGCAGCCGATCCAACAGGTGACGATGTCGTGTGGGACAGTGGGGAACAGGTAACATCCTCCGATTCCACCACCGTAAGCGACAGCACCGGAACCTTTTCCGGCTTGCACACAGGGCGTTTGGCACTGAGCAGTGGAACAACTTTTTTCACGCGCGTTCGTCAGAAGCAGTCCGGTGGGGACTGGTCGCTATGGTCGCTGTGGCACTCCCCTTTCCAGACACTACCCAATGCAGCTCCGCAGATAGCCACCCGCTACCCCGGCTACGCCAATATCGCACTTGATCCAGGTGCGCAACTCACGTTTTCAGTTGAAGCGGAAGACACGGAAGGCGATTCCCTGGCTTATTCCTGGACCATCGACGGAACTCCGGCCGCCGGTTCGGCCGACTCCCTGGTCTACTCCGTGACCGACGCGCTTGAGCAGATCGTCGCCGTTATCGTCACAGATGGAGAATCGTCAAAGTCCCTGAGCTGGAGCATCAGCACCACGTTCGTCGGCGATCTCGACGAAGACAACGACGTCGACTTCGCAGACTTCCTCCGCTTCGCGCAAACGTTCGGCAGCAGCGGACCTGAAGGCGACTTCGACAGCAGCGGTAATGTCGACTTCCAGGACTTTCTGATCTTCATCGCCAACTTCGGCCTTCGGCGGATATAAAAGGCATCACCCTTTCGACTCAGGGCAGGAGCCCTGAGTGAGGGGGAGGGTATGGGTAGTAGAGTTCGCACGCATAGACTCTAAGGCCTGCTCGACTGCAATGGCAAAAGGGGTTCAGACCATTTGGTCCGAACCCCTTCGAGGCTTATCTGCGACACGGCCTATTACATCGCCACGATCTTCTTCATCCGCTTCGCCATCTCAATCTGAACATCCCGGTCGCCACCAACTTCATGAATGACCGGATAGTCATATCCGATGTCCCGCAGGCCCTTCATCACTTCCGGCCAGTCGGTCTCCCCATCCATCAGGTGCGTGAACGTCCGCTCACGCCGGCTGAAATCCTTGAAGTGAACACGCTTGATCCGGTGCTGCAGGCCGCGGATCCAGTGCTCTGGGAAACCGTAGAGCATCATGTTTGCGGTATCCAGGTAGCAGCCGATCCACTCGTTCCCCACAGCATCCACAAAGTCACGCATCTCCTTCGACGTCAGCAGGAACTTGTTCCACACATTCTCCACGCCGATCGCCACACCCTTCTCCTGGGCCTCGGGAGCGATATCCTTCATGTGCCCCACCATATTGTCCCAGACCTGCTCGTAGGTACCTTCAACCGTTAGATGTCCCGGATGGAGCAGGATACCCGTAACCCCGAGTATATTGGCGATGTGCACCGAACGCTTCAGGCTTTTCATCCCCTTCTCCCGCTCAGCTGAGTCCATACTTACGAGGCTGCCCCGCTCGGCGTAGCCCGACATACAGCTGCCGATTTCGATCCCCGCGTCATCACACTTCTTCTTCACACCACGGATTTCGTCGTCGCTCATGTTGATGTCGGGGTCTCCCCCTTCGCTGAACACCAGTTCCAGCGCCTCGTAGCCTGCATCCTGGCACATCTCCAGGATATCGTCCAGGGACCATTTCGACAGGATAATCTGGGTAACACCGATCTTCATCGTCGTACTCCTTGAGGTGTGGTATTCTGCGAAGTGAAGAGTCAGAAATCAAAAGCGAATTGAAGTCCCAAATCAAAGCCTGGGTCTTCTGCCCTCTGCCTTCTGCCCTCTCACTGCTTTGGATATGCCATCTGCCCCGGGACTGTCCCCTCCACCTTGTACACCGACGTGCTAGCCGTAATGTACAGCGTCGTAAGGTTCGGCCCGCCGAACGTACAGTTGGTAGGATTCTCCGGTGTTTCAATGAACCCCAGCTGCTCTCCACGCCTGCTGAAGATATAGACCCCGCCCTTTTCGTCGCTGCCAGCGGTCAGGTAGATATTACCCTCAACGTCCAGCACCATGCCGTCGCCCCCACGCCCGGGGGAGAAATCGTACAGTTCGGCCTCGCGACTCCAGTTGCCCTCATCGTCCAGGTGAAACATCAGCAAGGTTCGCCCACCACCCTCTTCCGGGTTGTTGTCGACCAGGTAGATGACCCGGCCGTCCGGGGTCATCAGGATGCCGTTGGGAACCTCCACGTCCTCGATAACCCGGGTGACCGACCTGTCTGTTTCGATACGGTAGACGGCCATTGTATCCTGCTCCATCCCCACCTTGCTCCCGTAGCGAGGGTCGGTAAAATAGATCCGGCCCTGGCTGTCGAAGCAGAGATCGTTCGGGCTGTTCAATCGCTTGCCATCGTAGTGCGACGCCAGAACTGTCACGCTGCCATCCGGCTCGTAGCGCTGGACCTCCTGGGCGCCACCCTCTCCCTGCGCGCAGCAGGTTACCAACCGACCTTCGGGGTCGAAATTCATCCCGTTGGCGCGCCCCGAGGGCACGCGCCAGATGTCGGCCCTGCCCTTGCGCGGCAGCATCATAATTCGGTTGTTCGGAGAATCGGAAAAGAAAAGGTTCCCGTCTGCGTCAGCAGCTGGACCTTCCGTAAACGCGCAGTCGTCGGCAACCTTCTTGGGCTCAGCGTCTTCAGGAACAGGGCACTCGGCCATATCGAATTTCTCCAGGTCAGAGCGTAAGGTTCAGCCCCAGACGCAGTGTGGTGCTCGTTTTGTTGGTCGTTTGAGGTGGACGGCTGTCGAACCGCATCCGGAAGGTCGTCACAATCGAAACCCGCTCGCTTGCATCCACATCCATGCGGAAGTCGGTAAGCGCCCGGGCATCTGCAAAATGGTCCAGAGCCGGCTGATAGTACTGCGTCCAGGACAGCCGCGCCGATTCAGACAATTCGAAACCTGCTGAAATATAGTTGCTCCAGCGATGCGTAGAGGCGCGCTCAGCATTGGTGTCGCCAGGCGCAAGGTCCAGGCGCTCGTACTCCACCATGTAAGCGGACCCCCACCAGAACTGGGACCTCCCCGGCGGGGTAAGGAGCATTCGCAGGCCAGCGCCCCCAAGAACGCGAAGATCCAGCCGCGCGGAGTCGTCGTAGTTCAACTGTCCGAACATCTCCGGTCGCAGACGCTTCCCGGGCCGGAACACAGACCGGACGTGGGCCAGTGCCTCGTTGGAATACCGGTCGCCATCTTCCCATCCGGCGTCACCCGATCCGATCAGCATCAGGGTTGCCGCAGACGTGGCGTTGACCACCCTGGCCTCTATGCCGAGCTCCACTACTTCAACATTCCCCGTCCGGGCCGATGCACTCAAGCCCAGTTCCCCCGAAACCCCGGGATCCTCTACGTTTCCCCGCATCCCCTCGATATTCACCTGGCCGTCTGCCGGCGCAGAAAGGAGCGTGAGGGCTGCAGAAATAAGAATGTGCAGGACAGGGAAGCATAGCAGACGAGGTTTCGGGATGCGGCTGGACATGAGACTCAATATGATAAAGGTGGATCGGCAGGAGTGCAAGCGATCCCGGAGAACCTGACCCTGTGGGGTAGAGCCCATGAACAGGAGATTTCGTCTTGCAGAAAACCCGAATCAACTCCTGGAGTGCAGACGGGAAGCAAGATCAAAAATCGGCAATCGAGTAATCCATGCTGCGAACCATCCGTAAGGATGGTGTGGCAGTGAGATCGGTTCTCCCCACCTCCGCCGTCCTGTTCCGATGACGAACTTGACACGGGCCGGGCTTGAAAGCATCCTATTCAGACCAAGAAAGGAGATCTGCATGATCGAAGACGTCTTCCAGGCCCTGGATAGATTCGGGCCCAAGCCTTACGCCTATATTTTGGGAGCCGTCATCCTTGCCGGATGGTGGATTCGTAAGACGGTCCGCGCCGCGCTGAACCACACGCCGGTTGAAGATGGGAATAGTGGTGACGCTCTCTCGCCCGACTCGGAGCTGGGCACCGTCGACCGCCCCCGCCGGCGACTCCCGCTGGAATAGGAGCCTCGATATTTCCAATCCTCTCGACGACGCAATGACCGATCGCTGCCGCGGTATGTCCGATCTGGAGCTCGTCCTTTCGATCACGCGCGAACGCGAGGACTACCACGAGCCGTTCCACGAGTACGCCGAAGCCGAACTGAAGGGGCGCGGCATATCGCTGAGCGACTTCCTGAATGGCGCCGCTCTGGCCGCCGGCTTGGACGATCCGGAGGTAGGTACAATCGATCAGGTCGCCAATCACTTCACTCCTGATATCGCTTCCTGGGAACTCTTCGTCGTCACCAATTGCCTTGACGAGACCATTGCTGTTCAGAAAGAAGTGGACGGGTGGTCCATCCACGAATACGAAGACGGGGCTTACACATGCTCGTATTTTGTGCCGGAGGCTGCAGAAGAGGTCCGGCGATTCTTGGAGCTCGCACCTCCACTGGAGGTCGACGTCTTCAACCTCGATGAATGGATGGCCCTGGAGCAGAGCAAGTCCCCCGTCTACATCCGTCGTCTCATATCCGAACTAAACGAAGCAGACGTATCCAGCACGGTTCAGCCACCCGTGATGCTCGGAGACCCCGACGGGCCGTACACCCTCCGGGTCCCCGGAAACAGGCTGAAAGCCGGGCAGGATGCCCTGGTTCGAGTCGCAGAGGGCATTCTGGGTTTGCATCGACGAGCCGAGACACTCGCCGAGGGGGAAGACCGAAAGAGCGAACTAGAGCTCTACGACCTGCTGGTTGAACTGGAGCCCGGGAATTACATTGTGTGGTACAATCGGGGGGTGGTGCGGTTGGAAATGGACCGGAAGGACGACGCTGCCAACGATTTTCTGGAGGCGGCGACGCTGCTGATGGTGGGTGGAGGAGATGTACGGTCCCTTATCCCCAAGCGCAGCGCCGGCGGGTTGCTGGGGTCGGTGATGGGAACAGGGAAGTCAGAAGCGCCCAGAATTCCCGACGCCCTTCCCGACGTGGAACTTCGATTGATCGAAATCCTCACCGAACACCCGGCCCGCCTCGACATAATAGAATGCCTCGCCGGAATTACCCGAAGCGCTGACCGTTGGGACGATTCTGCCGGCTACTGCAAGCGGATTCTGGAGATCGATCCAGATAACGAAATGGCAAAAGCAGTGTTGGCATCACTGCCAATGGAAGAAGAATGACGGGCAGAAGGCAGAGAACGGCGATCCGGTTCTTCCTCTGCCCTCTGCCCGCCTTCAGAACTTATATCCTGTCGACGCGAAGATTCGCACGCTTCGAACGTGATCCTCCCGGCTCCCCTCGATCTGCCTGTATCCTCCCACCGTCATCCCCACATCCAGAGCCACAGTCTGTTCCAGCAGGCCTCCCAGGCCGAAAGTGAACACGTCCCGGTCGTTCTCCACACGAACCTGCGGGCGACTACCGCCTCCCTTGTAGCTCACAGGATCACGGTAATACCCGGCGCGTAGAGCCAGCCGGTCATCCAGCAGCCGGTATTCACCACCCAGGTGAAGGCGGAAGGCACTCCTGTATTCCACGCGGAAGTCGTCTACCTGGGGGGCAATGGAGGCCGGAAGCTCGGAGTACGTCGCCCCTTGCAGATCGGCATAGGCCGCGTCG
>Ga0114996_10006086_pt1 | contig 14004 bp, 9 predicted proteins | sample ArcticOcean_MG_C_4_FD_87039 | JGI IMG/M metagenome (GOLD analysis project Ga0114996, IMG submission 87039) | Marine microbial communities from western Arctic Ocean - ArcticOcean_MG_CB4_134 | ecosystem: Environmental > Aquatic > Marine > Oceanic | place: Arctic Ocean: Canada Basin | collected... | reverse complement strand
TCCGCGCGCCGGGTCACCTCCTGCAGCAGGCGACCGGTCGCCGTCAGGCCATGCTGGTCGATGACCGCATCGAGCGACTCGAGCCAGTCCCGAATCTCACTCTCGTCCATTCGCGGGACGTCGCGTGTCGTGTCCGTCATCTAGGGGACTGGGTCTCCGTTAGCGTGGCGTTGCCCGATGGGGGTAGGACGTACGGTGGGCGCTCCCCAGTTTACAGGAGGCCGATGGCTCGGTGCAGGCGACTGTCTCGCTAGAGGGAATCAGGTCGCCACGCGTGTTCAACCTTCTCGTTGAGAGTGGTGAGATCCGCACGCCGGTCCAATCCACGTTCTGGTCACCTTGCTTCGGTGTGCTGATTGACCGATTCGGCATCCCAAGCGACTTGGCTCAGGACTCTCGCCACTCCAATTTTCTCAGAATCCGACGGGCGAGCACTTCCAGTCGAGCTGGCCCTTCGTCGAGGAGAACGCGGACATTGTCGCCCGCGACTTGGATCGCAAGTTCGCTGTCGTCGTTCAGGTGTCAGAAGATGGGTTTCCGCAGGATCGACTGGTGCCTCTGGTTGAGGCAATTTTCAAGACGACCTCCCCTTACAGTTTCACGATCTCTCCTGAAGCCGACGAGTTCATCCCATTCTCGACGGCACTGGAGAAGCTGCACGGGCTGATGGCGGGCACTCCTGCTGAGCCACCGCAACAGTGAATGGTCCAGGGCCACGCTTCCGCGCGGGCGTCCTCTAGTCCGTTGCGGACGCTAACCCCAAAGATATTTCGCGCGCAGTTCAGCAGCCCAGCAGTTCGCGGTGGTGACCAGACCGAACGGGATTCGTAGGTCGACCGGAGCTGAGTCTGAATTCTGTGGGTGTCAGTTAGGGTGTCAAACGCCGCCCGGTGAAACGGGCCATGCGAGGAGAGGCCCGTTTCTATTGGTAAAAAGTGGTGAGCCGCCGGGGACTCGAACCCCAAACCCGCAGATTAAGAGTCTGCTGCTCTGCCAGTTGAGCTAGCGGCCCACAAGGGGGGATGGTGCACCCAGCGTGCGGAGGTCCTGCGTGGACGTCAGGAGGGCCTCCGCGTACGAGCCGCCATGATCATACGGGCGTGCCCGTATGAGGTCAATGTTGGCGCTCACCTTCTTGTAGGCGGTGTGAACCACCGTACACCCTCGCTCCCAGGTAGACGCCAATGGCGAGGCCAATCGATATTCCGATCGCCACGCCCCACCCAGGACATGTCTCCAGTGATCGCCCCGATCACGGCGTCCGCTGCGCCGGGTGACTATCACTTCCATCCGAGCTGCTGGAGGCTGGCCGTCGTGTCAGATCTTCGTCATATGGCGGATCTTGTCGCCTTCGAACTGCATCACATACACGTAGTCCGCTTCTACCTGCTTCCCGATCGGCGACACCGGTCCACCTTCCGTCGTGTGCGTACCCCGGAACACCGCATACGCCGTCACGTTGTGACGCTCCTCGTCCACCGCGAAGGACTGAAGCTCATATCGTCCATCGGGCACAGGCGTGAGCAGACCCTTCATCCAGTAGGTGTACGACTGCAGCGTCTCGATGTCCGCCCACGCGCCGGACTGGGCTGAGAACGACGCGTCGGTCTCACATCACTGCTGGCACCCATCCCACACCTTGCCGGTCTCGCAGGCGTCGAAGAACAGTTCGGCCGTTTCCTTTGTCGAGTTCATTGAAAATGTTTCTTCCGTGGCCCTACGATAATCGCTATTGGTTAGCGGGGTGATTCTATTGCGGCGGGAGTTTCGGTGGCGTCGCAGCCGCATTGTCGAGCGGGACTGCGACGCCCCTGGGCTTTGCTTGCCGCGATCACATCAAGGGTGCTCTGCTGCGGACACGTAGTTGAGAGGTTCCCCGGATTGCCAAACCACAGCCCGGGACGAGCAGGGCTTGGTGTCGTATTCGGCTGGGGCAGGCATTCAGCGCGTAAGTTGCACGTGCAACCTACGCGCGCGCTCCCGAAATGTCCAGGCGTATCCAGGTCTGGTATCCAGAAGGATCCCAGAACTCCGTGTTTGTAGGGGAAAAGGTGGTGCGCCCGGCAGGATTCGAACCTGCGACCTTCCGCTTCGGAGGCGGACGCTCTATCCAGCTGAGCTACGGGCGCCTGACGGTGACAAGAACACGCCCGCCGACCGTCGGAATGTCCTGCGAAAATGGTGCGCCCGGAGGGATTTGAACCCCCGACCTACGGGTTCGAAGCCCGGCGCTCTATCCAGCTGAGCTACAGGCGCACATTGTGTTTGCAACAACTTATAACGTTCGTCCTCAGTATTGGGCGGGTCGGTGCTACCGCTGTTCGCGCTCCGCACTTCCGTCCTTCCCAAAGGAATCGGCATCATATCATCGAGTCGCATCAGTTGTTCCGCAGGTATCAGGTCCTCACCTCGGTTCGGCGTACTGCAGGACCGCGCGTACGTCCGCGGTTGGACCTCTTCGCAGGGCGGACCACAGGTCACTCACCTCGGACAGCCGGTCAAAGATGTTGGTTGCCGTGAAGTCGGACGGGACGAGACCGTCGTGGACCTCGCCCATGGCGATGAGTGTGTCCCGACACCATTGCGACACGTCTAAATCCTCGTGGTGGTGGTCTAGCGAACCTCCTGAACGACATTCGGCGACACCCTCACGGCCACCATGAGCACCGATCTCGAGGGTTGGTGTCATGTCGCTGCCATCACCACGGTTGCCAGACCGCGAGGAGAGGGTATGCTCGCGACATGACGTTTCGTTTTGTGCACGCCGCTGATCTGCACCTGGACAGCCCGTTCAAGGGCGTCCGCGAGACGGAGGCGCGTGTGGCGGACGTCCTGCGGCGCGCCACGTTCGAGGCGTACGAACGGGTGATCGACCTCTGCGTCGACCGCCGGGTGGATGCGCTGCTGGTGGCCGGCGATGTCTTCGACGGGGCCGACCGTAGCCTGGCGGCACAAATCCAGTTCGTGCGGGGGCTCGAACGGCTGCATGAGGGGGGCATCCGGGCGTTCATCTGTCACGGTAACCACGACCCGCTCGACGGCTGGGGGGCGCGCTTGAAAATGCCGCCCAGCGTGTATCAGTTCGGCGAGCACGCAGAAGCGGTGCCGGTCGACCCGCAATCGTCCGCCGGTCCTGTCGTCTGCGGCATCAGCTATCCGACACGCGAGATGCGGAGCAGCCTGGTACCCGGGTTTCCGGTCCGCGAGCCCGGTCGGGTCACGATTGGAATGCTCCACGCCAACGTTGGGGCCAGCACCGGCCACGAAGCCTATGCGCCGTGCACCGTCGAGGAACTGGCTGCCACCGGCTATGACTACTGGGCGCTGGGGCACGTGCACACCCGCACCATCTTGCGTGATGCGTCGCCTCTGGTGGCGTATCCCGGCAACACGCAGGGGCGTCACCCGAACGAGCGCGGGCCGCGCGGGGTCTACCTCGTCGAGGTCGATGACCAAGGGGCCCAGGTGACGATGTCACCGGAGTTCGTCGCCACAGACAGCGTGCGCTGGGAACAGGTGGATCTGCAGATTGACGACATCGAGGACGACGGCGCCCTGTTTGGTCGTCTTGAGGCGCTCGTTGACGACCTCGTGACCCAGGCGGACGACCGGCATCTGATCTATCGCGTTCGTCTCGAAGGTCGCGGGCCGGTCCACGAGTCGCTCGCCCGCTCGGGCAGCATCGAGGACCTCATCAGCCAGCTCAACGGGGTGTGTGGCAGTCGCGAGCCGTTTGCATTCTGTGGGGGAATCCTGAATGAGACGAGGTCCCGGCTCGACCGGGCGGCGCTGGCCGAGAGCAAGGACTTCATCGGCGATTTCCTGGCGTTGAGCAATTCAGCGTCGGCGGACGGGGCCCTGGTTGCCGAGCTGGAGGAGGAGCTGGCACCACTTTACGACAACGCGCAGGCTCGCAAATTTCTCGGCAACAGCCTGCCGGCGACCGACGACATGCGTGACCTTGTGGCGGCCGCCGAGGAAGTCGCGCTCGGTCTGCTCATAGACGACGCCGAAGGCGTGGCCGAAGCCGACGAGGCCGGCAGCTAGACCCGGTCCCACGCCATGAATATCGATCGCGTTCACATCGACGGCTTCGGTGACCACGGTGCGACGTCGCTGCCCCGGTTCGAGACGCCAGTCACGATCCTCTACGGTCCGAATGAGGCGGGAAAGAGCACTCTGCTGGCCTTCATCCGGATGGTGTTGTTCGGATTCCCGCGGCTTGGTGCCGCCGACCACTTTCCTCCGCGTGCCGGCGGCAATCACGGTGGCCGCATCGAGCTGGTCACCGACGCGGATGAGCGTTTTACCGTGGAACGCCATCGCGGGAAGAAGGGCGGCCCGGTGATGGTCACGGGCGCGGACGGCTCACCCGTTCACGACTCCGTGCTGTCTCGTCTGCTGGGGCACGCCCCGGCGTCGACCTTCACGTCGGTGTTCGCCTTCGACCTCGACGACTTGCAGCGACTGGAGTCGGAGGAAGAGAACGGCATCAACAGCCGTATCTACAGCGCCGGCACCGGCGCGGCGCGGCTGCCGCGGGCGCTCAGGCAGCTCAAGAAGCGCGCAGACGACATCTATGCGCCGCGAGGTTCGAAGCAGCCGGTTGCCCAAGTACTGACCGAGCTGCAGGAGGTTGAGGGCAAGCTGCGCGAGGCCCAGTCTCAGGCGCAGGAATATGGCGACGCGATGTCTCGCAGCGCCGAACTGGTGGAAGAGGCCACGGAGCTTGAGAGCCAGGTGGTTGCGGCACGCGCCCGCGTGGAAGAGCGTCGGCGGCGGCAGCGGACGTGGGACGAGTGGGTGGCGCTGCTCGATGTCGAGGCGCGTTTGTCGGAGATTCCCGACCGCACCGGGTTCCCCGACGACCCGATCGTCAGGCTCGACGAATTGGAGGCGCGGCGGCGTGAAGCCGACGAACTGGTGGCTGCGGCCCGCGACAAGCTGACGCGCGCCCGGGAACTGGCGGACCGTCCGGTCGAGGGTAAGGCGCTGCTTGGTGACACCGCGGCGGTCGAGGCGATTCGCCGGGGACGTAGCGGCTTCGACGCGTCGGTGCGCGACTTTCCCAAGCGTGAATCGGAGCTGCGTACCGACGAGACCGACCTGACGCACGCCCTGAACGAGCTGGGCTCGGGATGGGACGAGACGCGGCTCGCGGTGTTCGATACCTCCATTCCTCGCCGCGATGAAGTCGCGCAGTGGAAGTCGAGGCTGGCCTCGCCACGTGACGGCCTGCGAGAGGGGGCACGCGAGGCAGACCAGGCGAGCAAGAGCATCAACGACGCGGATCAGCGGGTCGAGGAGGCACGGGAACGACTGGCCAAGTGTGACTCCGGTACGCCCGGCCAGCTTTCCCCTGATTCGTTGAAGGCGCGGCGCTCGGCGTTGCCAACCGCGCGCAGCCGTCTCGTCGAATATGACCAGGCTGCTCAGCGACACCGTGACCTTGAAGCGCAGACGGGCGGTGGGTCCGGGCCGACCGCTTCCAGGCGGCGTCTTGCCGTGCCAGGCGTGCTGGCCGTCCTAGGCGTGCTGCTGCTGGCATTTGGGCTCGCCTCGGACCGCGAGATGTCGACGCTCCTGGCCGGCGCCGCGCTCGTGGCTGCGGCGGTGGTGGCGTACGCACTCACGTCGTCATCGACCGCAGGCCACACGGGAGGTCGGACCGTGGACCGGCTAGTGAAGGAGGCGCGTCGCCGTGCCGACGAGCAACGGACGGCGTTCGTAGCCGCGCTCGGACCGCTCGGCCTCGACATGGACCGCGATCAGCTCCCCGGACATGACCAGATGAATGCGGTCGAGACGGAACTCGCACAGGAAGCCGAGCGACACCGGGACCGCGCACGGCTCGAGTCTTCGCGGCGTGACGCGGAGCAAGACGCCGTGCGACTGCGGGACCGTGTGAACGCCGCCGTCCGCCAGCGAGACGAGCAGCAACAACTGGTCGCGAAGGCCGAAGCTGACTGGTCGACCTGGCTTCGTGAGCACGGTCTTCCGGAGACGCTTGCCCCAGACACGGTTCCCGAGCTCTTCTCGCGTGTCGAGACCGCGCGCGTCGTGGCCCGTGCCGTCAGCGAGAAGCGCGATCGTATCGCAGCCATTCAGAACGACATCGACACCTACGGTGCCGACGTCAGGGACGTCGCCGATGCGCACCGTGATGCCGGCGTGAACCTCGCGGGCGATGACGCCCCACTGGCGGTCGCCCAGGCCGCCGACCGGCTCGTTGAGCGATTCGACCAGATTCGTGAGGCAGTGGCCGCCCATACGGCAGCAGAGCACGCCGCCGGGGATTGCGACGCCAGCCTGAAGCAGGCCACGGCCCGGCGGACGAGCGAGGACAACCGCCTCCGCGAGTTACTCTCCCGCGCAGAGACGGACGACCCCGAAGAGTTTCGGCTGCGTGCACGGCGGCAGCTCGAACGCCAGGGCCTCGACGAGACACGCCAGCGGCATCTGTCCAGCCTGCGCGCCAGCTGGGGCGGCGAGCGAGATCTCGACGCCGTGCGAAGCGCGTTCGCGTCGACGACGAAGGAAGAGATCGGCGACGAGCTTCGGGGGGCCGAGTCAACGCTCGAGGAGCTGATGCAACGCACGACCGACCAGACCGAAGAGCGCGGGCGCCTGCAGGAGCGGATGCAAGCACTCTCCAGCGACGAAGCCTCATCACGGCTCCGGGGGCGTCGCGAGGAGCTCGTCGAGAAGCTGAGAGTGCTCGCGGCTGAGTGGTCAAAGCACGTCGTGGCGCGATCCCTGCTCGTCCGAGCCCGCAACCGGTATGAAGAACACCGCCAGCCCGACGTCGTGCGTCGTGCGCAGACCTTCTTTCACGGCCTGACCGGTGGCAGATATCCGAAGCTGCACGTCACGGTGGGGGAGCAGGAGATCACCGTGATTGACGAGACCGGTGTGCGGAAGACGCCCGAACAGCTCAGCCGAGGGACCTACGAGCAGCTCTACCTCGCCCTCCGCTTTGGTCTCATTCAGAGCATGGGCAATGAAACAGAGCGCCTGCCAGTTATCGTCGACGAGGTGCTCGTGAACTTCGACCTCAAGCGCGCCCGCCGCGCGGCCGCCGCCTTCGTTGACCTATCCCGCACGAACCAAGTGCTCGTCCTGACCTGCCACCAGTGGATCGTCGATCTGTTCAAAGAGGCCGCGCCTGACTCCGCCCTTGTCGACCTGTCCGCGTTCCGAGCCGCGCCGTAGCAAGAGCCGTCCGGCCTGCCCAGCCAAGATACAATCGGCCGATGTGCGGGCGCGCCTACGAGACCTACACCGACGAGGAATTGGCAATTCAATATCTGAACGGGAGGCCCCCCAATCTCGACTGGATGCGCCTGAACTTCAACATGACGCCGACCCAGCATTCTCCCGTCGTCGTGGTGCGGCACGGCGAGCCCACGGTCGACCGGTTCCGGTGGGGCCTGGTGCCTGTCTGGGCGAAGAGCGTGAAGGCGGCGGCGAAATACTCCCTGATCAACGCGCGCGGCGAGGAGATCATGGAAAAGCGGAGCTACGCCGAGGCCTTCCAGCGGCGGCGGTGCGTCGTGCCGCTGTCCGGGTTCTACGAATGGAAGCGCGAGAGCAAGACCAAGCGTCCCTTCGCGATCCACCTGCGCGACAATCCGATCATGTCCGTCGCAGGTGTGTGGGAACGCTGGCAGCCAGACGCCGAGGCGGAGGCGGTTCATTCCTTCTCCATCGTGACCACGTGGGCCAACACCTTTATGGCCGACATTCATGACCGGATGCCGGTGATCCTTGATGGGCCGGACGTCGAGCATTGGCTCGACCCAGAGGTGCAGGAGCCCGAACGGATGCTTCCACTCCTACGCCCATGCCCGTCGGAGTGGCTTACGGCCTACGAGGTCTCGACGGCGGTGAACTCGTCACGGAATAACTCGCCAGATCTCTTGCAGCGGGTTTCGGACCAGGCGTGACGAAAATAGACGGAAGCTCGACCGATTCGAGGATTGGGATTCGTATCGCGGACTTCCGATTACACAGCGCTCCATCGAGTCGACCCGGAACTATGTGATCCGACTGGCCATCATGTGCCTGAATGTCCCTCTGGATGCGTGAGCTTCTCCAGCAGCCCCGTCTGGCGAGGTGGACGCTTCTGGCAGGCAGCCCGCAAGGCCCCCTCGTCCGCCACGATCAGAATCCGTGATCGAGCCCGAGTCACTCCGGTGTAGAGCAGCTCGGGTCCGGTCAATTCGTGCGCTTGTGGCGGCAGCACTAGAAGCACCGATTCGAATTCGCTGCCTTGTGATCGGTGCACGGTCATGGCCCAGGCGGTGTCGTGGCTGGGCAGAGCAGCGAGCGGGACGGTGCGCGGTTCCTGGAGGCCGTGGAACCAGGCGGTGATGCCGCGCCCATCCTGTCTGTTCAGGAGTACGCCGACATCGCCGTTGAAGAGTCCGCTGTGGGGATCGTTGGCGGTGACCAGCACGGGGCGTCCGTGGGCCCATTGGCCTGCGGGTAGGCCCTCGCGGCGGAGTCTGGACTCGACGCGGGCGTTGACGCCTTCGACGCCGTAGGGGCCCCGGCGGAGGGCGCACAGGATGCGAATGCGGGCCAGCGCGGCGAGGGCCTCGTCCGGAGTTGACGCTCGGACGACGGCCATGATCTGAGGCCAGACCTGTTCCAGGGCGTCGTTCACCTGTGCGGAGGAGTAATGGAAGAGTTCCTCTCGATGGTCTTCGTTTGTCAGGGTCTGTAGCGTGGTCTCACCGTCGTAATTGCGAATGGCGGCGGCGAGGCGGCTGATACCTGGGTGCGACTCGAATCGGTAGTTGCGGTCGAGCTCGGCGTGGCAGTCGGCCAGGGGACCATAGGCTGCAGTATCGCCTCTACTGGCGGCCGCGGCGATCATCTCGGCCAGCACCCGGCCGGGTTGCACGCTTTCGAGCTGTCTGTGGTCGCCGAGCACGACGAGGCGAGTACCGCGGCCGAGGGCGGACAGCAGGCGGTCCCAGAGGACGAGGTCGAGCATGGAGGCTTCGTCGACGACCACGACGTCATAGGGCAGGGGATTGCCGGCGTGGAATCGGCAGCGGTCTGTGCGCGGATGCCAGCGGAGCAGCCGATGCAGGGTTCGGGCCTGAAACGCGGCTCGCTCGAGCCGGGGACGGACACTGGCCAGCGGTCCGTCAAGCTCCCTGGCGGCTTGGGCGATGGCTTCTCCGAGGCGGGCCGCGGCCTTGCCGGTGGGTGCGGCCAGCGCGACGCGGATACCGGGCTCTCGGCTTGCCAGCAGGGCGAGCAGTTTCGCGGCTGTGGTGGTCTTGCCGGTGCCGGGACCGCCGGTCACCAGGGCGAGGGACCGACGTAGACCTAGCTCTGCCGCGCGCCGTTGAGCCGACTCTGGGTTGGGAAAGAGCTGGGCAAGATCGCCAGCGTCGCCAGGGGGAACCTGTTCATATTCGCTGGCCAGTTCCCGCAACCTGGCGGCCACCCGGGCCTCCGCTTGGTCCAGTCGCCAGGACTGCAGCCGGGTGCCACGCAGGACCAGTGGCGCGGGTCGGCTGCCGTGGCTGCCGCTCGTGACGGCGGCGCTGCCGGTAAGAATGCCGGCTTCTGCGTCGGTCAGCTCGAGCGAGGTGTGACCGGCGGCCCACGAGGTAAAGAAGCGTTCCAGCACCGGCGCGGCCGCGTCGGGAAGGTTCCACCGGCGCTGCAACATCTGGATGGCGGATCGGCTCATGCTGGGGCCTCCCTGCCTGGGCTGATCGCGCTCCCGAACAGCCCGTCGAGATCGTCTAGCAACGCCTTGGGCGGCGCTATTTCGAGCACACCCTGGTTGGTTTCGGGGAGGACGCCACGCAGAAACAGCAGGCTTCCTGAGACGGCCTGCAACCCGGAGTTATGGAGACGCAGGTAGCGGCGCAGGGCGACGAGATATAGATGAATCTGGAGCAGGTAGTGCTGCCCGGCCGCGCACCGCCACATCGCCGGCCGGCTGTAGTCGGCGTAGCGCGGCCCCAGATAGTTGCTCTTCCAGTCGACGACGCCCCAGTGGTCATCGGCCCGCACGAGGCGGTCGATATACCCGGTCAGCATGCCGGACAACGCCTGGCCTGGCAGACCCGCAAGGTCGAGCGCATAGTTGCGTTCGTCGTCGTTCCTGGCATGACGGGCAAAGATGTTCGACAGCGCATGGCCAGTGATGCCGGCTTGACCCAGGGGTAGGAGGAACTCCCATTCAGACAGACTGGTGTCCGAGGCGGCCGTCTGGAGGCTGACGTCCAGGCTGTCGAGGCGGGTGCTCTTGAGATCGTCGAGTGTGTGCCGCACCGCCTCCACGGCTTCTTGGGAATAGAGCCGATGCCGCTGCAGGGCACGGTCCACCAGCGCCGAGGTGTCCTCCTGGAAATTCCACTGCTCCAGCAGCTCGTGCAGGCAGTTGCCGGCGTGGGTGCCGCGAGCGAAGGCGGCGAGGGGCACGTCGGCGCCGGCGCCTTCTGGCTCCAACATCGCTTCCGTCATCACTTCCACCGTCGCATCCACTACAGCGTCACTGCGTTCCCGTTCCTCGTGCCGGCCATGGGCCAGCCGCGAGAAGCTGGTGAGGTGCCAGGCCCGCAGGTCGAGCGCGGGGGCGCGGCGCGCGTGCATGGCGGCTTCGGCATGGCCGCCGCCTGTCCAGATCGTTTCGCTGGGCGCAGGCGGGACAGACACGGTGATGACGTCTGGCTGCGTCTCTTGGAGGCGGCGCAGCGTGTCGCCGTGCTCGCATCCAGAGGTGCTGTGCTTCCGGATGGCGGTGGACGCGTACCAGTCTTCCAGGCTGTCCACGAGTTCGTCTGTTCGCAGCAGCCAATCGAGCGAGGTCGGGGGCAGAGTCGACTTCGCGGTGTACCCCAGGGGTCCGGCCAGCAGCGTCACGCGGCGGCGGGCGCGGGTCAGGGCCACGTAGGCCAGGCGCAAGTCTTCGAGCAGGCGCTCGGCGGTCACGGCGCGAAGCTCTGCCTGGTTGTCCCGCTGTGTACCGTCGGCCAGCATCCAGCCGTCGTCACGGCGCACCAGCAGACGTTCACTGGTACCGGGGTCCGGCAGCACCGACCAGAGGTAGGGGCAAAACACGAAGTCAAATTCCAGCCCCTTCGCTCGGTGCACGGTGACCACTTGCACGGCGTCGCCGTCTACGTCCAGGCGGCGCAGGCGTTCATCCGCCGGGCGGGCCTCAGACATTCGCTCGCCCTCGAACCATTGCAGCAACTTTTCGGGGGTTCGCTGGCCCTCGGCCTCCCGCGCCTGCAGCAGTTCCTCGAGATGTCGCAAATCGGTGAGATGTCGCTCGCCACCGGGCGCACGGGCGAGCCGAAGCGTGGCCTCGGCTTGGGCTTCTAGGCCGGCCATCAGGGCGGCAATGCCTCGACGTCGCCACACGTCTCCCCACTCCGAGAAGCTGGCCAGCCGCTGATCCGTATCCGCACTCGTGAGGTCGGCCAGCATGGCCGAGTCGTAGCCGAACAGGCGGGTCGCCATGGCGGCCCGTCGCCATCCGGGATGGGTGGGTGAGAGCACCGCCTTCAGAATGGACGCGAGGTCGGACGCCGTTTCGCTTCGCATGACGTCGCCGTCGTCGCGAATCACGGTCGGTATGCCCCGCGCGCGCAACGCCCCGTAGACCAGCTGCGCTTCGCGATTGGTGCGGGTCAACACGGCGACGTGCGCCGGCGTGACCGTTTCCGCGGCGGCGCCCGCCGCTGAAAGCGTCCGGCCCAGCAGATCCACGATAGCCGCGGCGGTGCAGGCTGCCGCGCGCTCTCGGCGCGGCTGGGCACGCATCCACTGCTCGCTGTCGGCGTCGGGCACCACCCATGCCACGAGTCGACCGTGCCCGTCGGCGGGCAGGGGCAGGTCTGCATCCTGGCGGGCGGCCGTCGCCTCTGGATGCACCAGGGCGGGGTTGCCGAAGGCCCGGGGCCGTCCGAAGAAGGTGTTCAGGGCCACCACCAGGCCGTGGGCCGACCGGTAGGTCGTGGCCAGGTCGCTCACCCGAGCCTCATCCGTTGGCCGGGCCGACAGATACGCGTCGAGGTCTCCACCGCGAAAGCTGTAGATGGCCTGCTTGGGATCACCCACCAGGATGAGCCGTCCGCGTCCGGTCCCGCGGTCGAAGATGGCCCTGAAGATTTCAAGCTGCTGCTGGTCGGTGTCCTGGCTCTCGTCGATCAGGCCCACTTTCCATTTGTCAGACAGGCGCCGCGTGAGAGCGACGCGGTTCGGCCCCAAGCACAGGGCTCGGTGCAGCGTCTGAATCAAGCCATCGAAGGTGACGGCGTTGTCGCGTCGCAGACTTCGCTCGAATCGTTGCCCCGCCGCCTGGTCGAGGTGCGCGAGCCAAGCCCAGCCGGTGGTGCCGACGGTGGCCTGCACCGCTTCAGCGGTGGCCACGAGTGGCAATGCGCCAGCCTTATCCGAGGCGGCCTTGCCCACCGCACCTTTCCGGCCAAACCAGGATGCCGCGCCAGCCAAGCGTTCGGCGACAGAAAAGATCTCCACCGGGGGCTGTTGCGGGTCCAGGGCCTCGAGCAGGGTGTGCCAGGCGTCGAGTTGGGCCACCGAATCGGCGCCTGGGTTCTGTTTGGAGTTGTTCAGCTGCACCGTGTCCCGGTCGGCAATCTCCCGCAGGCGGCCAATGTCGGCGCGGGCATCCTTCAACGCCTTGAGCGTCTGCGCCACCCGGTTGCGCGCCTCCTGCAGCGACGGAGCCTCCGGTGCCATGCGGGTCGACGGCCGCTGGGTCAGCGAGCGCCACGCCTTGAGATCGCCCTCGACCGACCACTTGCCAAGAGCCGCCACGGCGGCCAGCAACGAATCGGCGGCGAGGTCGGTGCGCCACGTGTCCTTGACGGCATCCGACTTCAGCTCGCCGGCGTCCGGCAGCACGTCGAATCCGGCGGGCATGCCGCACAAAAAACTTTCGGACGCCAGCACCTGCTTGCAGAAAGAATGGATGGTCGACACCGCAAGCTGGTCGCTCTCAGCCAGTGCCAGACGCAGACGTAACATGGCCGCGTCCCGTTCCGGAGCGGCAAGGGCGCCGAGGCGGTCCAGCAGAACACGAATGCCCTCCTCGCCGTTCCCGGGCCGGGTGTCTGCGTCGGCATGGGCCACCAGGGCCGCCAGTTGGCGTCTGGTCCGCTCGCCCAGCTCGCGGCCCGCGTCCTCGGTAAAGGTGACTAGCAGGACCTCGCCGATGTCGCTGACGACCCCGTCTACAAGCAGGCGGGGCAGTAGGTGGGAGATCGTCCAGGTTTTCCCGGTGCCCGCGCTGGCTTCGATGACCGACAGGCCCGTGGGCACATCGGTCAGGTGGAGATGGAAGTTAGCCATCCGTCACCCCCGCTTTCGATGTGGACGCGGTGTTCGCGAACCAGACTTCCACCGGGTCGAAAACCTCGGCGGCGAGGCGGCGCCACTCGTCGAAGATGACCTCGGCGAACGGGTCCCGATCGCGCCACGCCAGTTGGGCCGAGGCACTATCGCCCTCACCGGGTGGGCCCTTGGGTTGCTGTTGCCACGCCTTCAGGGCTCTGTCGGCTTCGTCGACGCCGCGCCGGCCCGCGTCAAAGATCGCAAAGCTGGTCTTTGGCCCGAACGGCAAGGGGCGCCGTCGCGCCTGCCGGCACAGCTGGAGCAGGCTGTCGAGCGCGGCTTGTGCCTGGACTGGGGCCATGGACGGCATGCGGTCGACTCTGGCCATCTCCCCATCCTTGGACACCACGAGGGTGTCGCCGCGCATGCCACAGGCGGCGGCAAAGGTCGCCCGAACCCAGGCATCGAGACGGTGATGGGGCCGTCCCTGCAGCTCGGTGGGCATGACCAGCACCTGCAGACTGCCCTCGGTATTGACGGTAATGTTTCCGGCGACCTGCGGGCTCCCTGCCCGATACACCAGCCGTTGGGGCTGAAGCCGGCCACCTGCCTCGCGCACAGCGAGTCGGGCCAGGGACACGGCGTCGTGCACGCTCTGTCGGCCCATTGCGG
>Ga0114996_10006081_pt1 | contig 14014 bp, 13 predicted proteins | sample ArcticOcean_MG_C_4_FD_87039 | JGI IMG/M metagenome (GOLD analysis project Ga0114996, IMG submission 87039) | Marine microbial communities from western Arctic Ocean - ArcticOcean_MG_CB4_134 | ecosystem: Environmental > Aquatic > Marine > Oceanic | place: Arctic Ocean: Canada Basin | collected... | reverse complement strand
TTTTTTTGCCCTCGGTGGAATCGGGACCGATATTCAACAGTCAGAAGTCTCGAGACCGTGTTTTTGAGCCAGAGGTTCGAGCCGCCGTGTCCAAGAGACTCGGTGCATCGAACAGGGGAACGGTGCCTGTGCCGCGGACAGATATGGCCTTGAGGTTCTTGCTGCCCATTGCCGCACCGAGACGACCCTTGCCCGCGCCGTGGTTGCGGTCGTTTTTGATCATGGCGTCGGGCAGTTCTGCTTCGCCCGCCTAGCCGATGCAGGCGACGGAGATGTTCTCTTCGTCGCCAAGTTCTAGCTTGATGAGGAGCTCGGTTTCTCGTGTGTCCTGCCCCCACAGGTGAGTGGCGTCGCACAGTTCGACGGTGTCGTCATCGACCCACAGGTAGGTGGGCCTGTCTGATCGGCCGGTGAAGATGATGCCTTCGTGGCCCGCGTGCTTGAACCAGGCCCCCAGAAGCCGTGGCTATGCCCAACAGCGGCCGAGTACGGGGTCATGAGGTGGTGGCTGACGACTGTCCAGTCGCCGGAGTTGACGGCGGGGGTGCCGGTGAGAGGTCCGAGCACGAAGATGAGCGGCATGTCGGAGTCGGTGGCCTTTGCCAGGGCGGGGACCTCTTTTAGCAGGTAGTAGAGGCCCAACCCGACGTCCCCGACGTACCTGCGCAGGATCGATTCGTCGGGTAGCGGTTCACGGATGACGGTCTCTTCGTTCAGATCGACTCGCAGCATGTGCGGCCGATACCCCCAGCGAATGGTCATAGTCTGTCCTGCCTCCTGAATCAAACCCGGTACGAACCAGGCCCATTGAAACGTTCTGGCAAGAACTTCGCAGACCGGCGTGGCGACAAGGTGTTCGCCCACGCTCCACGAGTGCAGACGCGGTGTCGCAGCTAGGTCAGGCGATAGAGCCGGTTTAGAGGCACCTCGGTCACGGCTTCGGACGTGACCGGCTCGCGGTCCACCAGGACCTGGGCGGCGTGACCGTCGATTTCGATGGTCGGGTTCAGGGTGTTATGCAGCATTGCGGCCTTCGTCACTGTTCTCACGTTCGTCACGGGTTTTAAATCCCTGGCCGTATTCAGGCGCTTGGCCAGGCCGCTGTCTATAGACGGACCAGACACAAACAGGGCACTGAGGGCAGCGGGGTTGTTGCCGATGCCGCCGAACATGGGTCCGTACGAGGTGGGCTCAGCTCCTGGCACAGAGGCGTTGCCTTCGCCCATTGGTCCCCAGGCGATGAAGCCTCCTTTCATTACCAGTTCCGGCTTTATGCCGAAGAACGAGGGTTTCCACAGCACGATGTCGGCCATTTTGCCCTTTTCCAGCGAGCCCACGAATTCGGACATACCGTGGGTGATGGCCGGGTTGATGGTGTACTTAGCGATGTACTGGCGAATGCGGTCGTTGTCGTTTTCGGGGTTGGTCGCCCCCCGTTCGGCCTTCATTTTGTGGGCCAATTGCCAGGTACGGGTGATGACTTCGCCGATGCGTCCCATGCCCTGGGAGTCAGAGTTGATTATGGGTATCGCGCCCAGGTCGTGAAGTACGTCTTCAGCGGCCATTGTTCTTTCGCGCAGGCGCTTGTCCAGCGCGTCCATGTCAGACGGGATGTTGAGGTCGAGCATGTGGCAGATCGCGGTCATGGCGAAGTGCTCTTGGTAGGTACCGACCGAGTAGGGGATGGTCGGCGTGGTCGATGACGGGATGATGTTGTTCACCCCGGCCATGGTGAGCAGGTCGGGCGCATGGCCGCCCCCTGCGCCCTCGATGTGGTACGCGTGCACCGCCCGACCATCGATGGCCTCAATGGTGCCGCGCACGTCGGTTGACTCTTGCAGGCCGTCGGTGTGAAGCGCGACCGACACGTCGGCCTGATCTGCCACGTTAAGGCAGGTGTCGATGACGTTGCCGTACGCGCCGGTGTCTTCATGTATTTTGAACCCTGATGCGCCGCCTTCGATGCTCTCTTCCATGGGGAACGGGCTGGTTGCGCTTCCGGTGGCCTGGATGGCGAGGTTGACCGGCAGGTTCTCGAACGCTTCGAACATGCGCTGGAGAATGAAGCGGCCGTTGTCGAAGATTCCGCCGCCGATAAGGGTGGTGAGGCCCGAGGCGAGCGCAGTGTCGACGACCTTGGGGGTGACGAAGTGCACGTGGCTGTCGACACCGCCGGGGGTGGCGATCATGCCCGCGCCGGGGACGATGACCGTATTCGCTCCGATTTCCAGGTCTACCCCGTCCATGATGTCGCTGCTACCGGCCCTGCCGATACCTGCGATGACGCCGTCTTTTACGCCGATGCTGCCCTTGCGCACGCCCAGCACCGGGTCGATGATGACGACTCCGGCAATGAGGTAGTCGAGGTCCGAGGCGCGCGTCTTACGATGCTGCATGAGCATTCCGGCCCGGATGTTGCGCCCCCAGCCCAGTAGCGCCTCTTCGCCGGGTTCAGTGGAGTCGCTTTCCACCTCGGCGAACAGGTCGGTATCGCCCAATCGAATACGGTCTCCTGTAGTAGGGCCATAGGTACTTATGTAGCTGCTGCGTCCTATTTCAAAAGGCATTTGCTCTATTCCTCGTTCCCATAGCCTGCGGCGACCAGTCTGGCCACGGCGTCGTCGATGTCCACGTCGTCGAGCGGGCCGTTAATGAAGCCGTTGAAGCCGTAGACTTCTCGTCGCCCAGCCAGCGCCACCAGGTCGACTTCACGGGTCTCGCCAGGCTCCCAGCGGACGCCAGTGCCCGCCGCCACGTCCAGCCGCATGCCGTAGGCGGCCCTGCGATTAAACGCCAGGTGCTTGTTGGCTTCGAAGAAGTGGTAGTGCGACGTGACGTGCACGAATACCTTTGAGTCGTTCCTTACCCGGATGGTGCGGGCATCTCGGCCCGCGTTTATGGTCAGCGCACCCGCTGCTGGCCTTATCTCGCCTGGCTTTGTCATTGCCCTGGCCCCCTGATTGGCTCGTTGATGACGACCAGCTTGGTGCCGCTATCGAAGCCAGCCTCGATCTTTATGGGAGAGGCCAGCTCGGCGACGCCTTCCATCACGTCGGAGCTTGTGAGCACCCGACCGCCGAATTCCTGCACCTCGTCATAGCTCTTGCCCGCGCGAGCCTCTTCAAGGATTTCGTCGCATATCAGCGCCACGGCCTCGGGGTGGTTAAGTTTGATGCCCCGGCTCCGCCGCCGCCGAGCCATTTCAGCAACGGTGAAAATGGTGGTTCGCTCAAGTTCTTTGGGGGTAAGTCTCATCGGCTTGCTCCTTATGCTTTACAGAACCGGCCGTTTCACTGAACCGGTAACATCGGATTCCAACATGCCATTAGTCTCGGCCCGACGGGCCGAGACTAGCACGTCGCGATGCGAAAGAGGGAGGAACCGATGCCCAAGCTGCTGGGAGAACTGAGGGACGCCACCACCGGAGACGTTATCGAAGGCAGGGTGCAGGTGATCACGTCACAGGGCGAATTTGCTCACCCGGACGGCGCGTTGTTGAAAGTTGGCACCGGCGAGCCGTTCTTCTACGCAGACGGCCGCTTCGAGGTGGAGGTGCCCGGCGGGTAAACGCGGTTACTAGTCGAACGCGGCACCGAGTATCGGCCCTTCGCGCTGGAGACGGTCGTTCGCGAGGGCAACACGAAAACCATCGACGTGTCGTTGGAACGCTGGTCCAAGCTAGGCGACCAGGGCTGGCACCCCGGCAACAACGCACCTGCACTACGACGAGAAGGAGGGCAGGCCGGACGAGCGGCTACGGCTAGGCCCTAGAGTCGAAAACCTTCGCATGACCGCCGTCAACATTTTGAAACGGGGCGCCCTTCAGTACTTCCTGCATTGCGACTCCTGAGTGTTAATTGGGGTGTATTACTAGAAATATGGGCCCTGCGGCACCCCTGCGGCACTAAGGAAGAAAGATCACGACGGACGCGACGGGCGCTCCGGCGGCGTTTTCTTCCAGGGCGACCAGGCCCACCCATAACCTACCAAGTTTCTTTACCGCTGAGTCCGGGTCGGTCGGGTCCAGCGTGAGATCAGTCGTTCCTTGCTCGAAGAAACCCATCCTGATACTTACGGTAATTGTCGCCTTGCCACCCCCGGCACGGGAGTCTTCTACGACCTCGGTGAACGTGGCGGTGGCCCCGGTATTCGGGTCGGGGCTGATGACGGCCTGGTCCAGAGCCAACCTGACGGGTTGGTTTAATGGCACGGTGGTCCTGCCCGATTCGTCGGACTCCAGGGCGGCAGCGAACACTAGGTCCAACCCCTCGCCGGTGGTGGCCTCACGATCAGGCTCCGGCGTAGGGGAGGGGGCCGGCGTAGAGGTAGCGCTGGCGAGCGCGGCAGCTATCTGTGCGCGCGCCTGCTCGGCGGCCGCTAGCAGCTCGGCTTCGGTCCGATTGCTCAGGACAGGGGTGAACGCTTCGCTGTCGGCGAGTGTACTTTCTTTCCCCTGGCCGCCGACCAGTGCGACCCGTCCGTCGCCCAGCAACGTACCGGTGAACCGGTAGCGACTGAGTTTCATGGTTCCAACCAGGGTCCAGGTGGCCGAAATGGGGTCGTAGACCTCTATCGAGTCCCGGTTGCCTGTCCCGCCGGCCACGATCACGTTCCCGTCGGGAAGCTCCAGGGCGACGTGTTCGGCGCGGGGGATATTGGTGTCAGCAAAGGTTCCCCAGGTATTGGTCACCGGGTCGTAGATTTCCGAGGTTTGTCGCTTACCCCGACCGCCGACGACTAGCACTCGTCCGTCCGTGAGTAACGTGGCGGTGTGCTGGGACCGGCTTACGTTCATTTGCCCTGCGCTGGACCACGTTTCGGTGGCCGGGTCGAATACCTCGGCGCTACTGAGAAATGGACCGTCCGGGTTGCCGCCTCCGGTTACGAGCACTTTGCCGCCCGTTAGCAGGGTGGCGGTGTGCCAGATACGCTTGTCGCCCATGGGCGGTACGTCTGTCCAGGTGTCGGTGGTGAGGTCGTAAATCTCGACGGTGACTGTTCGCTGTGCCGTCTCATCTGAGCCGCCGACGACCAGTATGCGGCCGTCGTTCAGCTGCACCATTGGCATTTTTTCGCGAGCCTGGTTCATGGGGGCAATCTCGGTCCACTGGCCGGTTGCCGGGTCCCATGTCTCGGCCAGTGCGGTGGCGTTGCGGTCCACCGTGCCGCCACCGGCGACGAGCACCCGGCCGTCGCTGAGGGTGATGGCCGCCGGGTTCACCCGAAACGCATTGAGGGTTCCGGTAAGGGTCCACTCGTTGGTCGTCGGGTCGTAAACCTCGGCGCTGTTCAGGTTCGCGTTATAGGTGGCGGTGTTCCCCAACCCCTGGCCCGCGATGGCCATGATGGTTCCGTCGTGAAGAAGGACCATCGCGTGGCTTTGACGGCCTTCTTTCATGGGGGCGATGGCCTCGAATTTGCCCTGCTGGGGAGAAGAAGGCGAAGAAGAGGATGTGCCCGAGACGGTCTCGTCGATCGCACCCTGTTCCGGGGTCGACGTGGCAGCGCCGCCGCAGGCAGTGGCTGCGATTGCTGCCGAGACAAGGACGGCAATGAACAAGAGCGAGCGAGAGGGGTTTTTCATGGCGTCAACTCCTCGACAAGGACGTGGGTCCGCGTCCCGACAATTTCCTGAGTTAACGAGGGGTCGGGATTAAGCCGGGCTGTTCTCTTTCTAAACACGGCTGGATGTCATGCCTGACCGGCGGCTAGGATAGCACGCGAAAACCGGGTAGGGGACAGCTATGAACGCAACGCCCGCGTGGCCGGGGTTTCGTAGTTCGACTGGGCCGCGTTTGGCTAAGCAGGGTGCTGGTCCTGATTCCACTCTCGCCGGTAACATACTGACAACAATCCCGAAGGCTAGATGAGGGGACGAGATTAGAGGATGAGATGAGCGGCAAAACAAATAATACGAACTTGGCAATGCACGGCGGCACACCCGTGCGGGATTTGACGACAACGCCCTGGCCCGCATGGCCTCATGTTTCTGCTGAGGAGTGGGAGCAGACTATGGGGCCTGCCCTGAAGGACGTTTACTTCAGCACTGTCGAGTCCGACCCTGGACCCAACGAACCCGGTCCCAAGGCCGCTTCGTTCGCAGAGACGTTCGCCAGGTATTGCGGCGCCCGGTTCGGGTTCATGACTCCCAGCGGCACGACGGCGCTATCCCTCGCCATCCAGGGCGCTTTAGACGGGGATGGCCTGAGCGCTGAAGGCGAGGTAATCGTTCCGGATTACACGTACGTAGCCACGGCGAGCAGCGTCTTGCTTGCTGGCTACTCTGTGGTGTTCGCGGACATTCACCCTGAGAGTTTCACCCTCGACCCGTACTCGCTAGAGGCCGCGATTACGGACCGGACGGTCGCGGTGGTTCCGGTCCATGTTGCCGGGCACCCGGCCGATATGAACGCGATCAATCGCATCGCAAAAAAACATGGCATTAAAGTCATCGAAGACTGTGCCCAGGCCCACGGTGCCGAACTAGACGGCCAGAAAGTTGGTTCATTGGGTGACGTGGGGGCGTTTAGCTTTCAGGCCACCAAGAACCTGACGGTCGGGGAGAGCGGCGCGGTGGTGACGAGCGACGAGGCGATATTCAAAAGGATTCAACGGATTCGCGACATGGGCCGCCAGCCCGACGGTGCACGCTGGGAGTACTCGACGCTGGGGTGGAACTACCGGGTGTCGGACTACCTCGCGGCGGTCCTACAGGTACGCATTAGCGACCTTGATTCTCAGAGCGAACAGCGCAGTGCGAACGCCGCTTACCTGTCTGAACGTCTGCGAGAGATAGAAGGTGTCATCCCTCCTCGGGCCATGCCTGGGGTCACTCGCCACGCGTATCACCTGTTTCCCATCCTGTACCACTCACCGGCATTTGGGGGCCGCAGTCGGGACGAGTTCGTCGAGGCTCTCCGCGCCGAGGGGATTCCCGTTGTGGCCGGGTACGACCCGCTTTCTGAGACGGAGGCGATGACTTCCGCAGCAGCGAACTACCCGGGCCGGGTGACTGTCGCGGACCGTCCAAACCTGGCGAACGTGGCTGCGAACGCCGTGTGGGTAACACAGGACATGCTCATGGCCAAGCGGGAAGACCTGGACGACATTGTCGAGGCCGTGGAGAAGGTTTACCGGGCCTTCAATAGCTAAACGCCCGGCTACGCCAGGGGCTTGTCCAAAAGAACCTCGCGGCCGCCGGTTATTTCGGTTTGGCCGTGGGTAAAAGAGAAGCGGAAACCCAGCCGCTCATACAGAGCGATTGCCTTTGTGTTGCGCTCGTTGGTGTCTAAGGTCACGACGGAGCAGCCTCGCGCTCGGGCCCGGGTCACGGCCATTTCGACCAGCCGGGCCCCCAGGCCCAGGCGTCTGCTTCCCGCGAACACGAAAAGGTCTTCCAGATTCGCCTCTTCGCCCTGAGACCAGATAGACCGCCGGTACCGCTGCTGTAAAAAGGCCAGACAACCACCGACGGGGTCGAGGGCAACAAAGTAGTCGGTGTTGGGGTCGTCCAGGAGTTCCTCAATGCGCTCAAGAAACTCGGCCTCCGATGGCGCTTGCTCGCCCAACTCCTGGCGCAATGCCGTTGCCATAGCCGCCAAACACGGGGCGTCTGCAGGCTCGGCCAGGCGAACGCTGAATTCGGTTTCCATCGGTCCTTTCTGACTCCCACTCTGACCTCGACCAGATGCGAAAGGGCCATGCAGGGCCGCTATCGGTCGCCGAATTCTACATAAGTTGGTGAGGCGGATCGCTCCGGGGGTCGCCCAGAGGCCCATATTGCACGGTAAATGCGCCAAAACTTCACGCAGTTTGAGCGAAGTTTGACCCGGTAGCAATGCGTTTAGAGCTTTTAGTGAACAGGCATCAAATTGTTTCTAAAAAAGTTTTTAAGCCGTCGCTGACCCTGAGGTCAAAGCTCCTAGTCGGCCCGGTCATCATCGTGGTGGTCATTGGCATTTTGGCCGGATATGCGGCCATTTCGCTCGATATTCAGTCGGACAACGCCTCGGTGGTCGGCCTCGTCGGCCGCCAACGCATGCTGATTGAGAGACTGCCCAAGGAGCATTTCCTGGCTGCCGAGGGATTCCAGACCGGATACGACGAGTCCGCCCGTGTACTCGACGAATCGTTCACTGCGCTACTGGATGGGGGAACCATCCGGACAGAGGTCGGATCGGCCGGTCTTACCCGGATTGACGCCCTGCCACCGGGGCTGGCAAGAGATTTGATTGCTCTAGCGTCGGAGCGCTCGTCAGAGCACATCAACGAGATGAATCAGATTTTGGACTCTGATCGCTCCGAAGATGAGGCCGAAATCGCCGTGTTTGAGGCTCACGCGTGGTTCGATCTGGGCGGAACCGTCAATTTACTCGACTCGGCGGTTGTGGAGTTAGGCAAGAACTCTGAAGCTGCGTTGTTTCGAATTGAGTGGGTTTTCCTATCGCTCATGTCCCTGTTGGCAGGTGTCACGGTCATAGGCGGCTGGTTACTGGTACGAGGCATAGGCGGTCCCGTGCAGCAGGTGAGTTTGCAGGCACGCCAACTCGCCGCGACGCTAAGGCCTCACCAGTCCCAATCTGACGCGAATGATCGGGACGAAGTAAAGCAACTTGTCCGGTCCTTCCACGCCGTCGAAGTGGCTGCTATGGAGTACAGAAAGGAGCGCGATGAGGCGGGCAAAGTGTTCAGGGAGCTGTTCGAAAACGCCCCGGTCGGTTACCACGAGATCGACCTTAGGGGGCGGTACACGCGGGTCAACAACACTGAACTGGAGATGCTCGGTTACTCCGAAGCTGAGATTATCGGACAGCCTATATTGAATTATCTCGAAGGGGATGAAGACATTGAGAGGGGCTTCTTCGACGTGGTTGGCGGCATAAGCCCGGTTCCTGTAGAGGCGAGTGAACAGGGACTGAATCCAAAAGACGGGCCGATCGTGGATGTGCTGATAGAGACGATGGCCATTAGAGACGATGCCGAAAACATTGCGGGCTTTCGGGAGTCGATGACCGATGTGGCGGCGATTAAGAGGGCCGGACACGCAATGGTCGAGAGCGAGGAACGCTACAGGAGCTTGTTCGACCGGGCCCCGGTGGGTTACCAGGAAGTCGATGGCTCCGGAACTATTGTCGATGTGAACACGACCGAGCTTGAGATGCTCGGTTACGAGTATGGCCAGATGGTGGGACATAACTTCAAAGAGTTCTACCCAACGGGTCTGAAATGGGCGGGGAGTTGCTCGACTTCATTTCCGGCCGCATCCCTGCGCTCGACGTTCATCAGGCTGGCATCATCGCTCACGATGGCTCGGTAATCCCCGTCACGCTCGAGGTCACCAGGCTCGACGGTGGAGATGGGGCCCAACAGGGCGCCAGGATAACGGTCCAGGACGACAGTCACCGCAGAGAGCTTGAAGCCGACCTTCGCCTGAGAGCGGCCGCCATGTCCGCCGCCGGGAATGGGATTGTCATTACAGACACCGACGGCGTCATCCAGTGGGTGAACGAAGCGTTCACAGATATCACTGGCTTTGGGTTCGATGAAGCGGTCGGCCATACGCACGCCATTCTCAAGTCCGGCCAGCACGACGATGCGTATTACAAGGCGCTCTGGGAGGCCATTCTGGCGGGAAAGGTCTACCGCAACGTAACTGTTAATAAGCGCAAGGACGGGTCGTTGTACCCGGACGAACAGACGATCACGCCCGTTTTGAACGACGAGGGCGAAATAACCAACTTCATTGCCATAAAGCAGGATGTTACTGAGAAAAACCGCCTGCAAGAACAGTTGCTGCAGGCACAAAAGATGGAGGCGGTTGGACAGCTGGGCGGCGGCGTAGCCCACGATTTCAACAACATCTTCACCGCCATCATGGGGTTCGCAGAACTTACGCGAATAAAGCTAATGAAAGAGGGCAGCGAGGCGCTGGACGACCTTTCTCAGATTCAAAAAGCAGCAGAACGAGCGGCAGAACTCACCCGTCAGCTACCCGCGTTCTCTCGCCGGTCGGTGGTTCGCCCGCAGCCGATACAGATAGATTCGCTGCTGACGACGATGGACCGAATGCTGCGCCGGGTAATTGGCGAACACATCGAGATTGCCTACCTCCTGGACGGGGATGACAAGCACGTGATGATCGATCCGGTCCAGATTCAGCAGGTGGTCACCAACATGGTGATAAACGCCGCCGATGCCATGTCCGATGCTGGCAAGTTGACCATTACTACCCGGACTATTGAGGCCGACCCCGGCAACAACCCCGAATACGTCGGACTAAATAACGGCGATTACTTGAGTGTGGGCTTTACCGATACAGGGTCTGGCATTCTGTCAGATTCTCTGTCCCATATTTTTGAGCCTTTCTTTACCACCAAAGAGCAGGGCAAAGGTACCGGTCTCGGCCTGGCTACTTGCTACGGAGTCGTGGTGGAAGGGAACGGGAAGATCCTCGTTGACAGCGTTGTGGGCGAAGGAACGCGGTTCGAGGTGCTGCTGCCGATTACTCAGGAGTCTTCCAGTTCCAAAGAAGCCTACCCGGCTACCACCGACAAGCTGACCGGCACTGAGACTATCCTGCTTGTTGAGGACGAACCTGCCGTCAGGGAAGTGGCCATGACGATGCTTGAGTCACACGGTTACCGGGTAGTTGACGCGGGCAACGGCCTTGAGGCGCTCGCACGCTTCAGGAGCGGCTCGGCAGATCGGATAGACGTCCTCATCACCGACGTGGTCATGCCGCTCATGGGCGGCAAGCAGCTGGCGGAGGCGGTACTGACGGATGACCCCAACGTTCGCGTACTGTTCACGTCCGGGTACACGAGCCAGGATGTTGTGCGCCACGGCCTGGAGACTGATTCGGCCCGGTTCCTGCAAAAGCCTTACCTGCCGGCCGTCCTGCTGACGCAAGTTAGGGAGTTGATCGACCCGCCAGGAAGTACAGGGTTGCCCTCTCACATAAGCTAGATGTGCTCGGCGACCTCTCACGAGGCTTCGCCGAGCAATACCGGCCAGAGGCAACCACGATGACAACGGACCTAACTGGCCGTTCGGAGAGAACAGGCAAAGTCCAGACCGTGCTCGGGCTTATCGACCCCCAAGAACTGGGCGTCACCATGCACCACGAGCACGCCCTCATCGACCAGGGCTGCTATTTCGAGGTGCCCGACGAGGCGACCGAGCGCTGGTACATCGGCCGTCCGTTCACGATGGAGATGCGGGGCAACATAGGCAACCACTGGGCCTGGAACCGCGATACGCACACGCTCCTGGACGAAAAAACGCAGACCGCCGAGGTGTACAAGCTCTTTTTAGCGGGCGGCAATTCGATGGTGGACACCACCAGCAAGGGCATTGCCCGCGACCCACTCGCTCTCACGCGCATGTCCCGCGCAACTGGCCTGAACATCGTCATGGGTGGCTCGTTCTACGTCCCTCCGTCTTACCCCGACGATATGGCCGACCGGTCCGAGCAAGACCTCACGGACGGCATTATTCGGGACGTTACGGTTGGTGTCGGTGAAACAGGGGTTAAGACCGGCATAATCGGCGAGGTGGGCAACGCCTGGCCCGCCAACGAGATCACCCGCAGGGTGCTGCGGGCGCGCCCATACTCATTCACCCAGGGTTCGACGTGGACTCGCCGCTGCACATCATGGCCGTCCTGATAGACGCCGGTGCCGATCCGACGCGGGTGGTGATGGCCCACCAGGACGTGTTTTCCGACGTGAACCTGGTCAGGAAGGTCGCCGAGACGGGCGCGATGATTGAGCACGACCACTTCGGCTTCGAAAACACGCAGTGGGGCGGGCTGGGCAGCCCGGGGATAGGGATACCCACGGACATCCAGCGCATGCAACGGCTGGAGCAGCTCATTGCGTGGGGGTACGGCGACCGGCTACTCGTGTCCCACGACATCTGCATCAAGCCCTGGCTGACCAGCCACGGTGGCAAGGGCTACGCTCACGTCCTGGAGAGCATCGCGCCTCGCATGCGCCACCGGGGGTTCTCGGAGAACGACATCAATGCAATCCTGGTTGATAATCCCCGAAGAATTTTGACGCTCAAATAAGTTCGTTACTTCGAACATGACCCCACAAAAAAAGGAGAACAATATGGCAGATGCCAGCATCAAAACGGAGAGAACCGGCAAGGTCCAGACCGTGCTCGGGCTAATAGACCCGGCCGACCTGGGCATAACGCTGACCCATGAGCACATCCTGGTGGACCTGCGGTGCCACTGGTTCTCGCCAGATGAGGCGAGCGAGCGGGACTGGATCGACAAGCCGGTAACGCTGGACCGCCTGGGCGGGGTAACGAGCAGGTTTTACAACCTTGACTCAATGGTCATTTTGGAAGAAAAGGCCGCAGTAGAAGAGACGTTCAAGTTCAAGCTGGCAGGCGGCGGGTCCCTCGTAGACGTGACCAGCATTGGCATAGGGCGCGATCCTCTGGCGTTAGCGCGTATTTCCCGTGCCACCGGCCTCAACCTCATAATGGGTGGAGGGCACTATGTGCCCTGGGCGCACCCCCCTGGCATGGACGAGGAGACCGAAGAGAGCATTACAGAAGCCCTCATTAAAGATATAAATGTCGGCGTATATGACACCGGCATTCGCTCCGGGCTGCTCGGGGAGCTTGGCCACGGATGGCCGATGACCGACAACGAGCGCAAGGCCCTGCGCGCCGCCGCCTTTACCCAGCGGAAGACGGGCGCGCCGATACTTATTCACCACGGCTTCCACCGCGATTCGCCTATGGACATTATTGGAGTTCTCGATGACGCGGGAGCGGCCCTCGACCAGGTGATCATGGGGCACCTGGACATATTCAACGACACGGGCCTGCTCACTGAATTGCTGGGGACGGGCTGTTACCTGGAGTGGGACGTATTCGGGGGCGAGGATACGTCGTTCGGAAAGGTGGCTGACGGCAAGATCGACTTCCTTAACGACGAGCAACGGCTGGACATGATTGAGTTCGTCGTTAACCAGGGCTTTGCCGACCGCATTACCGTTGCCCACGACACCTGTTGGAAGTACCAAACCTCTCGCTACGGCGGCAAAGGCTACGCGCACCTGATCGAAAGCATCATCCCTCGGATGAGACGCCGGGGGTTCGACGAGGCTACGATTTCGGCAATTTTCATGGACAACCCGGCACGCGCCCTGACGTTCCGTTAAGCGCGAGGAGACCTTATTGACTGATTCGATTGACCTGAGTGGTCTGGTAGCCCTGGTCACCGGCTCCAGCAAGGGGCTGGGCCGGGAGTTCGCCCTCGCCCTCGCCAGGGCCGGAGCAGCCGTTGCGCTGGTCGCGCGTTCCGCAGCGGGCTTGCAAGAGACGGCGGCGTCTGTAGATGCATCTGGGGGTCGTGCGGTCGCGCTCACTTGCGACGTCGTTGACCAGAACTCGGTGAAGGCGACGGTCGAGGAGGCCGCGCGCCTGCTCGGCCCTATAGACATCGTCATCAACAACGCCGGGGTGGTCGGACCGAGCGGACCGGACTGGGAACTGGACCCGGCTGGCACCGACCCGGCTGACGCATGGCGGGGTGGCTCTGTGCCCGCGACCGCAGCCGACTAGCTGCAGCCTCTCAACTTGGTCTGTTAGCTTCGACAAGCCCCCCCCCTATCGTGGTGGCACGATGGAGGGTGAGTGAAAGTTACCGGGCTGCCCCCATCGTCCCGAAAGCGTCCGACTGTTCCAATTGCCCCAGTTATTAACGGGCACCTGAACTCCAGCCGACCCGGGGTCGGCCGAACGGAGGACGCAGTTGGACACGGACCTCACGAACCTGCCATCAGTCAGTATTTTCTGCACTTCGGCGCGCGACCACGGGCCGAGTTGCGTAAGGTGCGAACTGAGAGGTCAGCTTCGATCCATCGCTGGTTGGGCGACTCTTTACGAACTGACGAAGGGCGGCCTGAACGGAGAAGAGGCCGGTCGACTGGTCGAAGTCTTGCGGCGAAACGTTTGGGAGGCCCAACGAGTTGTCCACTCCGCGCCCGTAACC
>Ga0114996_10006080_pt1 | contig 14015 bp, 16 predicted proteins | sample ArcticOcean_MG_C_4_FD_87039 | JGI IMG/M metagenome (GOLD analysis project Ga0114996, IMG submission 87039) | Marine microbial communities from western Arctic Ocean - ArcticOcean_MG_CB4_134 | ecosystem: Environmental > Aquatic > Marine > Oceanic | place: Arctic Ocean: Canada Basin | collected... | reverse complement strand
TGGGCACTGCATTCCTTTGGACCCTCACTACTTGTCCTGGAAACTGAAGACTCTTGATTACAACGCACGTTTTATCGAGTTGGCCGGCGAGATTAATTCCACCATGCCAGCCTACTGGGTAGGGAAAGTTCAAGATTCCCTCAATAGTGCAGAGAAGTCTGTGAAGGGCAGCACTGTTGTCATAGTGGGTGTTGCATACAAAAAGGATGTAGATGATGTTAGAGAATCTCCCGCATTAGACATTATCGCATTACTGCAACGGAGGGGAGCGGAGGTTTCATATGTGGATCCATATGTTCCTAGGATTCGTGCCGATGGGATCGAGATGAAAAGGAAAGAAAATGTAAGGGAGGCCCTTAGGTCGGCTGATTGTGTCGTCGTTGTGACGGATCATACTTCCTTTGATTGGGAGATGATAGCGAGCGAATCCGAGATAATAGTTGATACTAGGAATGTGATTCGCCATGTCGGATAGAATCCGGGCTACCTACTTCGTTACTGGAGCGGCTGGATTCATTGGCGCGAGTGTCTCTCGAATATTACTCAAACAAGGGCATCGGGTCTTCGGGATTGACAATCTGAACGACGCCTACGATGTGCGCCTCAAGCGGTGGAGACTGAAACAGTTACGTGTACAGAAAGATTTCTATTTTGAAACTATGGATATACTGAAAAGATCGGCCATGGATCAGCTATTGGGACGCGTGAAGCCCGTAGCTATAATTAACCTAGCTGCTCGTGCTGGTGTCCGGCAATCTGTCCAAGACCCCTGGATTTATATAGACACGAACGTCACGGGGACGCTAAATCTTCTGGATCTCTGTGTCAAACACGGGATCAAGAAATTTGTTCAGGCGTCCACATCGAGTCTCTACGGTATTCAGGAGCAACCTTGCACTGAAGATCTTCCTACAGGCCGTCCTCTCTCTCCTTATGCTGCGTCAAAAAAGGCTTCGGAGGCCCTTTGTCACAGTTATTATCACCTTCATGGATTAGATATCTCAGTATTAAGGTACTTTACAGTCTATGGTCCTGCTGGTCGCCCAGATATGAGCCCTATGCGTTTCACGAAGTGGATTTTTGAAAAAGAGCCCGTGAGAATTTTCGGAGACGGTAAACAATCCCGGGATTTTACTTTTGTGGACGACATAGCACGGGGAACAATTCTAGCTCTAAGGCCCCTTGGTTTTGAGATTATTAACCTAGGGTCGAATCATCCCGTTAGACTCCTAGACACGATCCAAATATTGGAAAAAAGGATTGGGAAGGAGGCCCTGATCCAATTAGAAGATCCCCAACCGGCCGATGTGGCGACGACATGGGCCGACATATCCAAGGCGGCAAATCTTCTAGACTGGCAGCCAATGATATCTGTGGAATCCGGGCTCGAGGAGCTTGTCGATTGGTATCGTAAAAATCGTGAGTGGGCCTGCGATCTTAAACTTTAGTTTCCCCATAGGAAATTTGGTAGAGCTGCTGTTGAGAGTCCGATTAAGGTACTATCGCCATTAGTTGGAGGAAGTGAATGTGCGCCTGGTATTGATTTTTGGGTGTCCCTTGGTCAGTCTCCAATTTGGGTTAGGCAGGAAGTCTTTACCCGCCATCACTGTTCCGATGCGGGCAATCTTGCCCTGCCGAGAGATCTCCGAATATAACCAGGTTTCGCGAGGGATCTGCTTATTGATGGGCTCAATCTCATGAGTTGGAAAACAGCACTCAAAATCTCTATTACGTTTATCCTTCTCGGTTCTCTGGCTTACCATTTGGACCTGGAGAAATTATTAGAAGCATTCACTTCGGTGAAGTTAAGATTTCTGTTATTAGCAGGTATCACGCAATTCACGGTGCTTTTGGTGGCAGTGCTCCGCTGGCGTATTCTCCTCCGGTTTTTCTCCATGAGCCAACCTTATAGGAGGCTGCTAGGGATCACTTTTGTCGGCAGCTTCTTTAGTCTTTTCCTGCCTTCGTCGATAGGTGGAGACTTTTTTCGAGCTTACTATGTCTCTAAAGCAACCCGCGTTAATCTGCCGCAGTCTCTAGTTACAACCGTCCTGGACCGTGGGGCTGGTCTTTTCTCACTTCTTCTGATTGGCCTGGTCGCTGCTCTATATAACCCACTTCAGCTGGGTCAGGTGGAGTTGCATTATGCCTTCATTGCCATTCTTAGCGTCTTTCTCCTAGCTACCCTAGCCTTGTTCGACGGCCGCACTCACCGTATCTTAGGCCATATTTTGGACCGAATGGGAATGGTTGAGTTTAAAGACAGGCTCAGATTGATCTTTGCCGGCCTAGAGTCCTTGTATGGGAGTACGAGGACCATCACCAGAATGGTGGGTCTATCGTTAATCATCCAAGGTCTCTCGGTTGTTGTAGTGTGGCTTTTGGCTCAGGGGCTTGGAATTACAGCACCTTTCAGCCCTTATCTCGTGTTCGTCCCTCTTATCAATCTGAGTATCATGATTCCTTTAACAATTAATGGTTTTGGGCTTCGAGAGTATTTGTATACTATTTTTTTCAATGAATTGGGGGTTATGCCAGAAACAGCGGTTGCCCTAGGGTTACTGTCTGCGTTTATCCTCGCGCTGATTGCTCTGCCGGGCGGGGTGATATATTCCTTGTCTAAAGCGGATGTCGCCGGCAAAGATGATCAATAGGCCAGAGCCCTTCATGGCAGTAAAGCCCGGCGGTCCTCAGCCTACTTCAGGATGTCCACGGAATCAGTCCTGCTAGCCTGGGCTGCCTCGCAATATAGTCAAATGTTCACGAAATGCTAGACGGGTTCGAATAAATTCTTTGTGGGAAATCCCCAGTTCTCTGGAGATTTTCCCGATCTCATTGTCCTCTGCCAGAGAAATAGCGTCGTCCGAGGCCGATACGGCGAAAAGACATTTAAGGAGGCTTATTCTCTCCGGAAGTTGCGTCATTTTCTTGAATTCCCGGCTCACCAAATAATTCTCAGTGCCACCGAAAAGCAAGTTCTGGACCTGGGCTATTTGCACCACAATGGTGGCTTCCTCCGGAGATAGTCCGCCGTGAGCAACAACGGTTTGCTCCATTGCCATTGTTTCTTCAGAAGTGATTTCCAAATCGGCATGAGCGACACGACCTAAAAGATAGGCAAAAGCAGCGATGTGACATGCCTTCTCTGGGGGCAGTCTCACTAGTTTTTTGGTGATTTCTTGGATTGAGTCGCTTGTAGTCTCGGAGTGTTCTTGTTCTGGTCCAGAGAGCCCAAAAAGATCGCGAATCAGTTGCATTTTACACCTTATACCATGGATTGGATGCGCATTGTTTTCTGCAACTAGCAACACGGTTCGGCGCGCGCTCCTTTTTGGTTACAGGAGATTTTTACAAAAGAGATCCATATGGGTAGTGAGACTTTAGGTTCTTAGAAGTATAATGGTCCAATATGGCTCAAGTAGGTTTTGTCAGTCTGGGATGCCCTAAGAATCTTGTCGATAGCGAAGTGATGCTGGGGATGTTGAAAAGTGCGGGGCACGAGTTGACCTCACACCAGGAAGAAGCGGAGATTCTAATTGTCAACACCTGTGGTTTCATCCAATCAGCACAACAGGAATCGATTGACACTATTCTGGAACTGGCACGGGAAAAGACCACAGGCCGATGCCAGCGACTAATTGTGGCAGGATGTCTTGTGGAGCGGTATCGTCAGGAAATCCAAGAGGCGATTCCTGAGGTAGATGCTGTCATCGGAACTAATGAGATCCCTAAGATCCTGGAATTATGTCGAGATCTGAATGAAACTGTTACTCAGCAAGCACCTATTTTTGAAGATCGAGAGCTCTTTCTTTACGATCACAACAACCCGCGTGAGTTGACGACACCTGGGCATACTGCCTATATCAAAATCGCCGAAGGGTGTGATCATCCCTGTACCTTTTGTGTGATCCCTCAGATGCGGGGCCGTTTCCGGAGCCGCTCCTTTGATTCAGTTATCGAAGAGGCTGAACGACTGACGCGACTGGGTGTGCGAGAACTCAATCTGGTGGGTCAGGATACCACTATGTATGGATGGGACATGGGTAACAAGAATGGATTGGCAGATCTGCTTGCAAGGTTGAATGAAATTCCAGAAGTAGAATGGGTGAGGTTTTTGTACGCCTACCCAAACAATATTTCGGTCAACTTGTTGGACACTATCCATCAGTGCCCAAAGGTTTGCAGCTATATTGATCTCCCTCTGCAACATGCATCACGACTAGTTCTTAAAGGAATGAAACGCGGGGGGAATTGTGGCTCATTAACCAGGCTTGTGGCTCGCATTCGGGAAAGAATCCCCAATGTCGTCTTGAGGACGACAATGATTGTCGGATTTCCGGGAGAGACTGATGATGATTTCGATCAACTTATGGAGTTTGCGGAAAAAGTTAGATTCGATCGACTAGGTGCGTTTGTCTTTTCAGATGAAGAGCACGCTGGATCCCATGTTCTACCCGGGAAAATCCCCGATGAGGTTAAATTAGAACGACGGGATAGACTCATGAATCTCCAGTCCAAGATCTCTCATGCATTGAACGCACGGATGCTAGGCAAGCAGATACCCGTCATGCTGGAGGGAGTTTCCAAGGAAAGCGATTTCCTGTGGCAAGGTCGGACTCAAGGACAGGCTCCCGATATTGACGGGGTAGTTTATCTGGTAGACGGTGTTTGTCGAGATATGAAGCCGGGAGAGATACGCAATGCTAGGATCGACAAGGTTCATCCCTATGATCTGGTTGGTACGGTCATGCCATGAAGAGGGCTCTAGGTGCGGCCGGTCCTTTAAAAAGGATGCTAAAGAATCCCCTTTTTGCACAGAACGTTGTCGTCTTCTTGATTTGAGAAACTGGCTGGAGGGCAATCATCATTTGCCCGCAGAAGAAGCTTTGCCTGGGAGTTAGTCAGAGGAGGCGTATGATCTCTAGGACGATCGGTTGGTGGCTTGCAATAGGCTTGGGCCTGGGTTTGCTACCCCTTGCTCCCGGGACCTGGGGGTCTTTAGGAGCGGTTGGCATTACTCTTCTTGTCTATCAATTTGCCCCCCAATCCTTATGTCTCTTTCTTTGGTGCATCTTCCTATTGACACTGGCAGTGGGTATCTTTGTGTCTGGGAAAGCTGAGGCGAGCCTGGGAGAGCGAGACCCCTCTTGTGTGGTTATTGATGAGATTGCCGGGCAGTTTTTGACCTTCCTAATCATTCCCTCCTCGATCCCGATGATCATTCTCGGATTTTCCTTGTTCAGGTTTTTCGATATAGCAAAACCCTTTCCTTGTCGTCGAGCCGAATCGCTCCCTGGAGGGCTAGGGATCATGACGGATGATATTGTGGCTGGGATATATGCTGGTGTGCTAGCTATTACAGGGGGCTACATCTGGGCGAGGTTCTCTACGACGGTTGGAGCCTGAAGCTAATGCAGGATTCCGATGCATCAACCAGAGCCTCCGAGCCGAGGGCCCAGATCATCGCTGTTGGCTCGGAGTTGCTGACTCCGGAGAAAGTAGATACAAACTCACTTTTCCTGACCCGACATCTCAATCAGCTGGGCATTCGGGTAGAGCGTAAACTGGTTGTTGGTGATAGCTCAGAGCAGATTTCTCAGGGTGTCCAACAGGCACTCCAATCGGCTCAAGTGGTTATTGTCACGGGAGGTCTTGGGCCAACAACCGACGACATAACCCGCGAGGTAGTAGCGGAGGTTTTAAATCGCCCTCTTCATTTTGATGATGATTTGATGGAGAAGATTGAAAAAAGAGTCTCTCGCTTCGGGTTTAAACTGAGTGAGAACAATCGCCGGCAGGCAAAAGTGCCTGAGGGTGCTACCGTCCTGGAGAATTCCCGTGGGACGGCCCCAGGTCTTTATATCAAGACGGGTGACTGTTCTTTATTTCTATTGCCTGGGCCTCCAGCTGAACTGAAACCGATGTTTCGGAAGCAGGTATTAGATCGAATACGTGGGCAGGTACCAGACGGTCAATTCTTGTCAGAACATCTCCGTGTTGCCTCTCTTGGAGAATCTGCGGTAGATGCAAGGATAGCCCCTATTTATCAAGGATACGAGGAGATCAACACTACAATTTTATCTTCACCGGGCATTGTCGACCTCCATTTCAGCTGCAGACAAAACCCCTCATCCGAGGGGGAGGTGTGCCGACTCGGAGAACTGGTGAGAAATGTCAGAAGGGAGTTAAAAGAGGCTGTGTTTGCAGATAAAAATCAGTCTCTGGCTTCTGTCCTGGGTGATTTACTTATGGAAAATGGATTGATAGTTGCGACTGCAGAATCGTGTACAGGTGGACTATTAGCAAAGACGCTGACGGATGTGCCGGGGAGCTCGAAATTTTTCTCAGGTGCAATAGTAGCTTACAGTAACGATATTAAGACATCCGTCCTTAGTGTCTCTCCGGAAAATCTGTCGCGGTGGGGAGCGGTAAGTGCTCCGATAGCAGAGGAAATGGCTTTTAAGGTATGCGCCCTTATGAAATCCACAGTCTCTATTGCTCTGACGGGTATCGCAGGCCCGGATGGCTCCAGTAAGGGGAAACCTCTGGGGCTAGTCTTTTCTGCTATCTCAATTAATGGGAAGGTTAAGGTAAAGAAAAAGGTGTTTCCTGGAGACCGTCAAGCCGTTCGTCTTCGATCTGCTCGATTTGCTATGGATTGGTTACGTCGGGAGATATTGTGATCATAGCAGTAGAGACCGTAAAAGAGAGCGTAGGTACATGTAGGCGGATTTCCGAGACTAATCTGCGGTCCGTTGTTTTGATGGGTTGACGACCTTGTTCGATTAACATAGATTGACGGTGTAAATCGATGGCTAATGATTCACCTATCAGCAAAGAATTGATTGATATGCTTGCCTGTCCAGCCTGCAAGTCAGCAGTTGCGCTGACCTCAAACCGGAGCGGGATCCGGTGCGATTCTTGTCGTCTGGTCTATCCGATCAAGGATGGTATTCCAGTAATGTTGATCGACAAGGCTACCCCCGATATCATTAGCGCCGCCAGCAAGGATTCAGAGGAAATTTGAAATCTTTGCCGTGTCAGGTTATGGAGTTTATCCTAAGACCCTTTTGCAGTGAGATAGGACTTCTCCCGCCCCGATGAACTCCATGCAGATGTTTTTCAGGCAGGTTTTCATCGCTGGGGTGTCGTAACAAGGAGAGCAGGGAAGTTCTTTGCGAAGTAGGACGACTTCTCCTCCGTTCGATATGGGGCGTGTTTGGATCCATTTACCGGGCCCCCACAGTACGATGAGAGGTGTCGCAACTGCGGCGCAGAGGTGGGCTGGTCCGGAGTCCACGGAAACAAAGAGCTGAAGTCTCCGAATGAGACCGGCTAGCTGTGGTAGTGTGGTCTGGCCTGCTAAGACACGTGTCCGTGAGCGATCCAGGGCTCGGGCAAGTCTTTGACAATCCGGGCCGTCTTCAGAAGAGCCAGTCAAGACAATGGAGGCACCCAGATTTTGCAGCGCCTGCCCCAGGCTGATGAATGATTTCGGGGGCCAGCCTCTGTTTTTTTTACTCGAGGTAGCTTTCCGGTGAGGTGGGCCGTAACCGGGGTGTAGCCCAATTATGGGGGCTGGGAGTCCTTCTAGAAATTGCAATACATCTTGGTTGTTGGATTCCGGCAAGTTCAGATCAACGGAACGAGGCTCTGGGATTTTGATATTGGCACCAGCCAGACGAAGATTGTTGACCGTACTGTGGACATTGGATTCGAAAGGAAAACTGATAAAACTTTGGATATAGGGAATGGCTGAACGCTCCAGAAAACTTAGGAAGCCGGGGGCACTTTCCATAAGAACAGCGCGGTGGTACCGATTTCCTGCTAGCTTTCTGGCGAGATTCCGCTTTTCCGCTGAGAGAAGGAAAGGTAAATTGCGGCCCTTTAGTCCATATACTCGATCCACCCAAGGTGACATTTCTACCAATGGAGCCAACCTCGCGGTACAAAGAAAGTCGACGCCGAGCTCCGACTCCTCCTTCAGGAATCGAGCCACCGGCAAAGCCATCAGTGTGTCTCCAAGAGCTCCGATGCGCCCCAATAGAATACGTTTCAAACTCACACACTCTTTCAGTTGTTCAATTTTTCAGGCAGGTACGATTCTAACAGTCGGGGACGTTACAACCATCAATGGCTGATTATAGTAGGCAGAAGAAAGAGGGCGCTGTGGTAAGGTGTGGCCGTTTTGATAAATAGAAACCAGCTATGTGATTTACTTGCCAAGTTGCGGAATTGTCAAGTTGTCGTGGTGGGAGACTTAATTCTGGATCGCTTTATCTGGGGGAAGATTAACCGTATCTCTCCCGAGGCGCCAGTGCCGGTTGTGGCAGTGGAGCGGACCTCCATGCACCCCGGCGGAGCTGCTAACGTAGCCGCCAACCTGGCTTCTCTGGGTGTCCAGGATGTTTCGCTGTTGGGGGTAGTAGGTAAAGATCCGGCGGGTCGCGATCTGAAAATGCAAGTGGAGGACTGCCAAATCTCCTCTGATGGTTTTGTAATTGATCCAACTCGAGTCACGACTGTTAAGTCTAGGATTATGGCATGCCAACAGCAGATCTGCAGGACTGACCTCGAGGATCGAACGCCAGTTTCGAAAGAGTTGGCGCAGCATCTCTATAAGCGATTCCTGGAGGTACTACAGGGGGCAGATGCTGTCATCCTTTCGGACTATGCTAAGGGTGTTTTAACTCCCGATCTCTGTCAGCTACTGATAAATGCCTCTAAGCAGCTAGGAGTACCGGTTGCGGTGGATCCTAAAACGGTTGATTTCTCACGCTATTCTGGTGCTACCCTTATCACCCCTAACCTCGCAGAATTCCATTTGGCTGCGGGTGTACATGCTGCGGATAGTGATGCTGAACTTCTGGCGGCGACTGCGCTGATTGAGAAAACAGAGATCGAGGCACTACTTGTGACCAGAGGAGAGGGGGGTATGACCCTTTTCCGTCAGGATGGATCGGATCACATCCGGGCTGCAGCCAAGCAGGTTTTTGATGTGACAGGAGCTGGAGATACGGTTATTGCCATGGTTAGCTCTGCCCTGGCCTGCGGATGCTCTTCCCAGGATGCCTCAGCTCTGGCCAATCTTGCGGCCGGAGCCGTAGTAGCTAAATTAGGGACTGCCGCTGTCACACCTGAGGATCTGAAAGCTTCGCTTCCAGGCTGATAGATTGACAGTCAAAGTGCTGGATCCGAAGAACGAATTGTCTAATTGGATCAAGGTTGTAGAACCCAGGCGCTCCCTTCAGACTTCTGGGACTTCTTCATATTTATAAAACTGAAAGAGTCTCATAGAAAGCCAAGGACTTTCTCAATAAAGTCCTTGGCTTTCTGGTACTCGGCGAAATCTTTCTCCGCAAGACGGAAGCGAGGTCCATGTGGTTGTCTTTTCCCATTGAAAGTCGAATCTCCGAGGAAAGCATGCAGCATTTCGTGGAAAACCACGAAGGCGACGACATAAGTGGGAATGTTTGGTCGGTCTAGGGTCTTGCTTATTACTATGGTTTCATGGGCGGGATCATAGTGTCCAAGTGTCCGACTGGTTTGCCTGGAACTCCAGGAAAGGTGGGCGATTTCAACTTCATTATTGAAATATCCCTGATTGAGTTTCTGGAAGATCGAAACCAGATCGAAATGGGCTCCTCTGGGCGATGTCAGTCTTTTTCGGCCACGATGTTTTCGCACCTTGTAGGTCCGACGTACTATTTCTTGTTGGCTGATATGACTCTTGTATATAGAGAGTGCTTCACTAGGAGGCCTTCGATTCCACAATCTGTGCAAAAGTATTAACATCAGTGCTTTAAGGGTGCCTAAGGGTGCGTCCGTTAGCATGTCGCTTATCCGGAAACAGAGCCCATTTTCCTTGGCCCGGACAGTATTACGCAATCCGACGTAGGGGTAGAACTCGACTTGGATAGCTAGTCCCGATTCCTGGAAGTATCCTTCCAGGAGCTTCGAAGTGTAAGCACGAAGATTACTCAGGATAGTCTGTCGGCAGGTATAGTCTGGGCGACTCTTCCAGTCGGAGATATTATTACTGGACATTCTGTCTGAGAAAATGGACGATTTCTTTAGTATGGGTTCCAGGCTGGAAGATGGCCTGAACACCTGCTGCTTTAAGGACTGGGATGTCGTCGTCAGGAATGATTCCACCTCCAAATACTAGAATGTCTTGGGCATCTCTTTTGCGTAATGCTTTCAGTAGAGATTGGAATAGGTGCATGTGAGCCCCGGAGAGGATGGAGAGCCCTATTGCATTGACATCTTCTTGGATGGCGGCTGTGACAATATGGTCGACTGTCTGACGAAGGCCTGTGTAAATGACCTCCATCCCAGCATCTCGTAGAGCGCGAGCCACTACTTTAGCGCCTCGATCGTGTCCATCCAATCCTGGTTTGGCTATCAAAATGCGAATATTGAGTTTTGACATAGACTGTCTCTGTTTTTCACTTTAGAAATTAGGTTCGACGTATGCTCCAAAGACATCCTTGAGAGCATCACTAATCTCGCCCACAGTGGCATAATCCCTGACTGCATCCAGGATTGGAGGCATGAGATTGGCGTTGCCCTGGGCGGAAGAGCGAAGAGTGGCTAATCTTTGTTTGACCAAACCCGAATCCCTTTCATTCCTAAGTTGAGAAAGTTTTGCCTGCTGTTTTTCTCGGATGTCATTGCCAATCTTCAAGGTCGGGATCGATTCTACCCCATCGGCCACATAGGCATTGACTCCCACGACTATCTTTTCCTGTTTTTCAAGTGCTTCCTGGTAAGCATAGGAGGCTTCGCCGATCTCGCGCTGTGGAAAACCTTGCTCGATGGCCGGAATCATGCCTCCTAGGAGATCTATTTTTTCGATGTATTCAAGAGCTTTTTCCTCAAGACGGTTGGTTAGGGATTCAACGAAGTACGATCCTCCAAGGGGATCGACCGTGTTAGTGACCTCACTCTCGTAGGCAATCACTTGCTGGGTTCTTAAGGCAAGGAGTGCCGATTCGGCCGTGGGAAGTGCCAGTGCCTCGTCATATGAGTTGGTGTGGAGCGAATTAGCCCCACCTAGCACACCTGCAAGAGCTTGGATTGTGGTGCGCACGATGTTGTTATGTGGCTGTTGGGCTGTCAAACTGCAACCAGCAGTTTGCGTGTGGAACCGGCATTTCATCGAGCGGGTGTCGAGTGCTCCGAAGCGTTCTTTCATGAGCCGTGCCCATAGGCGGCGGGCAGCTCTGAATTTGGAAATTTCCTCAAAAAAGTCACTGTGTGCATTAAAAAAGAAAGAGAGGCGCGGTGCGAAATCGTCAACATCGAGCCCTGAATCTATAAGCCATTGAACATATTCGATACCGTTGCGGAGGGTGAACCCAAGTTCTTGTGCGGCAGTCGATCCTGCCTCGCGGATATGATATCCGCTGATAGAAATTCCGTTGTACAAAGGTAGTTCTCGAGTGCAAAACCGAATTGAGTCTACTACCAGGCGCATGGCCGGTCTGGGTGGGTAGATCCACTCTTTTTGGGCAATGTATTCTTTTAATATGTCGTTTTGCAGTGTTCCACGGAGATTATCTCTGGAAACTCCCTGCTTTTCAGCCACTGCTACGTACATAGCTAAAAGTACGGCGGCCGGGGAGTTAATGGTCATTGACGTGCTAATCTCGGCTAGCGAAATATCCCGGAAAAGATCTTCCATGTCCCTTAAGGAGTCAATAGCCACGCCACACTTACCTACCTCCCCCGCGGCTAGCGGATGGTCTGAATCTAGCCCCATTAGTGTTGGGAGGTCAAAAGCTACTGATAATCCTTGTTGTCCTTGCGCCAAGAGAAACTTGAATCTCTGGTTTGTTTGATGCGCACTCCCGAACCCGGAGAACTGGCGCATTGTCCAGAGCCGTTCACGATACATTCCGGGATGGATCCCGCGAGTGAAAGGGAATTCACCGGGTCCGGAACTATCTGTGATTTCCTCGGAACGGGCCGAATAAAGTGAGGCTATTTCATCACCTGAGATAGTGGTAAAACGCCGTTTTTCACCTCGAGGTCCGCCTTCAACTCCAAAGGCAGGCTTCCTTTTCATTATTTCAATTAGACAGGACCGACTGATTAGAGGTCAAGCGAGGAATACGCTTTAGAGATACATTCACCCTCAGCTGGTGATCCAACCAAGGTAAGCCCATACTATGCTGCCGATCGAGTGTCTTGTAGTAGGGCCGAAGGTGCCGAGGAGCTTGTTACTTGTAGCTTCCCCGCCGCTTTGCGGGCTTCGACTGCGAGTCGAAGCAGTGTTTTAGCATCGCTCCCCTGAAATACCTTCCCTGCAACTCGGACCTTGTAACGCATCTTCTTTCCTTTCGAAGTAGGATTAATTTCTCTAATAGCGCCGTATGACCCCGGTAACAATACCCTGAATCCTAAGTACATCTTCCCTTACATAGATGGGATCCATTACTGGGTTGGCTGGCTGGAGACGGACCATGTTTTTTTCACGGTAGTATTTTTTGAGGGTAGCCGTCTCGCCATCAATTAAAGCCACTACGGTCTGACCATTGTGCGCCTGTGTCCGTTCCGAGATAATTACGAGATCTCCGTCGCGGATCTGTTCATCAATCATGGAGTCGCCGCGAACTCGCAGCGCAAAATGCCGACCTTTCCCCAAGAAATCTTCCGGTACCGAAACTTCTTCATCTTCAGTGAGTGCTTCTATTGGTGTTCCTGCAGCGATGGTTCCCAGCAAGGGGATTGTTGCCTTGCCTATCTGATCGGGATTGCACAATTGAATGGAACGGGCTCGATTTGAAAGTCTACGTATATAGCCCCTCTGCTCTAGGGCTTGGAGGTGCTTATAAACCCCATTCAGCGAGGAAACCTGAAGATAAGTGGCTATCTCTTCGAAAGAAGGAGAGAACCCCTTCTCCTGTAGATAGGTTTTTAAGAAATTCAGGATCTGACTTTGACGGCGTGTGAGTGACATATATGTGGATCTCAGGATTTATAGTGGTGAAATAAAGGTGAAAAGTCAAGTAAAAAGGGAAAAGAAAGGTGAACACCCAATGGGCTAGTATGGTGCTAGACTGGAAGGGCCGGTGTCGTAATCCGGGTGAGGAGAAATTATGCGAGGGGTTATCCAACGAGTTGATCAGGCTTGCGTAAGAGTCAAAGACCAGACTATAGGAGAAATCGAGCTGGGATTATTGGCTCTCGTGAGTGTCGAAAAAGGTGACGGTCTGCAAGATTGTGATTATTTTGCGAGAAAAATTCTCAATATGCGGGTTTTTTCTGATGATGTCGGGAAAATGAATCGTTCCGTGTTAGAGAAGAAGGGGCAAATCCTAGCGGTTTCTCAGTTCACCTTGCACGGTGACTGTCGTAAGGGGAATCGACCTGGGTTTAATTTGGCTGAGAGCCCCCCGAGAGCCCACGTTCTTTTTGAGGAAACCTTGGAACTGTTGCGTCAGTCGGGGTTGTTTGTGGCTACAGGTAAATTTGGTGTCGACATGGCTGTTTCATCGGTTAACGTGGGCCCGGTTACCATTCTTCTAGACTCACGTCGGCAATTCTGATTCCATGAGTCCTTACTACCTGCTTACTTGCTCGATTATGATTTTCAAAAGAGTAACGTTTATCGGCACGAGTTGTCGGTAGCCGAAGAATAAAAAGTAGGGTCTACCTAGTCATCTTTACAAGCAAGGTCCTGAGGAATAATTTATAGACGGCTTAAAATGATCCGGTTGGAGATGCTGAGATGAGAAAAAAATACCCGCTTGTTGTCCTTGATAGGGATACGAAAACACCTTTTCTAAGAGGGCATCTTACGCACTCACTGTTGAAGAGAGGCTTGAGTTTCAAGGATGCCTACGCAGTTGCCAGCAGTATCAGGAGTCAATTCCTTCAGCGAGGGAAGGTGACCTTGGAAGAATTGCGGGAAACCGTATCAGAATTGGTGCTTAGGGAATACGATTTGAATATCCAAGTCGAGATCCCGAAGTTAATTCCACCGCAAATTAGGGTTGAGGATGGACAGG
>Ga0114996_10006077_pt1 | contig 14018 bp, 7 predicted proteins | sample ArcticOcean_MG_C_4_FD_87039 | JGI IMG/M metagenome (GOLD analysis project Ga0114996, IMG submission 87039) | Marine microbial communities from western Arctic Ocean - ArcticOcean_MG_CB4_134 | ecosystem: Environmental > Aquatic > Marine > Oceanic | place: Arctic Ocean: Canada Basin | collected... | reverse complement strand
TGGGATGGTCGGCTCTACGTGTCGAGTTATCATGCAGGACTGTGGATCCTGGACGTCGAGATTTTGATTGCAGCCGGTTATTCAGGGCAGCCTATGAATGACACCAATCTCGATGCCGTGGTCGCGTTCTACTCGCCAAGCGAGGGCGATACTGGTGTGCCGTTGGAGTCACAATTCTACGATTTCGCCTGGGCACCCTACCTGTGGACCGCCGAATATCACGACGGATACACCTACATGTCTTGCATCACGAACGGATTGTTCGTCGCCCAACTCGACATCGATGCACCCTATCGCGGCGTGCTGATGAACAATGGTTGAGCCTCAGGCCTGCTCATAGGCGACCATTCGCTGTGCGATACGCCCCGCTTCAAACCGAAACACATCGACCGCGGTGATGTCGAGGAGATCACCCACTTCCTCATGTCCCTTCAAGGCTGATTGGAATACACCGGTGACTTGGTATTCGACCATGGCGATATCTCCGCACACGTGAAGCGCAATAATCTCGAAATGGAGGTCCTTCACCGCGGCGTGGAATCGAGTGTGATAGGCGATGAGGCCGGCGTGGCCTTCAATCGCTCCGAGCTGTTTGGCTGCGCCACCTTCTGCCAGATAATCCACAGCGAATATCTCAGGAATGACAGAGGTGTCCTTCTGATTCCAACCATGATTGAACCAGCGCCGGATTAGCGCCTCGAACTCGACTGCGTCACTCACTGGACTCACTCCACTCCGAAGCGCTCCTTCACGCTGCGCGCATCGGTGATGACATCCCGCCTATGGGCGATTAAGCCATCTTTGAATCGGGCGACTTCAGCGACGTGCATGACGACCCTGTCGCCGGGCGCGGGTGCGCCGTCCTGGTAGGCCGAGGTGTGGGTGCCTGTGATTCGATATTCAGCGATGACAATCTCACCGGCCGCCTGCAGATTGACGATTTCGATGTGGAGGTCTGGTATGGCCTCAATCATCCTGCGATTGAAGTCGCACACGGCCTGCCGACCGACGATTTGACCACCTTCGGAACGAACGGAACCCTCGGTGATGATGTCCTCGTGGAATACCTCGGATACGATTGATGTGTCGCGCTGATTCCAACCGACGTCGATCCAATACCTGAGCAAGGCGGTGTTTGCCGCCATTTCCTCAGCGGGGAGGGGGCCGAGGTCCCCGAGGCCCTCCGACATGTAATTTGATTTGTTTGCTGAGATATAGTATCTCACCCGGCCACTCAGAGGTCGAGATGCTGTCGTGCCGCGGACAGGGCATCGGGTAAGCCCTCTCCATTCGATCCACCGCCTTGAGCGAAGGTGGGCCTTCCGCCGCCGCCACCACCTATGTGGCCTGAAATCGCGTTGAGGATCTCGACCGCGTCATGACAACTGGCTGCTGTGGAGTCTTCTGTGATGGCCACGATCAGTCTGCCACCCCCGTCGCGGCTGCCGACGATTGCAACTGTCGGCTTGGACGGGTCACGGGTGAGTTCTGCGATCATCTTCTGCATCTGCTTGAGTTCACCACTCGCTTCCATGACCACGTAGCGGATGCCATCCTTCTCGACCGCCTCGTCGCCCCCCCCACTGGTGCGAAGTTGGACGATCTCGGCTTCGAGAAGTTCAATCTGCTTGGTCTGGGATTTCCACTCCTCGAAGAAGCGTGTGACGGCCTTGGGCAGGTCCTCGACACCGACACCGAGCACCTCTGCGGAATCGGTCAGTAGCCGCTCCTGGCGGCGGGCGTGCTCACGTGCGGTCTCTCCGGCCACAATCTGCAGACGCTCCACCCCGTCTTGGACTTGACTGGAGCGGATGATGCGAACCTCGCCAATCTCGCCTGCCTGGTCGTGGTGGGTACCACCGCAGGCTTGAACATCGTGATCACCGATCTTGATGATGCGAATCTCACTATGCTTGGGTGGCCCACCCTGATAGAGTTCGAATCCGAAATTCACGTCGGCTTCGGCCCGCCCCATCACGAGTTTCTCGATGGTCGGATTCTCGGCGATGATCGCGTTGGCATGGTCCTCGATTGCGTCGAGGTCGTCGCGTGATAGCCGCTGGTAATGGGTGATGTCGAGACGCGCATAGCGCTCACCCTTGGATGAACCCGCCTGCCAGATGTGTGGGCCGAGCAGTTTGCGCGCGCTGCCGCCGATGATGTGCACCGACGTGTGATGATCCATCAATTGCTTGCGGCGACCCCCGTTGAGGCTGCCCTGGACCTTGCCCGCAACCTCGCCATCGGTCAGATGGATGACGACCTCGCCCTCGAGCCGGGTGTCGAGGACATGGATCTCGTTCAGGGTCCCACTGTCCCCGAGCTGCCCGCCCCCTTCGGGGTAGAACAGGGTCTGGTCGAGCACGACCGCATGGGTCGGAATACCCACCACTTCACTGGAGAGATCCAAGTCATCAGATGATATGGGCTGACAGTGGAGAACCTCTGCTTCGAACTGGAGACGTGACGTGTCTTCGTAGTAGGACTGAACGGTGGGTGGCATCACGGCGGAGAGAAGACTAGACTTGACCCGACCCTTGGCTGCGGCCTTGGTCGCGAGAGCATTGCGAGCCGCCATGTCGGCCGAGAATCCGACCCGGATCGTCAACTGATTCCAGCCCAGTCGGTGGGCGATTGAAGCGACCATGTCGGGCTGAAGGCCACGTTCTTCGGCCAAACGAAAGAGAATCTCGTCAGGTGCTGAATCAGCATCTTTGTCCACCTTGGCAAGGGCGGTCTTGACCGCCGCCTCACCCTTGCGCAGCATCTCGTGGTAACGCGCCTCCTCCAGTTCGAGAATATTGAGAATACCTTCTCTGGATTGACGGAATCCGGCCATGTCGAGATTGATGTCCATGTGGTGCGCGCCGAGTTGTGCGAGTGTCACTGAAATGCCGAGTTCATCCTTCATGCGGCAGACCCGGCGCGCGAGCATGCGCGCGAGGTAGCCCGCCTTCGCATTGGAGGGAATCAGCATGTCGCCGAGCATGTTGCACAAGGCATGCATGTGATCGGGGATCGCATAGATGGCGGATAGAGGCTCAGTCACCTGTTTGAGTTGCTCGACCGAGACCTCGAGTCCTCGCTCGACCAAACGCTCGGACAAGCGGATGTAGAGCGATTCTACATCGGTTCCGACATCGATGTTGAGGATGCCCGCGAGTCTGGACAACTCCGACAATAATGAGTCCACATCCACATTTCCAAGAATAGAGAGTTTCTCATCGAACTGGCACTCTTCTTTGAGCCATTCCAATGTCTCGGGATAAATCGCTTCGTAGATTGTCGGCGTGCCAGCCGCAGCCCAGCAGAATCGTTCCAGACCATATCCGGTATCGATGATTTGCAGCGGCATCTCACCATAGCGAATCCCCTTGATCTCGATCTCGCCATCCTCGCGCTCCTCGAGATTCATGAACACGAGCGTCGCCAGTTCGAGGCCGCCGACGATGACCTCGAGCGCCGGGCCAGCATTGCCCCCTCCAGACCATGGGTTCTCGACATAGGTGATCTCATTCGCATCGATGCCAAGTGCATTGACCAGCAAATCGTCACAGAAGGTGACGCATTCTTCGATCCAATACTGGACATCGTCCTCCAGTGGTTTGTTGAAGCAGTGGTGAGCCATCATCTCAAAGGTTGTCAGGTGTCGCCCGGAACGGCCGACTGCGGCCACGTCTGTCAAACGGATACAGGGTTGTGAGATGGTCAGAGGATTGGCAGGGGGTGGCACATCTCCCGAGGTTACATGGGGTTGGAAATCGGCGATCGAGGCAATCGTGAGATGGATGTCATCTCGCCATCTAGCAATCACAGGGTAGGGCTGGATCCGAGTGTGCCCCTGACCTTCGAAAAAGCCGAGAAAAGCCTCGCGCATGGCATCTTTGAGCGCCTTGCCACGCATCGGATAGCCGGAGATGATCGCATCACCGATGAAGGTGTACTCATCCTCGGTGGTGTCACCACTGGTGTCTCGGGAAGGGTCACGCGACCAGAACCAGAGATCCGTGACTCGGCACTGAATCCGGTGAAATCCCTGCTCGTGGAAGTAGGGTATGTCGATCTCACCGAAGGCCATGGGAATCCCTCTGATGGCTTCGTTGCCGAGGCCGTTCATGAAGGCACCCATAGGGTGCCGCTGCCGAAAGCGACTTCAAACACTGACAACAGGACCGGGTGTGAACGAGTCTTGGCGTGAGCATCTCGAGCCGGCGGGGGCCGGCCTGCACCGCATCCGCCGTCACGGCGCCATGCAGGTCGATGCGATGCTTGTGGCCGATGCGGAGCACCTGTCCCAGCATACCGATCAGTCGCCCGGGCAACTGACCAACACTGCCTGCCTGCCCGGTGTGGTAGGCGAAGCCTGGGCGATGGCGGATTTCCATTTCGGCTATGGCTTCCCAATCGGTGGTGTGGTCGCAACCGACATCGAGGCGGGCGGCGTCATCTCGCCAGGCGGGGTCGGTTTCGACATCAATTGCGGGGTGCGACTTTGCGCCCTCGAACTCGAACTCTCCCAATTGAAGGATCTGAGGAAGCTCGGACGCCGCCTCAAGGGGCGAATTCCCGCGGGCCCCTCCGGCAAGGGTGGGGTCGACCTGTCGACGACCCAGATGCAATCCATTCTGGCCGAAGGCGCCAAAGCAGCTGCTGAAATGGGCCTGGGCTACGATGCGGACCTTGCAGCGATGGAATCCAATGGCCTGCTCGAAGGTGATGATCGGCGACTCTCCGAGCGTGCCCTCAAACGCGGCGCACTCGCCCTAGGCACCCTCGGCTCTGGCAACCATTTCCTTGAATTGCAAATCGTCGACCGAATCGTCGATGAGCGAGCCGCCAAGGCATTCGGGTTGCGAGAAGGTCAGGTCACGGCGATGATCCACACCGGTTCCCGAGGTCTTGGACATCAGGTCTGCAGCGACCATGTCGACCTGCTGGAGAGGCGTTACAAGAAGAGCGGCGATCAATGGCATGCCGAGGCTTGGGACATCACCCTGCCCGACCGCCAATTGGCTGCTGCACCCTTCCATTCGAATGAGGGTCAGGCCTACTTCGAAGCCATGCAGGCGGCGGGCAACTATGCCTTTGCCAACCGCAGTGCGCTGACCCAACGCCTGCGCGACACCCTGCAAGCCCATCTTGGAACGGATGGTGGACTCTCAGTCATCTACGATGTCTGCCATAACATCGCCAAGGTCGAGGAACACGTCGTTCACGGCACATCCTGCACCTGCTGTGTGCATCGAAAGGGGGCGACGCGTGCTCTCGGTGGGGATCATGCTGAACTGGCCAGTCGCTTCAGCGGCATCGGACAGCCCGTGCTGGTGCCCGGAGATATGGGCACGGCCTCTTGGGTGCTCGCAGGGCCCCAGCAAGGTATGAATCGCGCCTTCGCATCCTCATGTCACGGCGCGGGACGGCAAATGTCGAGAGGAGAGGCGAGACGGACGATCGATGGGCCAGCCCTGCTCAGCGAATTGCAGGAGAAAGGCATCACCATTCATGCGAACACGCCTAATGTGCTCTCGGAAGAAGCCCCGGACGCCTACAAGGACGTGGACGAAGTCATCCGATTGACCGCAGAAGCCGAACTCGCCAGACCGGTCGCACGCCTGAAGCCATTCTGCGTCATCAAGGGATGATTACTTGAGTTCGAGCAAAAGGTATTGCCCATCCTCGAGCACATGATTCTGGAAGTCCTCGACAAGCACACCATCAACGGTGAGCGTGACCGATTCCCCCGGTTGCGCCGTCGCATCGACCAACGCGGACTCGGTCAGAGGTTGATCCCAGATCTCGAAGAAATGCTCGAGGCGCGCCTCCATGGAAGAGGGGGCCTCGATGTGGAGCCCGGCGTCCTCGCCCGTCGTGTGCGTGTGAATGCCGCGCATGCAACCGGGTTCATTGCCAGTCTCTTCGGGAACCTGAAGCACACTTCCACGAATCTCGATCTTCAGAGTCACGTGACTGTGCTGTCCACCCGAATGATCCTGCAGGCAGACATCGAGGATGTCGTTGTCCTCGCCAGGCTCGATCTGAGAATCGATGATGAGGGCGACGAGGATGATGAGCGCCATTCCGATTGACGCTGCCGCGAATATCTTCGTTCCGCTCTCCATGGCAACCCGAACAGAGATTCAGTCATAACCCATTTGTTCAATCGGTTTCAATGGCCCACAACAATCTGCGCTTGATGATGAACGCGACACCGGTCCACCAAATGATTTCAGCAGCGGCGGTAAGCAGGCCAAAGGTCAGTCCCGTGCCGGAATCGACTTGGTCGACTCCGGTGGTCTCTGCCGCTTGAGTCCAAGTTTCTCCAAATTCTGCATTTTCTTCTTATTCCCACGGTCACATGGAAATTCCAGCGCGGGGCATGCCCGCGTGGATTGGAGCCGCTCCCGACTGGACTCCGTCCGCTTCCTCCATGATGATGGTCAAGAGCGTATTGACGAGTTTTCGCAGGTCATTGACCTCACCCTGCAGGGTGGCCATATCTTGTGCAATCATCACTCTGCGGCTATCTCCGGTGTTCATGGTTCCCATCCCATCCTGTGAGGAGGTTGCCCTCCTCGAATAGACCATCCCGCTGGACGAGTCTATAAAGGAAACGATTTTGTTCGGTTTCAGACACCGTTTCGAAACAGTTTCGGAAAATGCCGAAGGGGGGTTTCAACCGAGTAAACGGGTGATGATGTCAGCCTTGGTTCCGCTCGAATCGAGGTCTCTGGCCGCGGCCATCTCAACCAGTTCCGCCTTCTTCATCCGCTTCATCGCGGCCTCGGAGGGCAAAGGTTCCGCTTCGGTCTCAACGATGACCTCGGCCGGTTCGGGCTCCACTTCGACCTCGATCTCGGGTGTGACGTAATCCACCCCGAATCCTTCTGGCGCGGGCGGGGCTTCAGCCTCGCCGTGGTCGTTGATGAGTTGGGTCGCTGTCCAGCCCTTGTCCATCCAACTGCTGATCTTGGCCTCATCCCAATCCGGCAGAGCTGCGCGAACCTCTGCGATGGCGAGGGTTCGGGTTGACAGCGTGTTGTAGCCCATGGTCACGTAGTCCGTCGCAGCACGGGTGAGTTCGCTCTCCTTCAGGAATCCGTTGCCATCCGCATCGTAAGCATTGGCGAATGCCAGGAAGGCAACCTCGTCCAAGATACCGTACTCACCGACCACATGGGCGACGGTCTCGTCGCGATGGTCGAGCGATATCCGTCCCTCTGGGGCAATCATCGGCGTGGCGAGCAATGCAGTGAAATCGCCCGCTGCCCGTTCGAGTTCATCCGCATCGAGGAAACCATCGTCATCGCGGTCATAGCGCTGTGCGTGCTCAAGGAAGGCATCCTTGTCATGGATGCCGTGTCGCGCGGCGGTATTCCATATCGTGCTGTCCTCGTAGTCCAATCGGATGGTTCCGGCCTCAGCCCCAACATCATCATCTTCCCAACCATCGTCCAAGGGATTGAAATCATCAATCGAATCACTCGGCTTGCGCAGGACGAGCACGCCGAGCAGGATGACGACTGCGAGAATGAGAATGCCAACGAAGGCAATCAACAGACCGTTGTCATCGACGAGTCCCTTGGTATCCGACTCCTCCTGAACCGCGAATCGAGGCACCTCGACAGGGTTGGTCTCATCGCCATCGATGAGGATGTAAAGATCGGACGGGCCCGCCTTCCACGCCTCCCAGGGGAACATGGCGACCACATTGGTCGCCTTCGAGCCGAATTGAATCGTCACGACATCCCCGTGAGGGTGCCAAACACCGTCGATCCGCTCGACCAGACTGAGATTGAGAGATCCAGAGCGCATGCCCTGGTTCACATAGACCGCCTCGATGGTGACGACATCACCGAATTCGGCTGGATCCGGCGTAATCTGCCATGTAGTCAGGACCGGGATGAATTCGATAATCGCGAGCGTGGGCACGCGGGGTGAACCCTCGGTGCCCTCTCCGATGAGTGCATTTCCAGACAAATCCGTGCCATCGAACCAGAGAATGATCTGGTCGCCTTCGAGCAGGCCTTCACCCTCGGGTGGACGAAGGTCTAGTTGGCCATTGTAGTGGTGCTCCGCCTCGGTCACGGTCAACAGCGCCAAACTGCTCGTGCCGCCCAGTCCAAGTCGGGGCAGACCGCTGCGCAGGAAATCCCAATGCACGACGATATCACCCTCCGGCATGCCACCGACATCCGAGATAATCACGTCGACCAGGATTGAATCCAGTCGATCGCTCTCGAGGAAGGTCAGCGAGGTGATTGGGAAGCGGTAGGCGTCGAACACGACGACCGGCGCATCACTGTCGACGACCAGAGAGGCATCCGTATTGGCGGTGGACGTGCTGATTCCAGGCAGATTGAGAACCGTCAGTTCGATTGGCATCTCCGGAGTGAGCGGCGCACGCATCGGCAGGACCAACGCGATGCTGAAGCCACCCCCGGTCTGAACGTTGACGGTCTGCTCGACCAGAGTGCTGCCATAGAGGATTTGCGCGCGCACGGAGAGTCCGTCGCTCGGGCTGGTGAGAGAGGCACCCGTCAGCGCATAACGAACCTCGCCGTCAATCGCGACCTCATCGCCCTGACGCACATTCAATCGATCTGGAGTGCCCTCGCTCACGGGAGGCGTGAGGTCGGACAGCTCGGTGACCACAGCAATGATGGCATTGTCAATATTCCAGCGCAATGCATTGAGATTGTTGACATTGGCAACGACCCGCGTATCGTCGGTCACCGTCACACCGGGCACATAGAATCCCTCGGTGGTCGGCGTATCCCAGTCCATCGCGAAGGTCAAATCGACTCTCGCGGTGTCCTCGGACAGCGGTGTGACGATAGCGGAGAGTGGCAGCACATGGCTGCCTGCCACACTGGACAGAATCTGTTGGCGTGGATCATAATGGAACTCGCCGAGCGGGGCTTCGACCTGACCGGCCAGATAGACTCCGATGTCGTCCAGCGTCTGTACGCCATTGGCATCCTGAACGATGATCGAGAAGGTATGCGACTGGCCCGCGAGCAGATATTCGTCGATGGCGTCGAGAGAGAATCCGGTGTTCAGCAGGGCGGTCTCTGTATTCTGTGCCGTCTGCAGTGTCGCCCAGTCGTTGCCAAGGCCCGGTCCGCCTCCCGTACCGCCTTCCTGGTAGGAATTGCCAACCCAATCGGTGCCCGAAATCCACAGGCTGACCTTGCCGTTGAATCCGTTCGCAGCGATCTGGATGTCGCGGAAAGAGATCTGTTGTGAGCCGCTTCTCAAGGTGAAGGTCGGCTCGGCCATCGTCTGGTATTCACTCGCCTGTGCCACACCATCCGAATTGGCATCGTCAATGCCCTCGCGCCAGTAATTCAACGTGACCGATTCGGAACGAGCCTGTGCGTCTGAGACGGTGATATGCACGGTCAGGGGAAGCACTGGATCCCAGACGAAGCCGTTCGCCTCAAGAAGTCCGACCGAGGTCGACACGAGGAAGTCTTCAGCCACGGGTGCCTCGTCATCGATTAGAATCGTGACCGAAGGGGGGCTGATGGTGGAATCATTGGCCCCGGTCGCACCGGTGATCGGCCCGACTCTGCCAATCCGAGGGGAGAGGGTGTGTTCGATGACCACTGGCAGGGATATCTGGCCGCTGTAGGTGCCGTTGCCATCCACATTGAGGGGCAACTCGACACCCGATACATTCACGATCATGGCGAAGTCACTCGCGAGCGGACGGTGGTCAATCGTGTTCTGGAAACGGACATTGCCACTGATGTTCACATCATGGCCGCTGCGCACATGGAAGGGATAGTCCGGTGAGAATCGGTTCGAGATGTCGTATCCCTTCTCATCTCGGATGATGAAACCGCTGACCTCGAGGTCATTCTCAATCGCCTGACTGCCTTGACCGCCGGATTGTGCTGTGGCCTGCGAGGTGGAGATTCCCGTCTGATTGTATGCCATCGCCGTCCAATCGATCGAAGCGATGTCATCCCAGTTCCAACTGACGTGGAATCGCCACTTGACCTCGAGCACGCCGTTGACCTCGGACACGCTGCAGTCCGCCTCCATCGGCAGGCCATTCACGCCTGTGATCTGGCTGAAGTTCGCCGCACCGGTTGGATTCATCAATTGATAGAGCACGGTGGTGCCATCACTGGCCAGTGCCGAGAGTGCGATCTTGGAGATGCCATCATTGTTGTAGAGGTGTTGATGACGCGTCGTGATCTCGATCACATCGCCATCGGGATACATGGTCGTCGGCACGCTGAACGGATGATTTGTGATCATCAATTCATGATGGATTCCGCCGCCGAGCACAACCGCCCCCTCGCCCGCATTGTAGGTCACGGGGATGTCGACCGAGGTGCCCGCACCGGCCGCGACCGCACCCGTATGATAGGTCACCATCTGATCGGTCAGAGCTGTGACATTCTCAGTGATCGAATAACCAATCGTCACCGCGTTCACATTGATGATATCCAGCACGGTGGAATCGAATTCCAGATCGACAACTCGCCAATCACGGTCTGCCTGCAGACCCGATTGTGAGGGCACCATGTTGATCTGAGCGATCAGCGAGGAGGGCAGGGATCGCGTCACCATACCCACTCCAGTGAAGGTCGTCACAGGACCTGTGCCGACGGTGAGGTCGATTCCAGTGCCTTGGAAGGCGCCGGCCGCTCCAGCCAACGAGACCGTTGCGCTGGTCACGATCGCATCGCTGGGAACCAGCACGGAAATCGTCGCGCCGGCCGGTGGTTGCACCTCGACCATCGTCGCGGTGTCACTGTTGTGCGTGATTGTGCCCGCCGAACCCGTCGACTCATACAACAGGGTCTGCCAGCCATGGTTGCCATAGGCCGCACCGGTGGGGAATGCCCAGTCAATCGTTCCGTCGCTGGTCACATCCGCGGTCGGATCAACCGCGGGTTGGCCGAATGTCCCATCGACCCGAAGCGATGAGATGCGGCCGCCGGGATTGATTTCGATGCGAACACCGAATCCAGGTTGTGGTTCGGGGAAAGCGATCGTTCCAGAAAGGCCGGACTGCCCCACAACCTGACCACGGGAATCGATTGCACGCACCGTCACCTGCGAGCCGATGCCCGCGAACGAGACCGAGGTGATTGGGCGGCTCGAATGGACGAAGTCACCGTTGATCTGCAGCACTGCGGATCCACTGTTGGTAAGATTGCCATTCGACTGGCCGAGTGAAGAGGATACATCCCAACCATTGCCCGGCCCAAGGGCATTCATCGTGCGTACGCTGCCGACGTGAACCGAATTGAGAACCGGCGTCAGGAACGGGTCATCCGTCCCCATGTTCACCTGAACCCGAATCCCGGAATAGGAATCCTTGTTCAAGCCATGCAAGGAGATGGGGAACGAGAGGTTGTGGAAACCAGGGATCACATTCCCCGCCGCATCCATCACCGTTCCCGTGGCCCAGGTCGAGTCCGGAATGATACCGTCGACATCGATGAATCCCATGCCGAGGTCATCGACCTGGATTACATCAGAGATCCAATTTCCCTCCTCAAGGAAGTAGTCAACCTCCAAGCCGATATCATCGAGGTACCAACCCTCTTGGCAACACCATGCATAGGGCTCGTAAGTGAAGCGGAACCAGACGGTCTGACCGCTGTAAGATGAGATGTCCGCCACACGCGGATCCCAGATGTCGTGCGGACCATTACAACTGAACCCACCCGGCGGGATCGTGTTCGAGCCATCGAAGATTTCGAGGTTGCCGAGCGTACCGCCGGTGCGCCAGGTATAGGCGGTGGAATCATACCAGTTGTTTCCGGGGTTGAAGTGGGTCCATGTGTTGTTGTTCGTGGAGATGAAGACTGCGCCACCGCCGTAGCCTACATCGGCGCACATCCACGAATCGAAGGTGAGGCGCGCACTCGCTCCAGCCGGAATTGCATAGGCCGGCGAGTAGAGGTGATCAATCGAGTTGTCATCGGCATAGCCCGCGAGATTCGTGCCCAGTCCGAATGGACCTGAAGGCCAGCTGATCGGGCCTGCACTGGTCGTGGCCAGCGGACCGAAATCCCACGAACCTGTCGCCGACCAGCCAGGTGGCATCGGCGTCGGCGCGGTCGCTGTACTGTCCTCGAACCCATAACTCGAGGAGAGTGCTCCTGCGCCAATCTGGATGTACGACCAGTCATCGACGGTATTCAATGAATAATGCCACATCGAATTCGAATTCGACAACTGATCGAGATCCACGACGTTGTTGCTGCCATCGTGCACTGAAATCCGGTCGAGGGTGAGGCCCTCCATGTTGTCCGTCGTCCCACCCGATGTCACGCTCGAATCGGTATCGACGCGGAAGCGGATATCGGTCATGCCGCTGTTCTGGAATGTCGAGGGGACGGACATCTCGAGGACGACGAAACCATTCGTCTCATCTCCGTAGGTCGTGCCGCCCACCGTCGTACCGCTGCCCGGAATCGCACCGGTGCGGCTGCGACACGTATTGGTGGTCGCACTCGTGCTAGAGGAAATGTCGGTCCATGTGTTGTTGTTCGAGGACAACTCGACACAGAAGTTGTCGTAACCACTGCCTTCAAGGTCCCACTCGAGCATCACGTGAATCTCTGAGCCCGCATTCGCATTCGACAGGTCGACCGAACCCTGCAGGACGCCAATCGCACTGTTGCTGTAGCCACAGGTTCCGGTCTGCACATAGCATCCGTGGTGCCAGTATCCCGTTGCACCGCCGACATTGGTGATGCCGAAGTCATCGAGGAACCAGCCGGGCCGCCCTGTGCTGTTGGCATCGGTGACGATGCGCCAGCGGAATTCGATATTGGTCGCATTGCCAAGGCCGGTCAGATTGTCTAGATTGAACGTCTCCTGAACCCACCCCGTCGAGGTCGCATCCGACCACACCGGGAAGGTCGTATTGTTGTTCGGTGTTCCAGCAGGCGCTGCCGTCGCGTTCAGCGTGATGTTAGAGTTGTATCCGCCAACAGGCGCCATCCAGGTCCAGGGGCCGTTGTCGAGCTTGTACTCGACCCACAGGCCATCATCCGCATCGGTGTGCCGCCAGTTCCAGAATGAGAGATTGAAGTGATTCACCGGAGAAGGGACGCCGCCGGCCGATGCGTGAAGTGAGGCATCGATTCCCGGGGGCACGCTTTCATTCATCAGAGTCGCAGCGACAATTCCTCCGCCATGAGCACTGGCGGGTTGATTCCCGTACGGCATCTGCATCGTATTGCCGACCTGCGTGCCATTGACCGTCGAGGGCATGCCCGGTTCCCAGATCGATGTGTTGCCGGACTCGGTGATCGTGGATAATGCGAACTGGAGGGAGGCCACGCCGAGGAAGGAATCGACCTGACTCACCGTGGCGTCGGGCTGCAGCGAGAGGCGGCCATCGAAATGGCTCATGGTGGCATTGGTGAACTGACCGACGCTGAAATTCGTCGTCGTGTCCACGGTCCATTCGGTTCCGTTGCCATCGGCGACCATTTCGCCCTCTACCGTCATCCAGCCATCGAGAATGCTCGCGTTACCGGGCACGGTCCAGCCGTCCACGGTCACGTCTTGACCGTTCGAAGCAATCTGATTCGGACCGATCCATGTACTGACATCAGCAGCAGCCCAAGGCATGGCCAGCATGAGCAATGTGAGGAATAGACTGAGTTTGACTCGGCGATGGTTCGACATGTCTACGACTCCTATGGAGTCGGCCGAGTCATGGCCGTTTGAAAGACCTTCGGGGGTGGAGTTCGGCCCTCTGGGCCGGTGATACGAGGCGATTCTCATCCTTCCAGGGCCCCAGAATCTATGAGAATCGCCTCCCATCACACCGATGTTCTACGATGCACTGTGATGCTATCGTGTGATTCATTACGACAGCATACTATCGGAGTTCATGGAATGGCGGGGCTTGGTAGGTCCGGGTTTCCTCCTCATCCTCATCATCATATTTTTCTGGAATAGAATATCCACCTTCAGGGATCAGAAAAGGGAAGACGCGGAGATGATTGCCGTGATGGATGAATTCCTTGAGGATG
>Ga0114996_10006074_pt1 | contig 14022 bp, 10 predicted proteins | sample ArcticOcean_MG_C_4_FD_87039 | JGI IMG/M metagenome (GOLD analysis project Ga0114996, IMG submission 87039) | Marine microbial communities from western Arctic Ocean - ArcticOcean_MG_CB4_134 | ecosystem: Environmental > Aquatic > Marine > Oceanic | place: Arctic Ocean: Canada Basin | collected... | reverse complement strand
GATGGGGTTGCCAAAGCCGCCGGGCGAGGTGACGCCCGTGGGCGTGAGGCCGACGTTGTGGAGGATCTCGCAGGCGAGGGCGATGTAGTCGGTGACACGCTCGGGCTCGTCTGTGGGGAGGTTGTTCCAGCCCCACTGCTCCCAGAGCCCTTCGTCGATGGGCTGGAGGGTGTCGAGGTCGACGACGTAGGTGTGCGTCATCATTTCCGGGGTTATGTCGTAGTTGGGCATGATGGTTTCGCGGCACATCTGCAACCAACTCTCCTGCTGCGCCTTACTGAAGAGGGGCAGGCCGTGGTCGATGCGGCCCAGGGCGGCCGGGCAGGGGACGACGCTGTACTTGCCCCGGACACCGTAATCAAGGCAGAACTCCGCAAATTCGCGTGTGAAGGATTCCGGATGTACGACCGGGATGTCTTCCCAACGGACTTTTCCGCTGCGCCGATTGCGAAACGCAGCGATTGCGCCCGCTTTTTCCTCAGGGATGCTGAGGTTGTCGCGGAGAAAGAAGTAATTCAGGTTCACCAGCATCGTCGAGTCGTCGAAGATGATGGAGAGGGGGACGCGGTCGAGGGCGTGGCGGTTGATGGAGACATTCATGATAGCAGTTCTCAGTTATCAGTTGTCAGGTAGGCGGAAACAAAAAGCGATTTCACTACTTCAGTCTATTGCGAAAGGCGTCTCGGCTTAGCAAAGGGCGTCCCGACAGGATGTCGGTCGCACAGGCCGGTCGCACAGGGGTTCACAGAACGTCATCGCAGAACGCGGTTGAGAACGTTCGCCGCACGGCTCGCACGGCGAGTTGTAGCGATATGCGGGATGACATCAACAGGGTGAGGTTTCAGCTCCGGATTTCGCGGAGTCGTAGATGGCGCGGACGACGGACAGTGAACGGCGTCCCTCGGAGCCGTTGATGGCGGGCTCGCGATTGTTTCGGACGGCGTCTACGAAGTCGGCGAACTGGCGCTGGTGGCCTTCTCCGCCGTGCAAGACCGCGGCCGCGCCGCCGCTATGGTCGACGGGATCGGGCGCTTCGCAGGTTCGCGTTTCGTTGAAGGTTTCCCAGTGGCTGATCCAGGTGTCCTCGGTGCCTTCCAGGACGATGGTTCCTTCGGTGCCGTGAAGCTCGATCCGTTGCTGGAAGTCGGGATGGATGCTGGTCGTTGCCTGGACGACGCCGAGGGCGCCGCTCCGGTACTTCAAGACGGCGGCGCAAGTGTCTTCGACTTCGATGTTTTCGTGCGCGAGGGCGCCCGTGTAAGCCTTGACCGAGGCGACGTCGCCAGCCAGGTGGAGGAGGAGGTCCAGGCCGTGGATCCCCTGGTTGATGAGAGCGCCTCCGCCGTCCAGCGCCTGTGTGCCCTTCCACCGGGAGGTATCGTAATACTCCTGCGGGCGGTAGAATTTCATGTAGCAGTCGGCCTGGACAAGCTTTCCGATGACGCCGTGTTCCAGTGCCGCCTTCACCTCTTCGGAGGCGTCGAGGAACCGGAGCTGGAAGATGGTGGCGAGCTTGACGCCATTCGCCCGGCACGCGTCGATGAGGGCGTCGGCCCGGTCCAGGGTGATGTCGATGGGTTTTTCGACGACGACGTGCTTGCCGGATTCGGCGGCCGGGATGCCTTGAGCGGCGTGTTCTCCACTGGCTGTGCAGATGGTGACCGCGTCGACGTCCTTTCGATTGACGATGCTTTCGTAGTCGATGACGGGCTCGCCGCCGTAGGTGTTCGCATACGCCTTCGCTCTGCTGAGATCGCGGGAGCAGACGGCGACCAGTTCCGCACCTTCCATTTCGGAGATGGTTTTGGCGTGCAGTTGGCCGATCATGCCTGCGCCGATGACGGCGAAGCGTAGGGGGTTCGTTGGGTTCATGGTTGGGTCGATGATGAATGGTCTGCTATTGCTCGGGATTGAATGAAGGTCGGGCCGTTCAGCGAATGGTGGGTACTCGGGATTGAAATCCCTCGCTGTCAGGGCGTCCCGGGGGACGCGCTCGACAAAACCGAATGCCCCTGCCCCAGGGAGGGAATTGATTCCCGACCGATACATGGGGACGCGGTGGGTGATCGACCTACCAATGGCGGAGGAACTATCGGCTTTACAACACTGAACGGATGAGCGAGCATGTTGGGTGCGAACAGAGAATGTAGCTATGAAAGCAGGTGTCCGCAAAGCAATCGGGCCAACGGGAGAAAATGGTATGGCAGGCTGGCAGGCGTTTCTAGACGAAAACCGATCGAGATTCCAGGAAGAGTTGTTTGATTTTCTTCGCATCCCCAGCGTTTCAGCACTACCCGAGCACAAAGGTGACGTAGCTGCCGCGGCAGGGTGGGTTGAGGCGCGATTGAAGTCAGCGGGGCTCACGACGGTGGACGTCGTGCCGACGGCGGGGCATCCGGCCGTTCTGGGCGAGTGGATGGGCGCCCCGGGGAAGCCGACGATTCTGATCTACGGGCATTACGATACACAGCCGGTGGATCCGGTAGAGGAGTGGACGACCCCGCCGTTCGAACCGACGCTTCGGGGCGGGCGGATCTACGCCCGGGGCTCGTCGGACGACAAGGGGAATATGCTGATCCCGATTCTGGCGATCGAGGCGCTGCTGAAGTCGGAAGGGGCTCTTCCGGTGAACGTGAAGGTGTTGTTCGAGGGGGAGGAGGAGGTGGGGAGCGGGAGCCTGCCGTCCTTGCTTGAAACACACAAGGAACGCCTGGCTTGCGACCTGGTTGTGAACGCGGATGGGACGTCGTGGAGCGAAGACCGGCATGGGATTTTGGTGGGGCTGCGAGGGGCCTGCGCCATCCAGATCGATATGAAGGGTCCGCAGATGGATCTTCACTCCGGGATCTACGGTGGGGCGGTTCAGAATCCGCTGCACGCGATGACCCGGCTGCTGGACTCGATGCACGCCCCCGACGGGACGATTACGGTCGATGGATTCTTCGATGATGTGGTTCCGGTGAGCGATGCCGACCGGGATGGGATGTCGGGGATTCCGTTTGACGCCGATGCGTACAAGCAGATGCTGGGTGTGGCGGACCTGTTCGGCGAGCCGGGCTACACCCCGCTGGAGCAGGTTTGGGTTCGGCCTACGGTGGAGGTGAATGGCGTCTGGGGCGGGTTTACGGGCTCAGGTGTGAAGACGGTGATCCCGAAAGAGGCGCACGCCAAGCTGACCAGCCGCCTGGTGCCCAACCAGGAGCCTCAGAAGATCGTCGATGTGTTGATCGACCATATCCGCCGCCATACGCCTCTCGGCGTTACCGTGGACGTGAAGACGGAGCATACGGGCGCCAAGCCCTACCTGATCCCGACGGACCACCCTGGCAACGTTGTGGCCGCACGCGTAATGGAGCAGGTGTACGGAACCCCGCCCTTCTTCACGCGGCTGGGCGGCTCGATTCCGATCTGCGCTCTTTTGCTGGATATGCTGGAGGTGTACACGGTGACGCTGGCGTTCGGGCTGGAAGATGAAAATGCCCACGCGCCGGATGAGTTCTTCAGGATCGAGAGTTTCGAGAGAGGGCAGAAGGCGTGGTGTATGATGATGGAAGCGTTGGCTGTCGCTGACCTTACTTGAGAGCGATACCTACGAAAAAGAGGTCACCGCAAAGGGCGCGAAGGACGCGAAGAAAATCGAATGCGAGGGGGAGCGATAAGGCAGGGGAAGCAAGAGGAGACGCCAGCAGTTGACGGCAATGGAGAATATGCGATGAGCATTGGGGAACTGCCAACGAACGTCGGAGGCGGAGATTGGACGGTCGAAGGCGGACTGAAAACTGTAGCCAGACAACCAATAACCGTTGGTCGATACGGGATACGGGAATTCATATGAAAATCAAGAGCGTTGATGTTGAAGTGAGGCGGCAGAAGCCGCGGGCGAATCCGAACCGGGACGCGCTGCAGGTGTTGACGGGCGCCGGATCGGTGCAGGTGACGGTGACGGCGGAGGATGGGACACAAGGGACAGGAGAAGCAGGCTTCGGACGGATTGCGGGCGCGCCGGATGCGCTGGGGGCGGTGATTGAGCATGAGCTGAAGCCGCTGGTGGAAGGGCGGGACGTGACGATGGTGCGGGAGATCCACGAGGCGATGCTGCGGGAGACGGAGTATCACGGATCGTTCGGGCTGTCGATGTTCGGCATTGCCGCCGTCGATACGGCGGTGTGGGACTGCCTGGGACGGATTCTGAAGGCGCCCTGCTGGGAGCTCTGGGGCGGCACGCACAAACGGGTTCCGGCGTACGCGATGGTGGGGTGGATGAACTATGATGACAAGGAGGTTCAGGAGATCTGCGCGCGCGCGGTGAAGCAGGGGTTCCGTGCCGTGAAGATCAAAGTCGGGTTCCCGACGCTGAAGGAAGACCTGAAGCGGGTTCAGACGGTGCGGGACGCCGTGGGACCCGATGTGGGGATTATGGTAGACGCCAACCAGGTGCTGACGGCGACGGAGGCAATTCGGCGAGGCCGGGCGTTCGAGGAGGCGGGATGTGTCTGGTGGGAAGAGGCGATTCCGGCGGACGATATCGAAGGCTACGCGGCGCTGGCCGGCGCGCTGGATATTCCCGTGGCGACGGGGGAGAATCTGTACACGGCGGCCGACTTTGCTCGCTTCCTGAAGCGGGATGCTGTCGATATCGTGCAACCTGACCTGCGCAGGGCGGGCGGGCCGACGGCGCTGCTCCAGATCGGGCTGATGGCGCAGGCGTTTCGACGTCCGTACGCGTCGCATGGCGGAGGTCCGGTGCAGTTGAACATTATGGCGTGTCTGCCCAATGCGATGTACCTGGAGACGGGACTGATCGGGGAGAATTCGCCGCTGAAGTTGGAAGATGGGACGGTGAATATCCCGGAAGGAGCTGGATTCAGCTGGTAGGAAGGCAGCTATCAGCTATCAGCTATTAGATATCAGAAGGCGGAAGCAGGAGCAATACGAAATACAAAACTTCCAACGAAGGGGGGAGAAGCAGAAGCAGTGGTCAGAGATCAGTAGGCAGAAGGCGGAGAAGCAGAGGCAATATCTAATGACCAATTCGCACTCCTTCGCCGAGGCTACGGAGTGCGGGCAATACGGAATTTCCAATTGGGGCGGATGAGACACCAGGCAGTGGTCAGTCGTCAGGGATCAGTTGTCAGAAGGCAGAAGCGACAACGAGGCAATACGAAGTGGTAAATACGAAATACGAAACTGCCAATGAAGGCGGAGAAGGCCTGCTGGCAATGTCCTTCCTCATTCAAGCGGGAGTCCTGATGAGGACGCAGGATGTCCATTGACACTGAGTATCGATACACTTGGGTGAGAGTGGAACGGCGGTGACCCTATCGATCGGTGAAGTCACAGGGCTATTGAGCGCGCTTGTTTGGGCGATCAACGGGCTCGTTATCAGAACCCAGTCTGCGAAGATGCCCCCGGCGCTGATGAATTCGGTCCGCTGCGCTGTGGGCATGGCTTTTTTCTGGACGCTGCTGCCGTTTGATTCAGGCGGGTTCGACTATGGCGAGGTGACCGACTTGGAGTGGGTGCTGCTGATGGCGGCCCTGGTGGTGGGGGTGGGGTTTGGGGATATGGTCTATCTGATCGCCATTCGTGATATCGGGGTGTCCCGCACGCTCGCCCTGACGGGCATCTACCCGCTCACGACGCTTCTTTTCGAGCAGCTCCTGCTGGATCTTCCGTTGCGCCCGGCTTTCGCGGCTGGCAGTTTCCTTGTGACGGCGGGCGTACTGTCGCTGGCGAGCGGACGGGTGACCGATTCGATAGACGATCCAACGAAGTTTCGCCGAGGCGTGATCGTGGCTCTATCGGCGGCGTTCATGTGGGGATTCGGTACCGTGCTGCTGCGCCCGGCCATCGCTCACATGACGCCTGTTCAGGCGAACAGTATCCGAATGCCTCTGGTGGCGCTTCTTTTCTTCGTTCTCTGGTGGGTGACCAGAGGCACAGGTAAACTCCGTGAGATGGAGCGTAAGGCGTTCATGTGGGTGGGAGTGACCGGTTTGCTCGGGATGGGTATCGGTTCGTACCTGTTTCTGTTCACGCTTCAGCACATTGGACCTGCGAAAACGGCAACGTTGACGGCGGCCACCCCGGTGTTCGGCCTGCTGATGTCGATGGCGTTCCTGAAGGAGAAGTTGACGGTGAAGCTGGCGGTGGGGGTGGGGTTGTGTGTGGGAGGGGTTTTGCTGGTCCTATGAAACAAGGGGAGAAGAGTTGGGGTGGGAAAACCACGACAATAATCAATTCTCAATAGCCATTACGAAATTATCATTGAAGGTGGGTGAGGCTCTGGCGTAGTAAGGCAGGAGGCGAGAGGCTGGGGCAGGGAGACAGGGACGGGGGACTCAGGCAATAACCAATTTCCAATAACCATTACGAAACTGTCATTGAAGGCGGGTGAGGCACTGGCGATGGCCGTCAGGTCGATAGTGGTGGAGGGGGAAGGAGAGGGCAAGGGAAGTTGTCAGTGCGTCAAGTGAGACGCGAAACGCGGAGACGGCTTAGGAGAGAACTTTGGAGGAGGCTGGCTCTCGGAAATTGCTACCGGTGGCATTTATGAACGAATGCCGATTCGTTGGGGGCTTCAGGTCACATCTTCGTTCAACCGTTGTAGCGCGTTCGAAGGCGTCCGGCGGCCTCGACGAGTCGACAGAGCTTGACGTAGGCTTCATCGATTGTGGGAGGCTCCCCGGCGTCGGGGGCGAAGCCGCAGTCGGGGTTCAGGGCGATGCGTATTGGGTCGATGCGGCTGGCGCCGGCCTTTGCGAGCGCCTCGATTTCTTCTGTGCTCTGCGGGCTGGCGCCGCGGACGTCGACGACGCCCATGCCGATGCCGAGGTGGTCGGGGAGGACGTCGAGATCGTCGGCCGAACCGGTGCCGCGGTAGGCGAACTCAAGGTTCACCCGGTCGACCTTCAGGTCTGTCAGATAGGGGAGCAGGGGCTTATAGTCGCCGGTGACGTCGCTCTGACGCTTATAGACGCTGTGACAGCAGTGGAGGTGGACCTCTGCTTCCAGGCCGTCGACGATTCGGTTGATGGCGGCAACGGCCTCGGGGACCTCCGTGTCGGTGTCCCAGTTCCGATGGAGACGCTCGTCGTGTGAGCGGCCGGTTTCGATGAGGCGCCGGTCGCAGTAGTAGGTGAGCGCCGGGTCGTCGATCTGGATGACGTCGATGCCGGCGGCGACTGCGGCTTCTGCTTCGATGCGGAGGATGTCGGCGAGATGATGCATGTACTCCTGCCAGGTCGGGTAGGCGTCGCGGCTGAAGTCTTCGTGCCAATAGCGGATGGCGATGAGGAAGGGGGAGGGGAGGGCGAACTTGGTGGCTCTTGTCGCGTGCTCGACGAGGAAGGCGGCGTCCCGGGTGAAGAGAGGGGCGCTGACGTCCATTCGCTCGACGATGACGTCGGTGTACTTCGTTTCGCCCTGATGGCGATAGGGCCGGAGGGGTTTCGTGCCGCCAATGCGGGTGAGGACTTCCTTGATGTACTGGGTGCGGCGCCATTCGCCGTCGCTGACGACGTCGATGCCGGCCGCCTCCTGCAGACGGATGGCGAAGCGGACCATGTCGTCCATCTGCGCCCGCGTTTCATCTTCGGGCATGCCGCCGCGGCGGGCTACGAGGTCGCGGACGAGCTGCGGACGCGGAAGGGAGCCGATGACGTGGGTGGGGAAGAGGGGGAGGGAGCGGGTGCGGGAGGTGATCATGGGAGCCTCGGGAGGAAGAAGAAGGGGGTTAGGGGTCAGGGAAAGACAGAGATTGGGTGTCAATGAACGATGCACGAGGAGCAATGAGCAGTGAGCACTGATTGGATGGGCTGTTGACGCTCTCCTTTCCCGGTTCCGGGGCAGATGCGTCCAGAGATTCTATACCATTTGCGGCGGCTCTCGGCAATGGGCATCTTGAGGCGGCACCAGAGAAGGCCTCCGGGGCGTTACCCTGGCCATTGGGGCGTTCCATCAACGGGTTGCTGGCACTTGCCCCTACACCCTATATTAACGTCTTTGAAAGACTTACAATCCTCCAAACGACCCTATGGACCTGCGAATCGACTACCTTCTGGACCATCCCGATCTCTTTTCGACGGTCGGGGCTTGGATTTTTGGCGAATGGTCCCATCTGATGCCGTATGACAGCCAGGACGACTGGTTGGACGCTTTCAAAAGGCGGGTTCGGCGGGACGAGGTGCCGACGACGGTTGTGGCGTTTGCGGATGGTGAACCGGCCGGATCGGCGTCGCTGACGGTTCGCGATCTGCCCAGTCATATGCACCTGACACCGTGGCTGGCGGAAGTCTATGTTCGTCCGGAGTTCAGGAAGCAGGGCATCGGGTCCGCGCTGGTGAAGCGGACCGAGACGGAGGCAGCACGGAATTCTGCGGACATGCTCTTCCTGTACACGTTCGACAGCGAGGCGTTCTACGAAGAGCTGGGCTGGGAACTGATGGAGCGAGACCGTCTAAAGGGTGAGGCGATAGCCATTATGCGACGCAGTCTTTGAGGGGGCACGGAGAAAGCGATTTAAGACTAGTCGATTGCAGATTAGAGATTTGAGATTGGGTCTGTACAAGCGAAGCAACCGGTTTCAGATCAAGGACCTGGGGTCTGCGAAAGAACGCGTCAGACAGGACGACCTGACAGCGAGAGAATTCATTCTCGAGCAGGTTTTGATCGAGTCATCCGCAATCTGACATCGCTTTCCTGAGCTTCAAGGCTTGACCATTTTCGAACACAAGGATCTTCATGGAATCTTATGACGTTATCGTAATCGGTTCAGGGCCGGGCGGCGAAGGCGCGGCGATGACGGCGACCAAGGAAGGTAAGACGGTTGCCGTGGTGGATGCGATGCCGAGTGTGGGGGGCAACTGCACCCATCGGGCGACGATCCCCAGCAAGGCGCTGCGGCATGCGATTCAACTGCTTTCGGAAACTGGGCGCGCCCGCGGAGCCAAGTTTCAGGAACTGCTGGCATCTGCAGAAAAGGTGATTCGGGATCAGGTCGATCTGCGCCAGGGCTTCTACGACCGCAACCTGATCGAGGTGATCTGCGGCAGGGCCAGATTCATGGACGCGAACACCATCGAGGTGGAACTTGCCGGTGGGGGCACGGAAAAATATCGCGCCGATGGTTTCGTAGTTGCCACGGGATCGCGGCCGTACCATCCAACCGACATCGATTTCGACCATCCGCGGATCCTGGACAGCGACAATGTCCTGCAGATGGAAGATGAGCCTCGCTCGATAACCATCTATGGGGCCGGTGTTATTGGCTGCGAGTACGCTTCCATTTTCAGGGGCATGCAGATCAAGGTCAACCTGATCAATTCGCATGACCAGCTGTTGTCCTTCCTGGACGATGAGATCGTAGACGCCCTGAGCTACCACCTCCGTCAGCAGGGCGTGATGATTCGGCACAACGAAGAGTACGACCGGGTGGAAGCAGACGACAAGGGCGTGCGTCTTTTCCTGAAGTCTAACAAGGTGATTCATACCGACTACCTGCTCTGGGCCCAGGGGCGCACCGGCAATTCAGATGAGATGGGCCTCGAGGAGCTGGGAATCGAACGCAACCGCCGGGGGTCACTGGAGGTGAACGAGAGTTACCAGACCGCCCAACCTCATATCTACGCGGCAGGAGACGTATCGGGCTCCCCCAGCCTGGCCAGCGCAGCGTACGACCAGGGGCGGTTCGCGGCAACACACCTGCTGCTTGGGGAGTGCGAGAATCATCTGGTGGAGAACATTCCCACGGGGATCTACACGATTCCGGAGATCAGTTCGATTGGAGAGACCGAACGGGATCTGACGACCAAGAAGATTCCGTACGAGGTCGGTCACGCGTTTTTCAGACACCTGGCACGCGCACAGATTACCGGACGGACAACGGGCATGCTGAAGCTGCTGTTCCACCGGGAGACGCTGGAGCTTCTGGGGATCCACTGCTTCGGGGCTCAGGCGTCGGAGATCATCCACATCGGGCAGGCGGTGATGGCACAGAAGGGCGGCGGGAATACGTTGATGTATTTCATCAATACGACGTTCAACTATCCGACGATGGCGGAGGCGTACCGGGTAGCCGCCTTGAACGGGTTTAATAGACTTCGGTGAATTTGGGAGACTTGAATGGCTGAGCTGGAGGTTCATCAGTCGGCGCTGCTGACGGACCTTGCTATGTGCGTCAACCGGTATCGCCTCTTCACGCCCGGGTGGTATGTCTGCGTGCTGGCAAGAGTCCAGTTGAGCCCGGAGGAATGGGAAGTCCCCGGGGTGGTGGCCATGGTCAATCACGGGAGTGGGAAGCAGTGCAGCGTTCGGGACGAAGTATTCCACGGAGCGCCAAACTTCATACTCGATGTGTTTTCCGATGGGGATGATGAAGACTTTCTCCGCCGCCGCGACCGGTTTTGCAGACATGCGTCAAGGAGTATGTGGTTGTAGTGAATAAGGAAAGACCGGACCTGTTCTGGCATCAACTGGACGCGAATGGGGACTACCAGCTGCTCGGACCTGATGACGACGGTATTATCCGAAGCAGTGCCCTTCCCGATTTCTGGGTCCCCCTGTCGGCGTTTCAGGATCGCGATTGGTGGACGGTTCTCGGCTGCATGGAACGTGGTGTGTCACGCCGTATCCTCCGCGTAACGTAACGTCAAGATGGCTCCCCAGGAACTGGCTATGGACCCCCTTATTCCCACAGTGATCGTACCCGCCCCGCTGGTTTCTCACGCGATGGTTTTCGTTCCGCTGGCCCGGCCGGGCGACGAAAGCTCATCCTGAAACGGATTCTGGCAGGCAATCCGTGTGTCGTTCCTACCCTTAGAGCTGTCCACTTCTTCCCGCTGATCCTTCCCACGCTCTTGTCGATCGATCTCGATGGCCTCCCTATCTGATCCTTCCCCATCAGCCGATGTCGGCTTTATCCTGCACGTTTTCCACCGCCCTCAGGGAGACCGGTCGACACTTTGCGCGGTGGGCAAACTGGAGAATGGCGAGACGTTTGGGTTGGTAGAGGATCGGGTCCAGCCGATGTTCTATGTTCGGGCTTCGGACGCGGATGCGGCGCGTTCGGCTGCCCTTGTTTCCGGCATGCGTGTGTCGACGTCGGACCTGGCGACGATGGATGGTGAACCGGTGGTGGAGTTGGCCGGAAGCCTGAGGAATCTGCGCAGGACGGCAGAACGTCTTCAGGGCAGCGGTATCCGCACCTACGAATCGGATGTCAGCTACACGAACCACTACCTGATGCGCCTGGGCCTCCGGGGATCGGTACAGATTTCGGGGGACTGGCGGCCCGGCCATGGGGTGGACCGAACCTATGTGAACCCGGTTCTGGAGCCGGCCGAGTGGGACCCGCAGTTGTCTGTCCTTTCCATGGATATCGAGACAGACCCCAAGGCGACGAAGGTGCTGGCCGTTTCGCTGGTGGGGAAGGGGTTCAGGTCTTCAGCCAGCGTTGAAGAAGTGCACGTCCTGGGTGAGGCGGGCGGACCATCGGATCCTGTTCTGATAACGCACTCTACCGAAAAAGAGATGTTGGAGGCACTGGCTGAGCGGATCCGGACGATAGATCCGGATATTCTGACGGGCTGGAATCTGATCGATTTCGACCTGATGGTTCTCCAGAAGCGTTTCAAGGCGTTGTCGATTCCGTTCAACCTGGGTCGGACGAAGGACTCGACGTTCTACCGGGAGGGCGAGGTGTGGGGCGGCAGCCGGATGGTGGTGTACGGCAGGCAGGTGCTGGACGCCCTTCACTTGATTCGGGCGATTCCGCAGCGGTTCGATGACTATCGGTTAGGCACTGTCGCCCAGGCGATTCTGGGGCGTGGAAAGACGTTGGATGAAGCCCCCGGGGAATCAAAGGCACATCAGATTCTCGATCTCTATAGAGAGGATCGTGCGGCATTCTGCAAGTACTGCCTGGAAGACTCACGGCTGGTGATGGGGATTCTGGAGGCGGAGCACCTGGTAGAACTCAGCCTCCGCCGCAGTACGCTCACGGGACTGCCGCTGGAGCGGGCGTGGGGAAGCATCGCTCCATTCGATTTTCTGTACATCAGCGAGCTTCGGAAGCGCAAGATGGTGGCTCCCACTCTTGGCGTCGACCGCCCGGTCAGCGGGGGCGGCGCTCCCGGTGGGCTAATCCTGGCCCCTGAACCCGGGCTCTATCGCCACGTTCTGGTGTTCGACTTCAAGAGTCTCTACCCGTCGATTATGCGGACGTTCAATATCGATCCGCTGGCGCGTCTTCACGCCGGGCGGGGCGAAGAAGCTAACGTGATTACGGCGCCGAATGGGGCACGCTTCGATCGCAAGCCGGGAATTCTTCCGGAACTCCTTGAGCGGTTCTTCAAGGAACGGGCGGCCGCCCGGGAACGCGGTGATGAGTTGGCGTCGGTGGCATACAAGATTCTGATGAATTCATTCTACGGCGTGCTGGGTACCGACGCCTGTCGCTTCTCCGCTAATGAACTTGCTGGCGCCATTACGGGGTTCGGCCACATGATTTTGAAGTGGGGGCGCGATCTGCTGGAGCGTGATGGCGCCCGTGTGCTCTACGGGGACACGGATTCACTTTTCCTGGAGCCGGGGCTGCCGGACGACGTGGATGAAGCGACGGTGCGGGAGACGGGACGGGCGCTCAGCGAGAAGATGAACCGGGAGCTGGCGGCCTACCTGCGGGACGAGTACGATGTGGAGTCGTTCCTGGAGCTGGAGTTCGAGAAGTACTATCGACGATTCCTGATGCCGCAGCAGCGGGGGGCGGAGGGCCGGGGCCGGGCAAAGGGCTACGCCGGGCTTCGGGTGGTGGAGGGGGAGGAGTCGCTGGATATCGTGGGGATGGAGGCGGTGCGGCGGGATTGGACGGATATGGCCCACCACCTGCAGATCGATCTCTTGACACTCCTCTTTCGGGATGGGGGGCGGGGCGAGGTGGAAGGCTGCATCCGGGAGTGCATCCGCGCTGTCCGGGCGGGCGAGCTTGACGGTGACCTCGTGTACAGGAAGGGTTTGCGGAAACCGGTTGCCAGTTACACGGCATCGTCGCCGCCACACGTGAAGGCAGCGCGGATGCTGGAGAAGCCTTCCGGAGTAATTCATTACCTGGTGACTCGGGATGGCCCCCAGCCGGTGGGGCACGTGGCGGCGCCGCTGGACTACGACCACTATGTGGACAAACAGGTCGAGCCAATTGTGCGGACGATCGCTTTGGTGACGGAGATCGATATCGATGATGCGGTGTATGGGGTGAAGCAACTATTCTAAAGGCGGGCAGAGGGCAGAGGGCAGAGGGGAGAGGGCAAAGGGCAGGCAATTTGATGGCCGCGCTGTATCCCAGAAGGCGGATGGGGCGCATTGGGTATTGAAGAGTGTCCATTTTCAGTTGTCTATTGGAGAACAGGAAGACAGAAGGATTGAGGCAGATGTGAGTGGCACACGCGTACTGGTTTCGACCGACCTGGGGGGCGATCCGGATGATATTCAGTCGCTGTACCGGCTGATCCACTACTCCGATGTCCTCAGGATTGAGGCGATTACATCTTGTACCGGGCCGGGCAGCACGCCCAGCGCCGAGTTGATTCGGCACTGGATCCAACGGGTGGACGTCGACCATTTGCGCGCGAACGGATATCCCGAGCTTTTGGACGAGACGACGCTGCTGGACGGCGTTGTGCAGGGGGCGGTGACGAAGGGAGCGCCGTCGGCTCCGAGGAGGACGAAGGCGTCAGATCGGATCATCGATCGGGCGAACGCGGAGGAAAGTGACAGGCCGCTATGGGTGCTGGTGTGGGGCAGCATCACCGATGTCGCTCAGGCACTACACGACGATCCGTCGATCGCACCGAAGATCCGCATCAATTACATCGGATCCTCCAACACGAAGAACGATCCCGAGAGTCGGGACTACGTCTACGACTTCATGGAAGCCGAATATCCCGACCTCTGGTGGATCGAAGACGGTGTTATGCCTCACTTGATCTGCGACACCTTCCGAGGGGTATACGAAGGCGGTGATCAGTC
>Ga0114996_10006073_pt1 | contig 14023 bp, 16 predicted proteins | sample ArcticOcean_MG_C_4_FD_87039 | JGI IMG/M metagenome (GOLD analysis project Ga0114996, IMG submission 87039) | Marine microbial communities from western Arctic Ocean - ArcticOcean_MG_CB4_134 | ecosystem: Environmental > Aquatic > Marine > Oceanic | place: Arctic Ocean: Canada Basin | collected... | reverse complement strand
TGCATGACAGGCAATGACTTGCTTGTACAGTCTTTTTTTGATCTTTTTTATCCTGTATTTTCACTGTTAAATTTTGCCTTCTAAACCACCTGAGTAGTTACGATCATCATTGGAAGCTTCTGGGCAAAGGTGGCGGTACTGTAAACTTCATCGAAAGTAGTCGAATTAACCTTCAGCCTTGGATCCAGGTCTAGAACGGCACGCTCGATTGTAGCCATTTGCTGGATCGGATCACCTCGGACATGGGCGATAAAAACCGTGTGACCACGACTCAGGTTATGCCACTGCTTAAATGGGAAATAGAGGGTGTACCGGTCAAAATTCATAAAAAAAGGTTTGTCCTGAACTTGTTCCGCTACTCCGACAATCTTAAGGTCTCTTCCCCAGAAACTGATGCTCATGCCAACAGGATTCAAACCCTGGTAATAACGCTCCATGGTATTTTGACTGATAATAACAACCGGTTCTGAATCAAAAGTATCCGTGTTTTGAAAATCCCTTCCAAAAAGAAGCCGCGTTTCAACGGTTTCGAAATAACCGGGCAAGGTTATCACACGCAAGGCATTGGCCTTGGCTTCACCATCTGCATAAGGGTAGTGATGCATGGAAAAATCACTGTGCCCCATATTATCCATATCGATGGGAATGCGACTGCTCGCTGAGGCAGCCACTACCCCCGGAATTGAACGGATCCGCTCCAACACCCGTTCCTGGAAGGGAAGCACTTCATTTTTGTAGCCCTCCTCATCAGAACCAAATCGGTACTCAGGCTGAGGGACTTGAAAACCCACCCGACCCCCGACCTGAAATCCAACATCCTTTCGCAAAACGGCATTTAAATTGTGCACCAGGACAGCGGCCGTAACCAGCAGGATGACCGACAACGAAACTTGTGAAATGACAAAACTGGCATGCAGCCGATGTTTTGAAATAGAGCCGGCCATGGTACGGTTACCGGCCTTCACAAAGTCCATTAATTCCCGACGCAAGATAGAAACCAGGGGCATTAGGCCAGTGATTATCGCCGCTCCGAGGGCTATTCCTGCAGTGAAAACCAGAGAGCTTGTATCGACAGGCCAATCACCAGCCCATGGAATTTCATCGAAGTGAAGGAATCGCCCGGCCCAGAATCCTAATTTCAGAATGAGTAAACTGCAAAGTCCACCCAACAGAAAATAGCTGATGATCTCTACATAAATCTGCCTCGCCAGGCGGAAGACTGAAGCACCCATCGCCTTGCGCATAGCCAGCTCCTGCATACGCGAATAGCCTTTTACCAGGATCATGCCGCCAACATTCAAACAGCCAATGACAAGTACAACAAAGGTCACTACCTGAATGGATTTAAAGGCCAACCCAATCTGGGGCAAATCCTGAACTATATATTCATTTACTTTTATAGCACCAAAACTGGCGCCCGTTCGTTCCTGATCGTCACGATCTTCCGGATACAGTTGAAGAAAGGCTTCATGTAGTCTTTTCAGATTCTGATTCGCCTGTCCCAGAGTCACACCCGGTTTCAATTTGGCGATCGCCTCATGGGAGTAATTGTTTCTCATATTTGGATCCAGTTCGAAGGTCTGAAACATTTGAGGCACCCATGCATCCACCCGAGTAAGGCTTAGATAAAAACTTTTAGGCGCAACGCCGATAATTCGGTAAGATTGATTATCAAGAACTAAATTTTGACCAAGGAGATCGTCCTCCTTCCCACCAAGCTCCAGCCATAGTTTTTCACTAAGAACAATGACCTTCCCCTGAGTCAGGTCGACATCTTCCTCAGTAAAAAACCTTCCGGCAATCGGCTGAATACCCGTTACACTCCAGACAGTAGGAGTGATTTTATCCGTCGACACTCTTCGAACACGGCCCCCTAAATCCATATCGAAGAAAATCACATCATCTATGAAACCTATGTCGGTGAAAGACGTACAATGCTCTTCAAAGAATGGATAAATCGGAATGGAAAGCTGAGGCACATTATTTCTAGTGCTCCACACCTTTCCAATCATTACTATCCGCTCATCATCCACATAGTCATACGGCTTAGAAATCAGCTTCACCACAAAGTTGTAAGCCGTGGTGTTCGAGCCCATGCAGATGGCCAGAGTTATTACAATGATGGCCGTATGAACTTTATGCTTTGCGATCTGACGAAACGCATAACGCAAATCATTAATGAGATCATCCCACATACGAATGCCCCAGCTCGCCTGACAGTCTTCTTTAAAGGATTCTATATTGCCGAACCTTCAGTGCAGCCTTCCGAGCCTCCCCGCGAGACATGCCCTCGCTTACAAATTCGTCGATCATGAACTCAAGATGCTGCTCCATTTCCGCATTGAATTCGTCATGAAGTGTATTCTTACGAAATAAGGCCAACAGCCAGTTCTTCAATTCTCTAAAAGGTCTAAAGCTCATTAAATTGTTTCTTTGAATTGTAGGAGCGGTTTTACGCCGAGATCGGCTCGGATTGTATACAATGGATCGTGGCGTAAAGCCACTCGTACAGTTTCCAAATCTCCCTGTCTTTCCACTCTCATCACCCCTTTAGCATTCATCCCTTCAGCACTGGGAAGTTAAGCGTTCTGCAGAACGGTATTAACGGCCATCGACACCTTTTGCCAATGAGCCTTCTCCTCTTCCAATTGCGCCTTACCATCACTAGTCAGCTCATACATCTTGATTGGTTTCTTTGTTTCACCAGTCTGCCAGTCCGATTTGATAAACGACTTTTTTTCCAAGCGGTGAAGCGCGGGATAAAGCGATCCCTGCTGAACACTCAGGACGTCATTACTGATCAGCTCAATTCGCCGTGCAATCCCGTAACCGTGAATGGGTCCTGCCGACACGACTCGCAGAATCAGTAAGTCCAGCGTCCCTAACAAAACATCTTTTTTTCCTTCTCTTGGCATAATAGTAAGATGTCTATGTATGTAGACAGCTTACTAAGTCAAGCCACTAATGGCACCTTCCTTTTTTAATTCCTACACTTTTTTAAACCACGAGACGTAACGATTTTTATTCGAATGAAGTCTTTTCAATCGAATTTTATTCAGTCATAACGATATTTATGCAACCCGCAGGAAACAGTTGGTTAAGGGAAAAATTCGAAATCTCACCCATAAATGAGCATCATGAATCCTTCATTGGAGGACGACGGCAGACCATTGAGGACGCAGATGGGAAGATCAAAGACATTTTCACTAAAAACTACTGGCCAGGCGAATCCGCCCTCAGTCATATCGAGTTTTCTCTGAAGTATGACAATCTTAACCTGGACCTGCTGGAGCAGGTTTTTAGAAAAATACCAACCACTGAAATAGAAGCTTACATTAGTGCTAAACCAACCAGCAAATTTCGAAAAAAAATCGGATTCTTTTATGAATTCATGCTACCCAGAACACTGAATGTCAAAGTAGGTGGTAATTTCGAAAGCCTGCTGGCCCCCAAGAAGTACTTCACCGGCACTCCATTAAAAAGCACAAAGTGGAGAATTAAAAGCAACCTTTTGGGATCGTCAGGATTCTGCCCGATCGTGCGACGCACTAAATCGATAGATAGAAAACTGAAAAAAGATTGGCCGTCAAAAATACAGCAGATTGCCGAAGACGCAGAGCCGGCACTTCTGGCGAGGGCGGTCAATTACATTTATCTTAAGGAGACAAAAGCCTCCTTCGACATAGAGAATGAGAAAATTAGCCAAAGCAAAGAAGAACGCTTTGTAAAAGCCCTCTCCCAAGTTGGAAAAGAAGACATGGATTCCGTTCTCGATGAAAAACGTCTAACAGAAATTCAAAACATGATTGTCGACCCTCGCTACGCAAACAAAGCGTTTCGAGACAGCCAAAACTATGTAGGAGAAACGCTCCCTAATTACAGTGAACGAATTCATTACGTTTGCCCACCTCCTATTCTTGTAAAAACCCTGATGGCGGGCTTAAGGACCTTCATTAAAAGAAGTGAAGAACTACCACCACCTCTTCGCGCCGCAGTAATCAGTTTCGGTTTTGTCTACACCCACCCTTTCGATGATGGCAACGGCAGGCTCCATCGACTACTCCTCCATGAATCACTGGCGTATGACGGATACGTCGACAAACGCCTAGTGCTTCCCTTTTCGGCAGTGATGCTAAAAGACATGGCTTCGTACGATCGCGTCTTAGAGTCGTACGCAAGCGCTGTCATGCAACGCGTCAAATACGATTTGGATAACAAGGGCAAACTGACGATTAAAAATGAAAAGGAAGCATCCGGGATATGGCGCTATCCTGATTTTACCCATCATGTGGAGTACGTCATAGATATGATTGAGGCGACAGTCCTTAATGATCTGCCAAACGAGATCGGTCTCTTGCAACGCTGGGACATAGCCAGGGAGGCAGCCTCAAATGTCGTCGACATGCCCAACGGGAAACTCAATTTGCTAATGCGCCTTCTGTATCAGAACAGAGGAAAACTATCTGTAACCAAAAGAAAATCTGAATTCCCTGAGCTCACAAACAAAGAGATCAAGGCGATTGAAATCGAGTTCAAACAGGCGTTTAACCTGAAGTAACTCCACCAAACGATTTCCGTCCAACATCACAGGAATTCAACCTGTAACAGTACTGTCTACAATGCTCGAAGGTGAAATTATTGTTGACCTTTATATTTCGAATATCGATATATCGAATAACGAAGTAATAGAAAGCAAATCATGGGAAACAAATCAAACAACCTTCTCCTCGGCGCATTGGAGATGCTCATCCTCAAAGCCCTGGTATCAGAGGATCGACATGGCTGGGGTATCTCCAAACGACTGAAACAAATATCGAGCGGCACCTTCAGCCTGAACATCGGCTCCCTCTACCCGGCCCTTTATCGCCTGGAAAAAAAGGGGCTCGTGGAAAGCTATCCCGCTCTGTCCGAAAAAGGGCGTGACGCGCGCTTCTACACGCTTCTCCCAAAGGGGAAGAAGCACTTGGAGGATCAGTTGGCTAACTGGCGTGAATTTTCTATAGCCGTCGAAGCAGTGATCCTTTCCTAAAATGTTCAAAAGTCTAAAACGACGACTTCGACCTAGTGACCTGGAGTCACGAATTGATCAGGAAATGCGTTTCCATTTGGAGGAGCATATTGAATCCCTCGTAATGGAAGGTATGTCCTCAGAGGAAGCCCGCCTGACAGCCTTGCGGGAATTTGGCAACGTGGAAGCGCTGAAAGAGGAGTGCCGCGATTCGTGGGGCATGTGGTTCATCGACAGTACAATTCGCTACCTAAAACTGGCGGTGAGACAGATGATAAAACACAAAGGTTTTGCTTCCGTAATCATCCTGACCCTCGGGATTGGTATCGGTGTCAATACGATGGTTTTCTCTGTTTTGAATGGCCTAATCTTCAAGCAAATGGATATTGCCAACTGGGAAAACCTGGTGAGGGTTAGCAGTCAGAACCTTCAAAAGAGCTCTGGTCAGCGGGGTGTGTCTTATCTTGATTTCAGAGACTTTCAGGAGCAGAATAACACGTTCGAAGGATTGGAAGCAGCAACAGGGAGTCAGGTGGTTATTAGTGAAGAACGCGAGCCACCAATCGGATATGATATACGGTTCGTTTCTAGCGGTTATCTTCGTCTCTTAGAAACACACCCTTTTGTTGGACGTGACTTTGCGGTAGAGGATCATAAAATAGGAGCAGTGCCTGTCATGATAATCGGTTATAGAGTGTGGTACGACCACTTTGCTCAAGACCCGGACATAGTTGGCAAATCTGTAACCGCCAACGGTGTGCCGGCAACGATCGTAGGCGTAATGTCAAAAGACTTAGTTCACCCTAGTTGGCCAGAATGCTGGATGCCGCTCAACCAGGATCGTTCCCTGGACCGGGAAAACCGTCACAAGAGAAATTTGCAACTGATCGGAATTCTTAAAAAGGATGCTACCATAGGAAAAGCCAGAGCAGAACTAACAGTTATAGCCCAGCGTATCGCCAGTCTTCCAGGAAATGATGAAAGTTTTGAAGTAGTCGTACAAACCAATCGAGAAACCATTCCAAAATCAATTCTGATCCTTATTTTCCTGATCCAAGGTTCTGTAGTATTTGTGTTTCTCATCGCCTGCGCCAATGTGGCAAATTTGATGATAGGTCGGGCTATTCACAGGCGGTTCGAAATCTCCGTACGCGCCGCGATGGGTGCCACGCGGTGGCAGCTAGTCCGCCAATTAGTAACAGAAAGCGTGGCACTAAGTTTGATCGGCGGGCTTTTAGGTCTAGCTATTTCAGTATGCGGAATACATCTCTACAGTAGATTGGGTCCCCCCGGAATCAGACCTTTCATGCACATGCTCTCCATGGACTACAGGGTATTCGCATTCCTCGCAGCTATTTCGCTGTTGAGCGGCATTTTGTTCGGCCTTTTTCCAGCGATTAGGGCCACACGAATCGATCTAAATTCCACGCTTAACGAAAACACCAAAACATCGATAAGTCGCAGAGGAGGCAAATTAACGGGAGCTTTGGTGGTATTTCAATTCGCATTGACCGTTGCACTCCTGACCAACGCCGGGCTAATGGTGCATGGTTTCCTCTCCGGCAATTCCGTCAACGAATTCATTCCCCATGATGAAATTCTCACGGCGATTGTCCCTCGAACAACCAAAACAGGTGCCCCCTCTACTAATGGTCAAAAGAAACTGCAATTCTATCGCGATTTAGTACATCGGCTAAAAGAACTGCCAGGAGTTACGCATGCAGCGGTGGGATCAAGTATGACCGGATTAATAGGAACTGATACTAAACGCGTTGAAATTGAAGATAGCCCCATTCGAAATTCTAAAAACGCAGAGCAAACCTACGTCAGCGTTCAATCTCCAGATTACCTGTCCGCCTTGGGACTGCCGATATTAATCGGTCGCGATTTTTTGGATACAGACGAGACACAAGGCGAACATGTCTCAATTGTCACCAAACGGTTTGCAGACCAGCATTGGCCCGGTCAATCCGCCATTGGAAAACGATTTCGTTTTCTTTCGTCCAGGGATTCAGGCCCATGGAGGAGTGTCGTTGGCGTGTCTTCAAATATCCTGGCAGCCCCTCTAGACCCTGATTCAGATTCAGTTATTTTCACACCTCTAGACGCAAAACTACCGCTATTAATGTTCCTGTTAGTGCGTGCACCCAATCCTCAAGCGCAAGCACGAGCCGTTTGGGAAGTTGTGCAGGACCTCGACCCTGCGCAACCTCTACGCCTGCTGCAGACCGCACAAGAATTAAAGGACATGAAGGAAAATATCCTGAGTCAGGTGGGTTCGCTTTTCTCGTCATTCGCTTTCATAGCCATGGCCATGGCCTCTATGGGCGTATACGCGGTCGCTGCACAATCGTCCGCAAGTCGAGTAAAAGAGATAGGAGTACGCAAGGCACTCGGAGCAACCGCGTCCAAGATTCAGAGCCTCATGGTTTCCCGTGGGATCAAACAATTGATTTCGGGCATGGTCATCGGCCTACCCTTGGCCTTTGCCATAGCACTGGTTTTGGAAAATATGTTCAGTTTATCACCTAAAGAGCCTCTCGTAATCGCAACAGTGGCACTATCACTACTAAGCGTAGGTACACTCGCCTGCTGGCTGCCCGCGAGAAAAGCCTCCATCGCTAATCCCAGAGATTCGCTTCGAATGGAATAAGAATCGAAACTCTCATAGCCATAAACAAGATCATGACGGCCAAACTATAGATTTGCCAGGACTTGCGGTCATCACGCATCTTTTCGTCACTATGCTAAGAATCACTTCTCTTCTCACCCTTCTCTTTTCTTTTACCACAAGCATCATGGCAGCCGACAAGATCAAGGTCATGCACCTGACCGGGCAATCCAACAAGTACCACAGCTGGAAAGGCACCGCCGACGCAATCAACCAACACCTAAAAAGTGCGGGTATTTTCGATGTCGATGTAATGACTTCACCTGCGGTCGGCGAAGACATGAGCAAGTTCGCTCCCAAATTCAGTGACTACGATGTGGTCGTTTTATGCTACGACGGTGACGAGTGGGCAGAGCCTACCAAGAAGGCCTTTGTGAAATACATCAAAGGCGGTGGCGGCCTGGTCAGCGTTCACGGCACGAACAACTCTTTCGCCTACTGGCCGGAATTCAATGAAATGATCGGCGTCGGTGGCTGGGGTGGTCCAACGCTCTACGATCCCCCTATCTACCAAGGAGAGCCAGACAAACAAGCCAACCGCAACGAGACCTGGGGCCCCCGCGTTTACTGGGAAGGCTGTGGGCTTGTGCATGACACTTCTCCCGGAGGCGCCAAACATCCGACCAAACACGATTTCCTGATCACCGTTCGCACTCCGGATCATCCCATTACAAGAGGACTACCTGGGATGTGGCTACAATCTCATGATGAGGTCTACTCCGACCTGCGTGGACCTGCGAAGAACATGACGATCCTGGCCACAGCCTATGCGAATCAGAAATTGAAAAACGCTTCTCCGCATAACGAACCCATGCTCTTTACTGTTTCCTGTGGTAAAGGCCGAATTTTCCAAAACACCTTGGGTCACGTAGGCGCCATGGAAGACGCCACTGTGCTGTCGGTTCGCAACGTCGGTTTCATCACCACCCTGCAACGCGGAGTCGAATGGGCGGCTACCGGCGACGTTACCCAGGCCGTCCCGGACGATTTCCCGACGGCATACGAAACCAGCGTTCGCTAGAGTACTTCCCGGAAACGCGAATCTCCCGATTCGCATATTTCAAGCCTGGAGAATTGCGATTCCCAAATGAGTTCCTCGACTAGAAACGCATTTAATAAAATCAAATCAGAGTAGTTCAAATTCAGAATAACCCTTTAGAGCTTTGTCGAATGTCTGCGTTTGCTTTGCGCCCGATTTTTTGGCTACAAGCGCAGCAACATGCTCCGGAAGATCACCCTTATGACGTGCACGCTGAATCGCTTCGCCTAGCAGACTACCGTGTTCGATCTGAAACCGGGTATCCGAAGCAACACTTTCCAGCACGCTGAGAATTTCCGCTTTTTTAAGTTCATAGGCCAAAAGCACCCAAGCTGTCTCAATCATAACAACCAGCGATAACCAGATGGGCTCGCTACGTCTTTGCGCCTTTTTCAATTCCGCACGAGCCGCTTCTAATTGCTCGGGGTCATCTTCTGTCAGGTGTCTGACCAGCACATTGGTGTCCCAAGCTTTCACGAAGATCGTGTTGCAAAAGATTTTAGTGCCTCAGCCCGCGCTGCGGCTTTCATCTCCTTGATCGAAAGGCGCTTCCTCCCCTTCAGGTATTTCACCGCTGCTCCATCACTTTTTTGCACACTTTTTCGCTTATGTAGAACGACCTTTCCCGATGGATCAGGTTCAAATTCGACCTGATCCCCTTCATGGAGGTTCATGCGCGCCCGGACGTCTTTGGGGATCGTAATCTGATGCTTGCTGGTAATCGTTGCAATCGACATCCCTTACATATTCAAAAAAAGTAAGGATATGTCAAGTTCCCAAATCGCAAATTTCTGTGATCGGCGGATTACAATACGCTTCTCCCCATAACGAACCGATGCTCTTCACCGTTTCCTACGGTAAAGGACGCGTCTTTCAAACCACCCTCGGCCATATCGGCGCCAAAGACGACTCCACAGTTCTTTCTGCTCGTAATGTCGGCTTCATCACCACCTTGCAACGCGGAGTCGAATGGGCGGCTACCGGCGACGTTACTCAATCCATTCCGCAAGATTTCCCTACCGCCTACGAAGCAAGTGTTCGCTAGAGTACTTCCCGGGCACGCGAATCTCCCGATTCGCTTACAAAATTGCCAGTCAGGAGATTGGCGAACCAGTTACGGAGGTAACTGAGGATTTCCATGTCCCACTAGCGTTTCAAAGAATTTAGATGTGATGACGAGCAAGGCGCAGTCCGCAATACTGCGCGGGAGCGTAGACTCCTACGTGACCAGGAAGATTGAGGGCTGGAACGAAGCTCTTCGCGCATGTCGATTCTAGCCTTAACAGGAGCTTTTATAGAACTCTCCTTTTCGCGTGGACCGGAAAATTGTTTAGGAATTTCCATTTCACATTGGCTTACTTTTGAATTTGTTCCGCTCCTTTGAAGACGATTGACGCGTTAGGGTTAGCCTTCCGTTTGAAGAATAGTAGCGATTGCCCCCACCATGGCTTCCCAGTTTTCCTTTTCAGAATTCAGACGCTTCTGACCCAATGCTGTTAGTTTGTAGTACTTGGCCCTTCGATTGTTTTCAGAAATACCCCACTCAGCCTTGATCCATCCTTTCTGAACCATACGCGCCAAGGCTGGATAAAGAGAACCTTCTTCAACTTTGAGGACATCGTTCGAAATCAAATGAATCTTCTATGCAATCCCCCAACCGTGATTTGCAGTGTTCTGGAGTATTCTTAAAATTACGAGCTCAAGAGCTCCTTGTGGAAATATGTGTTTTGTCATCGTCGCTTCCTAGATCGTCAAGGGGATAAAACTTAACTAATTTCCATACTCCAGCTCCTCGACCGTCTTGGGCCAATCATCTTTGAGCAGACGTGCGAGCGAACGATCTGAGAGAATCTTCCCGCCGGTCTGGCAGTTGGGACAATAGTTAGTTTCGTTCTCGGCGTAGCGAATACGTTGAACGGTTGTGCCACATCGTTTGCAGGGATTGCCGTATTGTCCATGTACAGAGAAGTCGGGTCTAAAGGCCGTGATCTCACCTGCTCCAGGAAAACGGTCGGCGAAGTCATTTCGCAAGCGATCAGTCCAGTCACTCAAGACCTTTTTTGTCCCATCGAAAAGAGCTGCCACATCCTCGTCGCTTAGTTTCTGTGATAGTGCTAGCGGTGACAGTCCAACCACATTCAGAATCTCATCGGAGTAAGCATTCCCGATACCACTAAATAATTTCGGATCGCTCAAAGCGCGTTTCAAAGTATGATTCCTCAAACGCAATCGTTCGGCAAACTGATCAATACTCGCCTCCAAAACTTCCAAGCCTCCAGGATTCATCTCAGAAAGTGCGTCCTCCCCTTTTACCAAATGCAGGGACGCCCGCTTCTTCTTGCTCGCCTCCGTTACAAACAAGGAACCATTCGGAAACTTAAAGGTAGCCAATACAATCTTCCCTCCCAGTTTCGCCTTGGCCTGATCTTTCCAACGAAACCGACCGGCAACCATCAAGTGAAACACCAGAAACAACTCGTCATCAAATTCGAATACAATCCGCTTTCCAATCCGCCGAACCCCCAGAACTTCCTGTCCTTCAATCACCTCAATCGGATGATCAAAGGTCCGCAGAAAAAACGGACTCTTCAAACTCACCCTATCAAGCACCCGCCCAACAAGCCGCTTCTCAAGCGACTCCACATAAACCGTTACATCCGGAAGTTCAGGCATAGACACATGCTCATAACAACTACCGTGGAAATCAACTCCATCTTAGGCAATGTGGCCCGACATTTGGTTCTTTCAAATACTAGTCTGCAAAATGGACAAGCAACCGGAAGAAGCGAGCCGTTTCATCTCCTTCGGAGGACGGAGAGAATAGCACCCTTACCAACTCCACATCATCGTATAATCCCAAAACCTCGGGATCTGAATCCATCCAAGATTGAACTCTCATCGGCACCTGTAGTTGAAACTACTACATGACAGCTATTGTCCACTCGCGTTGAAGGATCTTCACCGTCATTTGCCAATAAATCGCCAGATAGGATCATTCCATTGGTGGCAGGATCAGAATTGCGGTCACTTCGTTCACCTTCCCCACCCGCAAATCCTCCAAAAATGGCAACACCCTTGCGCATCCCAAACGCCGCCCTACGTGATTGGCGTTCCGGATCAGGATAGTACGTGCCCTGAGCGACCCAAATCTCGTCGTCTGGAGCCGCCGAAGTGAGTGCCGTTTGAAGATTCACATAAGCATCCGCCCAGGACTCACCCGTTTGTTGCCCCTCAATTGCCGAATGATCGACGAAGACAACCATGCCGTTTGCACTTACCGAAAGGAACGCTAGCGACGCAAATACTAGACGATATAGATTTTTAAAATGAGAGGGGGTGGGGATAATCATGCCAGCTGACTAATGATACCTAATCGACGTTGATCCCCATAAGGCACGACTGTTCGGACTCTGACAATCACCTTCTCCTGCAAGGATAGTCAACATCCACTAATTTCAAGTGTCCTGAAGAACCTTTTGAATAAAAGAAGTAGCAATGGTGGTGACACCATTGGATTCTCTCTCTTTCCTTGCTGAACTAAATCAGCAAAGGCCTCCAGCCTGTGCACTAACAGGCAAGATGCCCGTTCTACCCTATGCAATATGAAAACACGGTCTATTTCCTCACTCACTAAGACAATCGTCCTATACTTAATACTCGTGTTGGGTGGTATGTTAAACGCGGCCACCGATCGTCCCAACATCGTGATCTTTCTGTCCGATGACATGGGCTGGGAACAAGTCGGCTACAATGGAGGCAAAGAAGTCCCGACACCAGCCATCGATAGCCTGGCGCGGGACGGGGTTAAACTGACCCAGTTCTACGTGCAACCGGTTTGCTCCCCTACCCGCGCTTGCTTGATGACCGGACGCTACGCCTCGAAGAACGGCATGGAGCTTCGTCCGACCGCAACTTCCAAGCACGGGATGTTATCCGATGAACGAACCTTGGCCGAGGCGCTCAGCGAAGCCGGATACGTGACCTGGATGGTGGGCAAGTGGCACTTGGGCGAATGGCAGAACCATCACCTGCCCAACCAGCGCGGTTTCGATTATCACTATGGGCATTACAGCGCTCTTATCGATTCGTTTACCCATATGCGTTCGGGCGTTCTCGATTGGCATCGAAATGGAGTGCCGGTTATCGAACAGGGATACTCGACCTTTCTTCTGGCGAACGAAGCTTCACGGTTGATCGTCGAACACGATGATGAACAACCGTTTTTTCTCTACTTGCCCTTCAACGCCGTGCACGGGCCACACCAAGCGCCAGATGAGTATCTGGCCAAGTATAAACACCTTGGCAGCGTCAGCGCTCAACGGGCACAGCTCGAATGCATGGACATAGCCATCGCCCAGGTTCTGCATTCCATTGATATGAAAGGAATCGCGGACAACACACTAGTTATGTTCCTCAACGACAACGGTGGTACACAGAACACAAGTAACGGCCCATACCGCGGCTACAAAAGCCACTACCACGAAGGTGGCATGCGGGTACCTGCGGTCATCCGCTGGCCGGGAAAGGTACCGTCCGGAACTTCCAACGACGCCATGGTTCATGTCATCGACTTGCTTCCGACGCTCTGCCAACTGGTCGGAGCCGAGTCAGAAAAAACCCTTCCCGTTGATGGAGAAAACATCTGGGACGTAATCACCAACGACGGTGAGTCGCCACACACCGAAATTGTTCACTCCCTCGAAGTGATCCGACAGGGCGATTGGAAACTGATTGAAGAAGGAGCCAGCTACTACGGTTGGCGGGATCAACCTCTTCAGCTCTATAATATTCGAAAGGATCCTTATGAAAAAGTGAACCTCGCCGCAGACAAACCGGACATCGTCGCTAAGCTCCGCACTCGCCTAGCCCATCACAAACAGTTCGCTCGCGAAGGCGAACCGCAGTCTTCGATCCCCGGGTACCCGGTAACTGTTTACGGCGAACGAGAGGAAGCTCGCTACGCCGACACCGTAGGGAGGCGAATGAGGGAGTTGGGCCTTTTAAAGAATGACGTAACAATGAGTTCCCGCGATCGCTATATCCGCGAAGCGCAAGAGCTGGAAAACGGAAAGTGAAATCGAAAAAATCCTGAAAAGAGCTATTATGGGTAGGGACGTCTCGTACACCCTGAGGCTCTCGAATCGGCTGAGACATCCGAGACCTTGACCGATTATTGACGGCTCGCTCGGCGATCGAGCCCTACCTTTATTAGACTCCTGCCCGGTCGCGCAAAAAGGTAGCTATTTCTGAAAAACCCTTTTTCTCGGCCGATTCGTAAAGATAACTTCCGAAGATATCTTTCGCC
>Ga0114996_10006071_pt1 | contig 14025 bp, 8 predicted proteins | sample ArcticOcean_MG_C_4_FD_87039 | JGI IMG/M metagenome (GOLD analysis project Ga0114996, IMG submission 87039) | Marine microbial communities from western Arctic Ocean - ArcticOcean_MG_CB4_134 | ecosystem: Environmental > Aquatic > Marine > Oceanic | place: Arctic Ocean: Canada Basin | collected... | reverse complement strand
TTGTTAATCATACCCTCGAGCATTACATTGAATGTTTCCTGCCGAAAAGGAGACGGGATAAGCTGACCGGCATCCGCCTTTTCGACATACGGCGCATAACCGCAGATATCAGTTGCAATAACGGGTAACCCCGCAACGATCGCTTCAAGCAGAACCATACCCGCATTCTCTACATAAGCCGGATGAACGAGGAGATCAGCCCCGATGAGAAAACGCGGTACATCATCCCTGCCTTTCAATATTAAAACCCGGTTAGAGAGTCCCAACTTCTTTGCCATACGCCTGAAAGTATTCGGGTTATCCTGACCGATCACAATTAATCTAGTGCGATCACGCAGCGACTGCGGCAATGCCGCCATGGCGATCAAAACCCGATCCAATCCTTTTGTAATAAAACCCGAACCAATCATCAACAGCTGGATTTCATCCTCCCCAAGCTTCATCTCGCCACGAAAGTCTGCGCGAATCTCATCACGGTTTGCTGGCGCTATCCGGTCACGAGCAATACCCGGAGACAGCAGATGGAATCTTTCTGGCAGAGTACTATAGTACTGCTCGAACAAAGGGATCTGAGCCGAAGAGATCATCAAAATTTCAGTCTCCGAGTCCTGGCTAAAAACCGATTTTTCAAATTCGGAAAACAAATCATAGCGAGGTGTACGTCGATAAGCCCAACTTCGCTGGTTCTGCGCCTTATCCTCGTAGCAACTATCGGCAGCATAATACACATCCAGGCCAGGCATTTTGTTGAATCCTACCAATCTCTCAACAGGGTATTTTTTAAGCGCAGAATCAACCCAGGCATGGTATTTGCGGTATCTGGTGTGGTTAGTCAGCGCATAGACTGGAACGACAATGATCTCAAATCCGGCTGGTATGTCGCCTTCCCACTCCAGGGTATAGATTCTAATATTGAATCCACGAGCCTGTGTCTCAAGGGCGATCCTTAGAAAATCCCTTTGAAGCCCGCCATAAGGGAAATATTTGAACAGGCAGAAAGCGATGGTTTTCCCTAGACGTGCTTCAATTTTCCCGAGTGCAACCTGTTCAATCTTCTCAGCAGCATTATGGTGGAGCGAATAGATGTCCGCCGACCTGGCAAACTGCCTGCCTTTCTCAATCCAGGCAGGCCTGTCCTGGTCCCGTAACATTTTGCCAAGCTTTTCATTCAGGACTTTTTGCTCAAATGGCATGGGGACCAATTCGCCCATATCTGCTTCTGTTACGTAGTGGGCATAACCGCAATTTTCCGTGGTGAGGACAGGTAAGCCGGCAACCACTGATTCAAGGAGTACGATGCCCGCTGCTTCATCCAGTGCGGGCAGGATCAACAGGTCTGCAGCAAACATAAAGTCCGGAATGTCATCCTGCCCGGAAAGAATCGTAACGTTCCCGGAGAGACCAAGAAGAAACATCAGCCGCTTGAACGGCGCAGGGTTATCTTCGCCAATCACGAAGAACCTGACTTTCCTGCGCTCAGAGCGCGGTAATGCCCGCACTGCATACAAAGCTCGATCAAGCCCTTTCTTCACGAACCCCGAACCGACCATCAGCAGCATCTTATCGTCGTCATTCAACCCTAGATCCGCTCGTTTGGCTCGCCGGCGCTGCACCACATCATCTGGTACCACGCGATCCCGCGAGATACCCGGAGGCAGAAACTTTATTCGATCCTCCTGCGTCTGGTAATGGCGGTCAAAGAAAGGCATCTGGGCTTTGGAGATCATAAGAATCTCGGTGTTGCTTTCTCTCCCGAATACCGCTCGTTCGTAAACGGAAAAATGTCGGTATCTGGGCAACAACCGATACATCCAGCCACGCTGGGAATTGGCTTTTTCTTCATAACATGAGTCGGCGGCATAATAGACATCCAGATGGGGCATCTTGTTAATGCCCACCACAGCATCTACAGGATCAAGGCGCAGGCTTTGCTGAACCCATTCGCTGAATCGTTTATACAGCGTGTGATTGGTGAACGCGCTAACCGGGACGATCGTTACCTCTATCCCCTCAGGAACATCCCCCTGCCAGCTGAGGGTATACACCTTAATTTCATGACCCTGTTGCTGACAGCGGAGCGCAATCTTCAGGAAGTCTCTCTGCAAGCCGCCGTACGGGAAGTACTTGTACAAGCAAAATGCCAGCTTCAATTGAGTTTTGTGTCCTTGCTGCGTAACCGCAGCTGTAACGCTTGCCACACTATCTCCGGCGAGGTTTGTTCAAAGCAGGGAGGATAAATATTACTTGAATCACTGGGCTTCTGGAACTGACATTCTCTTTTTCTACAGGGAATACAAGGCAAGTGAGTGCTTGCTATTAATTGGCTTCGTGGCCCAAGGATACCCGTCAACCCGGGACTGGTAGAACCAAACAGGCCAACGACCGGAACACCCAGCGCCGGGGCCAAATGACCCAGCCCCGTATCTACCGCCACCGCACCGGCGCACCGGCGCATCTCCGACATCAGGTCCCCAAGGGAAAGCTGATCGAGAAGCCCTGCCCGGCCCCCCAGAATTCTTGTCGCCCGCTCTCGCTCCTGCTTGTTTCCCGCCGGGGCCATCACTTCAAACCCATCCTGCCGAATCTGGTTAGCGAGCTCGATCCAGGCCGATTCCGGCCACTCTTTGCTTGGCCATGTCGTTCCATGTAACAGCATTATTGTTTTATTTTTGGAGGTGGGTGCCGCAAGACCGCAGTCGATAACTTCATTCGACCGGTATCCGAGCGATGCCGCTAGCAGCTTTTTCTGTCGATAGATCGCGTGCTGGTTTTTGTCGACTGCATGCTTCTTGCCATAGAACAGGCAGGCCACTGACTCCCTGATACTGTCGCGGTCATAACCATGGGTTTCCCCGGTTGCAAAACTCGTGATAAGAGCACTTTTTAGCAAACCCTGGGAATCTATAATTCGGTCGTAGTGCGCACTTCTCAATCGTTTGATGAGCGCTTTCACCTCCGGCCATGCGCCGACCCAGTCAGATCGCCAGCGACGGATCGCGACCGGTATCACCTCATGAACGCCCTCATGTTTATCTGGGATGTCGCGGAATTTTTCTTCAACAAGCCAATCAAGCTGCAAATCACTAGATCTGTTGAGTGCTTCTGTGACAGCAGGCAGCGCGTGAATAACATCACCAAGAGATGAGGTTTTCACCAAGAGCACTTTCATAGCTGCTCCAGCACTTGTTCTGGCATCAGTTTGTTCAGGCAATCCTTGTGGCCCAGCGGACAGGTCCTTTTAAAGCATGGGCTGCAATCAAGGGTCCGACTAACAATGTGCGCTTCTTCACTAATGGGTGGGGTAAATCCAGGGGATGTCGAACCATAGATCGCAACCACCCTGGTGCCGACCGCGGCTGCAATATGCATTAAGCCCGAATCATTGGAAACAACGGTCTGACAGATCGCGAGTAAATCGATCGCTTCCAGGATCGATGTCTCTCCCGCAAGATTGATACAGTCATGGCCGGCGATACTCACAATCGTCTCTCCGGTTGCCTGATCAGCTGGTGACCCGAATATCCAGATTCTGTAACCCTGGTCAATCAACTGCTTTGCCAGTGCGCCATAGTGCGCCTCGGGCCATTTTTTAGCATCGCCAAATTCAGCGCCTGGACAAAACCCGATGACAGGTTTGTCAGTGGCCAGTTGATGACGCGCAAGGAACGCTGCCTGGCTCTCCTTATCGACACCGAGCCGTGGCGGGATCATTTCGGCAGAAGTCTTCCCAACCAGCGCAAGAAAGCGGTCGGTCATGAGTGGTAGCCGGGCTTTATCAAGCAACTTGATATCGTTTAACAGAAAATAACGGTACTCACCCAAAAAACCCGTCCTTAAGGGAACGTCCGCCGCAAAAGGGACTAACGCGGATTTCAAAGAGTTCGGCGTGATGATCGCCCAGTCGTAGTTGTTTTTTTTAAGCTCAGCTCCCAGACGAAATCGATAACCAAGCCCAACCTGGCCATGAGCCTGATCAATCAAAATACCACGATTAACCTCTGGCATGCGCGTTACCAGCGACAGAGTTGCGCTCGGCGCCAGCACGTCGATGTCGATATCCGGATATTCTTCGCGCAGCGCAGAATATATGACCTGCGACATGATCATGTCGCCTACCCAGGCCGGCGCGACTACAAGAACTCGTTGGGGCTGCCTGGACAATGGTCTCCCCTGGCCTATTTATTTAATTGTTTTTGTGATCACCGGCTTCCATGCGGGCAAGCCAAATGCGGTGTACTTCCTCACGATAACGCTGCAAGCGCTCAAAATCTGTATCAAGGCCAAGCCAACCATGATGAACGGCAGCTCGAAAAGCCAGGTAAGCACGCTGGAGGGCTTCTACTTCAGACTCAGTCATCAGCCCCACCGACTCAAGTTCATCCAGGAGCCGCATCACATCTGTCCAGCTACCAAGTCCACTATGCCTTGACGCCCTTGCAAGGACGCCATATTGGACCATAAATTCTATATCAACAATAGCCCCGGTATCATGCTTCAAATCAAACTTACCCAGTATCTCACTGCCGTTTTCTGGCTGGCCTGCGATAAGTGTTCCAAGGTGATCGCGCATTCTTTGCCGCATGGAACAAACATCCTGCAGTAACTGGTCAAGGTCACGTTCCTGCTCAATCAGGTTTCGGCGAACGGTGTTAAAAGCCTCCCCAAGCGTAACGTCTCCCGCCACAAATCGCGCCCGTATGAGCGCCTGGTGCTCCCAGGTCCAGGCTTCGCTTTCCTGGTATCGCTCAAACGCACCAATGGTAGCGACAAGGGGGCCCTTGCTACCCTGGGGCCTAAGCCTCATATCTGCCGAGTAGAGAATGCCAAATCGTGTGAAACTGGTCAGGATGTGGATGATCCGTTGCCCAAATCGAACGTAGAAAACGTTGTTGTTGATGATCGATCTGCCATCTGTATTGCCCTGGATATAGCTGGGACACAAAAACACCAGATCCAGATCACTGCCGTAGGCCAGCTCAAGCCCCCCGGCCTTCCCGTAGGCGATAATCGCCAGCCTGGTATGCATCGGGTTACCAGACTCATCTGTTGGCCTGCCATGCCGGCTCTCCAAATAGCCCCAGGCGATGTCTAACGAGGTCTCAAGAATGGTTTCGGCGAGCGCGGTCAGGCCATCGGAAGCCTGCATGATTGAAAGCTTGTCCAACAACTCCATCGCGGCAATTTTGACCGTCGCAGAAAGCTTGAACTGCCTGAGCGTGTCCATCTGACTTTCAAGGTCGCCCGCATCGACAATGCGCATAACTTCTCGCAGCTTACCTTCGAGCTCAAGCTTGGCTACAGCTACTTCTCTTAGTGCTCTGTCCGTTAGCTCATAAAGCAGGATGGGGTAGGCTTCGAGCTGGCCCGCAATCCAGGGGCTTAAGGTCACAAGTTGTACCGCTTTCAATAACGCATCTGGGTTTTCGTCCAGAAAAACGAGGTAAGTTGAGCGGCGCAGAACAGACCTGACAATAGGCAACATTCGAGTCATCGCGATCTCTGGCGCAGCAGACTCCCCAATTAACATCAGGAGCCGCGGCATCAACTCATCAAGGCAGGCGATAACACCATCATCTAGTTGCAGCTTCCGGACTTCCAGCCTCAGCTCCTCAACCTGCTGGTCGGCAGGGAATTCCCATCTGTTAACCCACACTTCCTCAATACCCTGATGAGGAGACGTTCCCTTGGTCGATACCAATTGAGCGAATAATCGAGAGACCCTTGTACGATGAGCCTCAAGCGCAATCAGGTAGCGACCGTAGTCGTCATAGCCCATCGCGTCAGCAAGGCGACGTTGACTGACCTCGTCGCCAGGTAACAAGTGGGTCTGCCGATCAAATTCAGCCTGAATAGCATGCTCACTATTCCTCAGGAAAACGTATGCCTCCTTGAGTACCGATACTTCTTCGACCGGGAGAAACTCTTTCTCGACAAGCGATTCCAGCACCTGGATCAGTTCCGGTTTTTGCAGCTCAGGGTGCTTTCCACCCCAGATCAGCTGATGTGCCTGGGCGATAAACTCGATCTCCCTAATCCCCCCAGGACCAAGTTTCAGGTCATGACTCATTTCATTGAGTTCAATCTGCCTGGTAATCAGGCCCTTCATTTCGCGCAAAGACTGGACCGCGCTATAGTCCTGATGCCGACGGTAGACAAAGGGCCTTAGCCAGCTGAGAAAATCACGCCCACCTTCGAGATCACCTGCAATCGCCCTAGCCTTGATAAATGCATATCGCTCCCAATCTCGTCCCTGTTCCAGATAGTATTTTTCCATAGCCGCCCGGTGGACGACGAGCGGGCCACTGTCACCATAAGGTCGCAGGCGCATATCGACTCGAAATACATTATCAATTGACCCCGCATCATCCAGGTGACTAATCAGCTGCCTGGCTAAGCGGATGAAAAATTCCTGAAAGCTAATCGTTTGATCACGCCCATTTTGTTCGAAACGAAGCGTGCCCTGGTGGGTGTAAAAAAAAATCAGGTCGATGTCGCTGGAAAGGTTGAGCTCATAGGCTCCCAACTTACCCATCCCAAGAACGATCAGTTGTTCAGGTATACCATCTGGAGACAGGGGCGGGCCATAACGCCTAACGGCAGCCTGATAACAATCATCAAGGGCTGTTTGTACACAAAAATCCGCCAGCTGAGATAGCTCAGCCGTGGTTTGGAAAAGATCAGCTTTTCGGGTCAGGTCTCGAAAAATGATGCGGATCATTTCCCGGCGGCGCAGCAACCTTAATGCAGAGCGCACATCTCCTGCACCTTCTGAAACAAAGCGCCGGTAGCGATCATTGAGTTCGGCTTGCGAAAGCGCATCATCGCACGAGCAAAGCGTCGCCAGGTAATCGGGCGTCTGTTCCAGCAGCTCTCGGAAAAAGGGACTTAAGCCTACAATGCGCGATACTTCCGTTTTGAGCACATCGTCTTCTATTGCGTTCAACACTGGTTTCAACATTCATTTTGACATTCATTTCACCATTCATTTCAACAAGGCAGACTCCACCGCCCACAAATTACTCTGTGCCAGAGAAAGGAGCGACCCTCAGGACCTCTGCGATCGTTGTTTCCCCGGCAGCGACTTTCATCGCACCGCTCAGCCTGAGTGTTTTCATGCCTTCTTTCATAGCGGCCATACGCAACTTGCCAATGTTTACATTTTCCCCAACGATGGCCTTAATGGTATCCGTCATTGGCAGTAATTCATAAATGCCCTGCCGTCCCATGTACCCGGTATCGCGACAATCGAGACATCCCACCGGATGATACATCCGAACCGGCATCTTCATTTTCCAGGGGGTCGTCAATACCTTCCAGCCATCAGGGTCAGGATCACCCTCGTTCTTGCAGTTGTTACAGAGAGTACGAACCAGCCTTTGCGCCATAACGCCCAGGACTGTTGCCTTGATCAGGTACGGCGCGACACCAAGCTCCAATAGCCTGGTCACTGCGGATGGTGCGTCGTTAGTATGAAGCGTTGAAATCACCAGGTGGCCAGTCAACGCGGCCTGAATCGCCATCTCAGCGGTCTCAAGATCGCGGATCTCGCCAACCATGATGATGTCCGGGTCCTGCCGCAGCAATGCTCGCACACCATCGGCAAAACTCAGGTCGATATTGTGGTGGACCTGCATCTGGTTGAAGCTCGGTTCCACCATTTCAATCGGGTCTTCAATAGTGCAAACATTAACCTCCGGCGTCGCCAGGTGCTTCAGGCTGGTATACAGGGTTGTTGTTTTGCCCGACCCCGTCGGCCCGGTAACGAGCACAATTCCGTTCGGGTTATCACACATCTGTTCCCATCGACCAAAATCGTCATTGGCCAAACCCAGCTGCCCAAACGATTTGAGCAATATGTCCGGGTCAAAAATTCGCATAACCATCTTTTCGCCATGCGCCGTCGGCAAGGTCGAGAGACGAAGTTCCACTTCATGCTGGTCGACAGTTTTTGTTTTCAACCGCCCATCCTGAGGCCTTCGCTTCTCAGCCACATCCATTCGTCCCAACGTTTTAAGTCGGCTGACGACCGCCGTCATCACAGGCGCCGGTAACTCATAAACGAGATGAAGAACACCGTCGATCCGAAACCTGACGCGCCCTTTGTCCCGTCTTGGTTCCAGGTGAATATCACTGGCGCGCTGGGTAAACGCATAGTTCAGCAGCCAATCCACGATGTTGACGATGTGCGCATCGTTCGCCTCCATCTGTTCGATCTGGCCGAGCTCAAGCATCTGTTCCAGATTGGACAGCGAGCTCGTATTTAGTCCTGAGGCATTCGCTTTATTGACCGACCTTGCCATGGTGTAAAATTCAGTCGTACAGCGCCTGATATCTGCCGGGTTAGCAATAACCCGGGTCAGTATTTTACCGGATAGCGACTGCTCAATAGTTTCTTCCCAGGCGTGTAGATATGGCTGCGCACTGGCGATTACAACCTCGTCTTCCTTTACATCAAGAGCCAGGATCTGATGTCTTTGTGCGAATTCGTAAGACATGATCCTGGTAACGACAATTGAATCGATTTTCAGTGGATCGATCCTGACGTATTGCTGCTCGGCTTTTTCCGCCAGCCATATTGTCAGGGATTCAAGGTCAAGGGAGCGACCTGGCTTATTTTGATCGTCAAACATCTCCTCTGCGATCAGCTCCACGGGATTCCAGTTTAACTGTTCCTTACGGCGCGTCTTTAGACTGAGTTGCTCAGAATCACCCAGGCTGAGTCGTCCATCCGCAACCAGATCGTCCGCTACGGTTCGAAGACTCAATGATATGTCAGGCTTCCTGGTATTTGATTCCTGAAGACTCACGGCAGGCCTCACTCAATATTGATGCGGCTACTTTACACCTTTTCTATAGCCTTTTCCCGAGATCGCCACGTGCTAGACTGCTTACATGACGAGATCTGTACCACTTTTAAAGGACATGGTGCGTCACCTGATCGGCACTCCGTCCGTCAGCTCAACGCAACAAGAGTTTGATCAATCCAACAGCGACGTTATTCACCTACTGGCTAACTGGCTGGAACCACTTGGCTTCCAGGTTGAGATCATTCCAATCAAGGGTAAAGCCGGAAAATCAAACCTGATCGCACGATTCGGTAAGGGGAGCAATGGTCTGGTACTCAGCGGACATTCAGATACCGTACCGTTCGACGAACACCTCTGGCAATCAGATCCCTTTTCCATCACCGAGCAGGATGATAAATGGCACGGACTGGGTAGCTGCGATATGAAGAGCTTCTTCGCGATTGCGATAGAGGCTGCGATACCCTTTTTGCAGGGATCACTCGCTCGACCACTCATCATTATGGCTACCGCCGATGAAGAATCATCGATGTGTGGCGTAAAACAGCTGATTAGAGAGAACGTAACAGATGCCGGTTTCGCCATTATTGGCGAACCTACTGATTTGAAACCCATCATTCAGCACAAGGGCATTATGATGCTCAACCTGCGAGTTGAGGGTAAATCAGGACATTCTTCTGATCCAGCACTCGGCAACAACGCTATTGAAGGCATGCATCGCGCGATTACCGAGCTAATGACATATCGGGATGAGCTCGAAAAAACACACCAGGATCCCCGCTTTGCTGTTTCAGTTCCAACCATGAACTTTGGCTGTATTCACGGTGGCGACAACCCTAATCGTATCTGTGACCATGCAGAGCTCGCTTTCGACCTGAGAAGTCTGCCCTCCATGGATATGGCAGATTTTTCAGGCGCGCTCGAAGACCGGGTCTCACGAGTACTGAGCGATCAGGGTTTTACCTGCCAGCTAGAACCCCTTTTCTCGCCGGTTCCAGCGTTCGACAATGGTGATTCTGAACTGGCGAAAGAGGTGTCAGGAATCACAGGCTGTGAGCCCGGCTCAGTCGCGTTCGGTACCGAGGCCCCGTTTTTAATGGAGCTTGGGCTCGACACGGTCGTCATCGGACCCGGGTCTATCAATCAGGCCCACCAGCCAAATGAATACTTGCCCCTGGCGCAAATTGACCCTGCTATCGACCTTCTCAGAAACCTGATCGGCGCTCACTGCACCTGATGCCTAACACTCGGCATGACGTTTTTACACCGCCGATTAGCTGCTATAATCCGCGCCCGCGCCAGCAACCGTACACACAAAATGGCATTAAACACAGACCACATCAAATGGTTCAGGGATTCATCACCCTACATTGATGCGCACAGAGATAAAACTTTTGTAGTCTGTATCGCCAGCGATGCGTTGCAGTCTGAGAACTTTCCCAAGGTAATTTCTGACATTGCACTGCTGAATTCCCTGGGTGCAAAGGTCGTGGTTGTATTTGGCGGTGATCACCAGGTCAAGGCGGTATTAGAAGCAACCGGATCGAGCTGGCTCCAGGATGGTGACCAGAGAATCACAACCGCCGCGCAGATAGAGGCGGTAACCTCAGTGCTAGGTCAAATGTATGCGGACCTGTCAGCCAGGTTTTCAGCCAGTACGCCCGAGTCTCCAGCGAAACGCCAGGCGATCACGACCAGCACTGGAAATTTTATCAGGGCACAACCTGTGGGAATCAAAGATGGTGTTGATCACCAGCTGTCAGGTTTGGTTAGAAGTATCAACGAGGGCGCAATCAGGCACCAGCTTTCCGGCGGATCAATCGTTCTGATACCTTCCATGGGCTATTCGCCTTCTGGGGAAACATTTCACCTGGATGTAGATGTCGTCGCGCGTGAAGTCGCCTGTGCGTTGTCCGCCGATAAACTTATTTTCATGACAGAACAAACCGGCCTGAAAGATATCACCGGAAATCTGATCAGCGAGATCGATTTAAGCGACACGAGAACCGGGGATATTTCACTCGAGCCACTGGCGGGAAAACTTCTCAGCCATTGCGACCAGGCCTGCCGACAAGGTGTCGCTAGATGTCACATCATCAGTTTCGCAACCGATGGCGCCTTGCTGGAAGAGCTGTTTACAAGAGATGGTTGTGGAACCCAGGTTATCGGTAACAGCTACGAACAAATCCGAACTGCTTCAATAGAAGATGTACCTGGCATTTTGAAGTTAATCGCCCCACTCGAAGAATCGGGCGCTCTGGTCAAAAGGTCCAGGGAACTCCTGGAATCAGAGATTCAGCAATTTGTTGTGATTGAACGAGACGGATTGCTCATCAGCTGTGCGGCTCTCTATGACTACGATACATCTGGTGAACTGGCCTGCCTGGTTACCCATCCCGATTACAGAAACAGCGACCGGGGAGACAGATTACTCGACGCCATTGAAAAGGCGGCCCGTGCCAATCAGCTTGTCGAACTGTTTGTATTAACGACCCAGAGCGCGCATTGGTTCACAGAAAGAGGCTTTAGCGAATCCAACCGGGAAGCGCTTCCTGCCGGGAAAAAGGAATTCTATAACGATCAGAGAAGCGCCACTGTCCTTCGAAAGGCGCTGCGCGATTAACTGGTTTGGTAGCCTTGCACGAACTCAACCAGCGCTTTGACGTTCTCAACAGGGGTCTCTGGCAGAATGCCATGACCAAGGTTAAATATGTGACCGGGGCGACCACCCACCTCTTCAAGAATTAATCCCGCCGCTTGTCTGACAGAATCAACACTGCCAAACAAGGCAATCGGATCCATGTTTCCCTGAACAGCCTTACACCCCAGCAGCTCCCAGCTTTCTTTCAGCGGAGCACGCCAATCGAGCGCCATCACGTCCCCGCCGGCCTCCGTCATCAACGACAACAGGGATGGGTTCCCAGTGCCGAAATGAATAACAGGCACCTTTCCTGAAATACTATCAATCAACTTTTTACTGTGCGCAAAGACATGATTCCGGTAATCACTAACCGACAGGCAACCCACCCAGCTGTCAAATATCTGTATCGCCTGAACGCCTTCGTCAATCTGGTAATTTAAATAGTCAATGGCACTCGCGGTCATCTTCTCCATGATTGCATGAAATGCACCAGGGTCAGTCGCCATCATACGTTTGACGTTGATGTAGTTTTTCGACCCCTGTCCTTCAATCGCATAAGAGGCCAACGTAAAGGGGGCACCCCCAAAACCAATCAGCGGGATATCGGCCGGTAGCTCTTTTCTGATCAACGAGATGGCTTCGCCTATATAAGGCATGGATCCTGATGAGGGAACAACCCGCAAACGATCAATATCTTCATTTGAACGCACCGGGTTGGCGATGTTCGGCCCAACGCCAACCAGATAGTCGAGCTCCAGCCCCATGGGTTCCAGAATAGGCAATAGGTCAGCGAACAGGATCGCCGCATCTACTCCAAGTATCCGCTGTGCATCACAGGTTACCTGCGCGGAAAGGTGCGGTGTTTTGAAAAAGTCCAGGCTCGGGGTATCACCCTTCACCTCGTGGTACTCCTTCATGTAGCGGCCAGCCTGTCGATTCAGCCATATCGGCGTATGATCAGTGGCTTCACCACGGCAAGCTTTCAGAAAAACACTTTGTTCCAGCTGAACAGACACGATTAAGCTACCAGAAAAATTGAGCGCGCATTGTATCTGTCTTCATTCAACTCAACAATCGAACTTCTGGGGAATCATCCGTATTCCCTGACAGTCCATCAACACTGAAGGTGGAAATAGGTGCGGAGAACCCCTTAACGGCCATCGGGCCGCGATCGGTGCAATCAATGAAAGGGGCAACCAGGCGCCGCGTATCAGCGGAGATCAGGATTTCACCCCTCCTGGCCAGTCCTTCTAACCGGCTTGCCAGATTAACCACGCTGCCAAGCGCGGTATAGTCTCTCCTTGCCGCACAACCAAAATTCCCGAGCAGACAGTACCCAGTATGAATACCCATCCTCAGATACAGGGGCGCACCCCCTGCACCCTGCCACTGCCGGGACAATAGTTTGAATCTCGCCCTCATTTCTACCGTTGCTTCGACACCCGCCTTAGCATCCATCACCACCCCTTTGGACCCTGCGTCACCAAAGAACACCATCACGCCATCGCCCATGAACTTGTTGATGGTTCCACCGTATTCCGTGGCGACTTCCGTCATCACTTCAAAATAGCGGTTCAACATTCCCGCAACAAGAAACTCATCCGCGGTGTCCATCAAGCGAGTAAAGCCTTCCAGGTCAACAAAAAGCACGGTCAACCGCTTGCGAGTGTAACCGGCAAGGTCTCCTTCGCTGGAGATGAATTCGGGGGATACAAAGGGTGTTACGAGGGCTCGGAATTTTTCCAACCTGTTTTGTATCGTCTGCAGGTGTTTCTGCTCCATATTCAGTCGATGAGTCTCCTGATAAACCAGAACCCCAACAAAACACAGATAGGCCACCAAACTGAAGAAACAGATGAAATAGAAACTGGAATTACCGACGAAACCTGTAGGGTGGAGCATCGTTCCCAGCAACATACCCACGGCACAAACAGGTACCAACAGGATCCACAACTGCAACCCTCCGATGATAATGATGCTGACACTCAGGACCGAAACAAGAACAGCCCCAGCTTCAAAATTAAAATCTGCAAGACTGATCAGCAGGCCAGTGACAATGGCATCTACTGACATCACCACCCTCGTCACATCCCGCCCCCCTATCCTCAAAAGAAATTTGTTGAGCATCTGGGGGTAAAGCAACAGCACCACCATCCACCCGGAGATATAGCTGCCAGCGCTCTCCAGCTGAGTCAGAATCAGGATCGCGAGAAGGTAGCCAAATACGCGAGGTGGGTGGGTCACGGTAGCAAGGTGTTCGGACGTCATCTGCGCATCTTGCAAATAACCCGTCTAACCAATCTGTAGTCAATAGATGTTGCTTACGTGGGAGAACGCTCTTAACCGACAGTCAATGAACCCTGCCGCTAACCTCAGGCTTCCCCGACCTGCAACTCAATCGGGATTTCGGGATCAACCTCTGCTTCGTAGTCCGTCCCCGCCACTTCGAAACCATGCATTTCGAGATAGGCCTGTTTATAACCGTCAAAGTCGGTCATGTCGTCGAGCGTTTCGGCGCTGACAAGGGACCAGTTATCGGCTACAAACTGCTGGATATCGTCCCTCAGTTCCAGTTCGTCC
>Ga0114996_10006066_pt1 | contig 14031 bp, 7 predicted proteins | sample ArcticOcean_MG_C_4_FD_87039 | JGI IMG/M metagenome (GOLD analysis project Ga0114996, IMG submission 87039) | Marine microbial communities from western Arctic Ocean - ArcticOcean_MG_CB4_134 | ecosystem: Environmental > Aquatic > Marine > Oceanic | place: Arctic Ocean: Canada Basin | collected... | reverse complement strand
CGATGCAGATCCGGGTCGATCCGGCAGCAATGCTGGCGCCTGGTCAGGTAATGCTCGAACTCGATCTCGTCACCGCTACAGCTGAGGAGGTCTGTTTCGAAGGTCAACTCGAGTTTGTTCCCGCCCGCGACGGTGTGTTAAACGGTTTCTGCGTATGGTTCGAAGCGGAACTCTCCCCAAGTGTCATGCTGGACACTGGACCGTTCAGTCCGGAGACCCACTGGGCTCAGACTTACATGTCCTTTTCACCAATACCAGTTCGAGCCGGCGAGCGGGTGGACGTGAGCGTCGAATTCTCCAACAACCCGGATCCTGTTGACGTCCGCCGCCACGTGGACCTCTGTTTGGGCGTTGGTGAACACGAGCTGAGTTATATGATTGACTAACCCAAGTTCCATAGTAGATCCTGGCACACCACCGCTCGCACGGCCTGATTTAGTGACACACCGCTGAAGATTTCGATTGTGTGAGAGCTGCGGCGAGTCAATCTGATTCGGGTGGTCGCCAAACCTGATCCTGACGCGCGGTCAAAGTGATACAACTGCAAAATCGCTAGCTGCTTCGGTTTGCGCGACCTCCGCGTGTTTACGAACGGCTCTCAGAGTTGTCAACCGAAGGCAGCTCGGTTCGGTTGGCAATTGGGTTCTTGGCGTCATCGACTTGATGACACAGCCTAAAACCTTCTTCGTCTTCTTCTTGAAGCAGGGTCGATGTGACCGAGGTGATTGTGTTGAAGACGGCAAACACCACGGCAGGGCCTCGGTAGGGTATTCTTCTCGCTCAACCCCGAGCCGAAAGGCGACACTAATTGATCTCCTTGCTAATCATCCTTGTGTCCTTGATTTGGCTTCGCAGCGTGTTCACGCAGTAACTTAGCAATGCGAGGGCGTTCTCTTTCGATACGTTTCAGCTCCAGCTTGATGCCAACCGCGTCGGCAATCACCTTGTAGAAGCCCGCCAGAGCGTCGTTCCATTTGCCCGACACCACGTCGATTGGCGTTTCGCTGCGGTTGTTCTTCTGAGTGACCGAACCGCCGTTATCCAGCAGCAGTTGTACGATCTCCGTGCGGCAGAGGAAGGCCGCGACGTGGAGCGGTGTATTGCCGTCCTTGTTGCTGGCGCCAACTTTTGCCCCACGCTTGAGCAGGTACTTGGCGATCTCGAGTCGTCCGTGAAGTGCCGCGGTACTGAGCAATGTCGAACCGCCTTCGCCTTGCCGTGCGTTAATCCGCCGTGCATTGCCAAGCCGCTTCTTGGTTTCTTTCAGGTTGCCCTTGGCGACGGCTCTCGCCAAGGCGTCTCTGGGGCCAACATGCGGTTCATCGATGTTGCGTTTCAATTTCGCAGCGGCCTCCGCGTCCTTGGTGACGTGGAATATGAAATCGTTGCTGAACAAGCCGTTCTCCGACTGGACTTGCAACAAGTGCATACCGGGCGAAGGTAACGAATCCAGTGCAATCAGGACTTTCTCTTGTTCGTCCTCTTCCAGCATGATGGAACCGTCCACACGCCGTCCGTTGACATATACGCTTGCATCCTGGTCGAAGTTGCGACCGCTGACGGCCATGGTGCTCTTACCTCCATGTAGGATCGGGAATTTCTGTCGCCCACGTTGTTCGTGAATGGGACCGAGCGTCCACAGGGCTGGTTGCGGGGATTCGACGTCGGCGTTCTCGCCATGACGACCGGTGAATGTGCCCACGAATTTACCGTTGCTAGCGAGCGACACGAGTTGTTTGCGAGTGAATGGCGCGCGATCGCGAGCCTTGCTCACATAGGCGCCACCTTGGAACTCGGGATCGAATTGCAGTTCCACCGATTTTGAACTCGACTCGTCAATAAAGACGCCTTCGGCTTCGAGCACCACGCCGCCTTCCGCGGCTGAGACTTCCAGCGCATCCAACAGATCGGCTGTTAACGCTTCTTTCACCGAGGTCGCGTTGAGCGTCACTTGGCGGGCGAAGGAACCAGAAAACCCGGTGCTTCCTTCCACCACCATATTCCAGACGGGGTTAAAACGACGGCGCCCGCCCCAGGAAAACCGCCAAATTTCTTCTTCGGGCTGGCCACGTTCCGCGACGTTACGATAGAACGGAAACTCAATGATATTTAGCCGGCCTTGAGGCAGAATCAGGAAGCGGTCGTATGCGCCGCGCCAGGTGGGCGCTTCCATGCCAGTGCCCGGCGTGTTCGTGCTCACCATAAACGGCATGCGGTGACAGTTGCCGCACACATTCGGACGCGATTTCGCGGGGTCATTGTCCCCTTTGATGTGAAACAGCTTGTAGCCCTGTTGCGCGGTTTTTGACAAAACGTTGTCATAAGCACGACGCTGCGCGGGTGGGAAAGGGACGCTGAGTAAATACATCGCCAGGTCGTCGCGCTCCGCCGCCGTAAGCGATCCGGGCTTGCCTTCGTCGTTGACCGCGTCGTTTCCATGCGCCCGCAGGACGCCGCCCAGGCTGGCGTCGATCAGATGCCGCGTGCTGGTCGTTTGGTCCTCAACATCCGCGGTAGGCTCGACCGACGTGCGAATGTTCGCGCTGTTGTTGCCGCCGTAGGGATCACCGAGCACGCCGTCCCAGTGAAACGGGGCCGTATCGCGCAGACCTCGCACCGGCATCGTGGACCGGGGCATGATTTGATTGCCGCCGGTCACGATCGGCGTCTTCAAGACCCACAGCAATTGGTCGGTGTTGCCGTCGGGATGACAGCTTTCGCAGGAAAACGTGCCGGTCGACGAAGCATCGGCATCGTTGAACCAAGTGCGTCCCAGCTTGACCTGCCGATGCGTGGGATCTTCCAGCTTGACGAATCCGGCAACCTTTGGGCGGGCCGTGTTGGATAAGTCAATCAGCGAGACCGTGTTAGCGACTGCATTGTAGACCCATGCCCGCGCCGGTTTTCCATCGTTGGTGTTTTCGAGTGCGATCCCGCGTGGCACCGTCCCGACCGGGACGCGTCCAAGCACTTCGCCGCTTTCTGTATCGACGGTAAACAGCTTGTCCGAGCCAGCCGCGACGGCGACCAGGGTCGAGTCGTCACCGCTAATCTGAACCGCGTACGGCGTTGCCAGGGCCATGCCCTTCTCAGGATGTTTTGGCGGCAGTGGCTCCAGGTTGATAAACTCTGCCTTTTGAGCCGAGCCGTCTTTGAAACCGACCTTCGTGATCTGGTTCAGAAACGCACGATTCTCCATCTCCTTCATGCCGTGCTTCTTCGTGCCCGCACGGCCGTTGGCGTCATTGCGAGCGTCGGTCTGAGCGATGAACACGCGGCCTTCTGAATCGACCGTGAGCCCGTATAGCAACGTCCCAAGCGTGTCTACGGTTTCCAGGAGTTCGTCTGTCTTCGTGTCGAAAACGAACAGGTCGCGGTCCGGCACATCCGGATGCTTGACAATGTCGGTCACATGTCCCAACGAAAGAACATTGTTGACGCGAATGGAATGCTCCCAGGCGTCAAACGTCACCAGATCGCCGTCAATATCGTCCTTGGAGCCTCCGGAAAGCTGGGTCTTGTTGTTCGACTCGAACGGGATGACGTAGAGTCGATCGCCGCGAACCGCAATCGCCCGCGGATCCTGGGCTGGAATCTTGAGCCTCTTGATTACTTTGCGAGTTGCCACGCCGATAACGGCGATCTGATTTTCCGAAGACAACGCGACATACGCTTTGGCATTGCCAGCGAATGCGATACCGATCGGTTCATCAAACGTGGTGGCTTTCGTCTTCGAGTCGAATTGCTGAATCGTGGCCACGACTTGCAGGTACGTTGGGCTGCCTGGGACATTGTCGATCACGCTGACCGAATCCGAAACATGATTTGAGACCCACACTTCCTTGCCGTCGGGCCGGATGGCGATGCTGACTGGATCGACGCCAACGCGAATGCGGGTTCGGATCTTCTGGGTTTCCGCGTCAATTACGTCGACGGTGTCCGCTGGGGTATTCACCACGAAGACTGCGCCACCGTGAATGGCAATCGGTGACGCGTGGGGGCTCGCGAATGTTGGATGCCCAACGTTCAGCGGTCTGCGGGGCGAGTCGTCTCGTTTCCCGGCTGACGAAGGAGCAGCCAAGACTCCCGAATCCGACCCGCCCGGAGCAAGCATGGAACAGAGAACGGCGGCGCACAGAAACAATATGGCGAAACAGGTCAAGCGTTTTGTTGTCATCTTGTGGTTTCCCTATAAGAACTGAACCCCGAAGCAGTGATTACTGAAGCGCCGGAGCAGGCGGCTCAGGTTTTCAGGTCGCGGAGTATCGAGTTGTACGTAATCGCTAGTTGGAATCGAATTAGTATTTGCAGGTCTTCTTGCGTGTGGCTCTTACTCGGCGAGATCACTTGATCGTTTGCCACCCCGTTTCCGCAACAATGCTGCGATTTTGGGGCGAGCTGACTTGAGCGATTTCACGTCGAGATCCAGTTTGAGGATGCGTTCGAAAAACTTGTAGCTTGCTTCGACAGCGAGGCTCCACTCGGCATGAACCGTATCGAGCGGCGTGGTGCCATCCCCTTTTCGTGCGTTGACGTTCGCCCCACTATCCAGCAGCATGGTCACGATATCGCGACGGCCGAAATACGCAGCTACCAGAAGTGGCGTCGCGCCATCTTCACTGGGGATCGTCACATCGGCTTCATGGTCAAGCAGAACCTTGACCACCTTGGTCCGACCATACAACGCCGCGATGAACAGGGCGGTGGTTTGTCCTTGCGGCGAGCGGCTGTTGATGTCGGCCCCCGCTTTGAGCCGGTCGTGAATCGTGTTGACGTCACCCGTATTCGCAGCACTCCACAAGTCGGCATTTGTGGTCGATGATCGCACTTCGACGCTGGCATAAAATCCGATCATCATTTCTTCCCAACTCTGATCTCCCCAGCGAACCTCTTTGGTGGAATCGGGGTTGGCCGGATTGTGCGGCGAGTTGTCGAAGTAAGCCTCGCACTGGATTATCGTTCCCTTCGGTAGCAGCAGTGGCTTGGATGGGCGATAACGATGCTGCCAGTTGAAGTCGTAGTTGGGAACGCTCAGCAGAATTTCGCTGCGACCGTCTGGATAGTGCGCCGTGTACTTGAAGTTCCGGCCTCGCAAATGCATGTGCGGCATCAGTTCGATCAATTCAATGTCTCTTCGGATCTTCTTCCTGGCAACGACCCGATGGTTTTCCGCCCCTGCCGGAATCCGGAACGAGGTGTTGATTGCCGCGCCGCCCAACCGCTCCCGTGGAGGCGGCTGCGGGCAAAGATAAAGTCCAAATTCAGAGCGATCGGTTTCAACCTTGCCGGTCGGCGTGTAGTGCACCTGCCAAACCAAATCGGCTCCGGCAGGAATCCGAAACCCCACGCCTTTGGGCAGGATCAACGGGTCTTCCCCGGGCGCGTATCCGCCAACCGACGGCAGCCCCTGCTTCTGCTTCGATCCTTTTTCGCGAACAAAGACGATAATGTGATGAACCGCTGCCCAGTTGCCCGGTCGCGCTTCCGATGCCTGTACCCAAACGTCCTCGTCAAAGTTGGTGGGAGTGACGAAATACTGATACTCGACCGTGCCCCGCGCCTGAACGGTGTATTCGCGAGGCATCTTCAGAACCATGTCCGGCTTGCCGATCCGCCAGCCGTCGGCATACTTAACCGGTTTAGGTAGATCTCGACGGTCGCCCATTGGCATCCCGCCGTCAATCCAGGCCACCAGCGTGTCGATCTCCTCGGACGACATGCGGCGATCGTTTTCCCAGTGGCCATACCGCGGGTCGGCACTCCACGGTGGCATGCGACGTTCGACGACCGTCTCGCGAATCATCCCGGACCAGTTGCGAGCGTCTTCGTACGTGAGCAGAGAAAAAGGGGCCGCCGTGCCAGGATGATGACATTCGGCACAGTTCTTCTGTAGGATATGCGCGACATGTTTGGCGAACGTGATTTTCCCCTTGCCCTTCAGCCGGTCTTCGCGAGTGATCACGCATCCTGCGAGTTTTGTCTCCGCAATGGAAATGTCTTTTCCAGCGAGAAGTTCTTTCACAGCCTCTTCGACGTCGTTGCGGCGAGCCTTCGCTCGTTTGTATGTGTAGCCGAATCGGTCGTCGATCCGACCGCGATACTGAATGACCCGGCGGCGATCGAGCACGAAAGCTTCCGGAGTACGTCGCGCAGCAAACATATCCGCCACGACTTGCCGGTCGTCGACCAGCACGGGGAAGTCGACCTCGAATTCCTTGACATGCTTGGCTACCGACTCAGCGTTGTCCGATAGGTTCGAGTTGATCGCCAAGACCTGCACGCCCTGTTTGCCGTACCGATTCTGGAGATCGTTGAGAACGGGAACATACGCGTTGCCGATGGGACACTGCGTCCCCAAAAAGACAACCACGAGTGTCCTCGCGTCGTTGAAGTCCGACAGCGCGACTTCTCGGCCAGAGCCATCCGGCAGCACGAAGTTGGGTATCCGGCAACCAAGGATTTTGGCCTGGTCTTGGCTCTCGGCAGACGATGCTGATCGACTGACCAGCGCGGCCAGCGCCACGACAAAACACCAATAGCCCATTCGTGTAAGCATGATCTTCATGTTTCGCACTTCTCCTACTAGTTGGTTTTCAGGCTTAGCCAACTGGCGATCGTTCGAGTGACCGCGTCGGCCGCGTCCTGTTGAACAAAGTGACCCGCGTTGGGCAGGGTCACCAGCGTCAAGTCTTTTTCGATCCACTTCCAGGTATCGTTCAAAGCGCCGGCCAACAACGCTTTGTCTTTCAATCCGTGAATCATCAATACCGAGCACTTGATCTTGGGCAGTTCGTCCTGGGGCTTCTCATACGGTTCGCGTGGGAAGTTGGCCTTGTAGTAATTCAGCATTCCTTCGAACGAAGATCGCTTGAACGCTTCGACGTACTTTGTTTTCGCTTGCGGATCCTTCACCCAAAACGTCAGCCCTTTGGCACTTAACTGCGAAGCAGCCTCCTTGGTTTGGAAACGCCGTGCATATGCGGACGTTTTTTGTTGTGCTGGATTGTTTGCCAACTCGCGGCGCAGGCCGTTGAAGTGTGGCAAATTGAGTATCACCAGCCTCTCAGTCATTTCCGGATGAACCATGGCGAACGACCATGCGACGGCTCCGCCCCAGTCGTGACCAACGATCGTCGCCTGCTTCTGGCCAAAATGCTCGACAACGGCCTTCACATCACTGACAAGTTTTTCCATCGAGTAGTTTTTAATTCCCTTGGGCTGCCCACTCTTGTTGTATCCGCGTTGATCGATCGCCACGACTTGAAAGTGTTTCGCCAACGCCGGCATCTGCTTTCGCCACGTGTACCAGTAGTCGGGAAAGCCGTGGATCATCACGACCAAGGGGCCCTCGCCCATCGTCACGTAGTGAATCTTGATATCGCCCGATTCGGCAAAACCATGCTTGCCAGAATCGAGATCTTCAGCACTCGCGGAGGTCATGGTCACGCTCGCAATCAGGAGCATCGTGGTGATGATTCGGTTGCTTTTCATTGGGTCAGTTCCTGGATCTTTCTACTTGGGCGTCGCTTCGCAATGAGGATAGCGGTAATCGGCCCCGTCGCTGGTCGACACCTTCACGGTTGTTCCATTCGCTAAGGTGTAGAGGTAGAGCGAGGGGCTGGCGTGATAAACGATCGCCTTTTCATCCTTCGTCCAGCGAGGATAGGCGAACCAGCGTTTCGCACCGTCCTTGTTGGCGAATGGTTTGGCATTGGTAATCGACGGTTTCTGCGCGTTGAAGTCGGCAATATAGAGCGTACGCCCTGGGACTCGTCGCGCGAATCCGGTTTGATATTCGAAGCAAACCCTTGTCTCGCTTGGCGAAACGCTAACGCGATCGAGTATTCCTTTCTTGGCCAGGGCGCACTCGATTCGTTCGAAGCTGGGCTCGCCGCCAGGATTGGGCGTCATGAGAAAATAACCCCAGCCCTGCTTCGGGTGTGCGCACCGGACGAGGATTCTGCCGTCGATCAGGCAGGTGTAGGCCCAGGTGTGGTAGTTTTTGTCGGTAAGCGCGAGTTCCTGGCCGGGTTTGTTGCCCACCTTGCTCGCCATCACATAGAAGCTGACCTTGTCGGGATGCTTCCGATTCCAAATTGGCGTGTTGGTTCCGTCGCGAGTCCAGGTCTGGTTAAAATCTGTGTGCGAACCGTCGCTCAGCGCGTGAAAGCCCGTGCCATCCACATTGATAACGTGGATGGCGGTTTTCCAATTGGTAACCACCGGATCATTCTTGAGTCTACGGAAGAAGACGAGCATGTCGCCGGTCTTTGACCAGGAAGGCTTGAAATCCTGATGGCCGCTCGTCAGCGGTTTACCCTCGGGCGTGCCATACGTGTTGACGTGGATTTCCCCGTTCTTGAAATAGGATCCCCGATAGCCCGTGCTCGTTCGGTCGGTCTTACCTCTCTCGCCTGCCGGGAGAATATCTGTGGCGAGTGGTGATGCCATCATGGCGACAATCAATGCGGCGATCTTCGCCATGCTTTTTCCTTTGCGGTTTCACTGTTGCTCTGGCTGCACAAGTAATTCGACGCTGAACACGCTCAAGCCGGCGTCTTCGTTGATGGTCAAACACCACCAATCGTACAGGCCAAGACCGACCGCAGACTTCGGATGCTCAGGCTCTTCGGGAGTGAACTCCTCGATCCGCACTTCCAATTCGAAGTCGCCGCCTCCCGGGGAAAAGTTTTCGGCTTTTCGGTAAGCATGGTGCTTTCCGGCAAAGCCACCGCCAAGATGCTGGGTAGTCAGCCCAATCAACACATCTTGTGCCGACTCCATGCGGCCACGGATGCGGAACCTGGCGCCGGAACGCAACTCGACGGGAGGTTGTTCGCCGCGGGAAACCGACATCGCGGCGAGATACAACAACAGTGGCTTCTGATTCTTCTTCTTGCAGTTGTGCCACAACAGTGGTGTCGCCCGCAGACGCTGCGAGTCTGGACTCCATTCTCCGTAGACGATTCCGCTCGGCAGTTGGCTTCGCCATACGGCAACCGAGCGCGGACAAGCCGTGACTTTGAAATCGGCCTGGCGGCTAGCGGCCGCCACGACACGATGATTTGCTGGCACCTCGACGACGCTCTCATCGGACAACCGCGTGACGCGCACGCGGCCTTCATTGACAGTCACGACGGTGGACGACGATTGGGCATCGACATTGAACTGTGTGCCGAGAATTTCCAGCCTCGACGTGGGAGTCAGGATAAGCATCGGCTTGCCGGTCGGTTGTGGCGAGACCGTTGCCGACAACCGTCCCTGTCCCAAATACAACTCCTTTTGCTCGTCCTCGAAAATCGTCAGCGCGGCTTGTCCCGAAATCGTCACCGTCGAGCCATCGCGAAACTCCAGCTTGCCCCATGAATCCGTGGCAAGCGACTCCAGCGTGCCACCACGCAACCAACGACCAACCTCAAGATCGCGCCGGACTCGCCCCCCATCTCCCGTCCATTGCAACGAGCCATGCAGCTCAGTGATTCTGACGATTTCCGGATCACCTGCGGGAGTGCTTGCCGTTCTCAGGAGATAGACGCCCGCAATCAGAATGACGGTAATGGCCACCGCCCAACGAACGAGACGAGATGCAGGCGACGCGGATTTCATGGCCGACCGCACCCTAGTCACAAACGGGTCTTCGCCGATGCGGGACTCGACCGCCGCCAGGAACAACGAACTGGCACGCAGGTCATCTTCCGCTTGAGCGAGCATCTCCGCGGCTTCGAGCTGCGACTGCAACTCCTGTTGTCTGTCGGGCCGGTTCTTTGCCAACTCAACCAGCTCAGACGATTCGTCGCGCGTCAATTCGTCATCCAACAGCCGACTCAACAGGTCTTCAAAACGCTGCTCATCCATGTCAAGCCTCCTTCAAGATTCGGAGTTCAACACACTGCCGGACTTGGCGACGAGCCCTGACAAGAATCTGTCGCACATTGGCCGCCGTTGTTTCGAGCTGTTCGGCAAGCTGCGGGGCAGACAGTCTATCGCGATACCGCCCGTTGACTGCCTGCTGACTCTTGGGAGCCAGTTCACCGATGCATTGTCGGATGGCGTCGATCGAGAGCGGCTCGTGTCGCTTTTTCGACTCGGCGTAGCGACCCAAGAGGATCTCGGCGAGTTCCGTGTCGAGGATCCGCTGTCGCCGCGCTTCTTTGCGAGTTTCATTGCGAACAATATTGGCGGCGATTCCCCGCAGCCATTTGCCGAAATCTCGCTCCTGATCGAATGATTCCCACTGACGATACGCAGTCAGAAAAGCCTCCTGGGCAATATCGTCAACCCAATCAGGATCGACGCCCAGCGAGCGCACGAACGCCCTCAATCGCACATGATGCTCGATAACGAGGGCTTCGAACTCTATCTGCAGATTGTCACGTTTGCCGTCCATACCTAGTATTGTCTCCAGAATCCGAAACTGTGACAGGAGGTTGCGAGATTCTTACGCTCTTACTGTAAATCACTGGAGTTGAAACTTGGCACACAGCGGCATCTTTCGCGCTAGCGACTCCACGAACCCAGAAGCGGCTGACCCACGGTTTACCGTAGGCTTTGCCCGCGCCGAGCGGACTTCTGTTTGACACCCGCAACGCAGCGAGTCCGTGTGTTTCAGGTGGTCGGAGAACCTGATCGCCGTTGCGCAGTCAAAGTGATACAACTGCGAAATCCCTACCCACATCGGTTTGCGCGACCTATGCACCTTGGACTTTCGTGCATCCGGTGTTGTCGACGAATGGCACTTAGATTTTTCTAAGTCGTTTAGCCATCTCACGTTTTAGCTCCCAGCGAGGTTTTATCATCCACTCGACTTTGAGGTGCCTGCGTTTCTTCATTCGCGGTTCAAAGCGGTCCGGCCGATCAGCCACTCGATGAAGTACGATCGATTCGAGCAACTGCTGGTAAAGGGTCTCGCGAAACGAAGAGCCACGATGCCCTTGAAAATCAATCAAGGGCTGAAACGCTTCCAGGGTCTGGAGGGCGCCTTTGAAACTAATCGTTCGCGGCTTAATGTTGTGCTGGAATGCAGCTTGCGCCATGATCGTGCGGATGAGATTGTAGGCGAGGATGTGCGTCCAGACTTCTTTGTGAACGAGCTCTGGCGTTTTGCATCGCAACACGTCCATCTGCATCGTCGACTTGATCGACCGCAAATCGAGTTCATTGTTCCATCGCGCACGATACAAATGTGCAAGATCCTCCTTCGTTGTCTGTTGGGGATCCAGCAAGGTCGTCACTACGACAATACTCTTCGACCTGAAGCCGGGTTGCTCAACTTGAAATCGAACTTCTCGAATCATTACAGAGTCAGGAAGCGCGTTGTACGTTTTACGATCAACCGATCGAATCGAGTTTGGCTTGCGCCAGCAAACAATATGATCATCTTTTCCCAGGCGTTGTCCACGGCGAAAGTCGGCCTTGCGGTGAGCTTTGTTCAGCCGACTCACCAATTCGATGCCACGCTGCCGGAGCATCACGATGCCCGTCCAATTGGACAGCAGGCTATCGGCCAGCAGGACATCTCCGGAGCAAAGAACGTCCCACATTCTGCGGAGTAAGCTTACTTCGCCTTGTCCTTTGCCAGCGTAACGGCAGAATCCGAGGTTGACGATCGCTCCACAGGAAAGAGAAGTGATGGCTCCAAGCCTCGCGATGGGGAATCCCAGCCCCGGCTTCTGATTGTAGAGTTGTGGATACGCTTGTTGATTCTCTGGCGTATCGGGCATGGTCACCGTTGTTCCATCGAACATGTAGACACGGCGACCTTTCCAAAGCCACTTGGGATCGGCCTTGGCGTCCAACGCCCGCCCGACTAAACACGCCACTGCCGAGAAGAACTTCTCCGGCAGGCGCTTGCGAGCTTGGCAGTAAGCACCTGTATTGGAAGAGCACACATCCTGTCCTTGCGAAATGCGATGGGCGATCAAGCGAGTGACCGCTGCCCGACAGGAATGATCAGCGCTGATCACTTGGCCGAGAAACACCCAAAGGGTAACCAACGGAGTATAGATTCGGTCATTCCAGCACGCCTCAATTGCTTTCAATGCTGGCGCGATTGTTTCATCTGAAAGCACGCTGGCCAAAGGCAGTTCTCCTTCTTGAAGAAACTGACGCCTCAGAAAACTGATCTGTTTTTGAACGCTTCCTCGGTTAGAATCGCGCATTCTGAGGGCCTCCTTGCCGGTGATGAATGTGATGACAAACACCATCTAGGCGAGTGAGGTCTTTTTGCCTATGTCACTTCGGACAAGTGATTTACCGAAATCTAAGTGCCATTCGTGTTGTCGACCGAAGCACGCAAAAACGAGCGATTGCTAGGGCAGAGGGCAATCGTTTTGTGTCATCAGTTTGACAGCAACCGCGTTGATCATAGCGCGCTCCCCGATGTCGCCGGGGCGGCCTCGTCACCTAAGAAAGCATCATGCCGTCTTATGAACGCTAATTGCTCGCTAAGGCTTTATGCCGTTTCTTTTGAGACTGGCAAGGAAGGCGATGAGGTTGCGGAGTTCTTTGCGGGTCAGGGTGTTGGTGAACCCGGCAGGCATGGCGGTACCTTTGTTGACTCGGTCTTCAATTGCTTTGGTGGAAATTTCGCGGACTTTGCCAGTGGAAAGATCGCGCAGACGAACGGTGTCCGCGTCTTCCGAGGTCAGGTAGCCGGACAGTGCTCTGCCGTCGTCGGTGAGAATCGTTGTCATCTCGAAACCTTCCTTAATCTGACGTTTCGGCCAGATGACCGATTCGATGATCAATTCTAGTTGCAGGCCTGCCGCGACGGCGGTCAGGTCCGGTCCTTTCGGGAACGGATCGACGGAGCTTGTGACGCCTTGAATCTGGTGGCATGCGGCGCAATTGGTGAGAGACGACAGAAAGACCTGTTTGCCGGCGGTTGCGTCACCGGATCGTCGCACTTCTTCCACCAGTGATCGCACCAGCGAGGCGTCGTACGCAACGGACTGGCCCTGTTTGATGCCCATCCGTTCTTTCAAGGCGTTAACCAAGTCCGCATCGTCGTGACCGGCAGCGCTGAGCCAGCGGCTGATCAATTTGGCGTCGTCGGCCGAAATTTCTGCCGGCTTTAAAGAGACTGCCAGAGCTTTGGCACCGCTGCGACGATTCATGATCGTGCTGAGCACGGGACCGAACGACTCAGCGTCGTCCAGGTCCGCTAAGAGTTTCAGTCCGGCCAGCGCAGCCCCATTGATGTCTTGACGGGCGACGGACTCCAGGGCTGCGAGATAAATTGGTGAACCGTACGACTCGGAGATCAGCGGCCCGAATCTCTTCACCGCCAGATCGGGCTCCAGTTCGGCGAGCGATCGGATCGCCGCAGATCGAACATCGTCATCTTGCTTGCTTTCAACAATTGGCTCCAGCAGCCGGATCAGTTGACGTTGTTTCCAAAGTCCGGCCAGACGTGCCGCCGCTGCACGCGTGCTGGCGCTCTCACTTTCTAGCAGTACTGCCAGCTCCTCGTGAACACTACCCGACGGCACGAGGCGGCGGCCAGCTGCGATTGTCGGAAGTGACTGGAGTAGTTGTGAATCTCGCTGAGCGTGACTGAAGACGGTTTGCAGGTCATTGGCGGTTCCAACGCGCGTGAGCAACTTCAGAAGTTGGCGGCGACCAACTGCAGAGATCTCTTCGGATCGGATAAGACTGCGGACCTGCCCGGCAACATCCTTGCCGCCATACGCTCTCAGGACATAGATCAGACCGGCCGGGTTGTCGAAGCTGAGTTTCCCCTGATTCAGTGCGGGGCGCCACTGGGGATCCAGCGCGTGAACCGTCTGAGTGAGGGCATAGTTGATGAATCGGTCCGTGGGTCGACTGACGGCTTTGGCGGCGACGGCCATTGATTCCGCCGAATGGATATCGCTGCAGGCAACAACCGCTTCCAGTCGAACGCGGGCACTCCCATCGGTCACACTGCGGTCGAGAAGATCAAGCGGAGAATCCAGACGATCGTGCCAGCGACCGGCGACGCGAGTTGCGTACGCTCGGGCGCGGTAGTCCTTTGCGACGAGCAATCGTTCT
>Ga0114996_10006062_pt1 | contig 14039 bp, 10 predicted proteins | sample ArcticOcean_MG_C_4_FD_87039 | JGI IMG/M metagenome (GOLD analysis project Ga0114996, IMG submission 87039) | Marine microbial communities from western Arctic Ocean - ArcticOcean_MG_CB4_134 | ecosystem: Environmental > Aquatic > Marine > Oceanic | place: Arctic Ocean: Canada Basin | collected... | reverse complement strand
GTCTTCGTCGGCGTCATCTACTACCAGAAGCTGCACCACATGGTCAGCGGCAAGATCCACGCCCGCAGCCGCGGTCGCGTGCAGATTCTCACCCGCCAACCCACCGAAGGACGCGCCCGACAGGGTGGACTGCGATTCGGTGAGATGGAACGCGACTGTCTGATTGCCCACGGTGCCTCGATGGTCATCAAGGATCGACTGCTCGACGAGTCGGACGGCTGGGAGTTGTTCGTCTGCGCCGAGTCTGGACACGTCGCCTACTGGGATTGGCGCAAGCGTTGTTACGTGAGCCCGATCCACGGTGACAAGGCGGAGGTCTTCCCGGTCTCCACCTCCTATGCATTCAAGCTGCTCCTGGATGAGATGAAATCACTTGGAGTGGCCATGAGACTCGAACTGGAGGACCGCCGATGAACCGAGATGTCGCAACCATTCCGAAGCGTATCGCTTCGATCAAGTTCAGCCTGATGGACCCCAATGAACTGCGCAAGATGTCCGCAGTCGAGGTCAAGACAGCAGACACTTACAAGGACGACGGACACGCCTTCCGCCAGGGTCTGATGGACTCCCGCATGGGTGTCATCGAACCCGGTGTGCGCTGTGAGACCTGCGGCAACAAGCACGACAAGTGCCCGAGCCACTTCGGTCACATCCAGCTTGAACTGCCCGTCATCCACATCGGATTCACGAATCTGCTCAAGACCAGTCTCAAGTCGACCTGCAACACCTGCAGCCGCGTGCTCCTGCACGAGCGCGAGGGAACCCACCCGATCGACCCGGAGAAGTCGGAGCAGGATTACTACCGCAACCGGATCAACGACATCATCCAGAAGCACGGTGTCGGTTCGACCGAGTTCAGCAAGATCATCAAGGAGGTCGAGAAGATCTGCTCCGGCGCCAAGCGTGCAGTGTGCATGCACTGCGGTTCAGAGCAGGGCAAGATTGTACTCGACAAGCCGACCACTTTCAAGGAGAAGAAGCAGGACAAGGGCGAGCACAAGCTCAACGCCCGCGACATCCGCGAATGGCTCGAGCGCATCCCCGATGCCGACCTTCTCTTCGTCGGCATGGACGGCCGTTCCAGCCGCCCTGAGTGGACCATCATGCGGGTTCTGCCCGTGCCGCCGATCACCGTGCGCCCGTCGATTACCCTTGACTCCGGCGACCGATCCGAGGACGACCTCACCCACAAGTTGGTCGACGTGCTGCGCATCAATCAGCGCCTGCGCGAGAATCGCGACGCAGGTGCGCCGCAACTCATCGTCGAGGACCTGTGGGAACTGCTCCAGTACCACATCACGACCTACTTCGACAACCAGACCGCGGGTATCCCGCCCGCGCGCCACCGCTCTGGCCGCCCGCTGAAGACGCTGACCCAGCGACTCAAGGGCAAGGAAGGTCGCTTCCGCAGCAACCTGTCCGGAAAGCGCGTCAACTTCTGCGCTCGAACGGTCATCAGCCCGGATCCCAACCTCGGCATCAACGCCGTGGGTGTGCCGGTTCAGTCGGCCAAGGTATTGACCGTCCCAATCCGCGTGACCTGCCGCAACCGCGAACAGCTCCGGCAGATGATTCTGCGCGGCCCGGATGTCCACCCCGGTGTGAACTACATCGTGCGTGGCGATAACTTCCGCGTGCGCATCACGGATCGAACCAAGTTCATGTGGTCAGGCTTCCGCTGTCACAACCCCGAGTGCGACTCTGGCGATGAGGAGCGTGGCGAGCCCTATCCCGGCCTGCGCGCCGACCTCAACGAGGTGCTGCACGCGCCGAACTTCCTGCCCGGCATGGAGATTCGCGCCGAGACCGTTCGCCTGCCTGATGGTGAGACCATGGACAATTGGGTCACCGACTTGGACGCGACGCTGCGCAACCTCCGCGGTGAGGATGCCGAAGGACACTCGCTCGAACACGGCGACCCTCGCGCGGTCATCCACCAGCGCTGGGTCTACGAGCGTGAGAACCCCAATCAGCCATTCCCGGTCGAACTCGAGGTTCGCTGCCCGCACTGTGGCAGCCCCGAGATCGAGGAGGGCATTCGCACCAATGTCGAGGATCGCCTCGCGACCATCGATCTTGAAAACAATCCAAAACCCGGCATGATCATCGAGCGTCACCTGATCGATGGTGATGTTGCAATCTTCAACCGACAACCTTCACTGCATCGCATGTCGATGATGGTTCACGAGGTTCGCGTGGTGGAGGGCAAGACCTTCTGCTTCAACCTCGCAGTGTGCACCCCGTACAACGCTGACTTCGACGGTGACGAGATGAACCTCCACGTAATCCAGTCCGAGGAGGCCCGCGCCGAGGCGAAAATCCTCATGCGCGTGCAGGAGCACATCATCACGCCGCGCTACGGCGGCTCGGTGATTGGCGGCATCCACGACCACATCTCCGGCGCCTACCTGCTGAGCCACAACAGTCCCTTCATCCCGAAGGCGATTGCGCTCGACGTGCTCGGTCAGATCAGCTGGGATGGCGAATTGCCCGAAGAGCAGGAAGTCGACGGCGTGGCCGGATACTACGGCCTCGACCTGTTCAGCCTGATCGTCCCCGAAGGCATCTCTCTGCGCTACACCAGCCGCAGCCAGGACAGTGTCGTCATCGAGAACGGACGCGTTATCGAAGGCACCCTCGACAAGCGAGCCATCGGTGCAGAAGACGGTCGCCTGCTCGACGCCGTGGTCCAGAACCACGGCACGGACACTGGCGCTCACTTCATCAACCAGATGACCAAGCTCACAATCGGCATCTGCACAGCGATGGGATTCACCACCGGAATCGACGATGAGGATCTGCCCGAAGAGGCGCGTGACCTGATCGCCAGCATCAACGCTGAGGCCAGCGACGCGGTGGACGCCGAGCTGGCAAAGTTCGGTAAATCCGGTCGCGGTTACGAGGCTCGCCCAGGGAGGACCCAACTGGAGACGCTCGAGGAGAATATCCTCCAAATCCTCGACCAGTGCAAGGCCGAGTCCGGAGAGGTGGCCAAGAACAACCTTGGCGACGATAACCCGGCCGTTATGATGGCTGTCTCCGGCGCTCGCGGTTCGATGGACAACCTGGCCATGATGGCGGGTTCGATTGGTCAGCCCAAGGTGCGTGGAAAGCGCCTCGAGCGCGGCTATAACGACCGTGTGCTGTCTCACTTCCGCCGAGATGCGAAGGGCGCCAAGGAGAAGGGTTTCGTTGCCTCTTCCTTCAAGCGCGGCCTCGAGCCGACCGAGTTCTTCATGCTGTCCGTCTCTGGACGCGAATCTCTGGTCGATACCGCGGTCCGAACCAGCAAGTCAGGATACATGCAGCGCCGTCTCATCAACGCGATGGACGACCTCAAGGTCTGGAAGGATGGTCAGCGTTCGGTGCGCAATACGGCCAACCGCATCATCCAGTTCCGGTATGGTGAGGACGGCATCGATCCGTGCCGTTCACTCAAGGGTGAACCAATCAACGTCGATCAGGTTCTCGATGACGTGCTCGGAGGTGGCAACTGATGGTGGTGAAGAGTGCAACGAAGAAGAAGCTCATGGACATGGGCGTACCCGAAGAATACGCTCACATGCTCGCGGACAGCCGCAAGTGGGATGACGTCAAGCAGCTCTCCTCTGGCGAGGTCGCACAGATCTGTGGACTGGCTTCGGATGAGGCGACCGCACTGCACACGCGGCTTGCAACCCACGGCAAGACGAGCGCCTCGGATTCCTCAGCATCAACCACAACCGTGGTCCGCCGCCGGGTCGCGCGTCGTCGTGCAGCCAAGCAGCAACTCGCTCTGCAGGATTACGACGCCGACGCGAAGTTCATTCATCTCGACCGCGACCTCAACAAAGAGGATCCGGTTTTCGTAGCTCTGACCAAGGCCGCTGCTACGGCGTCCAACTTCGTGTCCCAACGCTTGATTGAGACTCTAGCCGAGGGCGTTCGCGCCCGTGGCAAGGCCAAGTTGACGCCGACTCAGGCCAAGAAGATCATCGCTGGCGCCGATCTGCAGTTGGACCGCGCCAGTGTCGACCCCTTCGAAGCGGTCGGCATCGTGACGGCTCAGTCGATCGGTGAACCCGGCACGCAGATGACCATGCGAACGTTCCACTACGCAGGTGTGGCCACGGTCAACGTGACCCAAGGACTGCCTCGGATCATCGAGATTGTCGACGCCCGAAAGTCTCCCGATACCCCGACCATGAACATCTACCTCGAGGAGAAGGATGGCAAGGGCAAGCCTCTGGCTGCAAACGAGAACGCGGTTCAGAAACTGGCCGCATCTCTGGAGACAACGACCACGGCGGACATCGCCGACATCGACGTCGAGGTCGCTCAGCGCTATCTTTCACTGCAACTCAACGTCGGCCACCTGAAGCTGAAGAACATGACTGGTGCCGAGGTCCGCGACAAGCTCACGCGCGCGCTCCGCCTGTTCATCCAAGCGGATAGCGACACCAAGCCGAAGGTTCTGCGCATCATCCCCGGTGTGACCAAGCCCGAGGATCTCGAGGACCTTGCAACCAACCCTGTGACCTACACGGAACTGCTGCAACTCGAGGAGAAGATCAAGGCACTACGCCTCAAGGGTGTGCCCGGAATCGAGCGTGCGAACACTCAGAAGGATGCCGATACCGGCGAGTTCTACATCTCGACGATTGGCTCCAATCTGGCAAAGGTGTCCGACTTCGCCGGTGTCGACCGCGGTCGAACCTACACCAATAACGTCACAGAGATTCACGCCTACCTCGGCATCGAAGCCGCCCGACAGGCGATTACCAACGAATTGGTGCTGACGCTGGAGGGCGCTCGACTCGACGTCGATGTGCGCCACCTGCTCATGGTCGCCGACGTGATGACCAGCGAGGGCGAAGTCCGCGCAATCGGTCGCCACGGTGTGTCCGGTACCAAGCACAGCATCCTCGCGCGCGCTGCGTTCGAGGTCACGGTGAACCACCTGCTCAAGGCCGGCGTGATCGGTGAGCGCGACAACCTCACGGGCGTCGCTGAGAACATCATTGTCGGACAGCCAATCGGACTCGGAACGGGCAGCGTCGAGCTGTTCTACATCCCCGACAAGGATTGAATTCAATTCAACCATGAGAAGCAATAGTGGAGAATGGAGGGATAAGATATGGACCTGAACCGACAACTGAAGATCGCTGGAAAGACTGGAGCCCTGACATTTGGTCAGAACCAGGCCTCGAACGCCTGTGCGAATGGAGATGCCAAACTGCTCATCTTCGCAGCCAACTGCCCCCAGACCTTCATCGATGGTCTGCGCGCGCGCCATCCCGACGTCCCCATGCACCGTGTTGACCTCGTCAACCGTGAACTGGGCGCCGCATCCGCCAAGCCCTTCCCCGTCAGCACGATCTGCGTGCTTGGTGAGGGCACCAGCGAGTTGCTGAGCCTGCGCCCGAACTTGGACTGAACCCGCTCCAACCGGGGCCTCCGGCCTCGTCTGGCACGGAGTGTTCAAGGGCAGCTCGGCCGCCGCAGGCGGCCATGGAGGCATTGATTCGCGACCTGCTCGCGCAGCTCGGTGCCGACATGGGTGATGTGCCCTCGCACACGCCTTGTCCCGGCATGACGCTGCTCGGCCGACTGCAGACGCCCCCCGCGACCCGCAGTGGTCCGAAACTCGCCAAGGACACCTATGTCTGGCACGCGCATGATGGCTGGGCGCCGCTCGATGATCTCGAAATCGAGCGCTGGCTGGTCGATGCGCCCAGCGGTGTGCACTGGTTGTTGTCTGAGCGAAAGTTGAGGCTGGAGAGAAATCCTGGTCGTGCTGGCATCACCTACGATGTCTGGGGTCCGGAGAGATTCGCCCAATGGCTGGGCGAGGCCGTTCTCAATGGAGATTTGAACGCCCAGATCCCCGAGACCATTCCCGCCTCGGCGGTCGCGGCCGAAGACGTCGAGAGAATCGCTCCAATCGAACAGCGAAGTGGCGCCTCGGCACTGCAACCTCGCATCGATCTCGGCGAGGTTCTGGAAAGCCTCGGGCTGGCAAACACCGATTCTCGTCCCATCCTGCTCTGCGCCAGGATCTGGGCCGTGACCGGCATCTTGCGTGGACCCGAAGATGCGGCGGAACGCCAGTGGTGGAATCTGCTCGAGGACCCCTTCTCGGGCGAGGTCGACCATCTGGGAAAGGTCGATGAGATGGAATTCATCCCCTCCCTGCAGCGCATCGAACCCAAGGCTTGGATTGAAGAGGCCGATATCGCGCCCCGACTCGCCGGTCTGTGTGAGGAGCGCCGTCACTATATCGTCACCGAGGACGTCGGAGCCAGTCAGGTCCAGGGCAGTGTGCTGACCTGGTGGAAACTCGACCCCTCCAGCGCTGAGATGACACCACGATTGGCCCTTCTGCCTGCTTGGCAGATTCGAATCCCGGGGCGGGGCTGGGCGATTCTGCATGGGTTGACTGGCCAACTTCTCCCGATGCCCTGATCAGGTCAGAACTTCGTCGAGCCGGTTCTGTTCTACGGCTTGACGCAACTCCATGGCGATGCGGCGTCCGCTTGACATCGGCTTTCGCCAGGTCGCATTGCCATAGGGGTGGCCCATGCTGAGGTGGACGTTGGTACCGCCGCCCAATCGGGGTGCGACGTCGTAGATCCAGTATCCCATGTCCTTGTCGATGCAGGTCTGCAGGCAGAACGGACCGATGATTCCCGGGTCGTAATGCTCTTTGCTCGCGGTAATGAATTTCTCGCCGAGTTCGTAAGCCTCCTCCAGGAGGCTCTCGCGAATCGTCGCGGTATTGTGGCCGACAACGGTCATCTCTGGGATCTGCTGATGATCGGGCATGGTCATCTGCTGGGGTGCGGGCAATCGGACGTGGCCATCGAGCGATGATTCGAAGCGCCAATCGACGCCGAGGAGTTCGAGTTTGGGCATGTCCTCCTCCAAGGGGCTGTAGAAGAAGTTCAGGTTGAACACCGGGCCGATGACATAGCGTTCGATGCGCGCCCCCTCGAGGCTGGCCTGATCGATCACGCCCTCCTTGAGCAGAACCTCGGACTTCTCGATGTATTCCCGATGCGAAGCGCAGGTGAAGAAGCCGCGTTCCAACTTCTTCTGGGCGTGATGAAGTTTGACGATGACCAGACAATCGATGTCCTCGGGGTTTTCGATAGCATCTGGGTAGGGGAGTCCGGCTTGGTCGAGGATCCAGTAGTAGTCCTGCTCCTCGGTTCGCTCCTCCATTCGGAGCATGTTGCGGCTGCCGAACATCGGCACGCGGAAGTCGTTCTCGATCGCGTCCATCGGGCTGTACGAGGTGAACGAGCGATTTGGAATGTAGACGACATTGCGGTCGCGCATCTGCTGCTGGAAGTCCGGCGCCATCACGTCATTGAACGAATCGAGTACAATCGCCTTGTCGACCATGCCGCGCACGACGCGGCCCGCGGTATTGCGCTGGGTGCGGAAGTACTCGGAATAGGTCTTCTCGCGACCTTTCTGACAGTAGGCCACCGTCGGAAACCCCTCTTCAATGGCGCCATCACAGATATCGAGAGCACTGTGACTGGCCGTCATGCCGATGCGCAACTTGAGCCGGTCGTAATCCTTCAAGATGCTCTGGATGTCGGATGCCTCGATCATGGAATCAACCGCCCCGCTGAAGGGCCATCAACTCCTCGGTGGAGAGGGTCTCGCCCGACATCAACTTCGACATCAGGTCCTGGACCTCGACGCGTGCAGGCGCACCGGGTGCGCTGTCGCCGGAGTCTCGGCTGCGCTTTGCGCGCAGAATGTCCTGAATGGAGTGCAGACAGCGTAGGCTGACGATGTAGGATTGGTGGGCGCCGTCGGCCTCGCGCTTCGCGCGACGGACCAGCGCCTGAGCGCTGTCTGCCTGTTCGCGAAGACGATCGACCTCTTCGGAGAGTTTGAGCATCAGATCGTGCGCCTCCTGAGCATCCTCGGCCGCCACAGTGACGACTTGATGGGCGGATTCCTGACCCTCGATCGCCTCATGGAGAGCTTCGCGTGCGGCCTTGAGTTCGACATTCGAATTCTCGGCATGTTCCAAGGCGCGCAGCTTTTGCTGGGTCTTCTTCATCGTCTCGATGAATTTCTTCTCGTTCTTGCCGGTGTGGAGACCTATCTCGAAATCTCGCTCGAGATGCTCGAGTTTGCGGCGCAGCATCATCGGTGTCTCCTTGCGGTCTCGGCGGTCGCGACCACGGTGCTCACTGGGGGCGGGCCGATCTGGCTCGCCGGTTGCTTCGCGCAACTTGTCCTTGGCCTCGCGAACCTCCTGATTCTTCTCGGCTCGAACATCCTTGGCCTCGCGAACCACTCCGTTCGCTTCGTCACGGATCGCCTTCTGGCGCTGAACCTCGGAAATCAATTCGCGAACTTGGCTGTTGAAGGCATTTCGCGTACCGAGATGTTCGCGGGTCTTGCCGTTCCATTCGTCGCGGACATTGCGGCTGTCGGTCGCCTTTCGGTCGACGTTCTTGCGCAGATCATCGAGCACGGGTTTGAGGTTGTCCATGCTGATCACCAACCGGCCTGACAGAGTCAGGCCTCCAATCAGGCACGGCGAACTGGGGGGGCCATATAACCGCTGCTCTCTCCGGCGGCGCCCCTAGGGGGGCGTCTGGTCGATTCCACACGTGTAGGGTGAGAACGATTAAACCCCGTCCGAGAAGCGTTGGGGCTGATTCCCATGTTCCTCGATGGATTACCCGGAATGGACCGCGTGCTGGCGACGGATGTTAATCCACCCTACCTGACTCTGGTCACGGGGCCGCCGGGCTCGTTGAAGACCACCTTCTGCCTCTCGATGGTGGCCAACCACCTGCGCAACTCCGATGGTTTCGGCCTGTACTGCACGGTCGAGGAATCGGTGGACAGCCTGTTGCGTTCCTCGCGATCGATCGGCATCGATTTGCCACCGAATCTGCAGATTACAGATTTCACCGAATTGCGCAAGGAGAACGAGGCTATGGATTACCTCAAGTTCACCCGGAAGATGATCGAGCACTTCAAGCGAGAACGCGGTGCGGCTTTCTCGGTCTTCGTCCTCGATTCACTGGGCGCGATTTACAGCCTGACCAATGTCGATGAGGAGATGCGCAAGCGCATGTTCGGCTTCTTCGACTTCCTCCGCAGCCAGGACCTCCACACCTTCATCATCACAGAGAGGCAGGCCGGGGAACACGCGGAATTGGAAGGCAACGAGGGCTTCCTGGCCGATGCGATTCTGAATCTCGGACTCGACCGACGCAATGGCCAGATTGTGCGGACACTTCAGGTCGAGAAGATGCGCCACGTCCGCCATTCGATGGAGAAGCAGGCGATGGAAGCGACCGGCGGCAGCATTTCGTTGCTCGGACCGCTGTTCGATTAGATCAGCGCAACCATGCGCTCAGCCGCATCGGTCAAGGCCAGACGAATGGCACCTAGATTGCCCTCCGGTCCAGCACGCGGAAGCAGCACATGGGCTAGGTCGAGGCGATGGGACAGCATCATGGCAGCATCGGCGCGAATCGTGAGCCGTTCCGGGATGCCTCCGAGCAGGACCTCAGCGCGCAATTCGAGGCCAACCCACATCGCGGCGGCGGCCTCGGCCTGTTCGCTGGCTGGCGCGACCGCCAGCGGCAGCAGTTCATCTCCAATCAGAACGACCCATTCCACACCGTCAAGGTCGGCCAGATCCTGCATCAGCCGCTGCCGCATCGCTTCACCGAAAACGGCGACAGGGCATCATTGTGACGCTTGCAAATCGACCGCGAAAATCGAGTACAACCTCACTTTCACCACTTTCATATTCCTCCCTCCAATGTGAGTTCAAGTACACTCTCAGAAATTCCCGAGGGGGTCTGAATCCAACTTCCGGGGCGATTACCGCCGGGCCATCGCCCCCTGGGTCTGAGTTCGGCCGCTGGGTTCACTGGGGGCGATTCGGTCCGAGCATGAGCCAGCCATCCTCGCCGCCGTAGAATCCGACGACTCGACCCGCGGGTCTGAGACCTCGACGACCATACATGCCGAGCGCGGTATCGTTGCTCTGCCGCACTTCGAGCTGAATGTTGGTCTGGCCTTGCGAGCGAGCCGCTTCTGCGAAGCATCGCCAGCCCTCCGTGCCATGGCCATCGCCCTGGTGATCGGGTGCAACGCAGAAGGCCAACACCCTGCAGCGTGTTTTTGAGAGTCCCATCGCCCAGAGAAGTCCCATCATCTCACCTTCATATTCTAGGATCCAGTTTCCGAAATCTGGGTTTAGGGGAAGCATTCTCAGCCGCTGGGGCGAGTAGGCCTCCCCCGTTGTTTCAAGAATCAGATCGTGGGCGCTCTGGATTCTGGTATTGGACCACTCCGGAAGCGGTTCGCCACGCGTCCAGATGGCTTCAGCCAAACAGGTCAGCCCCGGCGGCGCTCGCGTTCCTCTTGCGTGGCGGCGCGGCGACGCCCGCGTGCTGCGCCGACCTGGCGCTTGCGTGGTTTGACGGATTCGCGTGACGACTTCTTCTCTTCTTTCGGTTCTTCACCGCCGAGTGCGCCGAGTCCGCCACCCTTGAGAAGGGCGCTGAAATCATCCACAGACAGGGTACCACCGCTGCTGGCACGCGCCTTGACCTCATCCAGTCGCAGACTGAGATGTCGTCCTCGCCCGGCTCTCGGTGCCTTCTTTCTCACGCGCAGGCAGGCTTCGAGTCGACCCGCCTCCCGACGCATCTTCTTGAGTGAGACACGCTGTGTTCGCACCGTCTCAAGCATCTCTCCGATGCGGTTGTTGAGTTGGCGCATCTCCTTCGGATTCGCCTTCTGATCGGCAATATCCTCCCGTGCCTCTTCGGCGATGGTCTGCTTGTCGGCGCTGAGTTGATCGAGCCCCTTGAGTTTCTCTTCCTGCCCGCGCAGTAGATCGATGTAGGCCTGATGCAGCGCATTGCCCTGTGACTTGCGGACATGCATGGCCTGCAGTTCGAAGAAGAAGGAGAAAAGTTGAATCTCATGGTCCCGATTGGGCATCCGCACCAGATCATTGGGCAGGGTGGCGAGCCGTCGATAGGTCTGAGCCAGACGCTGCTCGATCACCTCGAGAGGGGGCGGCACCGCGGTGTTGATCGCATCGCGTTCGGCCCGAATCGAATCCGCTTTGGATCGCAGGCCACGGAATTGGTTGAGCAGAGTGGTGCGCTCCTTGCTGATTCCGCGCGTGGCCTCGTGAACCTGCCGCAGAGATTGCACCAGCGTGATCATCGCCTGACGCTCCTGCTGCATGACCTCCTGCTCCCTCTCGGTCGCGCGGATCGAGGCCCGAAGTGCGGTCGCGCGCTCATCGATCTCGTGATTGGGCGTGTCCTCGAGGTCATCGAAGAGCCCTTCCTTCGGCTTGCGCTTACGCTTACTGGGCTCCTTCGGAGGTGCCTTTTTCTCGGCGCTCATTCGTCTTCACCACCATCTGAGGTCTTGGTGCCAGTGGGGAGTTCGGCATTGCGACGCTGGACGCTGGAGACTTGACCCTCGCTCACCCGCGTCGCCTTCTCCAACAGATCGGGTTCGCCCGTCTCGAGTGCACCGTAACCGTGGGCCAGCCGCATCTCCCAGTGGGTGATGGCGGATTCGGATTGTTTGATCAGCGCGCGGGAGCGGTCGACCTGACGCATCGCTGTTCGCAGACCTTCGCGATTCTCGATGAACTTGGCATGCTTGGGTTCGTTCTTCTCGACATGCTCGAGCATCTCCAAGTGCAATTTGTCCGCCATGCGGAACAACTTGTGCATCTTCCGGCTGGATTCGATGTACTGCGCCATCTCCGGGTTGTCCTTTCGACGGGCTTCAAGCCACTCCTCGTTCTTTTGAAGCAGGGCTTTTCGTTCGGCGAGCAGGCGGCGCTCATCCTTGAGGGAGAGCGCCTCTTCGTCAATCTTGACCTCGAGCGCCTGAAGAGACTCCTCCAGTTTTTCGCGGGCCCATTTGGGGTCGAGGCTCTTCAGCCCGCCCTCCCCTTCGAGTTTGTCACGCAGTGAGCGAGTTTCCTCGAGCAGCGCGCGCGCTTCCGTCTGTGAGGCATTGCGTCGTTGTTTCAGATCAGCGACCTTGTTCGAGCCGGTATCACGCGCAAGACGCAGCTTCTCGACCACGGGTTCGAGACGATCCGCCTCATCCACCGAGCGCTGCTCGATCTGGGGAAGAGCCATCTGCAGCACCTTGCGCCGCTTGAGAATCGATGCGGCGAGTTCCTCGGGTGTGAGGGCCAAGAGGGCTTCGAGGTCCATGGAGAACGGCCCACCGAACCGCGGCTTGCGGATAAAGGTTCAGCGATTGGCATGCCCTTCCGAGGCAAGGGTCTTCAACCGGCCATGGCCGAGCACATCGCATGACCGGCAGGTTTCACAGCAGGGGTGCCGCCGTGCTCCTGCTTCTGCTCCCCCTCTTCCTGCCCCTCGCTTCGGCGACTGGAGGTGGTTTGTTGCTCGATGGTAGCAGCTTCACGGTCGCGGGTGAGGGTGGGGTCGGTGCGGGCGATGTGAACATCAGCGTCGATGTCGCTGCACACGATGTCGATGCGAGTGGATTCCTGCAGATGGCTCTAGAGGCAGCGAACGGTACACCGCTGGCTTCGGACAACCGTTCGATCAACCTGCTGACCGGACAATCCTCCACCGAGGTCTTCGATGTGACCGACGTCCCGATCGGTATCCATACACTCACACTGCGACTTTGGGGAAGCGTCGGCGTCGCGTTTGAGAACAACCTCACTGAGATTCAGGTCTTCGTCCAGAGGTTATCTCCAGCAGACGCCTCTATAGAAGACCCATCCACGTGGCAGTTGATTCCTGTCGACGCCGATACCGGGGAAGCGAGCGGCAATGCCTCATTCAGAGACGGCGATCTGGGCTGGTTGCTGGCGGGCATCCACAATTCGGGTGATGTGACCTGGACTGGAATCGCGAGGCATGATGGCCAGGATCTGTCGATTCAGGTGCCCGGCTCTTCGACCACGGTGGCAAATTTCTCTACCGGCCCCTATGGTGAGGGTACGACCAGCATCACGATCGAGTTGCTCGAAGCCAATGTCTCAATCGATTCTGAATCCACATCGCTGAGCATTGGCCCTCCCCCTCTGTCGCGTCCGCTGCTCACGATTACACCCTCCCTGGTGGATCCGAGCCTCGGTTCGACGGTGAACTGGACGGTCGAGTTGTCGAATGCCGGCGATGTCGTCTACGACGGTGAACTCGTCTGTACCTTCCCGAGCGGCATCGAGGTGCTGAATCAGTCCGTGAACATCGCCGCAGGAACGAATATCTCGTCGATCATTCCCATCGAGGTGAGGCCGGGTGAACTCACTTGCTCGACTTCCACCGACGTGAGGATCCATGATGATTCCATGACCGAGACCAGTCAATCTTACGATATGGCGGCCGGCCATCTGATGCGCGCGGGCAGTGATGGATTGACCGTGACTGGGGGCCCCTTCCACATCGGCGATGCAGTTCCACTTGCGATTCTAATCCACAATGGTGGAGATCTCGCTGGCGCGGGGAGCCTGCAGACCAGAGAAGGCGCGGGTGATGGCTCGAACATGGGTGCGTGGGCATCCCTTGAGAGCCGTTCACTCGAGGTCGGGAGTAGCATCGAGTTGGGTGCAGACCATCTTCCAGCCGTGGCCGGGGACCGACGTATCGAATGGCGGATTACGAGCACTGACAGCCTGGTCGCTGCGGACCTGTCCGGGTGGTTGGACCTGCAGATCCTGCCCTCCCAAGACCTCGAAGTGAGCCTCACCTCGTTGGGTTGGACCTTGGCGGATGGACTGTCGGTCAAGGTCGTCACCACCCTATCCACGGGCGAGGCGCGCACCATCCTGCTCGAGATCGGAACCGAAGGTGCAGCCGGCGAAGCGCTGCAGATATCGACCGAAGTCACCCTTTCCCCCGGTCAACGCACCCAGACCTACAATCTCGGCCAACCCACCGTCTCTTCGCTGGCCTGGGTGCGCGCCACACCCGTGGGCTGGACCGCGGCTAGCACGGCCGAGGCAGAGACCGCGCTCATCAAGCCAGATCCGCGGGTATCGG
>Ga0114996_10006061_pt1 | contig 14039 bp, 15 predicted proteins | sample ArcticOcean_MG_C_4_FD_87039 | JGI IMG/M metagenome (GOLD analysis project Ga0114996, IMG submission 87039) | Marine microbial communities from western Arctic Ocean - ArcticOcean_MG_CB4_134 | ecosystem: Environmental > Aquatic > Marine > Oceanic | place: Arctic Ocean: Canada Basin | collected... | reverse complement strand
CGAAAATTCGCTCATGTCCTGGGTTACGTCAATCGTTTCACCCGCTTCAGCCGCGGCCTCCCAACGCGCGGAGGTCTTGTCCGCACAGGACGTCATTATTTCAATAAGCTGGTGCAGGTTTTGCCGGCTAAATGCTGGTTGAATCATGCGTCTCGAGCGTCGCCAGGTCGCGCCGTCACTCACAATAAGGCCATTGCCAAGCAACATTTTCACGCGCTCGAATCCTGGCCCTTTCTTGTAGTTTGCATGCTGTTTAACGAGGAGCTTTCGAACGTCAGTCGCGTCGTTGATAAAGCACGCCCTGCGACCGTTCAACGTCGTTAAATTAACGACGTTGCCATATTGTTGTCGTAGCGCCGAGAAACACTCGAGCGTATCCGGATCAATGCCAACCGCGAGCGGCTGTTTCGGGCCAGGAGCAATTCGTCTGGTTTCTTCGGATAAGGGCATGGTTTATAACGTGTTTTCTGCAGAAAACACCAAGTTTCGCCTGCAAAGTTGGCGCCATACTACATTGACCAGGCCATGATCGGTACTGCAAACTCGCATGCCAATCGGCGCCGCGTTAGAGCACTACATAGGCGCAATTCATATGTTATTCAGCAGCGTCCGCTTAAGCTCGTAGAATGGACCATAATGAACGCTGCCCAAATCTCCCAAACGCGACGAGTGCTTTTATGACCGAACCTAGCAGGAGACCTGACTTTTCTGACGTGGAAACACGTCGGAGTACGCGCTCACAGCGCAAGATGTCCACCGCTCGTCGAGTGTATTATTTTCTCGGGTTACCCGTTTTACGGGCAGTCTTCTGCCTGCTCTCCTCTACCTATCGGGTGCACGTCGTTATTGGCGAAGATATAGCGGATCGAGTCATTTCGGACTCGGGCACCGTCTATGCGCCTTGTTACTGGCATCAACACCACGTTCTGTGTTCAGGAACGCTCAAGAATTGGATAAAACGCGGCTTTCGTGCCTGCTTCCTGATCTCGTCGTCAGTTGATGGAGAGGTGCCAGACCGGGTGGCCCGCGCATGGGGCGCCGAGGTTATTCGTGGTTCGGCAAACCAAACAGGTGCACTCGTGCTACGCGACATGCAACAAATGATGAAGCGCGGCGTCTCAATTGTGACCACCGCGGACGGACCCAACGGACCGAAGTACGAATTCAAGGCCGGGACGGTATTGATGGCACGAATCGGTTCAGCGCCGATGGTACCGCTTGCCTGTGCAGCTGAACGGGCCTGGTACTTGAAACGATGGGACCAATTCATGATCCCAAAGCCATTCACACGCGTCGTACTGGCTATTGGTGAGCCGGTGATCGTGCCGAAGGGGGCAGGAAAGGACGACATGGAAAATTGTCGAGTTCAAATGGAACGGGCAATGATCGAATTAATGAAAGATGCGGGTGCTGAGCTCGCAGAGCGGAAGAGATAGAACGGTGACTAAATTTTTCAAAAAATTGAGCATTATGCTTGCTGTCTTTTCGATGGGCATGACAAGTGCCGCGGGCGATGATGTCGGATTGACGCCTCATGCCGCCGAGTACAAAGTCAACATTAGTGTCTTAGGCGGAAAATTGCGGACCCGCGTCGAGGCTATTGATGGTGGCTATCGGGCAGAGTCTTCGATCGAGGCAACTGGTATGTCACGTATCATTGCCAATGGTTCGATCCGTGAAAGTTCTGTCATGCGAAACACTTCCGATGGACTGTTACCCGATAGATTTGTTTCGGTTAACACATTGTTGAGAGGTGGCGAGTCGGCCGACCTTAAGTTTGATTGGGACGAGCGTATTGCCAGTGGCTTGATCAACGGCGTTAACTTCACAACCAGCCTTGATGGCAATGTTCATGACCGGGTGTCACTTCAGTACGGATTAATGAATGATCTCATGCAAGGAATTCAGCGGGGTGAATATTTGTTACAAGACGCCGAAAAGCTGAAAGCGCTTTCAATTTCAAACATTGGGACTAAGTCGGTCACAGTACCCTACGGTCGCTTTGACGCGGTAGGCATCCAACATCAGGCAGCAAACTCATCGCGTGCCACAACGCTATGGTGTGTCGAGGAACTGGGTTACTTACCGGTCATCATCGAGCAACATCGTAAAGGCAAACGACAGATGCGCGCCGTACTGACACGTTACGCGACGTTGTGATAATTCTCGCAGGATCGTTTACGTTAATACGATCGCAAGGTGCCAATACAACATCATCATTGCGGTAACTGCGCCGCTGAGCATTAAGGGGTCCTAGGGATTTTCACTCGTAATGTGTGAATCGGCATCGAAATCTGACCCACCTTCACACCAATAGCCAATAACCAATAACTTACATGATCAATCGGCGCCGAAACCGGGTCAAATTTGCGGGCCGATCTACACTAATACTTGGGTGGCTGCTTTCGGCCGAGGCCGTGTGAAAACGCCAGAAGCGGACGGCATCAAGACTAACAAGTTGGCGGCGTGGCAGCGGCATGGCGATTGAGTCCGTTAAAGCAGAACGCCATTTCACTTTAAAAGACATCGACGTGCACGCCGTTAAATGATTCTAAATATGCAGTTTTGAATGATTTGGTGGATGTCCTTAGTTGTCCTTTGTTAGTCTGTTTCCCTGGCGGCAGGCGTGCCTTATGCGATATGACGGAATTGTTGTTACAGTATTGTGAGTTTTCGGGGTGGACATCTTAATTGGACAATGGAAAGGATAGCTGTCATGAACAACGTGCTAGAAAAACTGATTCTTGTTTTGGTTTTATTTGGAGCGACGGCGTTCGGCCATGATAGAAAGGATGTCGATGACATCAGTGTTCTTTTTGGTGGCGAACCAGAACCCATGGTCAATGACGAACGCCAATTTCTTCGTTGGAAGTTTACTGACGTCGATACCAAAGAAGTCATCACGGACCTGGAAGCACTAGAGGCCGTCGTTACATTTGCAGGTAAGGAAGCCGGGACATTCACTGCGAGGGGCCCGCGTCGTGAGCCCGGAGTCTATAAAACCAGCCACATATTCGCTGTGCCTGGCGAAGGAGAAGTGACTTTAAGCTTCAAGCGGGAAGGCAATGATAAGGTTTATACGGTTACGTTCACGTTTAGTGTGATATCAAGACACGAACTGACAATACCGAGGTAGTTTTACAATCGAAAGCGCTCTCGACACACTCGCTAATTTCACTGGTCGAAAGCCCGGATCATCTTTCCCGCTGCGCGCTACGGTCGCTTCCCATCGTCCGACCGAAATGGATTAACCAGCAGCGCCCGCAGCGATTGGTCCGGGCGCTCACGAAATTCGTGCAGACCGATCTGCATCGTATTTTGTCCGTCGCGAGGCTGGTCGCGGTAACTGCCGAATAATCGATCCCACAAGGATAGGTGGAATCCGAAATTAGCGTTCGTTTCATCTCCGTGAACCGAATGGTGGATGCGATGCATCTCAGGAGTCACCAGGAGCCAACGCAAGCGGCGCTCGAAAGTGTCGGGAAGGTGGATGTTTGCATGCGTGAACAACGAGCCACTGCTAAGCAGTATCTCAAATATCAGCACGGCGAGCGCAGGTACGCCTAAAAGCGCAACGAGCGCGAGTTTGATTGCCATTGATACCACAATCTCGAAGGGGTGAAAGCGTACGGCAGTAGTGACGTCGAATCCGACATCGGCGTGATGCACGCGATGCAGTCGCCACAGCAGCGGAACCTTGTGCACCAGGCGATGCTGCCAGTAAATCGCGCAGTCGAGCAGGATAACGCCGACCGCCACATCGGCCCAGTACGGCAATATGCCGAGAAGCCCGCCTCCACTTTGTTCGAGCCGAAGGGCAAGATCGACCGCTAGCAGCGGAAACACCACGCGTAAAATCAGCGTGTTGATTATGATAAGCGACAAGTTAGCCATGAGGCGGCGCCAGCCGCCGATCACGGCCCGTCGCGGTCGGACCTGCTGAAATACGATAAGTGCAGCGAAGATCGACAGAAAACTCGCAAGACGAATTTGCGGCTCGTTGGTCAGCAACCAATCGGACACAGTCAGCCGGCCCAGGTTTCTATGCTGCTGCCACGATGCAACGCGACAATGTCCGAAACATCTGGAAGCGGAATCCGTCGCGCTTTATCGCAACTCCTCTCGCCTGCAACATTCGGGTTGATCTCCATCATCATTGGACAATTTGCATCTAGTGAGAGTCGTTATCATGCTGTGCTTGAGACATTTCTACAACCAAAGGGCACCCATTCGGCTGTAGAAACTAGCCACGCCTTACTGATTGCGCGGCCAAATCGCGATCCAGGCATCGGTTCAATCGGAGTAGATGAATTGAGGTCATGTAAGATACGCCGACCGAAACAGGTCATGTTTCATAATAATTGCCGGACACTGCAGAATATTCTGTCGTAACAGGATGACGAATGACCGACGCCAGCACCCCGCCCGTTCCAGCCTGGAAACGATTCCTACCACTTGGCGTTATCGTCGCTGCGCTGACAGCGTTTTTCGGCTTCGGACTCCAACGATATTTTACGCTTGATAGCTTAGCAGCCAATCAGGAAGCGATTAAGAACTACGCGGACGCGAACCTCCTTACGACCATGCTTGGAATAATCGTCGTTTACGCGGCTGTTACGGCCATCAGCTTTCCCGGAGCCGCCATAATGACACTGCTGGCAGGATTCATACTTGGCACACTTTACGGTGGCATCTCTGTTGTCATCGGGGCTACCATCGGCGCGACAATTATATTTCTCGCTGGCCGTTCAGCTGCTGGGGATCTGTTGGCGAAGCGCGGCGGCAATACCGTAGCGAAACTCGAAGCCGGCTTCACAAAGAATGCGCTTAGCTATCTGTTCGTACTTCGGCTCGTGCCGCTATTCCCGTTTTGGCTAGTCAATCTGGCGGCCGCAGCTTTCCGCGTGCCGACTCAGGTCTATATATTCGCCACTTTTTTCGGAATCATGCCTGGCACACTCGTGTTTGCCTCCGTTGGTGCGGGGTTCAGTTCGATCACTGAGTCGTCTGACATAGGCATAGAGGTGTTGCTTCAACCGGCTGTCATTCTTCCCATCATTGGTCTTGCAGCCCTGTCGCTGTTACCGATCATATTCAAGAGCGCCCTCAATGCTGACGATAAGGAACCATCATGAACGCACCGATAACGACTGATATCTGCGTAATTGGCGCGGGCTCCGGCGGTCTTTCGGTAACGGCCGGTGCCGTTCAGATGGGTGCGGAGGTGGTTCTTATCGAGAAGGATAAAATGGGCGGCGACTGCCTCAATACTGGCTGCGTTCCGTCAAAAGCGCTGCTAGCCGCGGGCAAACATGCCCAGGCATTCCGAACTTCAGGCCCATTTGGAATTAAGCCAGCCACGCCCAACATCGATTTCGCCGCTGCCATGGCGCATGTACGCGAAGTTATTCAGGGAATTGAGCCACATGACAGCGTAGAGAGATTTGAGAGCCTCGGCGTAAACGTCATTAAAGGCGCCGCCCGGTTTACGAGCCGCAACGAGGTTGCCGTTGGCGAGCGGCGAATTCGGGCAAAACGATTTGTCATTGCAACCGGCAGTCGAGCGACCGTCCCGCCCATTCCAGGCATTGACGACACTGACTATCTGACCAACGAGACACTGTTCGAGAACTCTGCGTGCCCTGACCACCTCATTATTGTTGGCGGCGGGCCGATCGGGATAGAAATGGCTCAGGCACATTACCGCTTGGGTGTGAAGGTAACGGTCCTTGAGCGCATGCGCGCGCTGCCGAATGATGACCCCGACCTGGCGGCCATTGTCGTAAAGGCTCTCCTCGACGAGGGTGTTTCTATACGCGAAGAGGTCAACATTGCGAGTGTTTCAGGCAAGACCGGCGATGTACGCGTCACTTTGCAGGATGGGGAGGAAATTCGCGGCAGTCATCTACTCATGGCAACCGGACGTGCTCCGGGCGTCGCCGACCTGGGACTTGATGAAGCAGGCATTCAATACTCGCGTTCCGGAGTCGAGGTCGACTCAAGGTTACGCACAACGAACAAGCGCGTATTTGCTATTGGCGATGCCAAAGGCGGATTGATGTTTACCCATTTGGCGGGTTACGACGCCGGCATCGTCATTCGCAACATTCTTTTCAAGTTACCGACCAAGGCAAACTACTCTGCAATTCCGTGGGTGACTTATACCGATCCGGAGTTATCTCAGGTTGGACTAACGGAAGCTCAGGCGAAAGAACAATACGGCGACGCAATCAAAGTTGTGCAGTGGGAATATGCGGAGAACGATCGCGCACGGGCTGAACGAATCACCTCGGGTTTGATAAAAGTGGTTGCTGGCAAACGTGGCAAGATTCTTGGAGCCGGAATCGCCGGCACCGGCGCGGGCGAAATCATTCAACCCTGGCAAATTGCTGTTGCCAAGGGTTACAAGATGGCGGACATGGCCGGAATCATTTCACCCTACCCAACCTTGTCTGAAATTTCGAAACGCGCGGCGGGTTCGTACTTTGCCGACAGGTTGTTTTCGCCGCGTACACGTAAGATTGTTCGGCTGTTACTCAAGCTCTAGAACCGATGGATCCTTCAAACCCGGTCTTGGTACTGTTTTGCAAAGAGCCGCGACTCGGTTACGGAAAGCAACGGCTGGCAGCCAGTATTGGCAAACGACCTGCCCTGCGAATAGCGCACGCCCTGGTGGATTGCGCACTGGAGGATGCTGCCCGGTGGGAGGGCACATTTGTAATCTCCCCCGCATCGGATGAAGAAACCGCCTGGGCGAAAGCGCTCTCGGACCGATCGGTGTTTGGGGGCAGGCATACTCGCATAGTTGCACAAACAGGAGGCAACCTTGGCTCGAGAATTGCGGCAGTCGATTCCAGTTTGCGTGGGTTGGGCGCGACACAGATAATCTATATGGGATGCGACGCGCCGTTGCTAAATAACACACACTATGAAGCTGTAATGCATACACTAAAAAATGTTGATGTCGTTCTGGCAGACGGTGCTGACGGTGGCGTTACCCTGATGGCAAGTCGCAGTGGATGGCCGCCACTCGACGAACTCCCGTGGAGCACCAGCGAACTCGGCAATGCACTGACGAATAGTTGCGCCGCCAGCGGACGAAGCGTGCACAGATTGGACGGTGGTTTCGATATAGACGAAAAGCGCGATGCGCTCAGGCTGCTCGAATACCTCGACGGCGACATGCGGCCTGCCCGACAGGCGCTAAACACCGTGTTGATCGAAGAAGTCCGCACATCAATTCCCGCGTGACGGAGGTGCCGCGCTTAAGCGTAATCATTCCCTGTCGCGACGATGCGGGGCCATTGGCACGACTGTTGCCGCAGTTTTCGGCAGAAGATGGCGTTGAGGTGATCGTGGTCAGCGATTCAGATCGACATGACGAGGTTACAAGTGTGTGCGCCAGCAACGGCGCACAATGTGTCATTCTGAATGAGCCACGCGGCGTACGCTTGCGTAAGGGTGCAGAACTGGCCAGCGCGCCAAACTTTTGGTTTCTGCATGCCGATTCGGAAATTTCAGACGATGCCGTCAGGGCGATCATGCAGGCTTTTTCTGATGGACACATGGGCGGATACTTTCGGTTCCGCCTGCTTGGACCCCGGTCGCTGCGTAAGCGGTTGATCGAATACTCCGCCGCACAGCGATGCAAATTCGGGGGAATTCCGTATGGAGATCAGGCGCTATTTGTTACCGCCGCAGAGTACGAACGAGCAGGCGGACACGAACCGCTACCGTTATTCGACGAATTTCGCCTGGTGCGGCAATTGATGCGCAGTGATCGATTTCATCTGCTGCCACTGTCAGTTGGCGTTGACGCAAGACGGTGGGAGAAAAAAAGTTTTATTTTGCATTCAGTTAAGAATCGTCTTTATTCACTGGCATTCACGCTGGGAGTATCACCTTCCCGGCTCGCCCGCTGGTATCATAACCGCTGATATTAATCTGTAATTTCTTCCATCTATATCCGGTCTAATTACGTACAACCCTGCGAAGAGAGAAAACTTTGATGTCAAGATTCTGTATGACCCTCTGCTGCTTCGTTCTGATCGCACCGGGCGCATATGCTGAATCCGAACTGGAGCTCTGGTCGATCTGGTCTGCGAGCGATGAGTCAATCGAGACGACGATCGACCACAGCGCCTGGGGCGAGTTTCTCGGACGCTACGTGCAGGCACATGAGAGTGGCATAAACTTTGTTGCCTATGCGGACGTTGCCTCCAGAGATCGCATTGCTCTGCAGGCGTACATAAAGCGACTGACGGACGGCGACCCGAGACAGCTACGCAAAACTGAGCAATTGGTCTACTGGGTCAACCTTTACAATGCATTGACCGTTGAGGTGGTTCTAAGAAATCCCAATGAGGACAGTATTCAGGATATGGGAGACGGATTTTTCTCGTCCGGTCCATGGGGCGACAAGCTTATCGAAATCGCCGGGGAGTCGCTAAGCCTGGATGATATCGAACACCGAATTCTCCGACCGATCTGGCGTGACCATCGACTCCATTACGCGGTTAACTGCGCCAGCATTAGCTGCCCGAATCTAGCCACGGTGCCCTACACGGCCAAGAACGTCGAAGAGATGTTCATCGCTGCAGAACAGAGTTACATCAACCATTCACGGGGTGTCAGTTTCGACGTTCGCGGCAGACTGACTCTTTCAAATATTTATACGTGGTATAGCGGCGATTTCGCTAAGGACGAAGCGGCATTGCTCCAATACCTGAGCACGCATCACGCGACAACTGCAGATCGGCTGCGCGAGTATACGGGTCGCATTCAATACGACTACGACTGGAACCTTAATGCACCGATCAACTAGCGCACCGTATCGTTGCTACAAGTTGCAGAAATGCGATCAGAAGATCCATGCCGGTTGTCAACGATGCGGTACTGTTTGAACGTTAGTTGGCACAGACGATTAGACTACTTTTCATCGCTGAGGTTGTCGTTCGGGTAGACTCCTTTCATGCCACTCCGATCAACGCTTAGGCCACTTCTCAAGAAACATTCTGGTCTGTTCTTCAATGTGCTGTTTATTGTTACCGTGCTGCTTGGCGTTGGCGCTTTCCAAGCGCGCAACATGTTGCCGACAACCGAGGCAGATATCCCCACGTTACGCGGCCCACTGTTGCGCGGCGGGAACTACGACCTGGCTGATGCAGGTAATCGACCAGTGCTCGTTTATTTTTTTGCACCGTGGTGCAATTTTTGCTCGGCCAGCTCAGACAACCTCACGCGGTTACGACGATTACGAGATGAAGAATCGCTGGAGATTCTGGTTGTAGCACTCGACTGGAAGGACCACGAAGAGGTACTTAGCTACGCTAACCGTCATGACCTTGATCTGCCGGTCATACTCGGTGATAGCAAGATTGGGCAGGACTGGCGTGTCTTTGCATTCCCCACCTACTACGTGCTCAACAGCAATCGACGAATCACTCGCCGGGACCTTGGATACAGTACGCAAATTGGATTGTGGTGGAGGACGTGGTTGGTCAATTAGTCGATCGGATTTCTTGGTCGCCAAACAGCTTCGTGAGAACTATTAATCCGCTCGATCGAAAACTCTAACGATCGTTGCCTCTTCGTCCTTCTTGCTTCGAAACAGAATTTTCCGTTCCATCACACGTCCACCTTCAAGTAAGCGAAATGTCTCCGTCATTTTCATACCATTTCGGTCCAGCGTATCCACCACCATTGCATCGCCTTCCCAGCCAGTGACACGCTGCGCCTCAGCTTCACCGACACTGATCAATCGGTTTTCTCCAAATCGGAATTCTTCGACGATTGAACGATCAAAACTGATAAAAATACCATCGTCCGTTTGCGTTACTTTCAGTGATTCGCCCAACTCCAGGAATACATGCACCAACCCGCCCTTCAATTTTCTGCGATTGGCTCGGCCCGTTCTGGATCCCGATTGGCGATCGGGTTGCGTAAACACATCGTCATCTTTGACGCCATCCGTCTGCCGAATGGCATCGCGCACTCTTACCTGATCCGATGACGAATTAGTCCGTAATAGCCAATTTCCGCTTAGATCGACGCCAATGGGGACAGCTCCATCGCGGGATGGAAGGACTTCTGGCGTCGAACAACCCCATAGAATGCTGGTTGCGATTAGGATTGCACTAAATACCTTCATAACAATCTGTATTGATCCCAAGTGATCCCGGTATAATCCTTATCGCCTAATTATAAGAAGCAAGCAATAGTGAAACTCAAAAACGAACATTTGTTGGTGGCCGGAAGCTGGGCCGGGGCGCTCAAACCGCCTGAGAGTATTCCAGACCGTGCAGACGTCGTGATCGTGGGCGGCGGTATCGTTGGCGTGTCAACAGCCTGGTTTCTGGCGCGACAAGGCGTCGATGTGGTCCTGTGTGAAAAGGGCTATATCGCGGGGGAACAATCCGGGCGTAATTGGGGATGGGTGCGCCAACAAGGTCGTGATCCGCGCGAAATGCCGATGATGATTGAGAGCATGCGTATTTTCCGGGAACTGGAAGCGGAGATCGGCGAAGACATTGGTTTCACCCAAGGTGGCTGCTTATTCGTGGCTAACAACGAGAAAAAGCTTGAGGAACAGCATGACTGGGTGGAAAGCACCAAAGAATATGAACTCGATACGAGAGTGATCGATCCCAAAGAACTTGCTCAGCTTGTTACGGGCGCGACGCCGCCATGGCTCGGGGCTATGTACACCGCATCGGACGGTCGCGCGGAACCACATAAAACAACACCCGCAATTGCTCGAGCTGCAACTCGCAGCGGGGCCAAAATTTTGACCTCTTGCGCGGTACGCGGCATAGAATCCAGCGGCGGCCGTGTATCGTCAGTTGTCACGGAACATGGAACGATTCAAACATCGACCGTGCTTTGTGCGGCGGGTGCCTGGACATCCACTTTCTGTCGCTCGATGGACATTCAAGTTCCACAACTACGGGTCCGCGGTACGGTTGCGAGGACAGCGCCGGCTGAAAAATTATTAGATGGCTGTCTATTTGATAACCAGCTGGGCATTCGTCGGCGCGATGACGGCGGTTACACAGTCGCACACGGATCGAGTCTCGACCATGGCATAACGCCTTCGACCCTTCGCTACGCGTTCAAGTTTCTGCCGGCACTGAAAAAGGAATTCAAAGTGCTCCGATTGCGCTTTGGTAAGGATTTTTTCGACGAATTAGCAATGCCGACTCATTGGTCGTTGGACGAACAGACGCCATTCGAAAAATTACGAGTCCTGAATCCGGCACCAAGCAAACGCGTATTGCGGAAGATTCGTAAAAATCTCGATGCGATGTTACCGCAAATGGCGAATGTGGATATTGTTGAGGCGTGGGCCGGAATGGTGGAAACATCTCCTGATGTTGTACCCATCATTGGCGAAGTTGGTGAGGTTACCGGATTTCATATTGCAACGGGCTTTAGCGGTCACGGCTTTGGCATAGGTCCCGGTGCCGGGAAAGGCCTTGCTGCGATGGTTACTGGCGCCGATAGCGCAATTGATCTGACGCCTTTCCGCCTGAGCCGCTTTTTTGATGGCTCGCCTATTCGACCGATGACCGCGATCTAACGTCTGGGAGCAGCCAAGTGCGAATCCTTTTAGTCATCTTGGTCTCACTTGTTCCGCTTGCTACGTACGCAGAGAATCCCCGTACATTGCGGGTTGATTATTACCACAGTGGCAATGTAAGTGATGAGTCCTTCAGTCTTGACCGTATGGTCCTTGAGCCCCTCGCCTTTCCTGGCAACTTGCAACAACCCATCGACAAGACGCTCCGCGGTAAGTACCTATTTGAGGTAGTCGATGTAGGCAGCAGCAAAGTGTTCTGGTCTCGCAGTTTTAGCAGCATCTACGGAGAATGGGAGACCACTGGGGAAGCCCGGCAGATGAATCGAACGTTCCATGAATCGCTTCGCTTTCCGAAGCCGGCCGAGACCTTTGAAGTCATCCTCAGGAAACGCGATGCCAGCAACCAATTTCGTGAAGTTTGGCGGATAGAACTCAATCCAAACGACTACTTAGTGCATGAGGAATCGGCAGCCTATCGAGATGCAGTCGTCCCCATCGTTAATCACGGGGATTCAGCGAATAAAGTCGATATCCTCCTTTTGGGCGATGGGTACACGGCGAACGAAAAGGATGCTTTTATCGCGAAAGCCCGAGAGCTGGTTGATACCTTGTTTGCTACCGCCCCTTTCAGTCACCGCCGTGAAGATTTCAATGTATGGGCATTAGCGCCCGCTGCAACAGAATCCGGCGTATCGCGGCCTTCTACCGGCGTTTATAGGGATTCGCCGCTTGGGGCCAGCTACGATGCCTTTCGCAGCGAACGCTATGTTTTAACTAACGACAATCGAGAATGGCGCCGAATCGCGTCCTCAGTTCCTTACGATTTTGTGGAGATCCTCACTAACTCGGAGACTTATGGAGGCGGCGGCATATACGGCCTATTCAGTACAGCGGCCGCCAACAGTCAGTGGGCAGACTATCTTTTCATACATGAGTTCGCGCATCATTTCGCCGGCCTTGCTGATGAGTACTACACCAGCTCCGTGGCCTATACGGCGCCTACAGAAATTGTAGAGCCTTATGAGCCGAACGTGACCACGCTACTCGATCCGAAGAAGCTCAAATGGGCCAATTTCGCGAACACGGACACCCCGCTTCCGACGCCCTGGCCCAAAGAGGAATACGAATCACACTCGCTCGCCTACCAAGCCCGACGTGCCGCGATGCGTGCCGAGAATGTATCGGAAGACGATATGAACCACTTGTTTTCCGATAGTCAGAAGATTGTTGATGGAATGTTCTCCGCGGCACCCTACAAAGATTCTATCGGTGCCTTCGAAGGGGCGATCTACCAGGCCAGTGGCTATTACCGATCAGAACAAAACTGCATCATGTTTACTCGGACAACAGATTTTTGTCGCGTTTGCGCATCGGCCATTGAAGAAGTAATCGACGCATACACGAATTAGCCGCGTATTGAAAAATAAACTGTTTCGCCGTAGGAGCGACAGGATGCCGCTCCTACGGTATTTTCCGCCGCCGGCGTGTTATGCCTAACCGAGTCTATCGCGCACAAAATCGGCTAATGCCCGGGCAAACGGGCCACGGCGAGACACTTTGATACGCGCTAAACCAAGCCACTGCGCCAAAGTATCTAGCTCACCTGCCAGCTTCGAAATAGTCCGTTCACTGTCGATGCCCGCTTCGGGATGACTAGCCAGCACGAGTAGCGTGCCGTTTTTTCGATCGGCCTTTAGATCCACTCGCGCGACAATTTTGTCATCCAGCAGAAAGGGCAAAACGTAGTAGCCCCACTGACGTTTTTTCGCTGGCACATAGATCTCGATCCGATAGTGAAAATTGAATAATCGTTCCGCGCGTGGTCGGTACCAGACCGCCGGATCAAAGGGTGAAATCAAAGCGCTGGCATTCAACTTCTTAGGCTGTCTCGCGCCACGCACGATATAGGCGGTCTGTTGCCAGCCTTCCACCTGTACCGGACGAAGCGTGCCGACTTCTACCAATTCAGCGATGTGCGTGCGCGCTTCTTTCGCATTCATACGGTAGTAATCGATCAGGTCATCTGCTGTTGCAATACCAAAGGCAGTCGCCGCCTGCTTAAGCAACGTTCGATGCGCCTCCCCGCGTGTGACCGCTCGATCTAAATGCTCGGCGTCAATCAGTCTTTCGGTAAGATCATAAAGGCGCTGAAAATTAGGCAGTCGGTCGGCAACAGCTACCGCCCCTTTTCCGAAATGGTAGTCAATTGCCCGCCTCGGTAACGATCGATACCATTCACCAGGCTTCCTTTTCACGGCCTTTGCCGGAGGCAGATCTCCTGATGTTAGTGGTGAATTATACTTGATGAAATCATAGATTTCCGCAAGATACTTCGTCTTATTTCGAAGTTTAGTTATGGCGCCATTTGAGTAGGGTTGGTAGTCATCACGTCGGTACTGAAGCTCTGACCAATGACACGCTGGGACAATGCATGCCTCGTGCGCCCAGTGCTCAATGTAAT
>Ga0114996_10006060_pt1 | contig 14039 bp, 9 predicted proteins | sample ArcticOcean_MG_C_4_FD_87039 | JGI IMG/M metagenome (GOLD analysis project Ga0114996, IMG submission 87039) | Marine microbial communities from western Arctic Ocean - ArcticOcean_MG_CB4_134 | ecosystem: Environmental > Aquatic > Marine > Oceanic | place: Arctic Ocean: Canada Basin | collected... | reverse complement strand
TACCGCCCGAGCGGATGCCCCCAGTTGCGGATTGTCACGAAGCGTTGTCCGAATCTTGTGTGGCAGATTGAGAACAACCTGAAGAAGACAGTTACGGGTCCAGAGGGCATCACGATTGTCGAAGAGAAGTCGGCAACCGGTCAGCGCGATGACGTGAGAGTTTGTTTTGATGAGAAAACAGAAGCACTGACCGACAGTGGGTGGAAGCCGTTTAGGGATGTGGTGATGTCCGATAAGCTGGCGACATCGAACCTGAAGTCAAATCGGATGGAGTACCAAAGCCCAACTGGTTTGATTGCGAAGCGATTCAGCGGTGAGATGATTGAATTTGGCGGCCACAAGCTGAATGCAATGGTAACCCCAGATCACCGAATGGTAGTTTACCCAAGATTTGAAGACGAATCGCCCGTGATGTTGCGAGCTACGGACATGCGGCGACATGACAGACTGAAAATGCACGCAGGTATATACGGGGACGGGAAGGACTACGATGTTCATTTAGTCCCCAAGCCACCCCGCTCCAGGGGCGGAGAATTTGATATGGACGCAGGTGATTTTGCTGAATTCATTGGGTGGTATGTTGCTGAAGGGTGCTCAGACTCCAATCCACGGTGCCCTGGGAATGGGTATCGAGTTCAGATTTCTCAGACAAAGACAAAATTCAAGCCAGTGCTGGAGCCTTTGCTCGATTCGATGCCGTGGAAGTGGACAAGATACCCACAAGGCTACTCATGCTCCAGTAAGCAGTTGTGGCATCACGTCAATCCAATTGGAAACGTCTACACTAAGCGTGTCCCCGACTGGGTTAAATGGGCTTCGCCAAGGATAATCCGGCGATTCATTGCTGGTTACTTAATGGGTGACGGGTGGATTGAAAACGGAACACGACGTAGAAGCAGCACGGCGTGCTTGGGGCTGGCTGACGATATTCAGGAGTTGTATTTGAAACTCGGAATATCAGCTAGCATCAAAGAGAAAGAACCAAAGCCGTGGAACATCAAGGGCAGAAGCGGAATGTCGAGGCGACAATACATTGTGTCAGAACTGGAACACCCCCGCGCTGGCCTGCACAGGCACAGCGGAGAGCCAAACCACCACGAAAAACAATATGATGGAATGGTGTATTGTGCTACCGTACCGAACGGTACGTTGGTTGTCAGGAGAAACGGCAGTCCGCTGGTTGCAGGGAACTGTCTCGAATATTGGGCTTCACGCCACCCAACGTACAAGATGCCGGACTTGACGAATGTCTTGGGTGGGAAGGGTTTAGCGGCTTCCCAGCGGTTCGATAAGTGGTACGATGATGAAGTCAACGAGAAAGAAGAGCAGGATGAGTTCACGGTCTATTGTGGTCCGGGAACAGCAGCGTAACTCAGAGAGGAAAGAGAACATGGTTAGCCCCCCGATTGGTTGGAGAGTTCAGTATTTGAATCAAGGCGACGAGGGCAGCATATTCGTAGCTGACGTGACGTTTCGCGGTGCGCATGGGGCGGTGAAGTTGAACACCCAACCTGCCAACGGAGGAACGCTCAAGCAGCTACGGAACTACGTTCGTCACGTCGATGACCCGCATTTCAAAGAACATCCGCAGTCCCTCCAGGGTATCGGATGTGGTGCGTGGCGATACTTGCCCGGCATGGAATACAAGCCGAACGCCGAAGAGAAGGCTGCTGAGTCCGTGTGGGATAAGTCGCAGAAGGAAGCTCGTGACAGAGTCGCAAAAGCCAAACTGGAAACGGTAACAGCATAATATGCCTGAATACACCCATCAAGACGGCTCACTGGTCCCGAGGGCATCAGCCCGACCTGGGACCGGTGCGTCCGATGGTCCGGTGGAGTTCTTGCGTCCGCTGGTCAATCAGTGGCTGATAAAGATTCAGCAGGCTGAATCGGCGAAGGCACCGTTTCAGGAGATTGCCGATCAGTGTTCTCAGTTCTACTCGAAGTCTTCTGGATTTATGTGGGAATCCGAATACCTCAAGAAGCACATGGGATCAGGGATTCAGACGCCGAAGTTTCAGGTGACGTTGCAGAAGGCGTTTGAGTTGGTCGCCATCTTTGGACCGTACCTGTTCTGGAAGAATCCGAATGTGTGGATTCAGACTGAAGAGCCGATTGAGTTGAGTCCTGAACTGTTCGGAGATCCGAACGACCCGAATGTCATGCAGATGTTCGAGCAGGCCCAGATGGAGTCTGCTGCTGACCTGAAGCGTCAGGACTTACGCAATGACCTGATGGAGAAGTACCTGAACTACAGCCAGCGAGAACAGCCGGGTGGTGGACTTGCCGTTCATGCAGAGTTGGCAATCACCGAAGCGTTGGTGAAAGGTCGCGGCTGTACGTGGGTTGAGGATTACACGTTCCCCGGTTCCGATCGCCGACTGACTGGTCGGTTCTTCGATAGCGTTGATAACCTGCTGATTGACCCCGACAGTATCTCCCCCACATTGGACGATGCAAACTACATCATCCGCAAGCATTGGAATCACTCGTGGGAACTGGAAGAACTGTTTGAACTCCCAAAGGATGCACTGAAGCATCTGGGGAAAGCGGAGAGTGCCGCCAGTCAAGCCGCGAACAACGGTGGGACTGCCGGCCAGTACCGACGCAATGGGATGACAAACGACCTGATTCCGTGGTTTGAAATCTGGTCTAAGTCTGGTGTTGCAACTCGGTCTGACTTCACTGGGGATGGGAATTCCGATTTCAACTCCGATGTCCACAATGAGTTCGACAAGAATGTCGGTGACTTTGCTTACTTGTGCGTGTCGCCGTCTATTCCGTGGCCGCTGAATTGTCCTCGCAGTTCACTGTCGAAGATGAACAACGAGCAGGTTAAGGAACGATTCCAGTGGCGAACTGGGAACTATGGTTCGCCATTCCCGTCGTACTTGGATAAGCGTTGGCCGGTGGCTCTGCTTGACTTCAACAGAAACCCCGACAGTGCGTGGCCGATTGCACCGCTGGCACCGGCTCTTGGTGAATTGATTTGCATGAACGTCCTGATCTCGGCGTTTGTCGATCAGGCGTATGAGAACCGCAAGCAGCTTATCGCTTACATGGGTAGTGCTGGAACGAAGATTAAGGAAGCACTGAAGTCGAGAGAGAATCCTGCGTTATTGGAAATCAACGACGCGGCACAGCAGTCGATTGACAAGATGATTGGGTTCCTCAATCGACCGGGAATGAACAACGACTTGCTGGATGCGATTGGCGTCTTGTCTGGGATGTTCGACAAGCGAACCGGACTGACGGAAATCATGTACTCGATGAACGTCGGTGGTTCGGCGTCTCGGACAGCGCGTGATGTTGAATCGAAGGAAGAGAAGGCGAGTATCCGACCGGACAAGATGGCACAGGACGTTGCCCGGTTTATGACTGAAGGTGCCGACTTGGAGAAGTTCCTAGCCGGCTGGACCGTGGAGGGGGGTGATCTTCTACCGCTACTCGGGAAATACGGTGCGTACTTCTGGGATCAGTTAATTGCGTCGGAAGACCCGGAAGTCTTCGTTCGCGAGATGCGTGCGACTGTGGAATCATCGGACATTCGCAAGCCGAACAGAGAGCGACTGTCGAGCAACCTGCGGAACATGATGCAAACTCTCTTGCCTGTCTTGGAGAAATACTCAGTCGATACTGGGGACACGTCTCAACTCAACGCATACTTCGATGCGATGGGCGACTCGATGGAGCAGGACTTTGGTAAGTGGGCGCTTGGTCCTTGGCGTCCTGAACCGTCCGAAGAACAGCAGCAGGCTGCACAGCTTGAACAGCAGCAACTGCAAGCCGACTTGCAAAAGACGATGATGGAAGTGCAAAAGGCCCAAGCTGAGATACAGAAGACTCAAGTGGAAACCCAGATACAGGCTGCGACGGGCGGCGTGGATGTCAAGAAACAGCAAATGGAACTACAATTCGACCAAGCCAAAAACGCCCAAGAGTTACAGATTGAACAATTGAAGCTGGGCCAAGAGTTGAAGATAGACAAGATTAAGCACGGCCAAGAGATGCAGAAGGATAGCCAGAAGCACGTTCAGGATGTCCAGCAGGACCAGCAGAAGTTCGTCCAAGATATGTCGCAGGACAAGCTGAAGCACGTCATGGGCATCTTCCAGAAAAGAGCAGAGAACCAAATTAAGATTGAAGGGATGCAGATGCAAAATCGAATGAAGGCACAAGCCCCGAAGAATGGAAGTGCCAAATGACTCCATACGACATCGAAGCAGCCGGTGACGACACCGTTCTCTACTTCCTCTACCTGATGGAAGAGAGGGGGAATAGTCAGCGAATGGCTGAGATGCTGGCCCTACGCCAGCCACCACGGATTATGACGGACGACGTGATGATGCAGGGCGTCGAGACGATTTCCCACATGTATGACAGAGACCCGGCGATGACCGACAGGCTGTGTCAGTTGGCGATGAAGCGTGGCTACAAGCCAAAGGGAAGCGATTGGTACAACAGTGCGGTAGCCAGTTCTGAAGCAGACCCCGCAGCGTTCATCAATCACGGGCAGGGCAGGGGACACATCAAACAGACGATGGAACGACGTGGATACAAGGCATCGTCCGGCGTAGGAACGGACGCTGTGGTTGGGGTGGAAACCCGCGAGCCGGAAGTAGACCCGTGGGACAAGAGTCAGCAGGTGAAACTGTCACCGAAGATGGTAGAGAAGATTCGCAAGCAGAAGATACGGGCGAACCCCGACTTGAAGCGTGCAGATCAGAGAGAACTCAGAGAGAGTATCGTTGATAAACATGGGGCGCAGTAGCTCCATTCACTTGGTCACGCACGAAAGTGTGTGTCTCGCACAAGGAGATTTGTGATGAGTCTAAGTTCAAAAGCAGACGGCGTTCTCTTGGCGTCACTCAACAACCGGTCTGTGGTTCGTGAAGTCACGAACGCACTCGACTTCGCGTTGGCAAACACCACTGGTACGGTGTACTACGTGGACGATTCGGGTTCTGATGGAACCGCCAGTGGTTCACAGCAGAAGCCGTTTGCGACTATCGACTACGCCATCGGGCAATGCACGGCGAACATCGGCGACGTGATTTACGTCATGCCGGGTCACGCGGAAGACATCACCACGGCAACCGGCATCAACTGCGATGTCGCTGGTGTGTCGATTATCGGTCTTGGTCACGGTGCTGACGTGCCGACGATTTCGTTCACGGCTGCTGCCGGTTCGATTACCGTTGGTGCTGCCAGCGTGCTGTTGCAGAACCTGAAGCTGGTTGCGAACTTCGCGACTGGAACGACCTCGGGCGTTACGATTGCCGCAGCGGGCGACAACTGCACGTTGCGTGGAATCAAGATGCGTGACACCAGTGCCGCGAACGAGTTCCTGATTCACGTCAGTGTGGCGACGACTGTCACCGACCTGACTGTTGATGGGTGCAGTTTCGTCAGTCTCGCCGGGACGCTGTCAAACTCGATTCTGTTCGCTGGAACAACCTCGGACGTCGTCATCAGCAACAACACGTTCTTCGTGGACTCGTCAGATTCCGTTGTGGATCACCTGGTTGCTGCTGCGACGAACGTCACGATATCCAACAACATTCTCGTGAATCAAGACACGGGGGCCGCTGGCTACGTGCTGGACTTCCATGCGTCCTCAACAGGTATCGCATCGTACAACAAGGGTGCCTACAATAAGGTCGATGCGGAAATGACAAAGGGTGCAGCGATTTGGTGGATTCAGAACTTGTTTAGCAACACCGTTGCTGAATCCGGTTTGCTTGAACCGGCCTCGTCACACGCCATCCCCTAATCGGAGTAGAGTATCATGCAGTTCGACATCAACGATCCGAAGACGTTCAGTTCAGTCGTCAACGGACATGTTATATCCAACAACGTCGCCGTGCAGGGCAGGCAGTATCAGACTTCCTGTTCTGCAGGCGTGACGTTCGGCAGTCTTCAGAACGCTATCGACTTCGCCAATGGGGAACCTGCCGGTACGCATGTGCTGCCGGTGGCTCTTGTGGTGGACGAGGTGGTGGAAAACTTGGAAGCGGTTGGTATCGACGCCGACGGAACGATTAAGCCGATAGGGGAACTCGACAAAGAGACCCCCAAGGAAACCAAGCCGAAGTCGAAGAAAAAGAAATGAGCAATCTGACGGTTACAGTGAGGGGGAGACGGGACACCGTTCTGGGGCCAGTGTCAGTGGACGACTAAGGGGAATGAGCGATGGCAGGTTTGCGAGAACATTACCGGCGTAAGGTGCTGTATTTCAAGATTGACAGCGCTGACGCGACGATCGTGTGTGTGGCTGCACCGGCTTCCACCGAACAGATTGTCGTTCTCAGCTTAGTGCTGACTGGGGTCGGTGCGGATACAGTCGATTTCAAGTCGGCAACGACTATCATATTCCCGCACGTATTCAAGGCGACAGACCCCGGTTTGGTTCTGCCGGACGGGGACAATGGGTATTTCGAGACTGCGAAGGGTGAGGCGTTGAATCTGACGAATCCCGGCACGGTGGCATTGACTGGGTGTGGTTCGTACTACGTCTTGTGATTTGGGGTGGCGCGTCGTAGGATGGTTTGTGAATTACAGAACCATTCAGAGGAGAGAGAGAAATGAAACGACGTGGATTCCTGTTATCGACAATCGGTACTGGCGTATCTCTGGTGGCTGCGAAGCTGGGGTTCGCCAAGTCTGATGAGTTCGCAGAGAGGAACTACAAGGCTGGCCGACCGGACATGAAGAGCGTTAATGTCTTTAATGACGGCGTGGTCACGACGTACAACTTTCGCACCGACAAGATGGACGTGCTGGTTCCCGAGGGTGGCACGTATCAGATGAACCCTGACAGGAAGTACGGAACAATCACCGTTGATGGTGGGAAACTCGTCTCGGCTCACGCCGCCTACTTCGATTGCACCATCTGCTTGAAAAGTGGGACGATTGGTTTTCCCACCCCAATGTTTCCCTGTGGGAAATAGGCAGGATGTGAGCAATGGCGTACCAACTCGTAAATGGGCGACTGGTTTCAACTGCCGCTAGGGCTGGTGCTGGTGCGCCCGCTGCGCAACAGAGTGCCCCAGATGAACAATCACTGATGGGTTCTGTAGCCAATGCTGGGCTATCTGGTCTGGGTGCTGTTGGCAATTTCATAGACGTACCCGGTTCGATGTTCCGCGACACCATCGGGCTGCTGTCTACGGGAGACTGGGACAAGTACAACCCGTTCGACCAACTGCTGACGCCAACCACCAGCGAGAACCGGAACTACGGTCGGGACATGCTTTCGGACGCTGGCATCCTAAACCCCAACAAAGAGACGGGCATGTCGGGGTGGCTGGACGACCCAATGGAGGGCGTCCGTGACATGGTGGGGTTCGGGTTCGATGTTCTGACTGACCCCCTCTCATGGATGACTGGACCCGCACGCTCACTGACTGTCGGTGGTGAGCTGGCGAAGCAGTCGGGCGTAATGGGGCGACTCGGCAAGGTAGCCGGTAAGGGTGTTGGTCCGCGTGTCGGGCGAATGCGACATACTCTGGGCGACCTGATGGAAGGCGCGTCTACGGCAGAACGTGCAGGCGTCGAACAACTGGCAGCGAAGCAGGGGGTGAATCTAGCCGACCATCTCAACCAGCCGTTGGGTGGTGCGATGGGCTTCGGTATGCCGTTAAGCAATAACGCATCCATTGTCTTTGGTAAGGCTGGTGGTATTGGCGAGACACTCGCTGGCGGAATGGACGCAGCCGGACGCGAGATGCGATACGGCAAGATTCCCGGCACTCAGGTATCACCGGGACAGCACGTTGCCAGAATGTTCAGCCCCAAGGCTGGTGGACTGCACACGCCGGAAGTGTCGCCGTATGCCGAACGGGGAGAATACGCAAGGGAATTGATACACCAAGGCGTCCGTGCTGAGACTGCCAAGAAGTTCACGACGCTGTTTAAGAAAGGTGCCATTGACGATGAATCAGCGATGCTCGGGCGGATGCACGCTGAAGGCGTCTTGGACATGGAGAGGCTGGCTAAGGAAGCACCGGAAGCTGCCGAGAAAGCTGCCGTGTATGGTGAAGTGCTTGAGTCATTCACCAAGCGTGGTGGAATCACGGACGAAGCACAAACGCTTCTCGATCAGTTGGATGGGAAAGCCATTGCGTCTCAGATTGATACCAACCCAAATCACGTCACGCCACAGGTGGAAAGAATTCTGAAGAAGAACGGAATTGATGTCGGAAAAAGTAGCAAAGCTGCAACTGGTGAGTCTGCCCCTAGCATTGTCAGGGCCGCTACCGGGGAAATCGAGTCGTTTGGTGGAATCCCCGTTGTGAAGGCTGGCCCGATTGGTAGCAGCACTGGAATGGGAAGCGGATACAATCCAGGCAAACAGCAAATCGAAATTGGTCCGACGCATATCAACGCTTCGGAAGGAAACATCCTTGAGTTTCTTCATCACGAACACCGGCACCACGAGTTTGAGGCACTGCTAACCGACGAACAAAGAAATTTGTGGCACAACTTAGGGGCCGACCCAGGCGTACAGGACTTTATGATCAAAGAGTACGGGATCAAAGTCAGTGGAAATGGGCTTGGGGGAGATGAGATCCGTGCGTTTGGATTGAATCCAAGCAGGGTTGGCAAGCAGGCGGTTCAAGTGGACCCTGATTCAATCCCCGACATTATCGCTGTGACGCACCATCAGGAGCAGCAACTGGGCAGAAACGCATCGAACGTGGATGACCTAATCGGCGAACTGCGGAACAAAGTCGCAGATGATTCGTTCCCCGGACTGTTTGATCAGGCAACCAGCTTCGGAAGGAAAATCAATGACTTCGCAGACCCGGCTGGTATTGATTACTTCCCACGAGAGTTTGTCGAAGTCATCACAAATAAAGCCAACCAGCTACCGCGAGAACAGTATCTTCGTGGGCTAAGGAAGGGAACCGAAGAGTTCAGAAAGGTGATTTCAGACCCGAAAATGTACGAGGGGAGTGTTGAAGACGCAGTTGCATATTTCAAGGCGACATACGGCAAGGAACTTGAGTCCGTATTTCCAGTGAACCCATTGGGACGCACAAAGGATCACGCAGGTAATGCCGGTGCTGCCAAGGCGACCGGGAGCGCACAGGGATCGCCAAGTGTTTCCAAGGTGATTATCGACTCACAGGAACAGATTGCGGAACACACTGAGGCTCTCAGTGAAGCCGGGAGACAGTTTCGGCACGGAGAGATTGACGGTGCGACATTTGCCCACCAGAAACAAATAATCGAATCCCAACTTGACGATCTCAGAAGGAAAATCGATTCCGGTCATAGATCAAGTGAAGCACTGGGAAGATCAACCACAGTCACGCAATCCAATCCTCGTGGAACATCCCGACCAGCTAACGCAGCGGCTGATCTGGAACGTATTCGGTCTGGCCAAGCCGCCAGCGCGACTAAGGCTGAAGCACACTCGCAGGCGGCCCTCGCCAGAGAACAACAGATTCAAGAACTCGTTCACCAGATTCAGACGAAGTACACGCCGAGTCAGCGAGCGTCTGGTGGCTTCGGTGGGAACCCGCTGCTTGATGCACAGAACGCAAAAATCGGGATGCAGATCGGAATTGCCAAGAGTGCGTCATTCATCGAGGCGTTGTCTGAGCATGCGACTCCAATTATGCAGTACGACAGGGCACTCGGACAATCGATTTCTGTTGGGGAAGCCATTGGCAAGGCGGGAATGGAAGAGATAACCGAACAGGGCGGTGCGCTGTTCAAGTTTGGAGAGGCTGTCGGAGAGAAGATTGGAATCGATCACCGAACCACAGCAGGACAACAGCAGCTACGGGCGATGCGTGTCCCCGAACGCATCGCGGACGACATTGTCCGGTTGGTTAAGGGTGACGACATTAAGTCTGTCGCAGGCCCGATGTCCAGCCTGTACGACCAAGCGACGAATATATTCAAAGTCGGCGTACTGAGTTGGCCTGCGCGTATTGTCCGTGACTTCACATCCAGTCAAGCGATGAATGTCTTGACTGGCAACTGGAGCGCAAGCGCATCGAAGGGGATGCACACACTGCTTGCAGGGGGAGTCGCCGACTTCACTAAGATCCCAGTGATCCGCAAGATGATGCAAGAGCAGGGGATGCTGGCAACGGCGGAAAACTCTACGGAGATGATGCGACAACTACTCTACACGCATCGGTTGCATTCCTCATCGGTTGGTGCGCAGGGAGTATCTGAGGTTGCGGGAGATATTTCAGGGATGGGTCCGAGTCAGGCTGCGGACATATCGTCTGAGTTTGCTGGACGTGACCCCCTGTCGCCGTTTCGTCCATCAACATTCAATGCTGGTGCAAAAGCACTGTCCCTTGAAGCGATTAACCCGCTGGGAATTCGTGGTGTTGGTGGTAGAACTCAGACGACGTTCAAGCCAGCAGCCATCGCCGAGAGAGCCAGTCGCTACACAGACAGCATGGGGCGTGGCGTATCGTTTGTCGCCAATTTGGAACGTGGCGTTGACGTGACGGTGGCGAAGCGGATTGCCAATGCGTCCCAAGTAAACTATCTGCCAGAGTCTTTCACTGCGACGGAACGGGCGTATCTTAAAAAAGCGTTTCCGTTCTACAGCTTTTCATCTCGCATGGCAAAGTTTGTAACCAAGGAACTGGTGGAACGCCCCGGTGGAAAACTTGGGCAGTCGATTCGGGGACAGAACCAAACCACCCAACAGGACGAACCGCTTCCAGAACACATCTCACAAACGGCATCCATTCCGCTTGGGGAATCAGAAGACGGATCGCAGCGGTTCCTCAGTGGTCTCGGATTGATGCACGAAGTGCCGATGTCGTATTTCGGTGGTGGTGTTCGCGGTGCGCTGGCGCAGGGTGCCAGCCAGTTGAACCCGTTAGCCAAAGCACCTATCGAGTGGGCGGCTGGAGAGTCATTCTTCCAGCGTGGTCCCGGTGGTGGGCGAGAACTGTCGGACATGGACCCGACTGTCGGGCGGCTGTTGACGAATCTCGGAATCCAAGACGAGACACCGAGTGGGAAGGCATCGCCGCTGCTTGGTTCGCAGGGATTAGAGTTCTTGATTGGGAACAGTCCATTGTCACGGGCGGCAAGCACAGCCCGAACATTGACGGACAAGCGGAAATACAAGGGTGGCCCGTTCCCCGGTTCGATGGCCGCACTCAATACGCTGACTGGTCTGAGGGTTACGGACGTCAGCCAAGCCGCCAGAGACGCTGTGTTGCGAGAGACAATGGACGCCGAAGACCGTGCGATGGGTGCCAGACAGTTCACTCAAACGTATTTCAGCAAAGCGGACATCGAAGAAACCCGCAAGACTGATCCTGAACTCGCCGCGCACATGGAACGGCGGAACGCATTTCGCCGACTCAAACAGAAGCAAGCCAAGGCACGAGCCAAAGCGAAGAAGGAAAAGAAGTAGCCTACGCCAGAACCGGCACCTTGAGGTTGTCAACCGGCTTTCGCAACCGATGTGCCATAGCCGCGTACTTCTGCGTTGTCCCGAGGCTGCGGTGCTTCATCAGCTTCTGCAGTTCAAACAGGTCCATACTGTCCGCGTTCTCGGTGGCGAACCCTCGACGCAAGTCGTGGAATGCGTAGTATCCGTCTTTCGACTTCACCTCTGCGGCATCCTGAATCTTCTGGAACTCGTCGTAGAGTCGGCGACAGTCAGTCTTGATTGGGAAGATGAGTTCACGGTCTCCCTTGATGGTTTCCAGTCTCTCGACGATGAGATTGTGCAGCGGGATTTCCTCGTCTCGACGTCCCTTCTGTTCTTCGGCTGGTGAGAAGATTGTGCCTTTCTCAAAGTCAACGTGTTCCCATCTGAGGGACAGCACTTCAGACACTCGCCAACCTGTCATATACATGGTGACGATGAATGCACGCCACCACGTCTCAGGTTCGATGCCGTGGACTGCCGGTGACGTTGCCGCGTTGCATTGAGCGTACAGGGCGCTGAACTCGTCCATTGAGATGAACGTCTCGATTCGCTGCATCTCTTTAACAAATGGGATGTCCGGTTCGCGCGTGGTGAATCCCCACTTGAACGCCGTGCGAAGTGCGTTGCGAATGTACCGAAGCTCCTTGTTGATGGTGCTTCTGGACACTCTCGAACCTCTGCGTCGTCCCGGTTCTTTGCGACGTACTGCGACGAACTCATCGAGCATCATTCGGTTAATGGCGCTGGCTCGCAACGGGGCGCAGATGCGGACGAAATGACCGATGGATGTTATCGCCAGTTCGCCGTTCTCGAGTTCGCCTTGGCTGATGACTAGCCGGTAGTATTCGTGGTAGAACGCCTTCCACGTCTTGGGTCCGCGTTCCGTGTAGGTTTCCATCACCAGTTCGCCATTGATTTTCATGGCCAACCGGTCGGCGAGCTTCTTGCCGTCTGGTCCGACACCACACTTTCGCTGCCTCGCCCTGCCTTCCGGGTTCCTCCAGAAGCAGTACCACGGCGATTTTCGCTTACCGTACTTCTCTTTATCTCGCTTCAGTTGTCCTGCAGATGCCATTGGGTGTTCCCTTCTCTTAGGGGGGATGACTCAATCGGTTATGCACAGTATCGTCGCGTGGGGCGGATTGCAAGTGGGGTTAGTTCATTCCGGGGAAGTCGTTCCCGACGTTTCTTCCTGTGTCATCACCCTCTTTGCTCGTAGTAGTGTGGGTGCGAGGGTCTGGTGGGGCGGCGTGTCGTTCGATTGCGATGCGAAGTTCGGTTCCCGTAGTGGCTTCCAAGATTCGCCGCATCTTCCAGCCCGGTTCTGTTCCGATAGCCATCCCAGCGAGGTAGTCCCGAAAGGAGAATAGTTCTTGGTCGCTGAAGTTACTCTTGTCGTCAATAGATGAGATTTGGGCGATGGCCTGAGATGCGTTCATTTCTGGCGTGACGCCAACTTTTTTCATCCAAGGATTGTCGTTGTACGCTTTCTCGGCTGTTTGGATAGTCTGCGAGACCCCTTGCGGGCCTTTAATCGGATTGCCTTCACCACCCGCATCCTGTTCCCCACCCATCGTCTTCCGCAACTCAGACATCGCCATCTGGTAGCCAGCTTGGTTGCCAGCTTTCTTGAACGATCGGGCCTTGCGAAGCAGCTTGGACTCTTTGCCCTGCTTCTCTCGCAGTTTCGACGCTACCCCAGAGTGTCGTGTGATTGCATCTTGGGCTGACTCGCCTTCGTTGATTGCCTGCCTACCACGGATGCCCTGCTTGGCTGCAGCGTGGCGTGCGACTTGGGCTGCGTATCGGCCTGCCAGCGGGCCTTTGCGTCCGTATGTTGACGGGTCTGACAGGTCAGTGTCTGGAAGTGCATTGCCCTGTGCGTCTTTCCGATTGATGCCGCGAAGTCCGATACCGCCCGACTTTGTCTCAAATGCAATCGAGTTCCCAACTTGCTGCCCCGGCGCGTATCCACCTTCTTCAGTCTGCATCGCGTCCATCCGCGCCTGAGTCCCATCACTCAATCCCTGCTTCTCGGGAACAGCAGCTTGCCCGCCAACTTGGTCACCGGGAAGTCGAATCGGGGTGCCGTCTGGATTGATGAATCGTCGCGCCATAGCGGAATTGGCTTGGGGACTGACTTCCATGCGTCGATTACGCACCCCGCTGATAGCCTGCTGCTCAATCTGTTCTGCTTGCTGCGCACCTTCGTCACGCAGACCTTGCTGTCTCGCAATGGTTCGTGACCGGATGCTTTGCGGGCTGGCGTTGAACACATCCAGTCCTTCTGCTCTGGCAGCCTGTGCCTCGACGCCGTTCGGGTCGTCAATTATCGCCTGTTGCCTCTGCTGGTCGAGAAGTTCCTGATTCCGTTCTTGGGCGAGTAGCCCCCTCTGTTCTGCGATCTGAGGCTCGTCGATAGGTGGCGGGGTATATGGAGTGTGGCTCTGTCCCGTTGATCCGGTGGGGCCAGCCATGTCACCAATCATCTGCTTCGGGGAGAACACACCCCATGCAGTTGAGTTCTGGCTGCCGTCCGGCCAAACCGGTGCCCTGTCGTTGAACTGTTGCAGCATCTGCGATCCACCACCTTGTTGTGGTACGCCAGCCTGCT
>Ga0114996_10006059_pt1 | contig 14042 bp, 15 predicted proteins | sample ArcticOcean_MG_C_4_FD_87039 | JGI IMG/M metagenome (GOLD analysis project Ga0114996, IMG submission 87039) | Marine microbial communities from western Arctic Ocean - ArcticOcean_MG_CB4_134 | ecosystem: Environmental > Aquatic > Marine > Oceanic | place: Arctic Ocean: Canada Basin | collected... | reverse complement strand
ATATAATTGACCATTAATATTCTCTGTGATAAGCTACACAGGATTTTTTTGGAGGCTCCCTATGGACAGATATAATTTGGGAGCGGTTCTTAAGCTAGTTGGTTTAGGATGGTATGTTGCCATCTGTATAATGACAGGTTTATTGGTAGGGCTATGGCTTGATCTAAGAATCTTTCATACGACTCTATGGTTCACAATAACAGGTTTAATAATAGGAGTCTTTTTGGCATTTTGGGGTTTATATAAGGTAGTTAAAGTCATTTTACGGAATAACAGTAATTGAAAAGTCATAATGGAAAGCAGTAACAATGTCTAAGCTATTGTCCAAGATTAGTTTGCCAACGTTTGTGGTTGCCATTTTGGCTTTGTTTATCGTTGGGTTAGCAGGTGGAGTATTAGGAGATGCTTTTGGTGGGGGATTTCTTAAATCGCCTATAGCTCATATCCAATTGGCGGCAGAGCCTATAACTAGTGATTTATTCCTGGGGTTTGCTATTACCAATACTATGGTAGCCACATGGATGGCTATGGGAATACTAATAATTATCGCATTCTTTGCTACTAGGAGATTATCCCTGGTACCATCTGGCCTGCAGAATTTGGTTGAAGCTGTTATGGAGGCATTCCTTAATCTAACTGAAGGAATTGCAGGCAAGCAAAATGCACGCCGATTTTTCCCATTAGTTTTTACAATATTCATTTTTATTGTTATGGCTAACTGGCTAGGTGTTTTGCCTGGCTTTGGGACAATAGGCACTATAGAGACTGCTGAACATCTAATAGAGCATGAGGAACATGAAGCTCATGAAGATGGTAGGAGCATAGATCTTAGCTCAATTGAACTACAAACTTTTAATGGAGATTCTATAGGGTTTATGCCTTTTGGTAGTAGTAGTATTACTGCTGAAGACTATGAGCATCATGGACTTGATGGAGCTGATAAGGCAGGTAGATTGGTCCCTTTCTTTAGGAGCGTTAATACTGATTTAAATACACCATTAGCAATTGCATTGGTCGCGATGTTTATGGTCCATACATGGGGGATTAGAGCAATAGGTGTTTTTAACTATTCGGGTAAGTTTTTCAATTTCAGTCGACTTCGTAAAGGGAATCCAATGGGAATTATTGATGTGTTTGTTGGATTGCTTGAACTTGTAAGCGAATTCGCACGTATTATTAGTTTCACTTTCCGTCTTTTCGGTAATATTTTTGCTGGAGAGGTGTTACTTGTTGCTATGGGCTTTCTAATACCTCTTATTGGAATTATGCCTTTTCTTGGGCTAGAATTATTTGTAGGCTTTATTCAGGCTTTTATCTTTGCTATGCTTACACTAGTATTTGCTGTGATGGCAACTACTCCGCATGAGGAAGAAGATCATTAATATATATATATAATGTAGATAACCAAATTAAATTCAGTAAAACTTTTTGATTAATGGTATTAGGAGGAATTAAACATAATGGAACTTCAAGATCTCGCAGCAGGTTTGGCTATTGGGTTAGGTGCATTAGGGCCTGGACTTGGCATTGGATTTTTGGCTGGTAAAGCGATGGAAGCTCTAGGTCGAAATCCAGAAGCAAAAGGTCCTATTCAGGTTAATATGATTTTAGGTATTGCATTTGCTGAAGCTATAGCAATCTATGCTTTGGTGGTTGCTATTATGATTAAGTTTGTATAGGAAAGCTTAGTATTAATAGACTAATCTTTTAATTAGATTATCTAAAAGGAGTTACATGGAAGGCCTTGGAATAAATCTACCTGGTCTAGTAACGCAGATAGTATCATTTCTAGTTCTATTTGTGATTCTATACGCGTTGTTATATAAACCTTTACTTGGTTTGTTAGATCAACGTGCTGCAAAGATAAAGGAAAGCCTTGAAAGAGCTGAAAACGTTAAACAAGCAGCTGATGATTCTCAAATGCAAATGGAGGAGCAATTAAAGGTTGCTCGCACAGAAGGACAGTCCTTGATTGCCCAAGCAAGAGAAGTCGCTGAGAAATATAGGCAAAATGAGATGGCTAAAGCTAAGACTGAGATTCAAGCGGAACGAGAAAAAGCTCAAGAGGAAATCAGAAGAGAGCGAGATGCTGCTATTGATGAGGTGAGGGATGAATTTGCTGATCTAGCGATTCAAGCAGCTGAAAAGGTTATAAATAAGTCATTAGATCAAAGAACTCATCAAGACTTGATTCAAAATGTTCTTGATGAAAGTAAGTTTGCTAAAGAGAAAAAGTAGAGGAATAGATGTCTATAGTGTCATCTAAGAGATATGCACAAGCTATTTTTCAAATAGCCTCTGAAGAGAAAGAATTTGACCAGTGGTCCCAAGATATGGAATCTATGGCCAAAATTATTGGGCAACCCGAATTCATGGCTTTTTTAATAGCCAAAAGGATTCCTGTATCAGAGAAGAACAAAATTATCAATGATGCGTTGTTAGATGTTGGTCAATTGGCGAGAAATCTTTTATATATTTTAATAGCTAGAGATGCTATTAAACAACTATCTGAAATTGTGATTGAGTATCAACAGTTACTTGATGCTCATAATGGTATCGCCAGAGGAGAGGTGAGAACTGCTATAAAAATTACCCCCAAACTTACTCAAGATATATCCTCTATATTAGAAGATATCATCGGTAAACAAGTGTCTATTAATTCATCTCTAGATAATGGAATTATTGGAGGATTTGTTGCTAAAGTTGGGGATAAACTGATAGATGCTAGCACAAGAACAAGATTGGGCAATCTTAGGAGAAACATAGTTAATTCAACCTCATTAACGGTTGAAAATAACGATTTATTTAATTAAGGAGAATTTTCTATGGCTGTTAGAGGACAAGATATAGCCTCTGTTATTAAGCGCCAAATTAAAGAATTTGGAGCAGAAGTAACAATGGTAAACATTGGAGAAGTAGTAGAAGTAGGTGATGGTATTGCTAGGATACATGGACTTTCAGCAGTTCAATCAACTGAACTCTTAGAATTCCCTGATGGAACCTTAGGTATGGCTTTGAATTTGGAAGAGGATAGCGTTGGCGCTGTCATATTAGGGAATGATAAAGGTATTAAAGAAGGTGATCAGGTAAAAAGTACTGGTCGTATAGTTGAAATTCCAGTTGGGGATAACTTGATAGGTAGAGTTGTTAATGCTTTAGGGCAACCTATAGACGGCAAAGGCTCAATTAAAACAGATAAAACTAGAGCTGTTGAAATTGTTGCTCCTAATGTGGTAGCTAGACAATCAGTTGATACTCCTGTTCAGACTGGGATTAAAGCCATTGATAGTATGATCCCAATAGGTAGAGGTCAGCGGGAATTGATTATTGGAGATAGATCTACAGGTAAGACTGCTGTTGCCTTAGATACCATTATTAATCAGCTTAATGGTGATTTAGTTTGCATATACGTTGCGATTGGTCAAAAAGTAGGGAAGGTTGCTCAGGTAGCATCGATATTAGCTGAGTATGGAGCTCTAGCCCATACGGTTATAGTTGCCGCAAATGCTTCAGATCCAGCACCTATGCAGTATTTAGCTCCTTACGCAGGATGTGCAATTGGGGAATATTTCATGCATCAAGGTAAGGACGCTCTAGTTATTTACGATGACTTAACAAAGCATGCATGGGCCTATAGACAGATGTCATTACTTTTACGTCGTCCTCCAGGGCGTGAAGCATATCCAGGAGATGTTTTTTATTTGCATAGCAGATTACTTGAAAGGGCTGCAAAACTTGATGATGCAAATGGCGGTGGCTCTTTGACAGCGTTACCTATTATTGAAACCCAGGCTAATGATGTTTCTGCTTATGTGCCTACTAATGTAATTTCAATTACTGATGGACAGATTTACTTGGAATCTGACTTATTTAATGCAGGTACAAGGCCAGCGATTAATGTTGGCCTTTCTGTTTCTCGTGTTGGTGGGGCAGCTCAGGCAAAGGCAATGAGAAAAGTAGCAGGACGACTTAGATTAAGCTTAGCTCAATTTAGAGAATTGGTTACATTTGCTCAATTTGGCACGGCTGATTTAGATGCTTCCACCAGGTCCCAATTGGAGAGAGGTCAACGTACAAGTGAAGTTCTAAAGCAAGGTCAATACAAACCGATAGAGTTAGAAAAGCAAGTAGCTCTCTTATACGCTGTAATTAATGGTTACTTGGATCAGATTCCTGTTTCTAAAGTTGCTGATTGGGAAACTGCGTTTCAAGATTATATGGAAACTGCTCATGCAGATATATTGAAGTTGATAAAAGATACTAAAGAATTGTCGGATGATACTGAAGCATCTCTTAAAAAATCGATAGATGAATTTAATAAAAATAACAAGTTTGAATAATTGATATGCCAAGTCTACGACAAGTAAAAAGACGTATAAAAAGCGTCCAGAATACCGCTAAAATCACGAGAGCTATGGAGATGATAGCTGCTTCAAAAATGCGGCGTGCTCAACAGATGGTTTTATCAGCTCGGCCTTATGCTAATAGGATGAGTAATCTTTTAGCTGATTTAGCAGCTCAACCACAATACGATGATACAATACATCCACTACTTCAAAGTAGAAATATAAGGAACATAGAAGTTGTTTTGATTACACCTGACAGAGGTCTTTGTGGTGGCTTAAATGCCAATCTGAATCGAGCGTCTGGTCAGTATATGATTGAAAATAACTCATTAGATATTGGAGTTATTACAGTTGGAAAAAAGGGCCGGGATTTTATGATTAGAGCTAATCGTAATGTAAAGGCAGTTTTTACGGATATGATTGATAAGCCAACGATACTTGATATAGGGCCTATTGCTAGGTTGGTTATAGATAGTTATACAAAACATGATTCTGATTTGGTAATGTTAATTTACCCAGAATTTATAAATACAGTTAATCAACGGCCTGTTGTAAAAAAATTATTACCCATTGAACCAGCGAAACTTAATTCAAATCAAACAGTTGGATATATATATGAACAGGGACCAGAATCAGTTCTTAATGAATTGCTTCCTAGATTTGTTGAAGTTCAAATATTTCAGAGTCTTTTAGAGTCTATTGCGAGTGAACACTCTGCGAGGATGGTTTCTATGGGGAGTGCTACAGAAAATGCAAATGAGATGATTGGTGATTTGACGTTATTAATGAATAAAATACGACAAGACGCTATAACCACAGAGCTACTTGATATAGTAGCCGGAGCTATAAGCTTAGACGCGTAAGAATAATCTTTACTGGAGGAGAAAATGGCTAAGGGCAAAGTAGTACAGGTGATTGGAACTGTAGTGGATGTGGAGTTTCCTCCACAAGAAATTCCTATGATATATAATGCGCTTGAAATTGACCTTGACGGACAGAAACTAGTTTTAGAAGTCGAGCAGCATATTGGAAATAATTGGACCAGATGTCTTGCATTAGGTCCAACAGAAGGATTGGCTAGAGGTTCTGTTGTAGTTGATACTGGTAGCCCAATTTCTGTTCCTGTTGGTGATGCAACACTAGGCAGATTGTTTAATGTATTAGGTGATCCTCTTGATAACCTTGGTGAAGTAAAAGCTAACGAAAGATGGCCAATCCATAGGAACCCACCAAGTTTTGATGAACAAGACACTAGGACTGAGATCCTGGAAACTGGTCTCAAGGTTATAGATCTTGTAACTCCCTTTACTAAAGGAGGTAAAGTTGGTGCTTACGGAGGGGCAGGTGTTGGGAAAACGGTAATAATCATGGAGTTAATTCGTAATATTGCTACTGAGCATAGTGGATATTCTGTTTTTGCCGGAGTAGGAGAACGGTCTCGAGAAGGTAATGATTTATGGCATGAAATGGAAGAATCTGGAGTATTAAAAAACACAGTTTTAGTTTTTGGGCAAATGAATGAACCACCTGGAGTAAGAGCGAGAATCGCTCAAACAGGACTGACAATGGCAGAATACTTTAGGGATGTCGATGGGCAAGATGTATTAATGTTCATAGATAATATCTATAGGTATATACTTGCTGGGATGGAAGTATCTGCATTGTTAGGTAGATTACCGTCTGCAGTTGGATATCAGCCAACCTTGTCAACAGAAATGGGGGATTTGCAAGAACGTATCACCTCTACTAAGAAAGGATCTATAACTTCATTTCAGGCTGTTTATGTTCCTGCTGATGATTACACTGATCCAGGGATTGTAACAACATTTGGGCATCTAGATGCAGTAGTTGCTTTAGAGAGATCAATAGCTGAACAGGGACTTTATCCAGCAGTAGATCCATTAACTTCTACCTCTCGTATTCTGGACCCGGGTATTGTTGGAGATGAACATTACAAAGTTGCAAGGGGAGTCCAACAAGTTTTGCAGAAATATAAGGAATTACAGGATATTATAGCGATACTTGGAATGGAAGAATTATCAGACGAAGATAAGCTTACTGTGTCAAGAGCACGAAAAATTCAAAGATTCCTTTCACAGCCAATGTTTGTCGCTGAGGCTTTCACTGGGATAAAGGGACGGTATGTACCTGTGAAGGAAACAGTTCGAGGATTTAAAGAAATATTAGATGGTAAACACGATGATCTTCCTGAACAGGCGTTTTACATGACTGGAACCATAGATGAGGTACTTGCTCAAGCGGCATCCATGAAAGAAACTAACTAATTCTTAATATAATACTGGGTACAAAAAAATAATTGAGTGAAATGAATGGCTACTATAAATTTAGAAATTATTACAGCTGAGCGCAAAATATTTTCAGATACAGTTAGTGTAGTTGTAGCACCTGGTGCAGATGGTGAACTAGGAATTTTACCTGACCATGCTCCGCTTTTGACAACACTTCAACCTGGAGAGTTAAAAATAATAAAAGAAGGGGAAGAATCTTTTATTGCCATTAGTGGTGGATTCATAGAGGTTTTAGGTGATAAAGTTATTGTTTTAGCAGATACTGCTGAAAGATCTGAAGAAATTGATGTTGGACGAGCTGAAAAAGCATTACAACGAGCAAATGAATTGGTAAATGAGGCCAAGTCTGATATTGATTTAGAACGTGCAGTAGCTTCGTTAAGACGATCCCATGCAAGATTGAGAGTTGCGAATAGAAAAAATAGAGCTACTAGGATGTCTTCGTAGTCTTTGTAAAGTAAAGCACCACATTTTATAAGTTAGAGGATACTAGTTGTTATTTAAACTAACTTAATCGGCTAATTTAATCTAGGTAATAAGTCATAGACTGCAATGCTAAGGTTGGGTCTATGTTTCGTATCACAATACCGTTGTGCGTAAATGGAGATATAGGCGCATAGTTAAGGATCGCTTTTACACCACATGAAGCTAGGCTATCTATTACTGCTTGAGCATTTTCCGCAGGTACAGCAACAATTCCTATACTTACATTATTAGTCTTAATGGTACTGCATAATTCAGTAATAGGCTGTATTATCAGACCTTTTCTAATGGGTTGTCCTACCAAGTTTATATTAGAATCAAATGCTGCAACAATATCAAAACCAGCTGGCCCAAAACCTGGATATCTGATGATTGCTCTTCCTAATGTTCCTATTCCTATTATGCAAGCATTCCACTGCTTATCCAATTTAAGGACCTGTTTTAATTCATCTAGCAAGTAGTTAACATTATAACCTCGCCCTTGTTTGCCAAATCGGCCAAAATAACTTAAATCTTTCCGGATTTGGGCAGGGGTGATACTAAGCAATTTTCCAAGCTCCTGAGAACTGACTAACTTGAAGTCCGTTTTATTAATTTGCTTTAATGCCCTAACGTACATTGGTAACCTTAATATTACTACTTCAGGGATTTCCATAAGTACTCCAGATTACGTGTAAATCTTAGTGGAAGAAATGATGGTTGCATTAGGAAATTCTATTCTCTAAAAGTTGACAAGTCAACAATTGATTATGTTATTGCACGATTCGTCATATAAGTGTGAATATCCTTTGTAATATATCGAAAATATGCTTCCACTTGCTGATAAACTTCGGAAGATGTATACTTAGTAAGTATAATAACTTAGGCGCTAGACAGGCTAATTATAGGTTCAACGGTCCCTTCGGGTTTCGTTTGCTACCTCAGTAATGCCAGGGCGACCAAGCAAATCAGGAGGAATCAAGGTGACATTTACCGACAAGAGTTTAGTCTGTAGAGAATGCGGACAAGAATTTTTATTTACAGCTGGAGAGCAAGAATTTTATCAGACAAAAGGCCTCCAAAATGAGCCAGGACGTTGTCCTGATTGTAGACAAGCTCGAAAGAGGGCTCGTTCCTATGGAGGAGATAGTAGGGTCAGAGAGATGCATCCAATAACGTGTGACCAGTGTGGCGCTGAATCCGAAGTACCATTTGTACCTCGACTTGGGCGACCAACCTATTGTAGCGATTGTTATTCATCTATAAGGGCATCTGGCGATAATCCTGGGTAAATATTAACATTACTCTCTCTCGGCGAGAAAAATCTAATCTCGTAAATACGTTGAGTTTTGTGATATAGGACCGAGTTGGACTTGATTGTTGGTGTAATATCTAATGGATTCCACTGCCTTCCTTGAAAATCTTAAGGCTATGCTGTGGTATAGTGGTCAAATTGTTCATGTAGAACAAATTCCACCAAGGGAGTCACGTTTAGGCGAACTTGGTCCTCCTTTATCTGAAAGTCTAAATGCTTCTTTAGAAGAACAGGGAATACATTCTCTTTATTCACATCAAGTTGAAGCTATTACGGCTTGTCGGATGGGGCATAACATAGCTGTTTCTACTGCTGCTGCAAGTGGGAAAAGTCTGTGCTATAACATACCTGTTTTGGAATCATTACTAAGAGATCCTACATCTAGAGCACTATATTTATTTCCTACCAAGGCTCTTGCTCAAGATCAATTAAGAAGTTTAGAGTCTATAATTCCAAAGGGCTCTAGAATAAAAGTGGATGTTTTTGATGGAGACACCCCATTTGAATCCAGGGCTGACATTAAACGTGGATCTCAGGTGGTAATAAGTAATCCTGATATGCTTCATTTGGGTATATTACCAAATCATCGATCTTGGTATAGATTCTTTAGAGGACTTAGATATGTAATAGTAGATGAAGCTCATGTATATAGAGGAATATTTGGGTCTCATGTTGCTAATATAATTAGGCGTTTGGCTAGATTAGCATATAAATATGGAGCCTCACCTCAATATATTTGTTGTTCTGCCACGATTGCTAATCCAAGAGAACATTCTGAGAATCTTGTTGGATTGCCCTTCACACTAATTAAAGATGATGGATCTCCTTATGGTGGTAAGGATTTCGTAATATGGAATCCTCCATTAATAGATGCTAATTCTGGTAAAAGGTATAGCACCAATAGTGAAACAGCTCTTATACTGAGAGAATTAGTGTTAAATAAGATTAGGAATCTTACTTTTGTTAGAAGTCGACGGTTGGCCGAACTGATTTTTGTATATGTTCAGAATCAAATTAAAGCAATTAATCCTGAGTTATCCAGTCAAATAGCCCCTTACAGAGGAACATATCTTCCCGAAGATAGAAGACAGTTAGAACATGATCTATTCGAAGGAAGAATTATTGCATTGGTTACAACCAATGCAATGGAGCTAGGAGTAGATGTGGGGGATTTGGCAGCTACTTTGTTGTCAGGGTATCCCGGGAGTTTATCAAGTATTTGGCAGCAAGCTGGGAGAAGTGGAAGAAGAGGAGAAAGATCATTAAGTATATTAGTCGCAAAAGATAATCCTTTAGATCAGTATATTGCTCGTCATCCGGATGCATTATTTGGTAAATCTCATGAAAATGCACGTATTTCTATAATAAATCCATATATTTTGAAACCGCATCTACTTTGTGCTGCGTATGAAGCCCCTTTAACCCAGAAAGACAAGGATAGATTTGGTTACAAATTTGAGGATGCTATCCATGAATTGTTACTTGACGGATATCTAAAGTTGAGGTCTGGAAAATGGTACTTATCTCCTAATGTTTCATATCCAGCTGATAGCTTTGGTATAAGATCTTCTTCATCTACTACTTATTCTTTAGTGGAATTTGATTCAGGGATCTTATTAGAGACTATTGATGAACCTTCAGTATTTCATCAACTTTATCCTGGTGCAGTATATTTACATCAAGGGCAATCTTATTTAGTGATGGATTTAGATTTAGAGTCTGCCTCTGTATATGTTAAAGAAAAAGAAGTTGAATATTTTACAGAGGCTAAAGATTTTACAGATACACGTATAATAGATACTTTGATGAGTAGGAAGGCAGATAAATCGATCGTGTATTGGGGAGAAGTTGAAGTATCTAATACTGTAGTTGGCTTTAAAAGGAAAGCACATTTCACAGAGAATGTGTTGAGTGAGGAGTTGATTGATCTTCCTATTCAAGTGTTTAATACAATGGCACTTTGGTTTGATATACCAAATGATATAACTCAGCAGATGCTTAAAGATAAAGTTGACTTCGCAGGAGGATTGCATGCTTTGGAGCATGCAGCTATAGGAATGTTACCTTTGTTTGCAATGTGTGACAGAAATGACATTGGTGGCTTGTCGACCATACTCCATCCAGATACTGGGTCTCCTCAGATATTTATACATGATGGATATCTAGGTGGAGTTGGTATATCTGAGTATGGGTATAAAGAAGTAGAAAAACTTTGGAGAGCAACTTTAGATCTCATAAGTTTGTGCCTATGTGAATCTGGATGCCCTAGCTGTATTCAATCTCCAAAGTGTGGCAATAATAACGAACCTTTAGATAAATCTGTCGCTATATCAATTTTAGAAGGTTTAATACATTGAATTAATGTGGATTCTGTCATTTCAATATATGATTGTAGTTATTTACACTATTGTTTAATTCCTTTGATATATCCTTGGATGATAGTCTCATATTAAAGGCAAATATTTTACTGAAACTGTCTATTATTGATGGTATAATCTGATTTACAGAGATTAGCTTATTGGCGTAATGTTGCATTGATGTAATTGATTGATCTAATGCTCCACATGCAATAATCCCTTCAAAGTATGAAAGATCAGGGTTAACATTTATAGCTAGACCGTGGGTGGTTACACCTCTAGTTATTTTTATTCCTATGGAAGCTATCTTTGCATTGTCTATCCACACTCCAGTTAAGCCTGGTATTTGATATGCATTAATGTCAAATTCATTCAATGTCATAATCGCTAGTTTTTCTAGAAGTCTTATGTATTCATGTGGATTTAATCCAAGTTTAACAATGTTCAAAATTGGATATAAGATTAATTGTCCTGGGCCATGATATGTTATCTGACCACCACGGTCGATCCAATGTATATTAATATCCTTTTCGATTAATTTATCTTCTGGGAAAAGAATATCTGATAGCTTTCCTCGTTTGCCTATCGTGTAAACATGTTCATGTTCTAAAATTAGAACCGTTTGATCGAGTTTATCGATTGCTACACTATTTGCTATTTTGTTCTGGAGATCCCAGATTTCCAAGTAATTTAATCCGGTTGGATTGAAAATTTGACAATACATAATGAATTTTTCGTGAGCAATGGTTTTTGTTGAAAAGAATAGAATATTTATCAATGGTAGCGCACATTAATTTTATGGTGCACTGTTAATTTTAGTTGTTGAATCAATTAGCTCTAACCTATTTTTCAAATCAATGATAAAGGCTCCTGCTTCCTGACCGTCCATTATACGATGGTCAAATGTGAGTGTGATATTCATGATAGATCTAATAGCAATGGCATCGTTTATTATTACAGGTCGTTTAATTATTGCTTCTGTGGTAAGTATAGCAGCTTGAGGTGGATTTATTAGTGGTTGGGATGCCACAGAACCAAGAGCTCCAGTGTTATTTACTGTGAAAGTACCGCCCTGGACATCGTGAATAGTTAATTGTCCATTTTTGCCTTTAACGATTAGTTCAGATATTTTCCGGGCAATTTTGGTTATACTTATATGGTTGGCATCTTTAATTACTGGAACCATTAATCCATGCGGAGCAGCAACTGCTATAGCTATGTTAATATTTTTTTTCAGGACTATATTATGGTTGTTCCAAGTAGAATTTAATAAAGGATGATTCTTAAGACATTGTGCAACCGTACTTACAAAGAATGGGAGGTAGGTAAGAACAAACCCTTCTTTTTCTTGAAATGCTTCTTTAAGGGAATCACGAAGTTTGACTAGGTTTGTAACATCAACCTCCAAAATGCTCCAAACTTGGGGTATTGTTGTAGCACTTTTACTCATACTTTCAGCAATCATACGGCGTACAGGCGTTAATTCAACGATTTGATCCTCTACATTAACATTTAGTGGTTCTGTCTTTGTTGAAGGCTTGAAGGTTGATGCTTGTTCTGAAAAGCTTGTTTGATTAAATACGTCTTGACGTGTTATTCGTCCACCAAGTCCGGTTCCTTTAACTTTTGACAAGTTAATATTATGTTTTTTTGCTAATCGTGTCACTGCAGGAGAGTGTCGTTGTGTTTTTGGGACATCTTCTTTAACTATACTGGTATCTAAATTACTGGTTCCAGTCGGTCCCATCGGATAAGGTGAATGTATGAGTGTTCCTATGCGACGTTTTGAATCTTCATCTGGTGTAAATTTTTTTGGTTCATCATCTGATAAACCTTCTATTTCCATCTCTGCAATCGGTTGCCCCATGGGAACTATATCGCCTTCTTTAGCTAATATTGCTATGAGCTTACCAGTATATGGTGAGGGTACCTCCATATTAACTTTATCCGTGATCACTTCTACCAGTGGATCAAATTTTTCAACAAAGTCACCTGGCTTTTTTAACCATCTGCCTATCACACCTTCAGTAACAGATTCACCTACTTGTGGCAGGTCGATTTTTATTGTCATATTAAAGACTCCAATTTATTAAACAGAACAGAATGATCATAATTAATTAAATCAACATATACAATGGCTAAATGATTTCTTCAATATGCTGATAAATTTCTAATAGCATGTAATATTTTTGTGGTATTCACCATGAATAGGTCTTCAAAAGGTGGGCTAAATGGTACTGCAGGTAGATCTGGTCCGGCTAATCTGACTATCGGGCCATCAAGATTTTCGAAGCAGTCTTCTGCTATTATTGCTGCAACTTCGGCTCCTACCCCAAGTGTCTTGTTATCTTCATAAACAATGAGAGCTTTTCCTGTTTTGGCTACAGAATCAAGAATTGTGGGTTTGTCTATGGGTTTTATTGTACGAAGGTCTATTACCTCTACCTCAATTCCTTCTTTAGCAATTTGTTCGGCAGCTTCCATTGAGAAATGCAACATTAATCCATATGTGATAATTGTAATATGGCTTCCCTTTCTTTTAACTTCAGCCTTACCAATAGGTATAGTATATTCTTCGTCAGGAACCTCTCCTCTAACTTGGCGGTAGGTCCGTTTATGTTCAAAGAAAAGCACTGGATCGTTTGACCGAATTGATTCTTTTAGTAGACCTTTAGCATCATAAGGAGTAGCTGGAGCCACAACATAAAGGCCTGGAGTATGTGCAAAGTATGCTTCAACACTTTGAGAATGATAAAGACCACCTCGTACACCACCTCCATATGGCATCCTAACTACCATTGGTACTTCTAATATTCCTTTAGAACCGTAACGTGCTCTGGCGGCTTCTCCTATAATCTGATTCACAGCTGGCCAAATGAAATCTGCAAACTGAATTTCTGCTATCGGGCGCATACCACTCATCGCTGCACCAAGTGAAATGCCTACTATGGATGATTCAGCTAAAGGAGTGTCTATTACTCTGGCTTCACCAAAATGATCTAAGAAACCTTGAGTCGCTAAAAATACACCGCCTCGCGTTGCTATGTCTTCCCCCAATATAAAGACATTTTCATCTCTCTGCATCTCTTCATACATAGCTTCTCTTATTGCTTCGATTACAGATTTTTCAGCCATTATTTAGCTCCTTTGTCATCATAGACATGTTCGTAAAAATCATCAGTGTCTGGGTATGGAGCTGCTTCAGCAAACTCAGTAGCATCGTTAACCTCGTTTTTTGCTGAAGCAATAAATT
>Ga0114996_10006058_pt1 | contig 14044 bp, 11 predicted proteins | sample ArcticOcean_MG_C_4_FD_87039 | JGI IMG/M metagenome (GOLD analysis project Ga0114996, IMG submission 87039) | Marine microbial communities from western Arctic Ocean - ArcticOcean_MG_CB4_134 | ecosystem: Environmental > Aquatic > Marine > Oceanic | place: Arctic Ocean: Canada Basin | collected... | reverse complement strand
TGCAAGCTTTTACTTTGCAGTTTATGAGAATTCCGTTGCCCCTATAGCTCAGCTGGTAGAGCAATTGATTTGTAATCAATAGGTCCGCGGTTCGAGTCCGTGTGGGGGCACCAATTCAACCAAGATCCACGGTCCAAGTACCTGATTTGTAAAGATAATTATTCTTTGCAACTATTGGGGTGTACCACATGGGTTACCAAAAACCACTTTATCTAACTAGAAAACGGCGCGTTTATTATTACACGCGGCGCGTTCCATAGAACCTTCAGGGAAATTTTTAATCATATAAGTGTGATCACCTTAGGTTTCTTCTAAAAGTTTTTATACTTAACAATAAATATTACATCTGTATTATAGTTCCATGAAAACTAATTATAAAAATAATTCTGGCTCTAAAGAAAAAATACGTAATATTCGTCGCTTAAAGCATATTGAAGCGTTTACAGCAGTAATTTCAACTGGATCAATTTCAGCGGCGGCGCGTCATCTTGGGGTTTCTCAACCATCGGTTAGCCAGCTTATAAAAAATTTAGAAAACGCAATTGGTGCACCCTTGTTTGTTCGGCGTAACGGCGCAATATTTCCAACAGGGCGTGCCGAAAATCTAAAAGAAGAGTCCATCGATTTGTTAGCTCGATTGGATCATTTTCAAATGCAACTGAATTATCACAAAACGCAATTATTGATGACTATTCGCATGTCCGCGACTCTCAGCGTAATTAGTGAAATTATACCGTTACTCATTGCTAAAATTCACATCTGCAATCCAGAGATAAAGTTCTATGTAAACTCAATACCATTAAAAAGCATGATTGACTCTCTTATTCAAAGCCATGTCGACTTTGCATTTCACACTCGACCATTAGATCATCCAAATATCCGCAATGATATTCTGGCAGAAGTGCGTCAGGTAGCTGTAATGTCTGTTAACCACCCCTTGGCTAAGAAAAAGATACTTGAAATTGATGATATTCGTCAGTGTCGACTTATTGGGTCAACACGTAATGATCCTTCCTATCAGTATTACAAGGAGTTATGGAAACATCACAAGATAGCCGCCAACTATATTCTCCAGTCACCCTTTGCTAGTCTTACGATGCAGATGGTGCACTCTTTTCAGGCCCTATCATTTAATAATGAATTAATGGCTAAAAGTGCCTGCAAAAAAGATCCGAACCTAACTTGGAGGCCTGTTAACGGCATTGAGGAAAAAACTAGTTTTTATTTGGCTCTAGCTGATTGGCAGTTTGATAGTGATACTCACCGATTGGTTAAGGAAAGTTTTTCAAAGATCTTATGATGATGTCTATTTAATAATTTAAACTTGAAATTACTTAACCCCTTTTTAAAAAACACCTGGTTCATAAGAAACCTCTAATTGGTAGCATGTAATAAGAAATCTACCATCCAGTTTATGCTAGTTTCAGTATGGTCTGGTCCTGAAAGTGATTTGATGCCCTCTCTAACGGTTACGCTTCCAATAAGATCACGACGTTTTTGTATCAGACTCTTATTTAGTAGTGAATTAAAGTCTGGATGCTGTTGAATGCCTAACACCTTGTTCTTGATAAAGAAACCACTGATAGGACAAAAATCTCCGCGTAAGAACAACTCAGCACCTGAAGGCATCTCCATCACTTGGTCTTGATGCATAGCATGTAACAACAAAGGGTTGGTGTTTGCAGTGCACCAAGATGTTGTTTTAATCACATTTACTGGCATTAAACCAACACCATAGCCTTTTGGTGATCTCGCTACCTTACCTCCCATTACTTTAGCAATGGCTTGGTGGCCGTAGCAAATACCGATTAGGGGTAGTTGTTCCTCGATGATGGCCTGAAGAAAGTTAAACAAATTATTCTGCCAAGAAATTTGATCGAAAACGGAGTATTTTCCTCCGGTGATAATATATCCGTCAAACGCTGTAATATCTGGGAGTTTTTCGTTCACGGCACTGACTACTGTCCATTGGACATCAGTCAGACGCGTTTTTAAGGCATTAATAAACCGGACAGGGGCTGGCACGGATTGAGAAGCTTTGTTAGGAGCTGAATGACCAATATGTAAGATGCAGATTTCCATGAATTATCCATTATTTTTACTAATTGAGGTTATCGCATATATGATTTTAGTAAAATGATATTAAGAAACCTGATTAATCCATAAAAGAAATTAATACAGATCTAGGAAAGCTATAAGTAAACCTTATGGGGTAGTCACATTGGTATATAAGGTTTTGGTATTATGGTTTGACTGTTAGTTTGTCAGAAACACTATCGTCATAATACAAAAGTGGAAAAAAAATTGACTAAATTTCAATTTTCAAATGGAGGGACTTTGAGAAACGTTCTCGAGTCAAAGTTTGAAACTTCACCGCTAATTCTTTGTTTTCCCCATTCAGGAGATATCTACCCTGATGATTTCGGCTATAACCCGTCACTAACATTCGAACAAATTGATTTTCCAGCAGATAAGTACGTTGATGAATTGTTCAGTGAAGCCCAAACGTTAGGTGTTTCAACATTAAAGGCAAATTTTCCTAGAACTTATGTTGATGTGAATCGCCACCAACACGATATCGATGTTAATATGATAGAGGAAGGCGAGGACTGGTATGGTCGCTTATTGCCAGGGTCCGTCGACGTAGGAGCTACATTATTTTGGTCAAAATCTGGAGAATTACCGATTTACGATCGAAAATTAACTAAAAAGGAATCAAAGGGCCGACTCGCGAACTTTTTTATACCTTACCATCAATCGATGACCGAGATGGTTGAAGCGGTTCGTAAAAAACATGGCAGCGTTTATATCGTGGACTGTCATTCTATGACGCGCTTTGACTCAAAACTTCGTGGAGGAAAAGAGCGACCAGAGATAGATATTGGGACTCGCAGAGGTGAGAGTTGCTCAGCCGATTTAGAAGAGAAAATGGCAGAGCTGTTTGCTGCTCGCGGATACGATGTTGGAGTCAACAGACGTTATGTAGGTGGAGAAATAACACTACGATATGGTTGGCCAGAAATTGAGCAACATATTTTGCAAGTAGAGTTAAGGCGAGACTTATATATGGAAGAAACTTCACGAACCAAATCCGAACGCTTCCCTAAGATGAAAGAGGATTGTTCGGCGATATTACGAGACTTCAAAGCATATGTGGAAAACAGAAACTAAAATAATCAACAGTAACTTAATTGTACAAAGGAGAATGTTATGAAAATAAAGTTAGTTATACTTATTATAACAAGTATTATTGGTTTGAGCAGTGCTTTATCTGCCGAAAACCTAAGAATGGCCTATAGTACTGCACCACGGTCAATTGATCCTTTTCCTTATGGAGGAGCTTCGACTGCTGGTTATAAGGAACATGTCTTTGAAGCACTAGTTGCAGCAGATGATTCACCATTATTATCAACAGGGTGGGTTTGGAATAGCCCAACAAGTTTGACGGTTAATTTACGAAAAGGAATAAAGTTTCATAATGGCGCAGATTTTACTGCTCGTGATGTTGTATATTCGGCCTGTAGAATGATGTATCGTGTCGATGGAAAGCGAAATCTTTTGACCAGTTCTATGGGGCCAATATCTGATGTTGTAGAAGTTGATGCTCACTCTGTTCGTTTTGAGACGAAAAATCCTTATCCATTGTGGATACAAAAGATGAAGTTTCTTTCCATGCTTAGTGCATCTGGAGGTGATGTTCCATCGGGCCCGATTACTTATGATGCTGAAGGAAATTGCGGTATAAATTCTTATCCAACACGTGATGACTTTGAAAATGGGGATGCAGCAATTGGCACTGGGCCATTTAAACACGTGAGCTACTCCACAGAATCCGCCGTTTTGGTGCGCAACGATGCATATTGGGGTGAAAAATCTATATGGGAAGGTGTAGAAATCTCATCTGTTAGTAATTCAGGCGCACGTATGGCAGGTCTTTTGGCCGGCGATTATGATGTCATTGAAAATCCAACGACAGAGGACATAACAGCACTAAGTGATAATAGCGCTTTTGCATACACGGGAAAACCTGCATGGCGAACGATGTTTGTTGTTCTAAATGTTGACCCTAAAGGTGCTCCAGGCGTGTCGGCGCCCGATAGTTCGGCCCCTTTATCAAATCTTAAAGTACGACAGGCAATGTCTCTAGCAATTAATCGAGAGGCAATAACTGATAGATTGTTTGGTGGTAATGCAACAGTGGCCAACCAATTTGCTCCCAAATACCGGGCTGGTGCACCAGAAATGCCAGCATTGGAATATAACCCTGAAAAAGCCAAAGCATTACTCTCAGAAGCAGGTTATAAAGATGGGTTTACACTCAGTTTTAATACACCATCAGATCGTTATCCTAATGGAGTTCGAGTGGCACAAGCATTAACTCAATATTGGTCAAAGATTGGTATCAAGGTTGAACTAAATTCTCAACCGTGGTCTGTCTTTGCTAAAGCGCGTAAAGCCCGCGAAATGGGAGCGTTCTTTTACGGATGGGGCCACCCTCAGGGCCCAGCGCAAATGATCTCATTTGCATTTGCGACGCGTAATGCGGATTTAGGTTTGGGTTCGTCAAATTACTCCAACTACTCTAGTGATAACTTTGATTCTGCGATCACAGCATGGGCGGTTGAAACCAACTCAGATAAGTCAAACGGGTATGTTGCGGCAGCAATGAAGGCTGCAATGGCCGATTTGCCAGGTATTCCCGTTTACTATACCCATTCAATCTGGGCACATAGATCTGATTTGAAGGTTAATGGACGCCAGGATGAGCGCACACATGCGACCATGGTATCCTATAAATAAACTGATAAGATAAACTTGGGCGAGCTTAATGCTTGCCCAAGTCTGATTTTGGAAGGCAACAATGCTAAGCTTTACGTTAAGACGTCTCGGGCAGAGCAGTGTATTAGTGCTGATTATGTCAGTGTTGGTATTTTTTTGTATGTACATCGTAACTGATCCAGTAGCAGTTCTCGCGAGTGACGATTTTACTGAGGAAGACCGTATTGCGTTAGCTAGTGAACTTGGTGTTGATAGGCCAATTTTAGTTCAATATTTTCAATTTACTAGCAACATATTACATGGTGATTTTGGCACCTCCTTTGTTTATAATAAACCAGTTTTACCGTTGATATTAGAAAGGTTACCTGCGACGCTGGAGGTGGCTATTCTGGCTATAACCATTGGTTTGTGCGCTGGAGTGCCAATGGGTATATATTCGGGACTCAATCGTAGAAAAAAAATAACAAAAGCAATTAGTTTTATTACAACGATTGGCTATTCAATCCCAAATTTTTGGCAAGCTTTACTCTTAATAATCGTATTCGCAGTTTGGTTGCGGATACTTCCAGCGTCAGGTCGCGGTGATACAACCTTTCTTTTTGGTATTGGATGGTCTTTTTTTAATTTAGATGGATTGCGACATATGCTTTTACCTGCTGTAAATCTGGCCATATACAAAATTTGTATGCAAACAAGATTGGCTCGATCGGGAACTCAAGAAGTAATGTTCCAGGATTATATCACCTTTGCTCGTGCTAAGGGCCTACCACGTCAACGGATTATCAGGCGACATCTTTTAAGAAATATCCTGATTCCAATTGTTACGATTACTGGTTTAGAACTAGGAGGACTTATCGCATTTTCAACTGTGACAGAAACTGTATTTTCTTGGCCTGGCATAGGAAAGCTGCTAATTGATAGTATTCATCATGCTGATAGACCGGTAGTTGTCGCCTATCTAATCTTGATTACACTTATGTTCGTGATCATCAATTTCATTGTTGATATGGCCTATGCTGTACTCGACCCACGTATTCGCCACACTTGATAGGAAGTAGATGAATAGATTAGAAATTAATTTATGGGCAGCTTTTCGTGGTCATCCGGTTGCAACAATTGGGCTTGTGGGGGTAACCTTTTTTATTTTGCTAGCGATTTTTGGACCCCTAATTGCACCGCAAAACCCGTATGATCAAACAAGGTTGGATATTCTGGATGGTCTCTTGCCACCAATGTCTAAATTGGGTGACGGAACCTTTTCTTTGATGGGAACAGATGCACTTGGACGTGATATATTATCAGCTGTAATTTATGGGCTACGGATTTCATTATTTGTTGCTTTTATGGCTGTTTTTTTTGGTACAGTAATAGGAGTGACCCTAGGCTTGATAGCAGCTTTAAGAAGAGGGTGGATCGAGACAATCATCATGCGAGCAGTTGATCTTAAAATTAGCTTTCCGGGTGTTCTTTTAGCACTTATGTTGTTAGCAGTATTCGGTTCTGGTGTAGATAAAATAATTTATGCCTTGATTATTGGGACTTGGGCCTCAAAAGCCCGCCTAGTACGAGCTGTTGCACTTTCCGAAATGAAAAAGGAGTACATGGATTTTGCCCGCATAGCCGGACTAAGTCAGTTCCATATCATGATGAGGTTTTTATTGCCAAATTCCATTGCACCCGTATTGGTTGTACTGCCAATGTCTATTTCTGGAGCAATTGGAGCTGAAGCGACACTCTCGTTCCTCGGGGTTGGAGTACCAATCACTGAACCTTCCCTCGGATTACTAATCGCTAACGGAAATGATTACCTGTTATCTGGGAAATGGTGGATCAGTATCTTTCCTGGGCTAGTTCTGGTTGCTATGGTATTATGTATAAACGTGGTCGCTGATCGCTTTAGAGATTACACTAATCCTTTTTTACAGGGGAAGGCCTAAAGTTATCGAATTGCTCGTTTCAGTTAAAAATCTTACCGTTAGGTATGAATTATTAGGTGGTAATACCTTTAATGCGTTGACGGATTTTTCTATGCGAATTAATCGTGGTCAGATTGTGGGGATAGTAGGAGAAAGTGGTGCAGGAAAAAGTACGATAGGCAAGGTCGCTCTTGGATTATTAGATGAAAATGCAGTAATTGAAAGTGGACATATAAAGTTAGACGATAGTGTCCTGACTCAGTATACTGAACAAGATTTTGCACCCATTAGGGGCAAACGAATTGGTTATATTTACCAAAATCCGATGACCGCTCTCAATCCGGTTTTAACAATAGGAGAGCAATTAATTGAAACGATACAGGCTCATACTGACAAGCGAGGACAGGTGGCTCGAAACTTTGCTATTGAGCTATTAAAGAAAGTAGAAATTTTTGATGCTGAAACCAGGTTGTCCAAATACCCGCATCAGTTATCTGGAGGGCTTTGTCAGAGAATTGTTTTTGCAATTGCTATCTGTTCAAAACCCGATTTGATTATCGCAGATGAACCAACTACTGCATTGGATGTAACTATCCAAAAAGCAGTCTTGGATACATTTAAACAATTGGCTCAAAAAGAAAATATAGCGGTTATCCTGATTACACATGATATGGGAGTGGTCGCAGAAATGTGTGATTACGTCTATGTTTTACGGCATGGTTTATTAGTTGAGCATGGACCAACGCAACATATTCTAATGAATCCAAAGGAAACTTATAGCCGCGAATTAATGGCTGCAATCCCTAGGGTAGATAAAAAAATTGATCGATTTTTGGTACCTGGAATTATCCAAAATAGTGAAGGCAGAGATCGAGCTTTGACATTTCTTAACCGGAAAGTTGACGGCCAAAACTGGGAACAAACCGCCCCGCTTCTTTCAGTTCAAAAATTGTCAAAAACTTTTATAAGCCCTGCAACTTTGGTCAGTTCAAAAAAATCATTCAAGGCAGTTGATTCGGTAAGCTTTGATGTATTTAAAGGTGAAACATTGGGAATTGTTGGTGAAAGTGGTTCTGGAAAATCAACGATTGGTCGGATGATACTCGGTCTGTATAATCCCGATTACCAAACAGATATTGATAGTAATGTCATCTATCGGGGTGTTAAGATTTCAGATCTAAAGACTCGAGCAGAACGTCATGGTATCTGCCAATCTATGCAATGCATTTTTCAAGATCCATACTCATCGCTTAACCCCCGCATGAGTGCGGGTGAAAACATTACATTTGCAGTTAAAGCTCACGGGGCTATACCACGCTCTAAAGCCTGGGAGTTAGCTGCAGATTTGATGGAATTGGTTGGCCTCCCCCGTAATGCTACTGGAAAGATGCCTCACGCCTTTAGTGGAGGCGAGCGTCAACGTATCGGTATTGCTCGTGCCTTGTCTTTTCAACCAGATTTTATGTTTTGTGATGAACCCACGTCAGCTCTTGATGTGACCGTACAAGCTAAAATACTTAATTTAATAAAAGATTTGCAGGATGCTTTAGGGTTAACACTCGTGTTTGTTAGCCATGATTTGGCTGTTGTTCGTCAAATGTGCAACCGGGTATTAGTAATGAAATCAGGTCAAGTGGTTGAGAGCGGTACTACAGAGAAGATATTGGGTTCGCCCGACAATATTTATACAAAAGAGTTATTAAAATCGATGCCTCGATTTACATTTCAGTAGCTCATAAGGCGCAGGGCGCTTGGTTCGGGGCCTTGGGTGCGTGGCCTTGCGCCCTTCGTGCATTTGGATTGGACTCAGTAACCCCCGGTTCTTGGTCCTGGGCCTCAAGTAGACTGTATGCCAAACTGTTAGCCAAAATTAGGCATTTGAACGTGGCGTGAGATATACTAACCTATTAATATTGTAATCACGTAGAAGATTAATTATTCTCATTAAATAAAGCTGGTGTAATAAAAGGATCCCTTTAATGACTGAGACAATAGACAGGATGCCCTTCCCTACTGTTTTCACTCCGATAAAATTAAGACACTGCACCCTAAAAAATCGAATTGTTTTTGGTGCTCACACAGTAAATATGAGTGAAGGCGGGTTACCATTAGACCCTCACTTTGGTTATTATCGAGAACGAGCAAGGGGTGGCGCGGGAATGATCGTAGTCGAGCCAACGCCGGCACACCGAACAGGCGTTTTAACGCGCGGAAATTTTAAAAATAGTGATGACTGTGTTATCCCTCATTTTAAGCGAATTACTACTGAGTGTCGGAAGGAAGGCGCTGTCATTCTTCATCAAATTTATCACACAGGTGCTCACGGTGATCAAGATAATTCATGGGAACCGTATTGGTCTCCTTCTGGCACGCCCTCAATGAGTGACCCGTGGGGTAGCCACGCAATGACTGAAGTTGAAATCCAGGAACTGATTGCGTCGTTTGTCCAAGCGGCACGACGTGATCGTGATGCGGGTTTTGACGGTGTTGATCTCTTTGCTGGTTATAATTGCTTAATCGACCAATTCTGGTCTCCTTTAACAAATAAAAGGACGGATCAGTGGGGTGGAAGTCTAGAAAATCGAACACGCTTCGCTATGCAGGTTTGTCGTCAAATTCGTAATATGGCAGGAGAAGACTTTATTATTGGCATGACCATCTCTGGCGCCGAACCTTATCCTGGCGGCTTAAGTCTTGAAGATAAGTTAAAAATTGTTCGGTTGCTAGATGAAAATAAATTGGTTGATTATTTTTCTGTAGGTCACGGAAGTTACTTAAATCAGTCTCATGCTATCGTTCCCAGTTTCTATTTTGGTATGCGCTTAACAAAAACCGAAGCAAAAAGTTTTAAAGAAGTAGTTAAACATGCGTTAATCACAACGGAAGCTCGTGTTAAGACGCCACAAAACGCTGAAGAGATTTTATCCGCGGGGAGTGCAGATTTGGTTAGCCTCGTTCGAAGCCAAATTGCTGATCCCCATTTGGTAAATAAAGCAAGGGATAATCGAAGTGATGATATTAGGCCATGTATTTCGTGCAATCAACTTTGTATCGGCAGGAGATTACGTGACTATAGTGTTTCGTGTTTGGTTAACCCTTCGGTAGGCAGAGAGGTCAACTGGTCGGGAGATAAGACAGAACCTTCCTTAAATCCAAAAGAGATCTTAGTCGTTGGTGCAGGACCTGCGGGAATGGAAATTGCAAGAGTTTGTGCCGAACGCGGACATCGGGTGCGTTTAGTGGAGCGCCTTAGGGAGATTGGTGGTCAGTTTCGATTAGCAGCAGGCCAACCAGAGCGTGGTGAAATTGGAGAACTCATTTCCTGGTACCAGAATCAACTTGAAAAATTACAAGTGAACATTGATTTGGGGGTCGAAATGAGCGCTAAGGAAATTAGAGACAGTGGTGCTGATGAGGTCATTTTATGCACTGGATCTCTACCAGATCGATCTGGGTACCAGAGGGCTATTCCTCATAGAGAGAGATTGCCGGGGGTTGATCAGGAAAATGTATGTACAGTTCATGATGTTCTTGATGGATCAGTCATTCCAGGATTAAACGTACTTCTTCTCGACGATATCAACGGTTGGTTGCCGGCTTCCTCAACAGCTTTATATTTGGCAAAGGAGCGTCATTTAGTTACGTTGGTCACTTCAGCTGACATGCCGGCTAAGCAAATGGAGTATAGTGCGACCGGCGGCACTACTCGCGAAAGGTTTTGGCAGTTTGGTGTTGAAACTCTTACATCTACAGCGCTAATGTCATGGAGTGGCAACACAGCCACATTTTTTCATCTTTACTCAAATGAGGAAGAAACCCGCCAGTTTGATACACTTGTTCTAGCTACTACTGGCATACCAGAAAACCACCTTTCCCTTGAACTAGAAAAAGGCGAACAGTCCATCCACACAATTGGAGATGCTATTTCAGCACGAACGGCAGCTATGGCCTTTTATGAGGCTCGTAAACTTGCCATGAACCTATAAAAGGTTTTAATTACCTTAGAACTCCACTTGTTTAAGTGGTTGCGATATTTTTCAAAAGGCACGGCCATTTTTATTATATCAAACCAAAACATAGTAAGGTCAAGTTAACAATTTTTAGTATTTTTTTATGAAACTGACCGTAAAAAAGATCAACTTTTAAAATTTTTCTATCAGCATGTTAGTAATGTCCAGTTTGATTACCGCACAGAAATAAATACCCAGAGCTTTCTGGATCATAATGTAAAGAAAAAGTAGCGGCTCTAAGGCTTGAAAAAGTGAGCAACATCAGTAGCCCACCTTCTTCATGAAGCAGGCTTTGAAAAAATGTCGACGAAAAAGCAAAGATCCGTTTCTAATTCAACTTATCGTCAAATGGAAGATTTCCAAGGTTTTCGTAACCAGTATCTGTAATTAGAATCTGCTCCTCAAGTTTTACGCCGTCCTTTGCACCAATAGCCCCGATATAAGCCTCAACACACAAGGTCATTCCGGGCTCAAGATTATAATCAAACGCTCCCTCAATAAAATCCTCCGGATAGTAGATGGCTGGATACTCATCGCAAAGGCCAATCCCGTGCATTTTTACACCGTATCGTTGAGGAATGAACTCCTCAGGCAACATGTGGCCGCCAAATGTTAGTTCTGTGAAACTAGCGCCGGGTTTTAGCATTTCCATGTTGGTGTTGATATGGCTCAAGGCAATGTCATGAAGGCGTCGTTGCTCATCCGATGCCGGGCCATCCCCACAAAACCAAGTCCGTGAAACATCAGCGCACATCCCATATGGTCCCACCATATCTGTATCAAAAGCAAGCAAGTCCCCCTGTTGAATGCGACGAGGGCCAGCTTCCTGCATCCAGGGATTGGTCCTAGGTCCAGAGTTTAATATCCGAGTTTCAATCCATTCTCCTCCACGGGCAATGTTTTCAGCATGCAGGATCGACCACAATTCAGTCTCAGCAATCCCAGGTTCACAAGCCTTATGCATTTTGGCAACAGCAATTTCGCAAGTCGCTAATGAGCACCGCATTGCATTTACTTCGTCGACGCCCTTAATGCTTCGAGCATGTTCCATTAGCTCCATGCCATGTTCGACTTGCACTCCAGATACCTCCAACGCACGCAAACCGCAGACTTCAATCTTGTCGATCGCCACGCGTCGATTGCCACCTCCATGTTCTTGAAGAAGATCATCAATTTCTCCAGCAAATCGTCGAGCCGCATCGCCTTCCTGATCACCTATCAGAAAATAGAAAAAACCGACCCCAGTAGTGCGTACTTCGTTAATCAGCGGCAAATGCGCTGACAAATGCCCGCACCCATGAAAGTCCCACAAAACCACGTGCCCGTCAGCGAACACAATGGAGGCCCGTGCCGGATTATGGGCAATCCACAAGTGCATATTGGACGAATCTGTCGCATATCGAATGTTGAGAGGGTCGAAGCAAAGCACAGCCGCGTAGTCGTGTTTTTGGAGTTCCGAAACGATCCGATCTAGCCGCCATCGGCGCATGTTATCCAAGTTTGGCGGCGTCAAGTCCAATGCGGCCCATTCGCGGAAAGCCACATCGGTTGGACCAATCTCAACCCGATCATTATTATCCGGTGACCCATCGGGGCGCGAAGAAAAACGTCTACGAGTGGGATCGATCTTGCGATTGCTGATTGAAAAATTATTGCTCATATCTTATCCAGTTTACCATTCCGTCGATCAATCGCATCCACGAAGGAATTGGCCGCGATCTGATTGAAGCAGTGCGCAGGCCCATCCATTTCCGGTGCCAGCGCACCTCCATCAAAAGCTGGAGATAAACGACCGCGTTGCATTCCTTCAACCATATCACGATCTTCTTCAAATATCTCGAGCATTCGTTCACGGTTATTGGTTTGAAGCTCTTGAATTCTAGGGTCAGTTGCACCGTTGCCAAAGTAATTCAAATCCATACGTTCGGTCGTCTCATTGGGAGCGTTGGGTAACAAATACACCGTCCAAATATGGTCCGCATGAACACCAATCATTACATTTGGAAAAATGCTCAAAAATTCGGCTTTCCCTTTTTGCCAATCTTCGCCCATTGACGGATCTTTGGGTAGTTGTTCGCTACCAATAGCGGAAGAATGTTCCTGTGCTGAGCTACCCTGTCCAGATGCAGAACCTTTGATTATAAGCGGATAATGGATACCTAAGGGAGAATAGGAATTCAAACCAGGATGAACGAATGGCAGATGGTAGCCATCTACATGATTTTCCTGAGCTAACTTCCAGTTGCTCTTCAAATTAATGCACCAACTGGAATTTGCCCCCCCATGAGAAAAATTATCAAAGTTGATATCGGACCAGAAATCGGTGACCGGCTTGATGAATTCATCAAATTCTGGTGCATCGCCTGAGATATTCACAAAAATCATCCCAGTAAAGATATGACTACGGACAGGCTTCAAGCCATGAAGTGATTTATCAAATCTTTTATCCTCGTGGACACCCTCTCCTTTGATGTGAGGCGTTGCAGATAGATGACCCGCAGCGTGATAGCACCAACCATGATATGGGCAGGTTATTATACCGTTTGTCTGGTGGGGCTTTTCTACAAGCTTCATTCCACGGTGAGAGCAGACATTGTGAAATACTCGGATATTACTTTCTCGGTCGCGCACCACAAGCAAGGGCAGCCCCGCAACATCCACCGGGTGCACCCATCCGTCCTGTTGCAACTCTGCAGTATTAGCAACGCAAAACCACGTCTTAACGAGTACTTCGTCACGTTCAAATTTAGCGAAATCAAGTGAGCTATAAGCAATGTTCGGCAAACCTGTCAGTCGCTCTATCGGGCCGGAAAAATCATCTCGATAAAAAGTGGTAGAATGATCCTTATCGTTAATCATTGAGTTTCTCCTTTATCGTTCAATACATTTTTTAATAAGAAAGACCAGAGGATAATTTTATTGAAAAATGGTCATAGTGCTGAAACTTAACAAGTCTATTTTCTTTCGAAGGAGGGTCGCCACTCCACCAATTAATTGTTATCGAGACAACTACACCTCTATCAAAATAATTTACCTGTGTTGTATTTCCTTTGTCATGAATTTGCATAACATCATTTTGAATCAGTGTCACAAACAAAACCCTCCCCCAATGAAACTATCACTCCAGTACTAAAGGCCCGAGGTGCGAGGCGCAGGGCACTTGGTTCGGGGTTCCTGGGGTCACCTTGCGCGCTTCATTGATATGGATTGAGTTTGGTTACATGACGCACATAAACGGAACACTAATCTAAGTCTCCCCTTCAAAATCACCGTAAAATTCAGAATATTATATCAAATAAATCCTAATACACGCAAACCCAGTGCCAATGTCGACAACGC
>Ga0114996_10006055_pt1 | contig 14052 bp, 14 predicted proteins | sample ArcticOcean_MG_C_4_FD_87039 | JGI IMG/M metagenome (GOLD analysis project Ga0114996, IMG submission 87039) | Marine microbial communities from western Arctic Ocean - ArcticOcean_MG_CB4_134 | ecosystem: Environmental > Aquatic > Marine > Oceanic | place: Arctic Ocean: Canada Basin | collected... | reverse complement strand
GCTCGAGAGCATGCGTTTGATTCAGAGTCAGGGCAATGTTGTTTTGGTTCGCTGGGATTACCCTGTCAAGCATGCCTTCTAGATTAGTGCTTATCACTGTTAGGGGTGTGCGAAGCTCGTGAGCCACATCCGCAATTAGTTGGAGTCGTTGTTCTTGGGATTGATATAGGCGGGCCGTCATATCGGAGAAAGCTTGTTCTAATTGCCCAACTTCGTCTCTTCCTGGTGGAATTATTGTCGTATAGTGCCAGTTCCCTACAGATGCATTCACTGTTGCCCGTGTTAATCTTCGTATAGGTGCAGTCAGTTGCCGTGAGATCACGACTCCAATCAGTATTGCTATACCGCTTATTATTAACGCTACTATGATAACTCCCCTGCGGAAGTCAGCCTGAAATCTGGCGATAAGCAGTGATTCGCGAGTTGAGCCGATGAGAACGTACCCGGAAGGCTGGGCACTGGCGGTTAGCGAAGCAGCCGCATCCTGAGTGAACTTGCCGGCTTCAGCGAAGGTCTGAGCCCTAGCAGCACTGTCTTCAGGACTCCTTATAGGAATAGCAGATTCCGACACTGAAGCTGCCATTAAAGTTCCTACCAGTTCAGACTCTGAATCAAAGACTATGTTTGATTCAGAGTCTGCTATTATCAATCGCTGATCCTCAGGCCAAAATGGGTGTGCGCGATTGGGAGTAGGGGGACGTATAAGTACTGATACCAGCCACGGAGCATCTTGAAAGATCGCATCAATACCATTCCAACTGTCAGCGAGATCGTAGTATCGTGCCAATACTGGCGCTAAAAGCTCAGCCCTATAATGTGCATCGCGGTCGACAAAAACTGTTAACTCCGCGCGAAAAGAGCGAGCCACAAAGAATGTCATAATTGCCGTAGTAGCAATTACGCTGAGAACGAGCGCTCCGGTGATTTTCCAATAGATACTGATTTAATTTACCTCTGGATCCTGAAGTCGATAGCCAACTCCAAAAACAGTAGCAATATAGATAGGGTTCTTGGGGTCAGGTTCCAATTTCTTTCGAAGATTCCTTATGTGGGCGTCAATAGTTCGCTCGAAGCCTTCGAACGAATAGCCTAGTGCATTTTCTATCAGTTGTGATCTACTCAATACCCATAATGGATTTTCCAAGAAAACCCTAAGAAGATCGAATTCGGTACGTGTAAGGTCCAAAGGCATTCCTGCACGATCAACTGCTCGTTTGTTTATATCCATATGAATGGTGGAAAAGAGAATGGTTCCTTCTTGCTGGTTGGTATGCTGTATCCGGCGTAGGCCTGCCCGAATTCTTGCTACCAGTTCTCTTGGGCTAAATGGCTTGGTAACGTAGTCATCTGCTCCCAACTCAAGACCTACAACAGTATCCGCCTCTTCATCTCGTGCTGTTAAAAGGATGATTGGGGTTGTTGAGTTTGTCCGAAGTTTTCGTAACACATCTAGCCCATTGATATTCGGCATCATTATATCTAGTAATACGATGTCGGGTGCGCCTGAATCAAATTTCTCGATCGCTTCGGACCCGTCGTTTGCAACAACGACAGTGAACCCTGATTCTTCAAGGTATGACCCTAAAGATAGAGTTATATCCTTGTCATCATCAACAAGTAAAATTTTTGGTATCACTTGGACTTCCTTATTTGACGATTCGTCTTCTTCCCATCACAATTACTTGTGAACATACTAGCCATTATTTTCGAAATTTTGCACAATAAGATGTGAAAAATCAACTAAAAACTATGAGACGGCATAATCGACTCAGCATTGTCGGTAGTTGTCGTCTGTTGTAGGTGGTGCTTGCTACAGGTATTCATAAATGTCATATTGCCTATATTTGTTGTTGTGGGTGTCACGTGGTCATTTCAACGATGGCGCCACTTAGATGTATCAGTGCTCAGCCAGACAACATTATGGCTTTTTAGCCCTGCATTTGTTTTCTCGAATATTCTCAACCAGCAAGTACCTATGTCAGGGGCTTTCAGGGTTACAGGGGCTATTTTACTGGCAACAATATTTATGTTGGTGTTTGGCTTCATTGTATCCAAAATGTTTCGCTACGACAGAAAATCAACCAGTGCATTCATGCTTTCAACAGCTTTTCCCAACGCAGGTAATATGGGATTGCCAGTGTTGCTCCTGGCATTTGGGGAAACAGGTGTAGAGGTTGGTATACTGATTTTTGTGGTTCATGCGATTGTGGGATTTTCTGCGGGAATTTTTGTTGCGGCTAGAAGTGAACAAGCAGGATTCCGTCCTTTGGTTCAAGTATTTCGGCTTCCAACAATGTATGCCTTTGGCTTGGCTCTGGCAATTAAATTTTTTGCCATTGAGCTTCCCTCGGTTATTCTTGAACCCGCCAGTATTCTGGGTGCGGCAGCCATACCCGTTATGATAACGGTCTTGGGGTTCCAGCTGGGTTCTGGCGTTGAAACTCAAAATCGCATGATGTTGACTCTGGCTGTAGGGAGTCGTCTAATATTTGCAGTGCCACTCTACTTGGCGGCCACTACTCTGATGGGGCTAGAAGGGATCACTCAGGGAGCAATAATTGTGATCGGAGCTATGCCTAGTGCTGTTTTCACTACCATTTTAGCTGACGAATTTGGAGCTAACCCGCGCTTTGTGACCTCCTCTGTGGCGGTTAGTACAGCAGTGAGTATGGTTAGCTTAACAATTTTGGTCACCTTTATTAAATCAGGAATTCTAATTAATTGAAACTGTAGTGAGGTAGCGACCTTTTCTTAAGAGCTAAATCACCGTTTGGTAACAAAAGCAGGTACAGACTTTAGGGCTGGCATTACTAATATTATAGTGATAGAAAATACAATGCATAAAAGTCCCATCAGAACGAGCCCTGTTTGAGGGCCTATCTGCTCAGCTAGCACTCCAAGCGTTAGCATGCCAACAGGCCCAAGCCCCATTATTATCATCCGGAACCCTATGACTCGTCCTCTTACGTCATCGGGTATTACAAGTTGAACGAGGATGAAGTTGCTAGTCAAGAACATTTGTAATGCAAGGCCTAGAAGTGCTGAAAGTATGAGGGAAACCCACAGTATTGATGAGAGCCCGAACAGCACGACCCATATTCCAAGAAGTATTGCTGACCAGTGCATGAAGCGACGAATGTTTTCCGGAGCGTTTAATGTTGCTATTAAGAGCGAACCCACAATTGCCCCGACGCCAGCAGCAGCACCTAAGAATCCGAGCCCGCCCGGGCCAATGAGCAAGACCTTTTCTGCGAAAATTGGTAGCAAAGACTGGTATGGCATTGCAAAAATAGTACATCCTAGACCTAGCAGCATCAACCCAACTAGGAATGGGCTACCCATGGTGTAACGCACTCCTTCTTTGAGGCTGGGATAGAGGGCGGAGACTGAAAATTTACCATTATGAGAGGGTCGAGTGTGAGTTGGAAGGAAAGCCATAATCAGGATTGAAAAGATCAATATTAAACTTGGAGCTAGGAACGATACCCACATTCCAAATAGATTCAGTAAAACCCCAGCAAGTGCAGGACCGATTAATTGCCCGGCGCTAAAAATAGTACTAAAGAGTGCCATGCCACTAGGAAGTTGAGCAAGCGGAATGACATTGGGTACCATAGCAGAGCGTGCAGGCATCATTAACGAAAAAGCAAATCCGCTAACCAACGATAAAGCAAATACATGCCACAAAAGAGCCTGATCGGTTACTAGCAGGACTGCGAGAGCAAGAAGTGAGGCGACGTTTATAATTTCCCCAAGAATTAATATATATTTTCTTTCAAATGAATCTGCAATCACTCCAGCAATTGGGGAAAAAAACATCATTGGGATCATTGATACCGCTTGGATTGCTGCTACAAGGAACGTGCTGTCGGTCATTTGTAATACTAGCCATCCTCTTGCAATAATCACCATAAAGAAAGTGGTGATTGATACTAGAGATGCAAACCATAGTGTTCGGAAGTCAGGATATTGTAGGGCTGCTAACGGCCCAGTCGTTACGGTTTGTGAAGGTGTGGGCATATTATCTCCAGGAATGATGTATGCACTTAATCTAAAAGAGCCAGTTGCTCAAAATAGCAACTGGCTCTTTTAGATTTGAGTCAAAATTTGTTACCTAGGATCTCGTACCTTGTTTCATGTAGTAAGCACCGGACCCAATCAATATTGTCGAACCAGCCATTAGCAAGATCAGCAATAATGACGACGGGGACGACCCACCGACTTCAACGACTACTGCCTCAGGGGTTGGTGTGGCATCCGGGGGCACTATCCCAATACCAAACACGCTCAGGCTTGAGCACACCTGTGCCGTCAGGGTACTATTTATGAAGTTTGCGGTGGTATTGAGTATGATCCAACGGCTTGCGGTGGAATCATAGCGCATCAACTTGAGGGACGAGTGGCGTCCTCCTGCAGCCTCAAGATCTGTCGAGCTGTATGGAGATCGAATCGTGATACATTCACCGAGAGCAGGTCTAGTTAGTTTTTCTCCTGCTGAAGTATGAACGTTAATCGAGAATGCCGATACAACAGCACTAACCGATGCAGGAACTGCCGCGGGAAGCGCATCAACACTTACATCTTGTATGACAATTTGGCTAGTTTCCCCAAAGGTGTTAGCTGGTACTGCGACTGTGACGGATACGTTAGCAGCTGCACTGGACGTGGCGGTCGCAGGTTGATCTGGCTGAACTACAGTCACAGATACGATTGATGAATCAGCGACAGGCGTGATTTGTGCTGCCGGTATTACTGTAGGTACTGGTGTTGAAGTTGGTGTAGGTGTGTTCGTTGGTGTTGAAGTTGGTGTAGGTGTGTCAGGTAAGGTGGTGGGAACAGGAACGGTCTGACCTGATTCCGTTTGTGATGACTGGCTGTCGGGCCCCCATGATGACTGAGATGATCCCAAAAGTATTGGAGTTATTGCCAGAGATAGGGCCAGAAGCAATATCGTTGCGCTGAACGACACCCAGAATCGTGAAGGCTTCCTTGTTACATTGTTTTTCATAGTCCATCCTCGTCAAGCTTAATGTGTTTAGAAAATTAGGCCATTTTTAAAGCGTGCGTGTCTTGTTTTGTGTACAATTATAGCCCGAGACTACAGCAAGAGACGTGCCACTGGCTACAATCCACAGTCAATGATACCCAGTTTTATGGCTCTCTGTCAAGGCATGTTGAGGTGGCTTGTATCTTTCATCGACGCTCAAATTAGCGAATTGTGAGGTTTTGAGGAGAATGATGATTTCCATGGAAACCTCACAAGCATCAGGACTAGTCTCCAAAAAGTTCTTTTGGCATATCCCAAACCCGCCATTTGGGCAGAGTCCCCCAAACTTTACCTGTAATGTTTACCCCGGGAACAGTTCCCCAATTTCGCGAATCGTTGCTGTAGTCCCGATTATCTCCGAGCACAAAGTACTGTCCAGATCCCACTTGAAAGACGTTGCTGGGAGAAATTGATGACGGGTACTGTGAGTTGAAATCAGGCTGTGCCAGGTATGGTTCGTTTCGCTTTTCTCCATTGATGTACACACCATCTTGGTTGATTGCAACAGTATCTCCTGGTATCCCCAATACTCTCTTTACCAAATCATATTCATGCGGTACATGGTCCGGGGGGGCAAAAATAACTATGTCTCCCCGAGTTGGAGATGAGAATACGTAATTGCCTCTCGATGGTTCATTACGGTCCGTGAATCTAAGGAACGGTATCGAAAATTGTGCGAAGGCGAGTTTATTTACTATTAAATGATCGCCGTTTATTAAAGTCGGAGACATACTCGATCCTTCTACTCGGGCATGTTGTAGTGACCCTTGGGTAATTACGAACAGGGTAGCTGTTATGACGGCGATTTGGAGCAACTCTCGGTATAGTGATGTTTGTTTCATTGATGTTTATAAGTGGCCTGAAGTTTAGCGGGTTAGCTTCCATATCTATTTCGCTATTTTTGCCATTGTAGGTTATTTTGGGTTATTAACCTAGCATGGTAAGTGCCAGCATCAATTGCCCATATGTGTTGCCGTGGTACAATATATGGGCATCTTGGTAGGTGCAGCTCGAGGTTATCCGCTGCACTAATAATAATTTTTTGGGATATTGATTATGGTTCTGAGTGATCGCTCAATTCGTAGGGCTATAGATGAAGGGAGGATAGTCGTCACTCCTCTTGGGGAGTCTTCTGTCCAACCTGCAAGCATTGACGTCCGTCTGGATAGAAATATTTTAGTTTTTCGCAACTCAAGAAAGCCTTATATTGATGTACGAAAAGACTTAGAAGATCTAACCGAATTGGTTCCGATAGATGATGAAGCACCGTTCATTCTTCATCCGGGGGAATTTGTCCTCGGTAGCACCTATGAATATATCGAGATACCTGCTGACCTGGTAGCCAGACTTGAGGGGAAGAGTTCTCTGGGCCGGATAGGGTTGTTGATACATTCTACAGCTGGCTATGTGGATCCAGGATGGCAAGGGCATCTGACGCTAGAACTGACGAATGTTGCAAACTTGCCAATCACTTTGTACTACGGGATGAAAATAGGGCAGATTTCTTTCTCGCAACTTACTGAAGCTGCAGAGCAGCTATATGGGTCAGCGGGGCTTGGGAGTAAATACCAAGGCCAGACTGAACCTACAGCCAGTCGAGTTTATAGGGATTTTAATTGACTTTAGCATCTTTAAGTCATTAGGAATTATTGTGAGTAGTCCGATGCAACGAGCACTTGAGTTGGCTCAGGCTTCAGCCCGTGCAGCAAAGCCGAAACCTACAGTAGGTGCTGTGTTGGTCAAAAATGGCAGGATTATCTCTGAGGGAATAACAGAGCCTGCCGGTGCTCATGCTGAGGTTGTTGCCATAACAAGAGCAGGTTTGGATGCAAAAGGGTCAACGCTTTACGTAACCTTAGAGCCTTGTTGCCACTATGGGGACACTCCGCCTTGCACCGATGCTGTAATTCAAGCGGGCATCAGCGCTGTATATATGGCAATGTTAGATCCTAACCCATTAGTGGCAGGGCAAGGTAAAGAGCTGTTGTCATCCGCTGGAATAGCAACTTCTGTGGGATCAGAGAAAGAGATAGCACAAGCCCTTTACGAATCCCACACAAAATATATCACGACTGGAACTCCGTTCGTCACCGTTAAGTACGCTATGAGCTTGGATGGGAAAATCGCTACAAGGTCAGGCTCTTCACAGTGGATTACTAGCGCTGCAGCTCGGCAACATGCTCACATTTTACGTGGCTCTAGTGACGCTGTTGTTGTAGGTGTTGGGACTGCTATAGCAGATGACCCGCTCCTTACCATCAGGTCATTTGCAGGAGAGCCTATTCTTCCACAACCTGTAAGGATCGTGGTAGATACACACGGTAGATTTCCTATAGGAAGTCGAATGCTAGCCCAACCAGGGGAAACGATAATAGCCTGCTGTTCCATGACCTCGGACAAGAAAAAGCAACTGGAAAGTACCGGCGCCCATGTACTTGAAGTGAAGGCTTTTGACCAGGGAGTGGATCTTTTGGATTTGTTGAAAGTATTAGGGAATATGGAGATAACTTCGGTTTTGGTAGAAGGAGGGTCAACGTTGTTAGGGTCCTTCTTTGACAGGGATTTAGTTGATAAAATTATTGCTTTCTTGGCTCCAAAAATCATCGGAGGTAGAGACTCACTGACTGCTGTAGGCGGATTAGGTATTGATCTAATCGATGAAGCCAAAGATTTTGAGATCACTGAAATGAAATGGGTAGGGAGTGATATTGTTATAGAAGGCTATCCAGGAGGTGAGAATGTTTAGTGGCATCATTGAAGAAGTGGGGCTAGTAAGAAGCCTTGAGGATAATGTTCTAACTGTTCAGTGTGAAATGATTTTGGAAGATCTATCTCTTGGAGATAGTGTAGCAGTGAGTGGTGCTTGTTTGACTGCAACGAAGATTACGGGTGACAGTTTTTCTATGGATTTGAGCCCTGAGACTATGAAAAGAACTAATTTCTTTTCCGCTGAACCAGGGCGGACTAAAGTTAACCTTGAGAGAGCCTTGCCAGTCGGAGGTCGATTCGGGGGCCATATATGTCAAGGGCATGTTGATGGTACGTCTCAGTTACTGCGGGTGGATCGTGATGGTAATTCATCGCTTTTTACTTTTTCTTACCCGACTTCACAACGGGTATATTTTGTGGAAAAAGGATTTGTTGCTGTCGATGGCATCAGCCTCACCGTTGCTAGCTGCGATGCTTCCTCTTTCACAGTGTCCGTGATACCATTCACGCTATCTAACACCACTTTGGCAGGTATGGAAATAGAGGGGTTAGTTAACATCGAAGCAGACATCATAGCGAAGTACATAGTGTCGATTTTACCAGGAGGGCTGATATCCCAGTGAGAATCCGTCGGCAGTCCCTTTGGTGTAGTAGGGCTAGCTCTGGTCAGTTTTTCCGGTTAGGCACGAAAGCTTAGGAAGGCAGGGTTGAATGCCAGTAGTTCGAGTTGAAGAGGCTATTGAGGAATTTCGGCGTGGCAAGTTTGTCATAATATCTGACGACGAAGACAGGGAAAATGAGGGAGATTTGTGCATGGCAGCGGAAGCTGTCACTCCTGAAGCTATAAATTTTATGGCGATGTATGCCCGGGGTCTTATTTGCCAGCCGATAATAAAAGAACGGCTCGATGAGCTTCAACTTCCGATGATGGCGACAGATAACACCGCACGTTTGGAGACTGCGTTCACTGTAAGTGTGGATGTGAAAGTAGGAACTACTACTGGAATATCTGCTCACGATCGCTCTGAGACGGTTCGGGCTCTTATTGATCCAAATGCACAACTGAGTGATTTTGGCATACCTGGACATTTGTTTCCATTAAGATATGTTGAGGGTGGAGTCCTTGTTCGTTCAGGCCAGACAGAGGCTAGTGTGGACTTGGCCAGGTTGGCTGGGATGTACCCTTCAGCGGTTATATGTGAAATCATGAAAGAAGACGGTTCCATGGCGCGTATGCCTGACCTGGAGCGATTCTCTGCGGAACATGATATATGCATAGTCACCGTGGCAGATCTGATTGGGTATAGGCGGCTGCATGAGCAATTAGTCCAAAGAGTTGCTGAAGCGAGACTTCCAACGAGATATGGAGAATTCCGCCTCTTTTCTTACCGCAGCGATGTGGACCCTGATGAACATGTTGCCTTGGTAAAGGGAGATATTGATCCGGAAAAACCTACCTTGGTTAGGGTACATTCAGAGTGTCTTACCGGGGATGTGTTCGGTAGTAAAAGGTGCGACTGTGGTGAGCAGGTGGGGTTAGCTTTAGATGCCATCAATGAAGCAGGACGAGGCGTGTTGGTATATATGAGGCAAGAAGGAAGAGGCATTGGCTTGCACAATAAGGTTCGCGCTTACGCCTTGCAGGACAGTGGATTGGATACTGTAGAGGCAAATGTAAACTTAGGATTTGCGCCAGATTTGCGGTACTATGGGATCGGAGCTCAGATCCTTTTGGATTTAGGCGTACGCAAATTCAATTTTCTGACCAATAATCCAAGGAAAATTGTTGGTTTGGCAGGTTTTGGACTTGAACTTGTTGAAAGAGTGCCATTGATTGCTCCTCGCAATGATGAGAACAGTCGCTATTTGGATACTAAAGCATCAAAATTAGGGCACCTACTGGACAGCACTGATTAACTGGCATTGGTAGCTGATTTCGTTGTGTGTCCATTCCAATTGGATTAGGAGCCCATTAGTGATGGATGTAATTCGTGGGGAATTGGATTCAGTTGATATAGAAGTTGGAATAGTTGTTGCTCGTTATAGCGCATATATTACCGATAAACTTCTGGATGGAGCTATAATTGGACTCAAAGATCATGGTATTTCGGATGATTCGATTACTGTAGCTTGGGTGCCAGGGGCGTTTGAGCTTCCTGTAATGGCTCAAACGATGCTAGGGCTTAATAACTACGATTTGATCATCTGCTTGGGAGCAGTCATTCGAGGAGAAACTCCGCATTTTGAATATGTTTCTCAGGTTGCAGCGACGGGAATTAGCAGGGTTGGCTTAGATTACGGAGTCCCTGTGATTTTTGGTGTGCTTACAACGGACAATCAAGATCAGGCAGCAGAAAGAGCTGGTGGGAAGCTTGGCAATAAAGGACGGGAGAGCGCTATTGCCGGGTTGCAGATGGCCAGTACTATAAGGCAATTGCAGGAAAACCTAGAACCTGCAGATGCTGTTGAATGAACTGCAAAAAGCACGTAATCTATGACGTATTACTTAGATAATATCACTGTGAGTCGGATCCGTGATGAACTTAGGGAAAGGAACAATGACACTGCTGGTCAGTTTGGGTTGATTCGTTGTGTTGAATAAGAGATAAGTATGCCTAGCTATTGGATGCTCGTAACAACCGAGGATAATTATAATATTACCCGTGAATTGGGATTTAAAATCCAAGGGGTAAAGTCAAAACACCGGAAGAGGGCACAGCGCATGCTTCCTGGAGATCGGGTGCTATATTTTATTCCATCCTCCAAGTGTTTCCCTGCAACTGTGACTATCGACTCTGGGGTTCGAGAAGAGCATGAGGCAATTTGGGTGAGCCATAATGGGAAAGAAGATTTTCCATATAGGGTGGATATTCATCCAAACTTGGTCCTAGAAAACGCCGAACATTTGGATGGATACGAACTTGGGCCAGGGTTGCATTATGTTAAAAGATGGGCACCGGAAGATTGGGATTTGGCCTTGCAGGATCATCTGCATCTTCTGTCTCAAAGAGATTTTGCGTTAATTGAAGATGAGATGCGCAGAGTTATCCGTAATCGTTAGACTTGGATAAGCTTCTCATATAAGACTGATATTACTGCTGGAATTTGTCAATTTTTCTTAGCTGAAGCTTGTTAACCGCGTTAACCGTAGTGATATCGACGACTTTCTGAATTGATACGTTCTTGAGATCAGCAAGAGTTTGGGCTATCTCCAACAACAGTTTTGGTTCTGTCCATTTTTCCCTGTTCTTTTTGAAGGGTTGAGGATGGGAATCTGTTTCCAGCACAATATGGGTTAGAGGTATTTCTTTGGCGACTTCCTTCAGGGTCTCTAGATAAAGCAACGGTTTAGCAAGCGATATTAGGAACCCTAATTCTATACACCGATATGCCGTTTCGATTGTCCCTTGGAAGTAATGTGCAATTCCGCCAACCACCTGCGCATCCTCTGCCTTGAGAATATCTAAAGTGGTTGGGTATGCGTTTCGAGAGTGATATATGATGGGTAGGCTCAGTTCTAACCCCAGTCTGATTTGACTAGAAAAGGCGTCGATTTGAATCTCTTGTAATTCGTTGGAGACAGGATAATCCAATCCGACCTCGCTTATGGCTATCACTTCTGGGTGTGATGCTATGATGCGCAGTTCGTCCATTAATGCTTGGGGGAATTCAGGTTGTATTTCAGTAGGGTGAACCCCCACGCTGGCGAATATCTGTGGGTTGTGCGTAGCCAGGTTAACAATGGCTTGACTCGAAGCAATTGTCGTTCCTGCAACCACCATGTAGTTAACTCCCATAGACATCGCTCTTTCAATAATGCCGGGGATCTCATTATCGGGATATTGATCTAGATGTGTGTGGACGTCAATTAACATAACCGTGTTATTCTTTTGGTAGTGTATGGGCTGACAAGATTGATCTATTAATACGTGTATATTGTACTCTGGATTGCAAGGAGGATGGCTCATTAGTAGAGAGCAGGTGTCGACGATAGTATGTGCTGTGACGATGATGGTATCGTGTTGGTCCTTCGCCGGTTGTAGCCCGGAGGCTGAGGGGATCGTGATTTTAGTTCCCACGATTGCTACTGAGGCACCCCAAAACGAGTCTATTGTTGAAACCATTAAGCATTCGCAGGATAACGTGCTTACTATTGCTACCCATGCTGAGCCCGCAAACTATGATGTCCACCGTTCACTTTCATCATCGCTGCATCGTTCTGGCCCTGGTTTGGTATATAGTCGATTGTTGCGATTCAGTTACGATTTTGAGAACCGGAGTCTTGGAAGTGTAGTAGAATGCGACCTTTGCTCGAAATGGGAGCAGACCGGGCCGACCACTTATAGATTCACTTTGCGCGAAAACGTTAGATGGCATAACGTTGAACCGTTAAATGGACGGTTGATAACTGTCGAGGACGTCATCAATAGCTACCGGCGACAAAAAACTCAAGGATGGCCTAATGAGGGATTATTACGAAATCTAAAAGAGATAGCTAAAATAGACGATTTCGTGTTGGAAATTACTACACATATACCAGATGCTGATTTTGTTTTATTTCTTGCTTCCGGTCATTCTAAAGTTCTTCCGTTGGAAGTTGAATCTTATTATGAAGATGTTGTTACTAAAGGCCCTATCGGTACAGGACCGTGGATATTATTGCGAGGTGTTAGTGCATACGAATACGTTTTCGAAGCCAACCCTTTTTATTATGAAACAGGCTTACCAAAAATGGATATCTTGAAAATACGAGTGATGCCTGATCAAATGGTGAGATTTGCCAGCATGGCGGTCGGGGGTTTGGATTTTGCTGACTTGACCTTTGATCAGATTGCGATATTGAACGATAGACCCGAGAAATTTGCTACAACGACAGTTCCACATTATGGACATGGTATTGATTTTGTCCTCAATACTCACAGCGACGCGTTAGGCTCTCAGGAAGTTAGACGAGCCATATTTGAGGTAATTAATCCATGGGAATACGCTCAGCTCTATTGGCCAGACAAAACCTTTCATGGGTTGGGCTTTCCTATCACGCATGACTCGTGGTACATGAGTAAAGAGGAGCTTGTTGATTATGTCGGTTCAGGCCCTAGCGCATTAAGTCAGCCTTCAAGTTTTATTGGTGAAAGCATCGTATTGTCGGTGGGTGATTATGGTGAAAATTACGCAAGATTAGCCAAACAAATTAGCAAAGACTTAGATATCTTGGGTATGTCTGTTGATATCAATATGGTTTTCCCGACAGAATATGTACAAATGGCAGAGGGGATCGGTAGCTACGATATGTATATTGGTCCTAGCGTTCCATTAATCTCACCTAACCAATATTTTTTTGGAGTCCTTCATAGCGGCGGCCGGTACAATTCAGCCAAGTACAACGATGCTGGGCTAGATCTTCTTATAGAATTGCAGGCACAAGATCACGATATTTTATCGCGATCTCGGATAATCAAGGAGATCAACCAACGTGGGATGCATAGTGCAACTAGGATGATGTTGCTTACCGATAGTTCACATTGGGGTTGGGATAGACAACTTGTCAACGTTTCCATTAACTCGTGGGCACATGAATATTTCCATTATGCTTATTTCGATTGGAGTGATGACAACTAAACGTGTCGAGTCACTTGCTAGATTCAGGACTGTCATTTTCGACTCTTGAAACCCCGTCTAGTAGAGTTACCCAAGGAAGAAGGGCACACTTTACGCGTACAGGGAATTGGCGCACTCCAGCAAGCACTTGAGTGTCTTTGAGCAGGTCTAAATGCTCGGCAGATATTTCTTTCCCTTGCATCATATCCCTGAATGCTTGCACGATTGTTGATAGTTCTTCGGCAGTTTTCCCTGTCACCAGTTCCGACATTAGTGAAGCGGAGGCTTGACTAATCGAACAGCCACGTCCGACTATCCCAGTCGCTTGAATTGTCTTGCCTGCTCCCACTATAAGCTCAATGTGGGTTTCATCTCCACAGAAAGGATTGTTGCCATCTGCGATTACACTTGGGTTTTCTAGGTTTCTTGCATTGCGAGGACTTCTATAATGATCAAGGATGATCTCTTGGTACAAATCATCTAGTTCATGAAAAGCGAATTCAGGAGATGGCATATAATTCCTATCTTGCAGCCACGGAGTTAAAACTGGATTGGCAAATTAGGGGTAATGTCTAAGGTCACTGGCACATTACGCCTTGAAATACCGAATTGCTGACGCTACCCCTGTTACGAATTTTTCTACTTCTTCAAGTGAGTTATAAAGGTAGAAACTGGCTCTGGCTGTAGCAACGAGACCG